>Ga0306922_10002282_pt1 | contig 17805 bp, 13 predicted proteins | sample sta12Cox44000082_FD_203758 | JGI IMG/M metagenome (GOLD analysis project Ga0306922, IMG submission 203758) | Lab enrichment of tropical soil microbial communities from Luquillo Experimental Forest, Puerto Rico - statoxic.12C.oxic.44.000.082 (v2)... | ecosystem: Environmental > Terrestrial >... | reverse complement strand
CCTTGTCGTGCACCGTCTCGGTGCCGAGCAGATTCAGCGCCACCGTGGTGCCCTGCTCGAAGGCGTTGTCGACGGATTCCAGGCGCAGATGGCGGCCGTACTGGCGGTTGAGGTGGCTCGCACAGTCACCGGCGGCATAGATCGCCTCATCGGCGGTGCGGCAGTGCGCATCCGTGACCACGCCGTTCTCGCACTCGAGCCCGGCGGCCTGGGCGAGCTCATCCGCGGGCGCCACGCCGACCCCCGCGATCACGAGGTCGGCGGCATACTCCCCGCCCCCCTCGGTGAGCACCGCACGCACCCGACCGGTACGCGCATCGCCGTGCAGGGCACGGACATTCTCGTTGCAGCGGATGCGCACGCCGTGCCGGGCGTGTTCGGCCTCGTAGAACGCGGACACCTCGGGACTCGTGACGCGGCTCATCACCCGCGGGGCCATCTCGAGCACCGTGACCTCCATGCCTCGCTCGCGCGCGGTGGCCGCCACTTCCAGGCCGATGTAGCCGCCGCCGATGATGACGACCCGCCCGCCGGCGGCGCATTCGCCGCGGATGCGATCGGCATCGGCCAGGGTCCGCAGGTAGTGCACGCCCGCGAGCTCGCGGCCGGGGGCCAGAAGCGGCCGCGGGCGGCTGCCGGTCGCGAGCAGCAGCGCGTCGTACGGCAGCACCAGGCCGTCGTCGAGCCGGACGTGCCGCTCACGTCGCGCGATATCCGTCACGCGGCGCCCGAAATGAGTCGTGACCGCATGGTCGGCGAAAAAAGCGGCGGGACGGATGAGCAGCCGCTCGCGGTCCACGCTCCCGGCCAGATACTTCTTCGACAATGGGGGCCGCTGGTAGGGTGGCCACGGTTCATCGCCCACCAGCGTCAGCTCTCCCGTAAAGCCGCGGCGGCGCAGGGTGTCGACCGCCTGCATGGCGGCTTGCCCGGCCCCCACGATCACGATCCGCTGGTACATTGCGGCCGAAGAATAGCCCAATAGCGCAGGCGTGGCCGCACCAGGCTGGAGCACGGGACGGCTCATTCCGCTCCAGAATGGTGCAGCACCGCAGTTTGCACGCGGCCCCCGATGCCATTCGACGCCATGGCACGGAAACTGCAAAATCCTCGCGTTGAGTCCTCGCAGAGGGAGAGCCCGCACATGAAACTGGTCACCGCGATCATCAAGCCGTTCAAGCTCGACGACGTACGCGCGGCGCTCTCGGACATCGGGGTGTCGGGCATGACGGTGACCGAGGTGAAAGGCTTTGGACGCCAGCGCGGACATACCGAGCTCTATCGTGGCGCGGAGTACGTGGTCGACTTCGTGCCGAAAACCCGCATCGAGGTGGCGGTGCGGGGCGACCTGGTCGATCAGGTGATCGAGGCCATCATGAAGTCCGCCAAGACCGGCAAGGTCGGTGACGGCAAGATCTTCATCACCGACATCGAGCGCGTCATACGCATCCGCACCGGGGAGACCGACGACAGCGCGCTGTAGCCGCGCGCTGGGCTTCTGCGCATGCCACGCGCCATACGCTTTTACGAGAACGGCGGGCCCGAGGTTCTGCGCCTCGAGCAGGTCGAACCGGGCAAGCCGGCGGCCGGTGAGGTGCAGATCCGGCACAGCGCCATCGGCGTCAACTACATCGACGTCTATGACCGCACGGGCCTCTATCCGGTTAGCCTGCCGAGCGGACTCGGACGCGAAGCCGCCGGGGTCATCACCACCCTCGGACGCGGTGTGCGTGGCTTGCGCGTCGGTGAGCGCGTCGCTTATGTGTTCCCCTCTCCCGGGGCCTACAGCGAAGTGCGCAACGTGCCCGCCGAGCGCGTGGTGCGCGTACCGCGCGGCATCTCGGACGAGCAGGCCGCTGCCCTGATGCTGAAAGGGCTCACGGCCCACTTTCTCATCCGCCGCACGCACAAGGTGGCACGCGGCGAGACGATCCTGGTGCACGCCGCCGCCGGTGGTGTCGGGCTCATCCTGTGTCAGTGGGCGAAGGCGCTCGGCGCGACCGTGATCGGCGTCGTGGGGAGCGAGGCGAAGGCCGAGCTCGCGAGGAAGCACGGCTGTAAGCACGTACTGATCTCGGGCCGCGACGAGCTGGTGGCGAGCGTCAAGAGTCTCACCAAGGGCGCCGGGGTCGCGGTGGTCTACGACGCGGTCGGCAAGGACACCTTCATGGAATCGCTCGACTGCCTCAGGCGCCTCGGCATGATGGTGACCTTCGGCAACGCTTCGGGGCCCCCGCCGGCGATCAGCCCGCTCGAGCTCAGCAAGCGCGGTTCACTGTTCCTCACCCGCCCGACGCTCTTCAACTACATCGCCTCGCGCGCCGAGCTCGAAGCCGCGGCGCGCGAGCTGTTCGCCGCGGTGCGGGCGAAGAAAGTGCGCGTGGTCATCGGGCAGAGATATCCGCTCGCCCGTGCGGCCGACGCGCACCGCGATCTCGAGGGACGGCGCACGACCGGTTCGACAGTGCTGGTGCCCGAAGGGGCCGCCTGAAAACCACCCCAATAAGCCACCCCACGAAATTGCGCTCGACGCGGTCAACGACCAGCGCCGACCGGTAAGACGCGCAATTTCGCGGGACCCCGGCCATGCGCTTGCCGCGCTCGGCGAGCGGACATCGCTCAACAGGATGCGCAATTTCTTGGGGACCCCGGTCAACCTCGCTCGCTCCGCGGACTCAGCCGCGGGCGAGCACGACGCGCGACTGGATGAGGTACACCAGTGCGCTGAGGGTCATGAGCGCGGCGAGGCCGAGGATCTCCGCGCGCTCGGCCAGGCTGATCAGGATCAGCATGCTGACGATGCCGAACGCCGCCACCGTGCCGAGAAGTGGAAAGCCGAGCGGTGTCCCCGCGAGCGCTACGCCGCGGCGCGCCAGCAGCCAGGCGGAGGCACAGCCCGCGGCGTACACCGGGGCAACCAGCAGCGTGGCGAGCACCGCCAGCTTGGCGAAGGTGCCCGTGAGCGCCAACACCGCCGCGAGCGCGCCGTAGGAGGCGATCGCGACGTACGGCGCGTGGCTGCGGCCGTGGATCCGGCCGAGCACGCGCGGCAGCAGCCCCTCGCGCCCGAACGCGAACAGTTGCCGCGGACTGCCCATGAGGTCCGAGCTCAACATGCCCAACATGGAGAGCGCCGCGCCCGCCAGCATCAGCGCGCGCAGGCCGGCGCTGACCGGCGCCATCGCATCGGCCAGCGGCACGCTCGAGTGCGCGAGCGCATCCCCGAGAATCCCCTGCGCGACGATCTGAATCGCGATGTACAGGGCCATGATCGTCGGCATGGCGACGCCCAGCGCGCGGGGAATGGTGCGGTTGGGCTCGGCCACCTCCCCGCTGGCGCTGAGGGCGACCTCGAGTCCCGTATAGGCGAACAATGCCAGGATCACCGCGTGGCCCACCCCGTCGCTCGGCGGCAGCGACCGGTTGGAGAAATTCGCGGCGTGCATCGCTCCCGCGCCGGCGACGATGAACAACACAAGCGGCAGCAGCTTGACCACGGTGGTCGCCTTGACGAGTCCCGCACCGCGCGCCACTCCGCCGATGTTGACCGCGGCGATGGCGCCCAGCGCGCCGGTGATCACCAGCGCGCGGACCGGTGCGCTGAAGGAGGGACTGCAGAGGCTGGCGATGACATCGCCGAGCGCCGCGGCCACGCCGCCGCTCGCCAGCACGTTGCCGACCCACAGCAGGGTGCCGACGACGTAACCGGCGAGCGGTCCGAACGCCTCCTCGATGTAGCCGTAGGGACCGCCGCTGGTCGGAATGCGGCTGCCCCCTTCGGCAAAGCAAATGGCCACCGCGCCAATCGCCAGCCCGCAGCCGAGAAACGCGAGCGGGGCGTACACCCCGATGGTGGCGGCGAGCGTGGCCGGCGCCACGAAGATTGTCGCGCCGACGGTCTGACAGATGATGGTGGCCGCGAGTCCGGAGGATCCGACCGCACGCAGTAACCCGGCATCGCGCTGGCTATGACCCACGCGTCCCCCCGACACCGGGAGCTTTTTCTCCGGTGGTCACGGCAGTATAGGGGGGTCGCGCGGCGCTTCGCGGCAGCGCTCAGGCGCTGGCGGGCAGGGCACGCGCCCGGAGCGGTCGGGCGCTGCGGCTGATGCCGAGGGCGCCGCTGCGCACCACTTCCAGGAGCTCCGCGCGGCGGCCCAGGTCGGTGACGAAAGCGTTCACCTCGGCTTCGCTCGCGGTGAGCTCGACGATGAATCCCTCGATGGCCGGGTCGAGCACCCGTCCGCCGCTGCGCACCACCTGTCCGCGCACGGTGTCGGTCTGCCCCGGCGCCACGCGCAGCTTCAGCAGCACGAGCTCGCGCTCCAGATGCTCTCCGCGCGTCATGTCGAGCACGTGCACCACATCCACGAGCTTGTTGAGCTGATTGACGATCTGCTGGATGACCAGATCCGAGCCCTTGGTGACCAGAGTGAGGCGCGACACCGTGGCGTCATCGGTCGGGGCGACCGAGAGCGACTCGATGTTGTAGCCGCGGGTGGAGAACAGGCCCGCGACCCGGCTCAGCGCGCCGGCTTCGTTCTGCAGCAGGATGGCGATGATGTGGCGCATGGATCGGTACGAGGCACGAAAACAGGGAAAAATGCCGCCGCGGGAGGCAACGGGAGCCTCAGGATAAAGGATCGGCGTGCGCTTGCACCACGGACCCAAGCTGCTAGGCTCCTGAGTTCCTTCCGACAAGCACCTCCCATGAGTGACTTAGGTGTACAGCCACGCCCGGTGGGACATCCACTGGCCGGTCAACGCATGAGCGGCGCCCGCATGATCATGCAGGTGCTGGCGGATGAGGGCGTCACGGCGATTTTCGGCTACAGCGGCGGGGCCATCCTGCCCACCTACGATGCGGTCTTTCTCTACAACGAGCAGGCCGCCGCCGCCTCCGAGCCGCAGATCCCCCTCATCGTCCCGGCGAACGAGCAGGGAGCGGGGTTCATGGCCGCGGGCTACGCGCGGGCGAGCGGCCGCGTGGGGGTATGCCTCGTCACCTCCGGCCCCGGAGCAACGAACACTGTTACACCGGTGCGCGACTGCACGGCAGATTCGGTGCCGATTGTGGTCATTTCCGGCCAAGTCTCCACCGCGGCCATCGGGACGGATGCCTTTCAGGAGGCTCCGGTCCCCACCATGATGGGTGCGGTTGCGAAGCACATCTTCCTCGTGACCGACCCCACGAAGCTCGAGCGCACGGTCCGCACCGCGTTCGTGATCGCACGCAGCGGCCGGCCCGGCCCGGTGGTCGTGGATGTGCCGAAGGACGTGCAGAACTGGGAGGGCGTGTTCCGTGGCGAGGGGTTGCTGCCCATCCCGGGGTTTCGCCGTCGCCAGCAGGAGCTCGATCAGTCGCTGCTCGAGGCGCCGGCAGCGGCGCACTTCTTCGCCATGCTCGGTGAGTCGGCGCGGCCGCTCATCTATGCCGGCGGTGGCGTCATCAACGGCAATGCGGCGGAGGCGCTCACGGAGTTCGCCACCACCCTCGGCATCCCGGTGGTCACCACGCTCATGGGCATCGGCTCGCTCGACACCACGCACCCGCTCTCCATGCGCATGCTCGGCATGCACGGCGCGGCGTTCGCCAACTACGCGGTCGATGACTGCGATTTCCTCATCGCGGTCGGCGCGCGCTTCGATGACCGCGTAGCCGGGGTGCCGGCGAAATTTGCCCGCAATGCGCGGCGCATCGCCCATCTCGACGTCGACCGTGCCGAGGTGAACAAGGTGAAGCGCGTGCACTGGAGCCACATCGGACGGGTGCGCGAGGCCTTGCGGGCGCTCACCGCGCACGGGCGGCAGAGCGGTTTCCGGCGCGATTTCGCTCCCTGGGTCGCCGAGCTCGCCGAGCTCAAGCGCGTCTACGCCATGAACTACGACCGCGCGAGCCCGCTCATCCAGCCTTACTACGTGATCGAGGAGATCAATCGCCACGCGCGCGGTGGCGCCATCATCACCACGGGGGTCGGACAGCACCAGATGTGGGCCGCGCAGTACTGCGACTTCACGCTACCCCGGCTGTGGCTCACCTCGGGAAGCATGGGGACGATGGGTTTCGGGCTGCCGGCCGCCATCGGCGCACAGATCGCACAGCCACAGCGGCTGGTGATCGACATCGACGGCGACTCCAGCATCCGCATGAACATCGGCGAGCTCGAGACCGTGACCACCTATGACCTGCCGGTGAAGGTGGTGGTGCTCAACAATTTCGGCGACGGCATGGTGAAGCAGTGGCAGAAGCTGTTCTTCAAGGGGCGGCTGTCGGCCAGCGACCGGTCGCTGCACAAGAAGGACTTCGTCAAGGCCGCGCAGGCCGACGGCTTCCGCTACGCGGCGCGCCTCGAGCACAAGGCGGACGTGCCGCGCGTCATCGCCGAGTTCCTCGCCTTCAAGGGAGCGGCGTTTCTCGAAGTCATGATCGATCCGGACGCGGGCGTGTATCCGATGGTGGGACCGGGCCAGAGCTATGACGAGATGATCACCGGGGATTTCATCCCCTCGCGCCACAAGGTCGACATCAAGACCCCCGGTCCCTCGGAGATGTTCTGATGCGTCGCTCGTGGGGGGTGAGTGCGGCGCTCCTGTTGCTGGGCGTCGCGGCGGCTGCGGCGGCGCCGGCGCGCGAAGACCAGATCTTCATGCTGGGCAACCTCGCCGGGTCACAGACGGTCGCGCAGAGCTCCGGCGCGACGCGTGCGGAGTACTCCTTCAACGATCGCGGCCGCGGCGACCACATCGTTGCCACCTGGAAGCTCGACGCTGCCGGTGTGCCCATCGAGTACCACGGCAGCGGCAACGACTACATGAAGGCGCCGGTGAGCGAGAGCTTCTCGCTTGCCGGCGGCAAGGCGTCGTGGCACAACCGCGCCGAGCAGGGCGAGAAGCAGTCGAGCGGCGCCGCCTTCTACGTTCCGGTGAACGGGCCGCCGGAGATGCTCGGTGTGCTCGCGCGAGCGCTGCTCAAGGCACCCCAGCATCGCCTGGCGCTACTGCCCGCCGGCGAGGCGACGATCGAGCCCGTCGGAGCCCTGCCGGGACAAGCGGAGGGTGCCGCCGCCGGCCTGACGCAGTACCAGATCAGCGGACTCGACCTCTCGCCGACCCGCATCTGGCTCGCGCCCGACGGCGAGACCGCGGCGGTCGCCGCGTACTGGTTCTCGGTGCTCGCCCCCGCCGCGCATGGGCTCCTGCCGCGGCTGCTCGCCGCACAGGATGTGGCGGATGAGGCATGGTCGGCAGGGCTCGCCGGTGCGCAGACCGTCGTGCCCGCCGCGGAGGTCGTCATCCGTGCGGCGCGCCTGTTCGATCCGCGCGATCTCACCGTCACGCCGGGCACGAGCATCCTCATCCGCGGCGAGCGCATCGTGCAGGTGGGCCCCGATGCCGAGCTCGCCGCCTCACCGGGCGCGCGGGTGATCGATGCGCACGGGCAGTTCGTGATGCCCGGACTATGGGACAACCATCAGCATTTCGGCGACAACGTCGGTGCCCTCGATATCGCCAACGGCGTGACGAGCGCGCGCGACATGGCCAACGACACCGACAGCTTCCCGAAGCGCGTCGCGCGCTTCGACGCCGGCACCGAGCTCGGACCGCGCGTGTGGAAGTCCGGCATCATCGATGGCACCGGGCCGTACGCCGGGCCCACCAAAATGCGCATCAGCACCGCCGCGGAGGCGCTCCAGGACGTCGACTGGTATGCGGATCACGGCTACGGGCAGATCAAGATCTACTCCTCGGTGCCGCCGCCCATCGTGCCGCTCATCGCCGCCGAGGCGCACGCGCGCGGGCTGCGCGTGAGCGGTCACGTACCCGCGTTCATGAATGCGCAGCAATTCGTCGCCGGCGGCGCCGACGAAATCCAGCACCTCAACTTCATCGTGCTCTACTTCCTGTTCGATGAGGTGAAGGAGACGCGCAACATGAACCGCTTCACCGCGGTCGCCGCCCATGCGCGCGAATTCACCGCCGACAAGCCGCAGGTGCGGGAGTTCATCGCCTACCTCGCGCGCCATCACACGGTGCTCGATCCGACCATGAACGTGTTCGAGGCGCTGTTCTGCGGCGATCCTGCGGCGATCACGCCCGGTCTCGAGCAGATCGCTCCGCGCATGCCGGCGCAGGTGCGGCGCGGCATGCTCTCGGGGGCATTGTCCGTGCCCAAGGGCGAAGAGGCAGCCTACCGCGAGGCGTTGCCCGCCATGCTGCGGTTGCTGAAGGCGCTGTACGATGCCGGCGTCACCATCATTCCCGGGACCGATTCGCTCGCCGGCTACGGACTGCATCACGAGCTCGAGCTGTATGTGCGCGCCGGCATCCCGCCCGCCGAGGTGCTGCGCCTGGCGACGCTCACCTCCGCCCAGGTGATCGGCGTGAACGGCGAGCGTGGCGTGATCGCACCCGGCAAGCTCGCCGATCTCATCCTGGTGGATGGGGATCCGAGTGCACAGATCGCCGACATCGACAAGCTGGTGCTGGTGATGAAGGGCGGCCGGATCTACGACCCGGCGCGCATCGAGCAGGCGCTCGGTATCGCGCCGCGCGATCGCAGCTGAGCAATTCACTGCCGGTTCATGCGCGAGGCTCTATGAAGTACCTGCACACCATGGTTCGTGTAACAAATCTCGACAGATCGTTGAAATTCTATTGCGACGCGCTCGGCCTGAAGGAGCTCTCCCGCAAGGATTACCCGCAGGGCCGCTACACGCTCGTGTTCCTCGCCGCACCGGGCGATGAGAGCGCGCAGGTCGAGCTCACCCACAACTGGGATCCCGAGGCCTACGGCGGCGGCCGCAACTTCGGCCATCTCGCCTATGCGGTGGACGACCTGTACGCGACCTGCCGGCGCCTCCAGGATCACGGCGTCACGATCCTGCGGCCACCGCGCGATGGGCACATGGCGTTCGTGCGCTCACCGGACGATATCTCCATCGAGCTGCTGCAGAAGGGCGCATCGCTCGCGCCCGCGGAGCCCTGGAAGTCCATGCCCAACAGCGGCACCTGGTAGCCGCAGGCGCTGAGCGCACATGAAGTCCATCCCGAGCCTGCTGATCGCGGCGGTGTTCGCCACACTGACTTTTGCAGTGTGGGCGTACCTCAACCGCCCGACCCGGGAGCCGCCCTGGCCGCCGCAGATCCAGGGGTTCGCTTTCTCACCGTTCCGCGCCAACGAAGACCCTACGCACTTCGAGATGCCTACCGATACGGAGATCGATGAAGATCTCGCGCTGCTCGAGGGCAAGGTCAAAGCGGTGCGCACCTACAGTGTCGGCGCGACGCTCGCGGACGTGCCGGAGCTCGCCGAGCGGCACGGCCTGAACGTCGCGCTCGGCGCGTGGCTCGACACCCATCGCGAGAAGAACGAGGAGCAGCTGAGGAGCGCGATCGAGCTCGCCAACACGCACCAGAACGTGGTGCGCGTCGTCGTCGGCAACGAGGTGTTGCTGCGCGGCGACTTGTCCGTAGAGGAGCTCGCGAAATACCTCGATCGCGCCCGCGCGGCGATCTCCCAGCCGGTGGGCACCGCCGAGACCTGGGACACCTGGCTCGCGCACCCGGAGCTCGCCCACCACGTCGATTTCATCGGCGTGCACCTGCTGCCGTACTGGGAGGGCGTCCCGGTCGACCAGGCGATCGCCTATTCGCTCGCGCAGTTCAAGCGCCTGCAGAAGACCTACCCGCACAAGCCGATCGTGGTCGCTGAAATCGGCTGGCCGAGTCGCGGCCGCACGCACGAGTCCGCCGTCGCCTCGGTGGCGAACGAGGCGCTGTTCCTGCGGCGCTTCCTGTACCGCGCCCAGAAGGAGCAGATGACCTACTACGTGATGGAGGCCTTCGATCAGCCCTGGAAAGCCTTCCAGGAAGGTGCCGTCGGCTCGTACTGGGGCGTCTACGACGTCGAGCGCAGGCCGAAGTTCGCCTTCACCGCTCCGATCGTGCGCATTCCCGAATGGCACATCCTCGCCGCCGTCTCGATCGCAGTGTCACTGCTCGTGCTGGGGCTGCTCTATCTCAACAGCGATACGCTGCGCAACCGCGGCCGCAGCTTCCTCGCGGTGGTGGTGTATGCCGCCGCCACCATCGCGGTGTGGGTCATCTACGATTTCACGCAGCAGTACATGACCGTCTCGAGCGTCGTGTCGGGCGTGCTGCTGCTGCTCGGCATGCTGGGTGTGCTGCTGGTGCTGCTCGCCGAGGCGCACGAGTGGGCGGAGGCGCACTGGGTGCAGTACCGGCGGCGCCTCGGGACGCCGCTGCTCGCCAACACGACTTCGCTCCCCAAGGTCTCGATCCATGTGCCGGCTTACAACGAGCCGCCGGCGATGCTCATCGAGACGCTCGATGCCCTCGCGCGGCTCGACTATCCCGACTACGAAGTGCTCGTGATCGACAACAACACGCCCGATGCGCGCGTCTGGCGCCCGGTGGAGGCACACTGCGCCAGCCTGGGCGCGCGCTTCCGCTTCTTCCACGTCGCGCCGCTCGCGGGCTTCAAGGCCGGCGCGCTCAACTACGCCCTCGAGCGTACCGCGCCCGATGCCGCGATCGTCGCGGTCATCGACAGCGACTACGTGGTCGATGCCCGCTGGCTACGGGACCTGACCCCCGCGTTCCAGGACCAGCGCATCGCCATCGTGCAGGCGCCGCAGGACTACCGCGATGCGGGCCAGAGCGCCTTCAAGGCGATGTGCTACGCCGAGTACCGCGGCTTCTTCCAGATCGGCATGATCACCCGCAACGAGCGCAATGCCATCATCCAGCACGGCACGATGACCATGGTGCGCCGCACGCAGCTGGATGCCTGCCGCTGGGCCGAGTGGTGCATCACCGAAGACGCCGAGCTCGGTCTGCGCATCTTCGAGGCCGGCTTCGATGCGAGCTACGTGCCCGAGAGCTACGGCCGCGGGCTCATGCCCGATACCTTCATCGACTTCAAGAAGCAACGCTTCCGCTGGGCGTATGGTGCGATGCAGATCATCAAGGCGCACGCGCGCGCTCTGTTCCTCGAGGGGGGGCCATTATCCCCGGGACAACGCTATCACTTCGTCGCCGGCTGGCTGCCCTGGATCGCCGATGGCTGCAATCTGCTGTTCAATCTCGCCGCCCTCGGCTGGTCGGTGGCGATGGTGTGGGCGCCGGGCAGCGTGGATGCCCCGCTCGTGCTCTATTCCGTGCTGCCGCTGTCGCTCTTCACGTTCAAGCTCGCCAAGCTGGTGCACCTCTACCACGTGCGCGTCGGCGCCAACCTGCGCCAGACCCTCGCCGCGGCCATCGCCGGCCTCGCGCTCACCCACACCATCGGACGGGCGACGGTCAAGGGACTGGTGACCCGCAGCGAGCCCTTCTTCCGCACCCCGAAGAAGGCCCGCTCCTCCGGGCTGTGGCATGCGCTCGCAGCCGCGCGCGAGGAAACGCTCATGATGGTCGGACTGATGCTCTCGGCGTGGGCGGTGTCCTACACCGGACTCCCGCAGAACGCAGGTCCCGATCATCTCGCCTGGATCGTAGTGCTGCTCATACAGTCGGTGCCGTATGCCTCCTCGCTCATCGTGTCGCTGATGAGCGCATTTCCGCTGCCGTCCCGCCTCCTCGGCACGAGCTATCGTCCGATGACCCGCAGCGCCCGGCAGCCGGAGGCGGACCTGAGCGGCTGAGCCGTGCGCCACGGGAGGCTGCGAGCCATCGCGATCATGATCGCCGGGGTTGCGGTCTTCTCGTTCATGGATGCGCTGCTGAAGCTGCTCTCGGCCTACTACCCGCCGATGGAGGTCGCGGCGCTGCGCGGTGCGACTTCGCTCCCCTTCACGCTGCTGCCGGTACTGCTCGGCGGCCGGCTCCAGGACCTGTGGCCGCGGCGCTGGCCGATGCACCTGTTGCGCGGTTTGCTCTCGGTGCTGGTGCTCGGCGGCTTCATCTACGCAGTACGGGTGCTGTCGCTCGCCAATGCCTACTCGGTGTTCCTGTCCGCGCCGCTGATCGTGGCCGCTCTCTCGGTGCCGCTGCTCAGGGAGCGGATCGATTGGCGCAACTGGGTGGCGATCCTCATCGGCCTGGCCGGGGTGCTCACCATGCTGCGCCCGAGCGCCGCGGGACTCAGCACCTTCGGGGCGCTGGCCGCGCTGGTGGGAGCCACCGCCTATGCGTTCAGCGCTATTACGGTGCGAGTGCTGACGCGCAGCGATACGACCGTGAGCGTGATTTTCTGGACCCTCGGCCTCATGACTCTGTTTACAGCCACCATTGCCGCCCCGAACTGGGTGCCGATCGAGCGGGCGCACTGGACCTGGCTCCTTGGCCTCGGCGTCCTGGGGGCGACCGCACAGTATCTCCTCACCGAGGCCTTCCGTTCCGCACCGCCCTCGGTCGTCACGCCGTTCGAGTACACGGCGCTGCTCTGGGGAGTCGCCATTGACCGCGTGTTCTGGCACGTCCTGCCCTCGGCGCGCGTTTGCCTCGGCGGCGGCATCGTGATCGTCAGCGGCCTCTATCTCATCTGGCACCAGCGGACGCATTCCGAGGGCATGGTTGCGCGAGAGCCGTGGCAGCCGGCAGCGGAGAAGGGCAGAATGTTGCGCTCGTCGACCGTCGCAGATGTCGCTCGCAAACAAGAGGAAGACTCACCATGAGCAACGCCGAAGTCCTGGGACGTTTCGTGTGGCACGAGTTGTTGACCACTGACACGGCGGGCGCCGCCGCGTTTTACCCCAAGGTCGTGCCTTGGCGGACCGCGCCCTCCAGCATGCCCGGCTACACCATCTGGATGGCTGGACAGACCCAGATCGGCGGCCTCATGGCGTTGCCGGCAGAAGCGGGCTCGACGCCACCACACTGGCTCGTCTATGTGGGGACGACCAACGTCGATGCCACCTGCTCGCAGGCGCAGGGCCTCGGAGCGCGCCTCGTCAAGCCGCCCGCCGATATTCCCAACGTGGGCCGCTTCGCCGTGCTGGCGGATCCACAGGGTGCGACCTTTGCGCTGTTCACGCCTGGCGCCGGACCGCCGCCCGGTTCGCAGCCCACGCAGGGCGGTTTCTCCTGGCACGAGCTCGCGACTACGGATGTCGCAGGTGCGCTGCGCTTCTACGGCCAGTTGTTCGGCTGGAGCAAAGGTCCGGGCCATGACATGGGCGCCGCGGGGGTCTATCAGGTATTCCAGCACGGCGGCACCCAGGTCGGCGGCATGTGCAACGTGCAGGGCCCCTCCACCGCGCCCTCCTGGCTGAGCTACGTGCACGTCGCGGACTCCGGCCGCGCGGTCGCCGCCGCCAAGGCTGCCGGGGGCAGGCTGCTGCACGGTCCGATGGAAGTTCCCGGCGGGAGTTGGATCGCCATGATGATGGACCCGCAGGGCGGCGCCTTCGCCGTGCAAGAAGCGCCGCGCGCCGCGAGCCAGGCGAAGCCAGCCGCTGCCGCGAAGCCGGCCGCTGCGGCGAAGCCCGCCCCGGTCGCCAAGCCCTCGCCGCCGCCGAAGGTCGCGGCCGCCCCGGCGAAGCCCGCTGCCGCGGCCGCCTCCGCCGCTGCACCACCTGCGGCAGCGGCAACCGTCGCGAAAGTGGTAGTGGCCGCGAAACTCGCCAAACGCGCGAAGAAAGCGGGAAGGAAGGTCCGCAGGGCGGCCAGAAAGGTGGCGAGAAAGGTCCGCCGTGCCGGCAGAAAGGTGGCGCGCAAGGCCGCGCGACCCCGGGTGCGCCGCGCCGTTCGCAAAGCCGCCCGCAAGACGGCACGCACGGCGCGGCGGGGTGGACGGCGCGTGGCGCGTGCTACGCGTCGCGCGGCACGCGGTACCCGCCGCGCAGCGCGGCGCGTGCGCCGGGCAACGCGCCGCAGGCGCTAGACCACCCCGAGAAATCACACTCGCCGCGCTCGGCGAGCGATCGGCCGGATGCCAAGAAGTGTGATTTCTCGGGGACCCCGGCTGCCACCCCAAGAAATCACGCTCAACGTGGCGAGCAGGCCATCGGCCGGCCATCAAGAAGCGTGATTTCTCGGGGACCCCGGCGTTAGGGCGTCAGAACAGCGCTCATAGGCGCACGAGCGGCCGCCCGAAATTTCCTCCCTGCATAGCGAGCAGCAGGTGTGCGGGTGCGTTGGCGAGCCCCTCGACCACGTGATCCTTGGTCGCGATGCGTCCGGCGCCGTACCAGGCGATTGCCTCGCGCAAAAACTCACCGCGACGGTGCTCGTAGCTCTGCGCGTCCACGCGCAATACCTGGAGGCTTCCGGGCGCGTAGCCGCCGCGCGCAAGGAGCGCTTCGGGATCCGCGGGTGTGACGCTGTTCTGCACGATGCGCGCGCCGCGCGCGAGGATACCGCTGGTCAGCACCAGCTCGAGCAGCTCTCCGCCCACGTTGTCGAAGTAGATGTCGACGCCGTTCGGGGCGAGGTGGTGTACCCGCGCTGCGACGTTCTCGGATGCGTAGTTGACGCAGGCCCAGAGCCGCGCATGGCGCGTGACCCACTCGCACTTCTCGCGCGTGCCGGCGAGGCCGATGGCCCGGGCTCCCTTGAGCATGGCGATCTGTCCGGCCATCGCGCCGGCCGCGTTGGCCGCGGCCGACACCAGCACCGTCTCTCCGGCACGCAGCTTCGCCAGATGCAGCAGGCCGAAGTACGCCGCCATGCCCGGGACTCCGAGCACTCCGAGCGCGGTGGAGGCCGGCGTCTGGCCTGGATGCAGCAGCCGCGCGTGCTGCCCCGCGGAGACGCACAGCTGCTGCAGACCGCAATCGAGCACCACCAGGCTCCCGACGCTGAAGACGTCATGGCGTGATTCGATCACTTCCCCGACGCCGCGTGCCGGCACGACGTCCCCGGGACGCGGCAAGCCGCGCGTGGCGAGGTCCGGGGCGCAGCGAAAGGGATCGACCGCCAGCCACAGCGCGCGGGCGAGGAACGAGCCGTTGGTCAGCGCGGGCCGGTCAGTTTCGATCAGCTCCAGATCACCGGTTCGCGAGGGCGGACGCTTGATCTTCACTTGGAGGTTACGCATGGCTACTGTCCATCCGCCTCGGCCGCGCGGCGCTGCTCCGCGGCCTTCTCCTGGGCCGCATCGATTTGTCGCCGGACTTGGTCCTGTACCGCCTGTGCCTGCGCTGCCTGCTGCGCTGCCGACTCCGCTTGCGCAGCCGTGGTCGCGCCGGTCCCGGCCAGGCCGCAACCCGCGACCAGCATCGCGAGCGCAAGCAGTGCGCACACGCGTCCCATGCCCGCAATTTACGCGCGCCGACCTCCGGCGCAAGAGCACTGCGGATCATGGCACTATGTTGCCCATGCCCAGGGCAACGCCGACTCAGCTGCCCGCGCCAGCGGCGCGCGCGCGGCGCGGTTATTTCGAATGCCGCTACGGCCAGCTTCACGTGCATCACGCCATGCCGCCGGGCGGCGGATTCGAGGAGGGGACCCCGCTGCTGTGTTTCCACGATCTGCCGGGTTCGGGGCGCGTCTTCACGCGCCTGCTGGCGCTCGCCGGCGAAGACCGCTCGGTGTATGCGCCGGACCTGCCCGGGTTCGGTGAATCCGACGGTCCCGCGGCACGTCCGACCATGGCTGACTACGCGGCCGCGCTCGGCGATTTTCTCGACAACATGCGGCTGCGTAATATCGCTCTGCTGGGTTTGCGGGGCGGTGCGGTACCGGCGACGGAGCTGGCGCTCGCCCGGCCGAACCAGGTGAGCCGCGTGGTGTTCGTTTCGGTGCCGCTGCTCAGCGAGACGGAGCGGCAGGCAGCGCGCAGCCAGGCGTCATCTCCCGCCCCAGCCGAGAGCGCGCTCCGTCCGGGCGATGCGGCCCGCTGGGCCCTCGAGGCCGCGGCGCAGTATCCGCTGCGCGAGCGCCTGGCAAGGCTCGGCCAGCGCCTGTTGGTGCTGCGTCCGCACGATGACCTGTGGGAAGCGACCGCGCGCGTGCGGGAGGTGCTGCCGGGCGCACGTCTCACGGAGTTGCAGCACAGCGCGAGCGAGGTATTGGCGCACGCGCCGCAGCGCATCGTGGAGGCGGCGCGCGAGTTTCTGCGCGCCTGAACATGAGGATTTTCGGGATATTTCTCACACATTTGCCGTAGGCCGCGCGGCGCTTTCACGCCGCGGCGCTACACTTTTGAGAGCTCCGCATAGGGAACTGGGAACCTCGATGAGTACGCGTCCGATGCCGCCGCGGTCGGCGGCATCACAGGCCAATCCCGATCTCGACAGCACTGCCGAGCTGCCCGTGCTGGACCCTCCCGCCACCGCGGCGACGGAGACACCGACGGCCACTGTGGAGATCGCGAAGCCTCCCGCGGATGATCGGCACGCCGGTACCGACAGCTGGCCACTCGCGCCGCCGGCACGCACCGCATTGGCCGTTGCAGCGGCGCGCGCCGATGGGCGTCGCCGGCATGAAGCCGAGCTGCAGTCGCGCGCCAAAGAGTTGCGCGAGACACAGGAGCGCCTGGCCGCTCACGGCAAGCGGCTGCTCCAGCTCGAGCACGCGCGCGACGAGGCGCTCGCCGCGCAGGCGGCGGCGGCGCAGCGTGCCGCGGGGTCCGAGCAGCGTGCGTCCGCTGCCGAGCAACGTGCGACCGCTGCCGAGCAACGTGCGGCGGCAGCCGTCGAGCGCATCACCGAGCTCGAACAGCGCAGCGCACAGCTGAGCGCCGAGCTGGCGCAGCGCCAGGCCACGGCGGCGCAGCAGGCGACCCGCCTGGAGCAGTCGGCCCGCGCCCTGACCGCTGCCGAGCAGCGTGCCGCGGCGGCTGAAGGCGAGCTGGCCCAGGCGCGCACGTCGGTGAGCGCAGCCAGGACGCATACGCAGGCGCTGCAGCAGCGCCTCGAGCAACAGCAAAGCGACAGCCAAACGCAGCACGCGCGCGAGGTCGCGGAGCAGCAGACGCTCGCCGCCGAGCGGCGCGCCCACGCCGCCGCGGTCATGGAGGACCTGCATCACGAGCGCGCGCGCGCCATGAGCTACCTCGAGTCATTACAGGCGCTCGAGCGCAGACGGGAGATCGCGCAGGAGCTCGTCAGCGATCTGCAGCGCGAGGTCGACGCGCGCGCGGCGGACCTCAGGCGCGTCACGCGCGAGCTCACGCAACGCGACGAGCTTGCGCATACGCAGGATGGCGAGCTCGCGCAGCGCAACGCCCGCATCGCGCAGCTCGAACAGCAGCTCGGCACCCTGACGACGACGCTGGCGCAGCGCTCCGCACAGCTGCAGGACGGAGAGCAGGAGGCCCAAGGGCTGCGCGCCAGCGTGGCGCGACTGCAGGGCGAGATCAATGCCGGCGCCGAACGGCGGCGCGCGCTCGAGGCCCAGGTCGCGCAACACGACAGCAGCGAGGGCCAGCAGGCGGGTGAGCTGCAACGGCTGCGCAACGAGCTGGCGAGCAGCAACGCGGCGGCGAGCGCACAGGCGAACACGCAGCAGGCCGCGTTCACCGAGCAGACCGAGCGCTGCGGGCGACTCGAAGCCTCACTGGACGCCGAGCGTCAGCGTGCCGGGCAGCTCGAGTCCGAACTGGCAGCGGTGCGCGCCGAAATGGAGGAGTGGGGCGGAGTGCTGCGCTCGGTGCAGCAGGAGCGCGGCGGTCATCTCGCCACCATTGCCGCTGGCGAGTCGCGCGTCCGCGAGCTCGAACGGCAGGCTGTGGCAAGAGACGAGAACGTGCGCGCGCTGCAGGCCGAGTGCGCCACGCACCTGGCGCGGGTACGCGAGCTCGAGAGCGACGTGCACGCAGCCGAAGAGGCGCTGCATCGCCTCGAGGCGGAGGTGCGCAACCGGGACGCCCAGGTCAGCGAGCTCGAGACAACCAATCAGCAG
>Ga0306922_10002273_pt1 | contig 17829 bp, 14 predicted proteins | sample sta12Cox44000082_FD_203758 | JGI IMG/M metagenome (GOLD analysis project Ga0306922, IMG submission 203758) | Lab enrichment of tropical soil microbial communities from Luquillo Experimental Forest, Puerto Rico - statoxic.12C.oxic.44.000.082 (v2)... | ecosystem: Environmental > Terrestrial >... | reverse complement strand
AGATTCGCCGAGAACGAGCCGTGCGGGCCGTCGCTTGGCAAACCGTGCGTGATACTCCCCCGTCCGGTGCAGTTCACGAACAACCACGACCACTACACCAAGTTCAGCAACGAACTGCGTATCACAACGCCGGCGGACTATCGTTTGCGGGCGATTTTGGGCGCGTTCTATCAGAAGCAGACCGACCAGATACGCGCGGAATTCAGCGTCCCCAACCTGCCGGTATTCTATGAAGTTCCCGGTCAGCAAAATGTCTACTACCTGTCGCAGATGCCGCGCGCCGACCATGACTATGCGGTGTTCACCGATCTCACGTTCGATGTCACCGAGAAGCTGAAGCTGATCGGCGGCATCCGTTTCTACTGGGTCAACAACACCCTGTACGGGTTCTTCGGCTTCAATGACAACGGCTATTCGGGCTCCGGCGAGGGAATCTGCAAGAAGCTAGGGAATCCCATCCTGACCACGCCCGGGGTTTACACCGGAGGCCCGTTGCCGTGCGTCAACACCGACAAGAAGGTGGTCGAGAACGGCGAAACCCATAGGATCAGCCTGCAGTATCAATTTGACCCGGCTGTCATGGTGTACGGAACGTATTCCACCGGCTTTCGACCTGGCGGCAACAACCGGCTTCCGACAGCGCCTCCTTACTCAGCGGACACGCTCGAGAATTTCGAAATCGGCTGGAAGACGACCTGGGCGCAGCGGCTGCGCTTCAATGGCGCCGCTTTCTACGACAAGTGGAAGAGCGCACAGACTTCGATCCAGGGCCAGAGCGGCATCACCTCGATCGTGAATGCTGGGGATGCCAAGTCGACGGGCCTCGAAGCGGAGCTCAACTGGCAGGCAAGCGAGCATCTGAATCTGTCCGCCGCGGGAACGGTTCTGTTCAAAAACGAGACGACGACGGTTTTCTGCAAGCCCTCGAAGCTCGGCGTACCGCAGCCAGACTGCGCCCTGGGAATCGACGCAGAGCCGGGTACGCAAATGCCGGGGATACCCAGAAACAAGGCCAACGCCACGGCGCGTTATCAGTTCGAGCTGGGAAGGTATAACAGCTTCGTGCAGGCATCGTGGGTCTACCAGAGTGGAACCACGTTCAGCCTCGAGAACACGCGAAGTTTTGCCGGTACGACCCCGGCATTCTCGACCTTCAATTTCTCGGCCGGAATCGCGCAGAACAGCTGGACCCTTGAAGCCTACATCGAGAACGCGTTCGATGAGCGCGGTCAGATCGGCAAGAATTCGGAATGCAACGACCTCGCTAATCACTATTGTCTGTCGAACGCCCATATCTACCCGACCGCGCCGATGTCCTTCGGCCTCAAATTCGGGCAGAGGTTCTAGGAGAGTCCTCGGGAAGGAACTACTACGAAGTAGATGGCGCAGAAGCCGCTGGCGCAGCCGGTAGTGGTGGCGGTTTCCGCCTGAACCCATGCAACTGGCGAAGCCCTTTTTTCGGTTACCACGCCGCTTCGATGTGGAGCGGTTGCGCGCGGAGGTTATGGCAATGCACGCCCATGCGTGGGCGCCGCATCCTCGTGGAGCACCGGGCAACACCTCCGTGCGGCTCGTCAGCGCCGACGGTGGCGAGAACGATCGTCTCGACGGCGACATGCGCGTCACCCCGCATCTTGCGCGTGCACCCTATATCCGCCAGGTATTGGCAAGCTTCGCCGTGCCGTGGAGCCGCACTCGGCTGTTGCGCCTGGCACCGGGGGCCAGCGTGCCGAAACATGCCGACACCAACTATCACTGGTTTTCCCGGGTACGTGTCCACATACCCGTGATCACGCGCCAGGAAGTGCGGTTTCATTGTGATGGGGAAAGCGTCCATATGGCCGCCGGCGAGGCCTGGGTGTTCGATAACTGGCGGTTGCACCACGTTGTGAATCCAACCCCCGACGAGCGCATCCATCTGGTCGGGGACACGGCCGGCAATGCGGCATTCTGGCAGTTGGTCGGCTCAAGCGGCAACGTGGGCGTCCCAAGCTTGCACGTCGCTTACGATCCCACCCAAGAGCCTGATCTGCTCATCGAGCGCGATTCGATGCGGCCGGTGATGAATCCCATGGAACTCGAGTTTCTCGTCGGCAACCTGCGCGGTGAACTCCTCCCTCCGATTGAATGCGACGAGCCCCGCCTGCGGCTCACCCGGTATCACGAGCTGCTCGATGCTTTCGTTCGCGACTGGCGTCAATTTTATTTGTTGTACGGGGAGGATCCAGCCGGTCGGGCTGAATTCGAACGATTGCGCGATACGGTACGTGCGGCGTCGCAGAAGCTTGGCGATCGGATTGCCCTGCGTACCAATCGAGTGGCTGCCCACGAAGTGCTGGAGGGGCGCGTACTGTCGGTCTGTGTATACGCAACGCCGTCGGTGTCGGACTAGAAGATTCCCAGCGCGAGGGGCGCCGCGGGCATCTGCTCTCCCGCGACAGAGCTGGCGTGGTAACTTGCACAATATTGCAGTTTCCATACCCTTGGCGGTTCCTCGCTGCGGAGACCTGCCATGTCCACCCGTCGTGAGTTCCTGACCCAGGCGGCAGTCGCAACGGTCATGACGAGCGCCGCCGCTGCACCGGTAGCGGTCGCCGAGTCCAAGGCTGCTCCCGCCACGGCGACCACCGGTAAGCCTGCCGGTCCGATGAAGACCTACACCATCCCGCACACCGACCTCGTGGTCTCCCGTCTCGCCTACGGCAACGCGATGATAGGAAGCGACTGGAACAGCCCGGATTTCATTGCACAGACCGTCCCCGTCATCCGGGCAGCTTACGAGCAAGGCATTACCTTCTTCGACACCGCCGATGTCTACGCTCATGGCAAATCCGAGGAGGCCCTCGGGCAGGTGCTGAAAGACATTCCCGGCTCGAGACACCGGCTCGTCATTCAGTCGAAATCCGGCATCATCGAAGGGGGCGCCATCGACAGCAGCCGTGAGCACATCACGAGCGCCGTCGAGGGAAGTCTCAAACGTCTCGGCAGCGATCGACTCGACATTCTGCTGCTGCATTGGCCTGATGACCTCGTGCAGCCACAAGAGGTAGCGCAGGCGTTCGATGATCTGCAGCGCGCGGGCAAGGTGCGCTATTTCGGTGTGAGCAATTACAGCCCCGCTCAGATCGAGCTGCTGCGGACTCAGGTGCGCCAGCCGCTCGTCATCAACCAGATTCAGCTCGGGCTGGCGCACTGGTATACCGAAGCCTCACCCTCCAAGGGAGCGATAACCCATGGCGCCGAGGGTGTGGCGACGCTTGATTACTGCCGCACGCACGACATCCAGGTGCAGGCCTATTCACCCCTCAAGGCCGAGAGCGTCGGCAAACCGCCGAACCTGCTCAACGCCCCGGCTGATGCACCCGCGGAGGAACGCGCGGCGGCACAGGCACTGCAGGATGTGGCGCGCACGCATGATTGCTCACCCGCGGCAGTCATGCTGGCGTGGCTGCTGCATCATCCGGCGGGCATTGTGCCGATCATCGGGGCGACCAAAGCCGAGCACGTGATCGACAATTGCGCCGCCGACCGCATCGAGCTCAGCCGCGCCGAGTGGTATTCACTGCTGCGGGCGGCCGCGAAGATCGAGCGGCACGCGTGAGCCGCATCGTTCTCGTCCGGCACGGGCACGTCGAGGCGCTATCTGCGTACTGGCGCGTTGGACAGGATCCCGGCGCGCTGAGCGAAATCGAGCTGCTCGAGTACGGCGCCACGGTGCACCGTCTCAACGAGTCCTGCTCGTGACCGCACCGCCTCGCCGGCTCACGCCTTTCGATATCGAAGCGCATCGGGGCGGGCGCGCGCTGCGTCCCGAGAATACGCTGCCCGCCTTCGCCAACGCCCTGTCGATGGGTGTCGACACGCTCGAGCTCGACATGGGAGTCACCCGGGACGGGATCGTGGTGGTGGCGCACGAGCGTGGACTCAATCCCGATATCACGCGGGCGGCAGATGGGCGCTACATCGACGCGGCGATCCCGTTCGTGAAACTGACCCTGGCTGAGCTGAAGCAATACGATGTGGGCCAGATCCGGCCCGGCAGCGCCTATGCGGCCCGCTTCCCCGACCAGCGCGCCATCCCCAGCACCCGCGTTCCGGCGCTCGCCGAGGTATTCGCACTGGTGCGCCGCTCGGGCGACCGCCACGTGCGGCTCAACATCGAGACCAAGATCGACCCGGCGCATCCGGAGGAATCGCTCGACCCTCGAGGGTTCGTCACGGCGGTGCTTACGCTCCTGCGGCAGGAGCAGTTCAGCGACCGCGTCCTGATACAGTCCTTCGACTGGCGGACGCTGCTCCTCGTTCAACAGCAGGCGCCCGAAGTTCCAACCGTCTACCTCACGCAGCAGTCCGGACCCGACGCCACGATCCATGTGAATGAGCCTTCACGCTGGACTGCGGGCTTCGACCCGCGCGACCACGGCGGCACGGTGCCCCGGGCCATCCAGGCCGCGGGCGGCAGGATCTGGTCGCCGTACTACGGCGATGTGGATGCGCGCTCGCTGGAGGAGGCGCACCAACTCGGGCTGCCGGTCATCGTCTGGACGGTGAACCGTCCCGATGACATGGCGCGTCTGATCGACATGGGAGTGGACGGCATCATCTCGGACTGGCCGGATCTGTTGCGCGCGGAGGCTGCCAAGAAAGGCATTCCGCTTCCCTCGCCGGCGCCGGTCTCGCCCTGAGATGCGAGTGCCGCGGCTGATCTGCCGGTGCGCTGAGCGCGACCGCCAGGCGATTTCTAGTCGCGGGCGCTGACGCTCGATGGCAGGACGATGAAGTCGCTCGTTCGTTCCAGCCGGTTCATGGCGGCGAGCAGGGTGGGCGGCGGGGCCATGAGCTTGCGCTCATCGAGGTTCAGCCAGCCGCCCGTGCTCGTGACTCGGGCGGCGAGCTTCCCGTCGGAGCGCAGGATCTCGTGCCGCAGGAGGAAACGGCTGCCATCGTCAGCGTGACCCGCGAGCGCATAGGTGACGGCGATTTCCTGCTGCAGACCGACTTCCCTGAAGTACTCCACTTCGTCTTTCATCACCACCGGTCCGACACGCAGACGCAGAAACTCCTCGATCGGAAATCCGTTCTCGATCAAGAACATCTGTCGTACATCTGCGGTTTTATCGAGATAGGCCGTGTTCTTCATGTGGGAGTTGAAGTCCATGTCGGCCCATCCGGCGTAGAGCTTCTTCGTATACATAACCTGCTCCGGGCAAGGAGCGGGGGTATACCACGAATGACGGAATGGCTCGTCCTGGCCCGGCAGGACAGCGCGGCAGGAGCGGAATCAGCCGGCGAGCACCGGCCCGATTACCATGAGCGCAAACACCATGAACAGCACGAGCAGGCCCAGCTTCATATCGTCCGACATCTGATTCTCCAGGCAGGATCCTGCCCCACAAGCGCTGCAACCATATGCCGGGCGGGGAGCCGCGGCGCGTGACGCGCATCACAGCTTTTCAATCAGCCTTCACTCGGTGGCGGCGGGTACGGACGCCGCGGGCCCGGCGCAGGATTTCAGGTCAGGTCCGGCCGCCAGCAGCTCGCGCATCTGCAGATAGACGCCGTTCGTCCAGCCGAAGCCCACCACGTTCTGGGTGTAACCGGCGGTTATGTGTACTTCGGCATTGCCGAGCCTCATGTTGTATTTCTCGCGGATCGTGCTATCGGCCGCGAAACTGCGCTCGACGGTCGCGGTGAACTTGCCGGCGAGGCGTTGCGCCTCCTCGCGGAATCCGTACGCCTCGAGTCCACAGTCCGCCAGCCAGTTGGTCGGCGCCCAGCCGAAGGGATCATCCCATTGGGCACCGCTCGGGCGGTTACTCATACTGAGCCCACCGAGCCGCTCGAAGAGCGGCAGCTGCTCGCGCAGCAAGGCAGCCTGGGACGTCGAGGCGGCGCCGGCCCACAGAGGGTAGAACGTCGTCAGATAGGGCGATCGCTGAGATTTCCCCGCCATGAAATCGAAGTCCTGGTAGATGCCGGCATCGGCGCGCCACAGGTAGCGGTTGAGCGCCTCCTTGCGCGCGCGCGCCTCCCGCGCCCAGCGTTCGGTGTCCGCCGTCCTGCCGAGCTGCCGCGCAAAATCCTCGAGATCGAGCTCGTAGCGGTACAGCAGGCTGTTCAAACCCACCGCGGCATAGTGATGGGTCGAGCCGCCGAAGGGGCCGAAGTGGAAGTTGATATCGAACCCCGATTCGCGCATCGCCCGATCGCCGTGGTAGTAGTCGGCGGTCAACCGATAGCCAGAGACCCAGGCACCGGCACAGACTTTGGAGGCGCGCACGTCGCAACTCTCGGCCGAGAGCCGCGCCGCCTGGGCATCGTCCGCATGCTCCGGAGCCCTGATGAGGTAGCCGGGATCCTCGGAGCGGTGCGCCAGCAGCCATGCGATCACGTGGCGGTAGTAGTGGCTGTTGCGTGCCTCGAGCACCGGGCCGCTGCCGAGGTCCTGGTAACGCGCAAGTCCGGTCGCTCCGGCAGCGTGCTCCGTGCGCGTCCAGATCTCGTGATTGCGCACTGCGAGCGGATAGGCTCGCGCGAGCCATGCCAGCTTCCCAGGCTGGCTCGCAAAGTTCGCCGGGTCTTCGAGCAGCGCCTCGATCATGGCACTCAGCAGCGGCGGCTGTGACCGGCTCAGATAGTACGTGCGGTTGGCATTCAGCACGCCACCGTAGTACTCGACCTCGTAGAGCGCGTTCTCCACCATGTCGCGCGCCAGTGCGCTGCGATGATCGGCCAGCAGGCCGAGCACGATGAAGTAACTGTCCCAGCCGTACATCTCGTTGAAGAAGCCGCCCGGGACGACGTAGGGGTGCGGCAGGTAGAGCAGGCCTTGCACCTCGAGCCGCGAGGCATCCACATCGCCGAGCCGCTCGATCACCCGTGGGAGTGGCCGTACCTCGACGTGACAGCGCGCACTCACCTCGCCGAGCTGCGCCACCGGTAGCTGCGCCGGCACGTAGACTACCGGACGCGTGACAACCTTCGGGTCGATGAGGGAGGCGCAGTCCTCCATCGAGCGCGTAAGGGTGGTCCAGGCCTGCTCGATATACGCGCGAGTCTTCGCCGGATCGGGCGGCGCCGACTGGCTCGCCGCGAGAGTGGCGCCGGGGAGCCATGCGAGGCCGAGAAGCAGCAGCGCTGCGGGGCCCAACCACTGTGGCATGGGCCAGATCCCTACGTCGCGCGCAACGCTGTCGTCACCGGCACTCGCGTAGCCCGCCAGGCCGGCAGCAAGCCGCCAAAGAGCCCCATGGCGAGTGCCCAGAGCACACCGATCACGGCGAGTCGTGGGGTGACATCCAGCAGGAAACTGAAGCCGAAGGGGCTCACCGACATCCGCTGGAACAGGGCCCAGGCGAGGAGCACGCCAAGGAGCGCCCCCGGCAGCGCCAGCACGATCGACTCGCAGAGAATCGCAGCGCCGACCGGTGCAGAGCCGAAGCCGATCGCGCGCAGCGTCGCGATCTCGCGTCGCCGGGAGTCGACGATCGAGTACAACGAATTCACCGCTCCGAGTGTCGCCCCGATCGCCATGATCGAGCCGACGAAGTACGCGGCGAAATTCAGCAGTGCGTTCAGCTGCCGGATCCCTTCCTCGCGCGTCTCACGCTCGTGGCGCACTTCGAGGTGCAGGGTCGGATTGCTCTCGAGTGCGTGTTGCAGCACGGAGTAATCCGCGGCGGACTGCACAGTCGCCGTGGCCTGGGTGTAGGCATTATTGTGGAAAACCGCCATCAGGGTCTCGGCGTCCGCGAGCACGACGCACAGTTGACTGTCGCCCTGGCTGAAATGGCCAACGATGGTCCAGTCGACACCACCGATCGAGCGCTTGTCGCCGATCTCGAATCCCGTGAACTGGCGAACGCAGGGGTGGCTCGCGATGAGCTCGTCCAGGCCGGGCCGATAGACCCGGCCTTCCGTGAGGTGCAGGTCAGGGTCGTTGTCCGTAGGAGCCCCCGTGATCCCAACGAGCGGGAAGAAGACCCGCCGGTCGGTGACACGTCGGCGAGCTTCGATCGGCACGACCGATTGAAATTCGACCAGCGGCTTGCCGTCCTTGCCCTTCTTGATCCCGGGCAGGTCGCGCACCGTGTCGGCTTCGTCGCGCGGGATGCTGCTCTGGATGCCGCGTGCACCGTGGCTGTTCACCACCACGTGGTCCTCGCGTACGCCGGCCAGCACCTGCCGCCGAGCCCCGCTGCCCATCGCCAGCATCGAGACCAGCACCCCGACCGCGCAGGTCACGCCGATGATGATGGTGAGGGCCGAGCCGGGGCGCCGCAGAATACCGGAGAGGCTCATGCGAAGCAGCGCGAGAAATTGCCGCATGAAGTTCATGCCGCACGGTGTCCGGCGAGCGCAGTGGCGACCGGCAGCCTGGCGGCGAGCGCCGCCGGGAGCGCGGCGCTGATGAATGCCACCAGTATTCCGAGCGCGATTCCCAGCAGCACCACGATGCCCGGCATGGAGAGCCCGAGTACGAAACGCGCTGCAAACGGCAGCACCAGAGTGGCCAGTGCCAGTCCGCAGGCTGCGCCGGCCACAAAGAGCAGCATCGCCTCGGCCAGTATCAGCAGGAACACCGCCCGATCGGTGAAGCCGAGTGTCTTGACGACGGCGAGCTCCGGGGTGCGCTCGTGCACCGACTGGACCATCATGGTCGTGGTGGCGAACAACAGGGCGACCAGCACGGCGCCGACCACCGCGCGGATCAGAAAGTCGAAATCCCCGATCGCCTGCATCGAGGCCTGCGCCATTTCCCGGAGCGATTCGGTTTTCGTCTCGTGAGATGAATTGGCGAAGCGCGCATCGATCGCATCGGCCACCTGATTGCCAAGTTTCGGGTCGGAGACGGCGATGTTGAAATGATTGACCGTGCCCTTCTTGAGCGCCCGCGCCTCATCGAAATACGGGTAGCTCACGAGCACGATGTAGCGGCCCCCGCCCACATCACTGTCGGTGAAGATTCCGACGACATCGAAGGCCCAATCGTTCGAGCCATTCTGTTGCGCCACCGCCAGGTTCAGGGGAATGTGATCGCCGACCTTCCAGCCGTATTTCTGCGCCGCCAGGTCTCTCACCAGCATCGCCGTGCGTGACTTGCCGAACGCGGCGAGGTATTCGGGCGGGATCGTGTAGGTGAACGCTCGGGTCCAGTCCCCCTCGGGACTGACCGCTACGATGCCGATTCCCTGGTCGGGTTTCTGCCAGGTGCCGCCGGCGAGCTCCACGGGAATCGCCACCTGGACGCCCGGGACCGAGCGAATCTGCTCGAGCAAACCGTACGGCAGCGGCTGCGCGATAGAGCTCAGGCGGCTGTGGACGATCAGCAGGTCCGCGCGCGCGGCGGCGACCGCGTGGGCGACTCCGGTCTTCAGGCCCTGGAGCACGCCGAACAGCGCAAAGGCCACGCTGACCTGGAGAAAGATCAGAATCGTTCGCCCGGGCTTGCGCCACAGGCCTGACCAGACGAGCGGCAGGTATTTCACGCCCTACCCTTCACGCTTAGACTGCACGCGAGCATGAAGCGCATCGCCGTCGCACTCCTTGCCACCTGGCTGCCGGCACTCCTCGCCGCGCCTCACGCCGCCACCCTCGGTGTCTCCATGGCCCTGTTCGATGACAATTTCCTCACGGCCGTACGCTCCAGCATGCAGGCACGGGCCGGCGAGCTCAAGGCCGCCATCCAATTCGAGGATGCCCAGAACGACATTGGGCGGCAGCTGAACCAGATCCAGAATTTCATCGCGACGAAGGTCGACGCGATTATCGTCAATCCGGTCGATACCGACGCGACCCCGCGAATGACCCGCCTCATCCTGCGTGCCGGCATCCCGCTCGTCTACGTCAACCGCCTGCCGGCCGACAAGCAGCTGCCCGCCGGAGTCGCCTTCGTCGGCTCCGACGAGCGACAATCGGGGACCTTGCAGATGCTCGAAGTGTGCCGGCTGCTGGACGGCAAGGGCGACATCGTGATCATGATGGGCGAGCTGACCAATCAGTCCGCCCGCCAGCGCACCGCGGACGTGCACGAGGTGATCGCCGGGCCGCAGTGCCACGCCATCCGCGTGCTCGCGCAGCAGGCCGCCAACTGGAAGCGCACCGAGGCCGCCGACCTCATGACCAACTGGCTGAGCGCCGGGCTGCACCCCCAGGCGGTGGTGGCGAACGACGATGAGATGGCGATCGGCGCCATCCAGGCGCTGAAGCGTGCGCGGCTGCTCGCCTCGACCGTGGTCGCAGGCATCGACGCCACGGCCGATGCGCTCGCCGCCATGAAGGCGGGCGAGCTGCGGGTGACGGTGTTTCAGAACGCCGCCGCACAGGGGAGCGGTGCCGTCGACACCGCGCTCAAGCTCACCCGCCACGAGCAGGTGCCGAGCTTCGTGTGGGTGCCCTTCGAGCTGGTGACGCCGGCAAATCTCTCGAGCTACCTCGGCAGGCACTGAGCTGCGCATGCCGAGCCCCGTTGTTGACGCCTCCGCCGGCTGCCTCCTCGAGGTCCGGCGCGTCAGCAAGTCCTTTCCCGGAGTCGTCGCGGTCGATGACGTTTCGCTGCGGGTCGAGCGCGGCACGGTGCATGCGCTGATCGGCGAGAACGGCGCCGGCAAATCGACACTCATGAAGATCATCGCGGGAATCATCCCCGCGGATGCGGGCGAGCTGTGCCTGCTCGGCCGCACACTCAAGCTGCGCGGACCGCGGCAGGCGCTCGAGAGCGGTATCGCCATGATCCATCAGGAGCTGAACCTGATGCCGACCATGACCGTTGCGGAGAACATCTGGATCGGCCGCGAGCCCGCCGGCGCGCTCGGCCTCGTCAGCCACCGCGAGCTGCACCGCCGCACCCGCGCGCTGCTCGAGCGGCTGCGAATCGATCTCGACCCACAGGCCGAGGTGCGCACGCTGTCGATCGCCTCGCGGCAGCTGGTCGAGATCGCCCGGGCGCTCTCCTACGATTCGCAGCTGCTCATCATGGACGAGCCGACCTCGGCGCTCACCGCGCACGATGCGGCACACCTGTTCGCCATCATTCGCGAGCTGAAATCGCAGGGCAAAGGGGTGCTGTATATCACCCACCGGATGGAAGAGCTGTTCGAGATTGCGGACCAAGTGACGGTGCTCCGGGATGGCAAGTACATCGGCAGCGCCGCGCCGCGCACTCTCACGCGCGAGGCGGTCATCCGCATGATGGTGGGACGCGAGCTCGCACAGAATGCCCCGCGCGCGCGCAGCGCGCCCGGGGCGCTCGTGCTCGCCGCCCACCGGCTCACGCTGCGGCCCCACTTCCAGGATGTGAGCTTCGAGCTGCACGCGGGCGAGATCCTCGGCATTGCCGGCCTCATCGGCGCCGGCCGCAGCAAGCTCGCCGAGGCGCTCTTCGGCGTGACACCGGCGAGCTCCGGGCGGATTTCGCTCGCGGGCGAGGAAGTCCGCATCGATTCGCCACGCGCCGCGGTGGCGCGCGGCATGGCTTTCGTCACCGAGGATCGCAAGGAAACCGGCTGTTTTCTCACTCTCAACGTGCTCGACAATCTCGAGATCGCGGTGCTCAACCACGACTTCGTGCGGCTCGGCTTCGTGCGTGCGGGCGCGGTGAGTGCGGCCTGCGCGAACGTGAGCCGGCAATTGCGCGTCAAGACACCGGATCTGCGCGAGCCGATCGCCAACCTCTCCGGCGGCAACCAGCAGAAAGTGCTGCTCGGCCGCTGGCTGCTCACCGGGCCGAGGCTCCTCATTCTGGATGAGCCGACCCGCGGCATCGATGTGGCCGCCAAGGCCGAGATCCACGAGCTCATCGCGAGCCTCGCCGCGCGGGGCGCCGCCGTGCTGATGATCTCATCGGAGCTGCCGGAGATTCTCGGCCTGAGCCACCGTGTCATGGTGATGCACGAGGGCCGGGTCACCGGAATCCTCGGGCGCGGAGAGGCCGATCAGGAGAAGATCATGGCGCTCGCGGCCCAATAGCGTGTCGAGCGGAGAGCACATGCCGGAAGCGGTGGCCGAGCGAGCACTTCCCGGCTCCAGGACGCGGCGCCGGCGACGGTGGGCGCCGGAAGCCAGCATCCTCATGGTGCTCGTGGGTCTCGCGCTCGCCTTCGAGCTGCTCGGCTGGATCTTCGTGCAGCAGAGCTTCCTGCTGAACGAGCAGCGCCTGGTGGTGATGATCCTGCAGGTGTCGGTGATCGGCATCATCGCGATCGGTGTGACGCAGGTGATCATCACCGGTGGCATCGATCTGTCCTCGGGGTCGGTGGTGGCGCTCACCGCGATGGTGGCCGCGAGCCTTGCACAGGCGGGGGATGCGGTGCGGCCGGTCTATCCGGCGCTCATCGACCTGCCGGTGATCGTGCCGGTGGCCGCGGGAGTCGCGGTTGGGGCCGCGGCGGGCCTCCTCAACGGCACCCTCATCGCTCGAACCGCCATTCCGCCCTTCATTGCAACACTTGGGGTCATGGTGAGCGCGCGCGGACTCGCCAAGTGGTACACGCGCGGGCAGCCGGTGAGCATGCTCACCGACGCCTATGCCGACATCGGCAGTGGCGCGGTGCCGGTCATCATCTTCCTCGCCACGGCGGTGATCTTTCATGTCGCGCTGCGCTACACGCGCTACGGCAAGTTCACCTACGCGATCGGCGCCAATCCGCAGGCCGCGCGGGTCGCGGGTATCAATGTGCCGCGCCACCTGACGCTGGTCTACACGATCGCGGGAATACTCTCGGGCCTTGCCGGCATCGTCACCTCGGCACGCGCCGAGTCCGGCCAGGCCGGTATGGGAATGATGTACGAGCTCGATGCGATCGCCGCCGCGGTGATCGGCGGCGCATCGCTCTCCGGCGGCATCGGCCGCATCACCGGCACCGTCATCGGCACGCTGATCCTCGGTGTCGTCACCTCCGGGTTCACCTTCCTGCGGATCGACGCCTACTACCAGGAGATCGTCAAGGGCGGGATCATCGTCGCAGCCGTGATCGCCGACCAGTACCGGCGCCGCACGCGCGATGCGCGCGCCTGAGTCGACCAGCCTGCGGCCGGTCAGCTCAGATCCACGACCTGGGCAGTCCGCAGACTCTCTTCGGCCGCAACCGCGAGGCGCAGCGCCTCGAGCCCGTCGGAGAAGTCGGGTTTCAGCGGACTCCCCTCGGAGAGCGCGGTGATGAAGGCGTCCAACTCTGCACGGTACGCTTCGAGGTAGCGCTCGATGAAGAAGTGCAGCACCGGATCACGCGCCGCCGTGTGCTGCGCGCTCCAGTGGTCGACCGAGGTGGCGCGCTGGTTTCCCGCCTGCAGCATGCCGGTTGCACCGAACGCCTCGATGCGCTGATCGTAGCCGTACTCGCAGCGGCGGCTGTTGTTGATCTGCAGCAATGCACCCGCTTTCGCCCGTAACGACACCGTGCAGGTATCGATGTCGCCGAGCCTCGCGATCTTCGGGTCGACCAGATTGGCACCGAAGGCGTGCACCTGGGTGATATCGCCGGCGAGGTAACGGGCCATGTCGAAATCATGGATGGTCATGTCCCGCAGCAGACCGCCGGAGCTCTTGATGTAGGCGAGCGGCGGCGCAGCCGGATCGCGGCTGGTGATCACCGCGAGCTCCAGACGGCCGATCTCCCCGCGCTGCAGCCGCTCCCGCAGCGCCCTGAAGGAGGGATCGAAGCGCCGGTTGAAGCCCATCATCAGTCGCGGCCGGTGCGGTGCGATCTCGCGCCAGCAGGAGCGGGCGCGCTCGAGATCCACATCGATGGGTTTCTCGCAGAACACCGCCTTGCCGGCCTTCACCGCCGCGGTGATGAGCGGCACATGCGTGTCGGTCGGAGTCGCGATGAGAACCGCCTCGACCGCCCGATCGGCCCACACCTCCTCGAGAGTCCCGACGCGTTTCACGCCGAGCTCGCTCGCGGCCTCGAGCGCCACATCGCTTGCCGCATCGAATAGCATCACGAGCCTTGCGCGCGGATGGCGTGCGAGGTTGCGTGCGTGGACGCGGCCGATGCGACCACAACCGAGTACTGCCACGCCCAGCATTTGCGATGTCCCGGAGCGCTCAGCGCCGCGGCGTCAGAAACTCGTAGCCCGGCGCCTGCGTGACTTGCCAGCGCCGCACGGGTCCCGCCATTACGTTCAGGTAGTACAGATCGAAGCCATGCGCCGCGCTCACCGGATGGTAGCCGCGCGGCACCAGCACCACATCGCGATCCTCCACGGTCATCGTTTCATCCAGTGCCCGATCGTCGGTGTAGACGCGCTGGAAGGCGAAGCCGCCGGGGCGCGCGAGGCGGTGATAGTACGTCTCCTCGAGCTGACTCTCACCCGCCTGGTCGCTGTCGTGCTTGTGCGGTGGATAGCTCGACCAGTGCCCGCCCGGTGTGATGACCTCGACCACCTGCAGGCACTCCGCCGGGACGGTCGCCGCGAGCACGTTGTGTACGTGACGCCTGTTGGTGCCGATCCCTCGCACCTCCTCGGCCACCTCCTCCGGACGGATGACACGCGGCGGGAGCCGTCCGGCGGCGGGTGCCGAGCACACCGCGAGCTCGGCCGCCGTCGCCGCCGTCACAGTCATGGCGGCACCCGCGGGTACGTAGACCGCGAACGGCTTGCCTTCGAACGGGTTGCGCCGCAGACCGATGGTGCCGAGATCCTGAGCGCCGACGCGCACCGCTGCGCGGCCGGCGAGCAGCACCAGGCACTGCTCGCGGCCGGGGAGGCTGCGCTCGAGCGTGCGACCTGCGGCGAGGTCGAAGACCTCGAACCCGACATAGCGCCAGCCTGCGCTTTCCGGAGTGATGCGGTGCACCTGGGAGGCCCCGGGCCGCAGATCGGGCTTTACCAGGAGCGAGGCGCTCATCGGAGGTTCTCCGCTACGAGGGTCCGCAGGTTGCGCAAGCCAAGTGTCGCGTAGGTGAACGGATCGGCCTTCTCGGGATCCTGCTCGGCTTCCAACACCACCCAGCCGGAGTAGCCGCGCAGCTCGCGGAACACCGCCGCAAAGGGTACACACCCATCGCCCGGAACCGTGAACACCCCCGCCACCACGGCGCGCAGAAAACTCCAGTCATCGGCGTTGGCACGCTCGGCGACCGCCGCGCGCACATCCTTGGCATGCACGTGCACCACCCGCGGGGCATAGCGGCGCGCGAGCGCCACCGGGTCGGCGCCTGCGAACTGCGCGTGCCCGGTGTCGAGCAGCAGGCCCACCTCGGGACCGGTGGCGTCCATGAGAGCGTCGATGTCCGCTTCGCTTTGCACGACCGTACCCATGTGGTGGTGGTACGCGAGGCGTACGCCTTCTGCGGCGGTCGCGCCGGCCAGGTCCGTCATGCGCCGGCCGAAGGAGCGCCAATCGGCGGCGCGCAGCCGTGGCCGCTCGCCGAGTGGCCGGTTGCGGTCGCCGTGTACCGCACCGCTGGTTTCCGCAAACACCAGCACCGAGCTGCCGACCGCTTTCAGCAGATCGAGATGCGCACGCAGCTGCGCGAGCTCTGCGGCGGCGTCTCGTGAGAGCAGCTGAGCCGAGTACCAGCCCGAAACGCACGCGAGCCCGAAGCGCCCCAGCACTGCTGTCAGTGCGCGCGGGTCGCGTGGGAACTTGTGCCCGAGCTCCATGCCCTCAAAGCCGATCTGCCCGGCCTGGCCGAGACAGGCCTCGAGCGAGGTTGCAGCGCCCAGCTCGCGCAGGTCGTCATTGGACCAGATGATCGGGTTCGCCCCGAATCGAACGCTCACGGATCGTCCCCCGCAGGTGACCGGCGGGCGCGCACATAGCGCTCGCGCGCCGCGCGGACCTCCGCGCGCTCGGACACTTCCGGAACCGCCACATCCCACCAATGGCCGCCTGCCGTGGTACTCGCCGCGGGGTCCGTCGCGATGACCAGCACCGAAGTGCGATCCGCCTGACGTGCGACGGCGAGCGCGCCGCTGAGCTCGGCGAGGGTCTGAACGCGGGTGGCATGAGCGCCGAGGCTCAGCGCATGCGCGAGGAGATCGGGAGCCACCGCGTCGCCGCCGGCTTCCCCCAGCAGGTTGTTGAAGCTCGCATTGCCGGTTGAGCTCTGCAGCCGCTCGATGCAGCCGAAACCGCCGTTGTCGAGCAGCACGACGATCAGCCGGGCTCCCAGGCGGACCGAGGTAGCGATCTCGCTGTTGAGCATGAGGTACGAGCCGTCACCCACCATCACGATGACTTCGCGCTCGGGCCGCGCCAGCTTCACTCCCAGGGCGCCGGCGATCTCGTAGCCCATGCAGGAATAGCCGTACTCGAGGTGATAGCCGCCGGTCTGCTCGGCGCGCCAGTGTTTGTGCAGCTCACCCGGCAGGCCGCCCGCCGCGCCGACCAGGATGTCGGAATCCCGCGCCGCGCGCTGCACCGCGCCGATCACCTGAGCGTCCGAGGGGCGCGCTCCCCCGCCCGCCTGCGTGAAGGAAGCCGCGGTGCGCTGCCATGTGCTGCGCTCGGCCTGCGCCCGCTCGGCCCAGGCGGCGGCTGCGCGCCAGTCGCGCAGCGCTTCGCTCAAGCGTCGCAACCCTTCGCGGGCATCGGCGATCAGCGGTACCGCACCATGCTTGTGAGCATCGAAGGCCTGCACGTTGAGCGCCACGATCCGCTGGCCGGGGGAGTGGAACAAAGTGGCGGAGCCCGTGGTGAAATCCTGCAGCCGTGTGCCGACGGCGAGAATGGTGTCGGCCTCGGCCGCGACGGCATTCGCTGCAGCCGTGCCGGTAACGCCGATGCCGCCGAGATTGAGCGCATGACTTGCCGGCAGCGCCGATTTGCCGGCCTGCGTCTCACCGAGCGGCACGCCGTGGCGTTCGCAGAAGCCGCGCAGCTCGGCGCCGGCTTCCGAATACAACACCCCACCACCGCACACGATCAGCGGACGGCGCGCCGCGCGCAGCAGCTGCACGGCCCGGGCAAGCTCCTGCTCATCGGGCGGCGCGCGGCGCAGCGCCCACAGGCGCTCCGCGAAGAAGCTCTCCGGCCAGTCCCAGGCCTCGGCCTGCACATCCTGACAGAGCGCGAGCGTCACCGGGCCGCACTCGGCGGGATCGGTCAATACCTGCAGCGCGCGGTTGAAGGCGCCGAGCAGCTGCTCGGGGCGCGTGATGCGGTCGAAGTAGCGCGACAGGGGTCTCAGCGAATCGTTCGCGGTGATCAGCCCGTCGCCGAAGTCCTCGACCTGCTGCAGCACGGGGTCCGGCCTGCGCGTCGCGAAGACATCTCCCGGCAGCAGCAGCACGGGCAGCCGATTGACATGGGCCACGGCCGCCGCGGTCGCAAGATTCGTGGCTCCGGGACCGATGGAGGTCGTGCACGCCATCATGCGGCGCCGGAACGAGGCCTTGGCGAACGCCACCGCGGCATGCCCCATGGCCTGTTCGTTGTGCGCCCGGAGCGTCGGCAGAACCTCGCGCGCCGCGTACAACGCTTCGCCGAGCGCGGCCACGTTGCCGTGGCCGAAAATCGCCCACACGCCCGCGAACACCCGGCGGCGCTCGTTTTCGACCACCGTCCACTGCGCCGCCATCGCGCGCACCAGGGCCTGCGCCACAGTGAGCCGCACCGCCGTCAACTCCCGCTCCTTTGCGGCTCATCGAGCCGCGGATCCCGCGCCGCCGGCCAGGCTTCGACCAGCGCGTTGAAACGCTCCGTCAGCTGCGCCAGTGCCGCTGCGTCGGACAGCTGATCTGCGAGCCACGTCGAGGCGACACCGGCGACTATGCTACCGCCGGCAACAAAACCCCGCACGAGCGGCGCTGCGGCCGCAACGCGCAGCGCGGCGTCCCGCTGCGCAGCGTCGGTCAGCCGGAGCAGCACGCCGCGGCAAT
>Ga0306922_10002272_pt1 | contig 17831 bp, 15 predicted proteins | sample sta12Cox44000082_FD_203758 | JGI IMG/M metagenome (GOLD analysis project Ga0306922, IMG submission 203758) | Lab enrichment of tropical soil microbial communities from Luquillo Experimental Forest, Puerto Rico - statoxic.12C.oxic.44.000.082 (v2)... | ecosystem: Environmental > Terrestrial >... | reverse complement strand
GGCCGTCTCGCGGCGCTGGAAATCCTGAAGCAGGGGAAGGGAAGCAACTAGGCTATGGCGGAGACGCGCGACGTTGTCATCATCGGAGCCGGACACAACGGACTGATCACCGCCTTCTATCTAGCCAAGGCTGGCTTCAGACCGCTCATTCTCGAGCGCCGCCCGCAGGCCGGAGGCTGCGCGATTACGGAAGAGATCTATCCCGGCTTCCGGTGTTCGAAGCTGGCGCACGCGACCGGCCCCGTGCGTCCCGAAATTGTTGCCGACATGAATCTCGCACGCCACGGACTGAAGACTTTTACGCCTGAAGTGCGTGTGCTGTCGCTGGCGCCTGACGGCAATCACCTCGCACTCCACTCCGACACAGGACGCACACAGCAGGAGATCGCGAAGTACTCGACCCAAGAAGCCGCGAACTATTCGGAGCTCCAAAAGGCGTTAGCGAACATTGCGGCGGTGCTCGATCACTTGCTGCACATGACGCCGCCGGATATCGATGCGCCGGCATCCGGGAATGTCTTCGACCTGCTCAAGACCGGACGCAGGATTCGCGGACTCGACGAGAAGGACTTCTATCGGTTATTTCGCTGGGTGCCCATGGCTGCCGCTGATCTGGTGGCCGAGTGGTTCGATAGGGAATTGCTACGTGCAACGATCGCTGCGCAGGGGATCTTTGGAACGTTTCTTGGCCCGTGGTCTGCAGGATCAGGTGCGACGCTGCTGCTGCGTGCCGCGTCAGACGGAAATCCAGCAGGCGGTGCATCGTATGTGATGGGCGGAACCGGAGCGCTGACCACGGCGATGGCGATTGCCGCGCAGGCCGCCGGCGTTGAAATTCGCACCAACATCGAAGTCGCTCAGATCAAGGTTAAAGACGGCGCGGCCACGGGCGTAGTACTTGGGAAGGGTGATGAAATTGACGCGCGGACGGTGATCTCAAGCGCCGATCCCAAGCGCACGCTCCTCGGCTTTGTCGAACCACAGCACCTCACGCCCAGTTTCCTGCAGCGTCTGCAGAACTACCGTATCCACGGCACGGTCGCGAAAGTGAACCTCGCGCTGAGCGGGTTGCCGCTATTCAAAGGCGTTGACGGCAACGCGGCTGTGCTCGGCGGTTGTATCCAGATCTCACCAGAACTCGACTACATCGAGCGCGCCTTCGATGCCTCGAAGTATGGCGAGTTCTCGCCGCATCCTTACCTCCAAGCCACGATTCCGACGCTGCACGATCCCTCGCTGGCGCCTGCAGGCAAACATGTGATGTCGATCTATATGCAATACGCGCCCTACAAACTGCGTAACAGTGATTGGGACTTGCAGCGCGACGCCTTGGGGGACGCAGTTGTAAATACGTTGGCAAAGTACGCCCCAAACCTGCCGAGCATGATTGAAGCCCGCGAGGTAATTACGCCAAAAGATCTCGAGCAGACCTATGGTCTCACTGGTGGACACATCTACCACGGAGAATTGGCGCTCGATCAGCTCTTCACCATGCGTCCACTGCTCGACTGGGCGCAGTACCGTACGCCCATCAAAGGCCTGTATTTATGCGGGTCGGGAACCCATCCGGGGAACGGGTTGACCGGCGGTTCGGGGGCGAATGCGGCGCGAGAGGTGGTCAAAGAACTGCGCAAGCGATGAGAGTCAGCAGACAACCCGACCGAACCGACCCACGAAGGTGAGTCGCGAGCTATAGGGGTCCTTCGATTTCGGGGGCAAGGGCAACCGCCTTCGCTTGACAGGATGACAAATCAACGAATGATTGCGAGCGCGTGAGAGTGAAACTACATTCCCCGCTTCAAGTCATTCGCCAACAGCCGATGAAACAGATGCTCTCCCGCCTCGCGCCGCACTGACAACCGGCCTGCTCCGTAGGCCCGCGAATGTAGCCCGCGCTGCACGCTCTCACAGATCGCGACATCTTCGTCGTTCACACGCTCGCCAACTGCGATACTGTGCCGATTCCGTACCGTCGCCTCTGGAGTGACATCATCGAAGTAGAAGTCGAAGATCACCTTGCAGCGGTCCACGCCGTCCGGCAGCACCAGGTTGGTGTCCATATATCCCTTGTACAGATTGATCATGAAATTGGGATATTGCCAGAAGTACCAGGCGCGATCCCCCTGGCGCGTCGCCGAAGTCGCCGCATCCTCGTCGCCGGCTACCATTGGGCTCGATTGCAGGCAGTAGCGGTCTTCGTTCTCGATGGTGTAATGCCGGTAGTCGAGCACACTGTTCAGCGCCTTGTGCAGATGCGGAACATGGTAGCCACCATCGAGATAGTTGTCGACGAAAACCTTCCAGTTGCAATTCAGCAAGTACGTGCGACGCTCGAAGAAGCGGGGGCGCTTCAGGTCAAGCGGCTTGGTACGATGGATCAAACGGCCAAGAAATGTCTCGAGTGAACTGGCCTTAAGGTCGAGATTGATGAAAACGAACTGCTCCCATACTCCAACCTGGATGGGAACGAGTCCGTTCCGCACACGATCGAAGTTGCACACGCCCTCGAACTCGGGAGCTCCCTTCAGCGAGCCATCCAGGCCATAGCTCCAGCCGTGATAAGGACAACGAAAGATGCTGGCGCTGCCCTCGGTTTCGGTGACCACGGCAGCCGCGTGATGTCGGCACACATTGTAAAACGCACACAGCTCGCCATCACTCCCGCACACCACAACGATCGGCTCACCCGCCAGCTCGCGGGTGACGAACTGCCCGGGATTCTTGAGCTGATCCAGGCCGGCTACCACCTGCCAGGTTCCACCAAAAACATATTGCCGTTCGAGCGCTGCGATGCGCTCATCGACATACCAGGAAGCGGGTATGGTGTACGACTCCGCGAGGGGGCTCCGGTCGTTGTAAGACTGCAGGATTTCTTGCAGGGACGGTTGCATCCGGCCTCCCGAACTGTCGCGGCAGGCCATCATAACAGGAGAGTCGCCTACGCTCCGTTGCTCGTTCCGATCGCGCCACGCAAGACCTTGAGGAACTGATCGATTAACTGCTCGCGATCGCCGTCAACCTCACCCGTGCGTTGGAAGAGTTCGCGATCGCTTTCGCCGGTGAGCAGCGAATCCTGCATGCGCTCGAAGGTGCACTCGAGGATCGAGGTAATCAGCGCTGGAGCAACGTCGGTACGAATCTCGCCTCGCTCGATGCCCAGCCGCACGAACACTGAGGCGCCCAGTGGATCTTCCGTGGCGACGAAACCCGCGATGCGCTTCTTCAGGTTGAGGTCCGACCCATAATTACCCAGCAGAACCATGCGATAGGGCACGCTGTACTGCGCCCAGTAACTTGCCGGACGCGACAGGCGGTAGCGCACTACGGCAAAGAATCCACCGTCTTTTACTTCCTGCGGAACATCCAGGTAACGGGGCAGCGCGCGTAACGCTGACTTGTACGATTCGAAGAACAAGCCATCTTTGCTGCCGAAGTGTTGAAACACGGAGCCCTTCGCGATTCCGAGATAGTTGGCCATGTCCCCGACGCGAGCCGCCTCGTAGCCGTGTTGCGCAAAGTGATGCATCGCGGCATTGAGGATCAGGGCGCGCTTTTGCACGGACCGGCTTGCCGGCGCAGGCGCGCCTGCTTCGCCGTTGTGTGGCGAGTGTTCAGACATTGATGCCCCCAAGAATGTTCCGTTGAAACAGCTCCTGTGACCTTCTGATAAGTCCGGGAAGGAGTTGCAGCTTCGAAAGCGCTTCCGGCTTGGCACGTATGCACTTTCGAGGTTGCGCGAATCACAAACTACTTTCCCGGCACCCACGAGAGTTCTTGCCCAACGACCTGCGCGTGCCGTAACTCGTGCAATCGTAGGGTCACGATCGCAAAAATTTGCGGGACGTCATTTTAGATTTCCGACCAAGGGACATCTGTGTTCCACAATTTTGCGCGCTTGGGAGACGGCACCACAGAAACTTACGATGAGCGGGTAGATCGTCGGCTGATTGGGCCACAGAGGAACTACAAGGAATAGCTAAGTTCTTTTGATGCAGTCTTCTGCGCGAACTCCGCAGGGTTCTGCAGACGGCCACTGCGGCGCAGTCGCCATCCGTCCTGCTTGGCCGTGAGGGGCGCTTTCGGATTTTGTGGTGATCGAAAATCTTCCCTGCCTTACAAAAACGTTGACGCAGATCCGCCGTCATGTTCCCTTGTCGAGATGAACCCTGAAGCGTTCGATATCGAGATCACGCAGGCAACTCCTGCCGACGTTGGAGCAGCGGCGCCACTGTTCGACGCGTATCGACAGTTCTACAAGAAGCCGCCGAACGAAGAGGCCGCCCGGCGATTTTTGTTCACTCGTCTGAGCAAAGGTGAATCAGTTCTGTTCCTCGCACGGGTCGAAAACACCGTTGTCGGGTTTGTGCATCTCTACCCGGTATTTTCTTCGACGAACCTGACCCGGCAGTGGATCCTCAATGACCTGTTCGTTCGACCCCAAGCTCGCAAGCAAGGAGTCGCACACGCGCTGATGAACCGTGCTCATCAGTTTGCCGAGAGCACCCAGGCCGACGGACTCACGCTGGAAACGGCAGCCGATAATCATCCTGCGCAACACCTGTATGAACGGCTAGGCTGGAAGCGCGACGAACAGTTTTACCGGTACTTTCTGGCGTTGTGAACCCTGAACTCATGGACCCATCTCCCACGCCGCTGAGCCTTGGATTAACGACTACGCCGGCAAAGCACGTCACGGAAGAGGTCCGTCCCAAACGCGTGCTCGGCTTGCGCGATCTGGTGATGTTCTACGTGGTCACCACGTTGAGCCTGCGCTGGATTCCCGTGGCCGCGACCGTCGGACCAAGCTCAATCGTTATTTGGGTCGTTGGCTTGGTGACCATCTTCATACCGCTGGCGCTATGCATCATGGAGTTGTCGTCACGCTACCCGCAAGAAGGCGGTATGTACGTGTGGAGTAAGCGCGCCTTCGGCGACTTTCCCGCGTTTCTTACCGGATGGATTTACTGGACGAGCAATCTGCCTTACTTTCCGGCTGTGCTGTACTTTGCTGCCAGCAATGCACTCTACATCGGCGGCACGCGCTGGGCCCCGGTGCAGCGCAGCCCTTTGTTCTTCATCACATTTTCGCTGCTGGGCGTCGGTTTGGCGCTTGTGCTCAACATCGTCGGCCTCAACGTCGGCAAGTGGCTGAACAATCTCGGTTCGCTTGGATCATGGCTTCCCGTAGCGCTTCTTTGCGTCGTCGGCGTCGTGGCATGGGCAAAGTTCGGCTCGGCAACCGGTTTCGCTCCATCCGAGCTCAAGCCAAGCTTGAACTTCGGCATGTTCGGGGTGTGGGCGACTCTGCTCTACGCCTTCGCCGGCGCAGAAGCGGGATCGTTCATGGGAGACGAGATTAAGAACGCGAGACGTGTTGTGCCTCCCGCGCTAATCGTTGCCGGCGTGATCGTCACCGCAGGCTACATTCTGGGAACGATCGCCATCCTGGTCGCGCTGCCCAGGTCGCAGGTCAACAACATGGAAGGCATCATGCAGGCCATCTCCACCGCCGCTGCACGAATAGGTTGGACTGGAGTTGGTCCCGCCGTCGCGCTGCTAATATGCCTCGCCAACCTCGGAGGCGTGGGAGCTTATCTTGCCGCACTCGCACGGATACCCTTTGTGGTAGGAATCGATCGCTACCTGCCACCGGTGTTTGGCCGCGTGCACCCCAAGTGGGGAACGCCGATTGTGGCACTGCTCACGCAAGCCTTAGCCTGCGTCGTATTCGTGCTTTTGGGACAAGCGGGCAGCAGCGTGCACGGCGCCTATCAGCTTCTGGTGACAATGAGCATCATAACCAACTTCATCCCCTATCTATTCATGTTTGCGGCGTTGATTCGCCTGCAGCGGGAGCCGGTCGAGTCGGGAGTAATTACCATTCCCGGAGGCAAGCCCGTCGCGATCATTCTCGCAGTCGTGGCGATGATCACCACCTGCGCAGTGATCATCGGCTCTGCCATCCCTGACCCAACCGAGCCGCACCGAGTTCTGGCGATTACCAAGGTCATCGTGCTGAGTGTGCTGCTGATTGGCGGGGGAGTTTTGCTCTATCGGCTTGGCCGGCCCCGCGCTCTCGAGCGCTATAATTAAACGGTAGTTACAAGGGGTCCTTCAACGTCATGACCGCGAACAATGGCAGCGACGACGATGTTTCGAGTGTTCTAAAACCGCGTGCTGATTGGATCATCCGCCGCCACGAACAAGCTGAAAAATCCGGCGATACCAACATGTCGCAAATGCACTTCGCGCGCAAAGGCCTGCTTAGCGAAGAGATGCTTTTTGTCGCTGAGCGCGAAAACGTCGCGCCGGAGTTCATACGCGACGAGATTGCCGCCGGACGCATGATCATCCCGGCCAACGTAAACCACCCCGAGCTCGAGCCCATGTGCATCGGCGTCGGCTCGAAGTGCAAGATCAACGCCAACATCGGAAACTCGGCCATCACCAGCAATGTCGACGAAGAGCTAAAGAAACTCCACACCTCCGTGCACTATGGCGCCGATACCGTCATGGACCTCTCCACCGGCGGCGGCATCCGCGAGATTCGCGAAGCCATCCTGCGTCATTCGCCGGTACCCATTGGTACGGTGCCGATCTACGAAGCCGTCTCACGCGTGAAGCGCATCGAAGACCTCACCATCGACGTCATGCTCGAAGTCATCGCAGAGCAGGCTGAGCAAGGTGTCGATTACATGACCATCCACGCCGGAGTGCTCATCGAGTACCTGCCGCTCATCACCAAGCGCATTACGGGAATCGTCAGCCGCGGTGGCGCGATCCTCGCACAATGGATGGCGCACCACCACAAGCAAAATTTTCTTTACGAGCGCTTCGACGACATCACCAAGATCATGGCGAAGCACGACGTCAGCTACTCACTCGGTGACGGCCTGCGTCCCGGTTGCATCGCCGACGCCAGCGACGAGGCGCAATTCGCCGAGCTCAAGACGCTTGGCGAACTCACGACCAAGGCCTGGGAGCGCGATGTGCAGGTCATGATCGAGGGCCCCGGCCACGTACCGCTCGACAAGATCAAGGAGCAGGTCGACAAGGAAGTCGAGATGTGTCACGGCGCTCCGTTCTACACGCTGGGGCCTCTTGTGATCGACATCGCTCCCGGCTATGACCACATTACCTCCGCCATCGGCGCGGCGATGATCGGCTGGCACGGAGCATCGATGCTCTGCTACGTCACGCCCAAAGAGCACCTTGGACTGCCCAACGACAAGGACGTGAAGGACGGCATCATCGCCTACAAGATCGCCGCTCACGCTGCCGACGTGGCGCGTCATCGCCCAGGTGCGCGCGATCGCGACGATGCCATCAGCTATGCGCGGTACACCTTCGACTGGGACAAACAGTTTGGGCTCTCGCTCGACCCGGAAACCGCTCGCAGCATGCACGACGAGACTCTGCCCGACGCGTATTACAAAGAAGCTGCTTTCTGCTCCATGTGCGGGCCGAAGTTCTGCTCCATGAACTATTCGGCCAAGGTGGACGAGTACAACAAGCAGGTCCACGGCGTGGAGAAGAAGGACTACTCGGAGCTGGTGAACAAGCTGGTGGCGATTAAATAGTTGTACGTTGTCCGTTCAGCTGAGGCCGCTTCGCGTTGAGCAGCAAATGACGGCGGCGGATCGGGTAAACTACGGACAATGAGTATGTTCGCCAGCTTTGACGAATTTTGGGCGGTGATGAGTCGTTGGTACGACCGGCAACTCAAGCATGACGAGTAGATTCGCGAGTTGCGGGCGATGATACGGGAACATGTACAACAGATTCGCCAGACCAGCGAGCAAATGCAGCAGACCGATGCGCGGCTGGATCGTCTAAATTTCCACGGTAGCAACATTGGTTGGAGCTGTCGCCAAAATATCTGACGATATCGAATCTCATGAGCGCCGGCTGGAGCGCTTTGAGGGTCATTCCTGAATATCCAACTACCGATCGCCAGTTACCAGTCACCAACCAGCAATCTGCCTTTGCTACACTCAACTCGTGCTCAAGATCCGACGTAACGCCTGGATGCTGGCCGCCGCATCAGGCGTGCTTCAGGTCCTGATTTTCCCCGAACCCGCGCTCTACAGCCTCAGTTGGATTGCTCTCGCGCCGCTGATTTACGCCATCTTGCAATGTCGCGAGCAAGATGCACTGCTCACCCTCGCCGATGGAGGCAGCTTCTTCGCGCCGGCAACGGCGTGGCAAGGCTTCTTACTCGGCTATCTCAGCGGTGTGATCTGGTACCTCGGAAGTTGCTACTGGGTGTTCCACGTAATGCACGATTATGGAAACCTGAGCGCGCCCATATCGGCCATCTTGCTGGTGTTGTTCTCGCTTTATCTCGGCCTCTATCAAGGACTCTTCGGCCTGCTCCTCGCTCTCATCGCGCGCCGGCGAAACGGGTATAGCCTGCGCGCGCTGGTTTTCGCCCCATTTGCGTGGGTAGCGGTTGAGATGGCGCGCGCCTACGTCACCGGGTTTCCCTGGGACCTGCTCGGAACCACGCAGATCGACAACATCCCTCTGTCGCGCCTTGCGACCCTTACTGGTGTGTATGGACTGTCGTTCGAAATTGCGCTGGTCAACATGGCGGTGGCGGCGGCGTTTTTGGTCCCGCCCGCACGGCGAAGAATTCTGCTTGCTTCGTCCCTCGCCGCTGCTCTCATCCTGCATATGGGAAAATTCGTCAAGCCTCCAACCCTCACAGGCGACCGCGGCGTCACCCTGGTTCAGTCAAACATTCCGATTCTCGACTCCGACGCCTGGACCCTCGAATACCTGGAGCAGACCCTCGGTGAGCTCCGCGCGCTGAGTGTGCGTCCTCCGCAAACGGTGGCCAAGGCGCCGGCACTCATCGTCTGGCCCGAATCGCCCGCACCGTTCTTCGTCACCGACCTTCATCTGCGTGCCACGCTCGGTGAAGTGGCGCGCTCCACCGACTCGTTCATCATTGTGGGATCAATGGGCATCGCCCACGCCGGCGAGCCGGGCCGACCGCCTGACATCTACAACTCTGCCTCACTCGTCGCCCCTAATGGCGCCTGGGTCGCCCGCTACGACAAGATTCATCTGGTGCCATTCGGAGAGTTCCTTCCTTACGAGAACCTCATCAGCTTTGCGAAGACCCTTACCCGCGAGGTGGGAACGTTTGCTCGCGGCACGCAGCGCACACCGCTCGATGAAGATGGGGTCAAGCTGGGTACGTTTATCTGTTACGAATCGGTCTTCCCCAATGAAGTGCGCCAGTTCGCACTGCATGGCGCGACCGTCTTCGTTAACCTTTCTAACGACGGATGGTTTGGACCTACGGGCGCGCCGCGTCAGCATCTCAACATGGCTCGTATGCGAGCCGTCGAAAACAACCGCTGGTTGCTGCGCGGCACGAACAGCGGCATCACCGCGGTGATCGATCCTTTCGGACGCATCGTCGCCGAAGCGCAGGGGAACCAGCGCACGTCTCTCCAGGCAGCGTATTCGCTGGTTGAGAGCACCACGTTCTACACCCGTCACGGCGACTGGTTCCCATTTCTCTGTGCGATAATCACATTGACTGGCCTGCTGTTGCGTTTTCGCGAACCTGCGGAAATGCGGCAGCCTGTGCCGGTTTAGTGGAAATTCGATTCACCACTGAAGCCCGGCGATCGGGGGAAACTTTTGATTTCCGTTTCTGTCTGTCCTCTGTGGTGAATGTTTTGTGTGAATAGCGATGAATCCCATGGTCGAAGAACTGGAACAGGAATACTCCTCGCTTCGGAAAAAAGTCCACGACCTTCAGGAGTATCTTTGACGCGCCCAAGCTCCGCGAAAAGCTGAGCAAGGTAGAAAAGCAGACCGCCGACCCGTCGCTCTGGTCGAATCCTGAAAAATCGCAACAGGTCATGCGCGAGAAGAAACATCTGGAGACCTCGCTTGCGACGGATGCCGACTTGTCGCGTCGCGCGACCGATATCGACGCCTACTTTGAGCTGGCCCACGAAGGCGAAGACGTTTCAGCCGACCTGCGCCGCGAGATCGACGCGCTGCGCACCCTGGTTGACAAACTCGAAATTGAAACTCTGCTCTCCGGTCCGAACGATGACCGCAACGCTATTGTCACGATTCATCCTGGCGCTGGCGGGACGGAGTCGCAGGACTGGGCCGAGATGCTCATGCGGATGTACTTACGCTGGGCGGAGCGCGAAGGTTTTTCGACATCCATGTATGAATATCAGCCCGGCGAAGAAGCGGGCATTAAGTCAGCGACTTTTGGCGTAAACGGCGAGCACGCGTATGGCTTGCTGACCAGCGAAATCGGTGTACATCGCCTGGTACGCATTTCGCCCTTCGATCAGGCCAAGCGCCGGCATACGTCGTTTGCGAGCGTCTTCGTATCGCCGGAAATCGACGAAAGTATCGCAGTCGATATCAAGCCCGAAGACATTCGTATCGATACCTATCGCTCCGGTGGCAAGGGTGGACAGCACGTAAACACCACCGACTCAGCCGTTCGCATTACGCACATTCCTACCGGAATCGTCGTGGCCTGCCAGAACGAGCGCTCGCAACACAAGAACAAAGAGAAGGCAATGAGCATTCTGCGCTCGCGTCTCTACGAGTACGAGCTCGAGAAGAAGAAAGAAGAGACGAAGCAGATCGAAGACTCCAAGCTCGACATTGACTTTGGCTCGCAGATTCGCTCGTACGTGCTGCAGCCGTATCGCATGGTGAAAGACCTGCGAACGCGCGCGGAGATCGGCGATGTCGATCGCGTGCTCGACGGCGACCTGAACCAGCTCGTCCGGGCTTATCTGTTGGCGCGCAGGAACGAGCAGCGCGGATAGCCAAGCTATGCCTCTCCCCATTTGCTGCAGCTTGGCGACGGCCAATGTTTCGATCTACTGTTTTTCGCAGGCAGGATTTCAATACCTAATTCAGGCAGCCGTTTTCGAGCCTCATTAAGGGCAAGCTTCGCGCCCTTGGTAAGAAGACAATACGTTTACCCTCGTCCCTCACGTCGAGACTGCCGTCGGGCTTAAGGCCAAGTTTGCGGCGAATCGAGATCGGTATAACAAATCGGCCGCTTGTGGAGAGTCCGACTGGCATGGTGAAGGTAGCTTACCATCCATTTCAACCAGGGCCCGAAGGAGCCTGCTATCGGTTAACATTGCTCATGAGCGAGAACTGCCTCTTCTGCAAAATCATTGGCGGCAAAGTCACGGCGCGAAGGGTTTACGAGGACGAGAAGGTATTTGTCTTTGAGGACATCAACCCGCAGGCGCCGACGCACGTGCTCATTGTCCCCAAGAAGCACATTTCGGGCCTTAAGGAAGCGACCCCAGAAGACGCCGAGCTGATCGGCTATTGCCAACTAATCGCCGCCAAGCTCGGGCGCGAACGCGGCATCGAAGACGGCTATCGTACGGTCTACAACGTCGGCCCCAAGTCGGGACAGTCGGTCTTTCATCTGCACCTGCATCTCATCGGCGGCCGCGACATGAAATGGCCGCCAGGATAATCAGTAGCTAGCGGCCCCGGCGGTTGAGGCCAAGTCCTGACAATGAATCCTCTGTGCCTCTGTGGTGATACTCACGCCTCGATCGCAATTGGCTGCTGTGTCATCGGGTCGCTCAATCTTTTCGCGATAACATGACCCCGAGTTGTACCTGCAAAACGGATACAGCTTCCCGTCGGGTGTGGCGTAGTGGATCAAGCAGAGTTTCACGCGCTCAATGTCGTAGTTGTAGGCGTCCCGGAAGTGCATGCCGGGCGACCAGCAGCGCGCGGTAGGTAAATATTCCGTCCATTCCGTCGCGCCCCAGTTTCTTGTCGGTGAGGCCCTGTAATGTCTGCAGGAATCTTGAAAGCCAGGCCACGCGGTGCACGATCTTCGTGGAAGTGCCGTTGCAGCATGTTCCACACCTTCAGTCCGGAGTAGAGCTTGAACTCGAGCCTGGTTGTCTTGGGCGACAGCTCCTCCATGTCCTGCAGCATTCCCGGCACATCGACAAACTACGTGATCGGAACGGCCTGCGTGGTCTCCCTGGTCGATGAAGAAATAGGTTCCAGGTGAGCAGTGGGAGTGCGAAGAGATCGTCGGAACGTCCGTGCCACGAATCGCAGCCGTCAGCTTGGAGAATGGCGTCACGCGGCCAGGGAAAACCAGTCTTCATGCAGCTTGGTGATTCCGGTCTGCTCGCCCACGCGCGTTTGCGGCAACGGGAATGAGGAGCAATAAAAGAGAGTTCGCATCAGTACGCACGTGTGCGTCGACAGCCTGCTGAATCGTTAGCGTGGTCTTGGTGACGTTGAGCTACAGTTCTCCCGCTGTTGGCGTGGTATCCTGATGCTACGCGGTCCGCACCAGCCATTGCCGCACCTGCCACGTAAATGTTTGAGAATCTTACAGATAAGCTACAGCGTGCCTTTAAGAATCTGCGCGGACAAGGCACCCTGACCGAAGAAAACATCGGCGACGCCCTCAAAGAAATCCGCATGGCGTTGCTGGAAGCCGATGTCAACCTCAATGTCGTCAAAGAACTAATCGAGCACGTTCGCGCGAAGGCTCTCGGCCAGGAGGTCCTGACCGCCCTGTCGCCTTCTGAGCAGGTCATAAAAATCGTTCGCGACGAGCTGATCGCCGTTCTTGGCAAGGATACCGCCAAGCTCAAGTTTGCCTCGCAACCACCCACTGTGGTGCTCATGGCAGGCCTGCAAGGTTCTGGAAAAACGACTACGTCCGGTAAGCTCGCCCATTGGCTCAAGCAAGGCGGCCATCGTCCCCTGCTGGTTTCGGTTGACGTCTACCGTCCCGCAGCTCGTGAACAGCTCAAAGTCGTCGCTCAAGCCGTAAAAACACATCTCTACGAAGGCACTGTCGATGCGGTGGATACCGCGACTGTTGAGCGCCTGGTGAAAGAAGCTCGGCGCGACGCCATCAACAACGCCTGCGACGTGATGATCGTGGACACAGCTGGTCGACTGCACATCGATGAACAGTTAATGGACGAGATGCAGTCGCTCAAGAAGATACTGAATCCACAGGAGATCCTCTTCGTCGCCGACTCCATGACCGGACAGGACGCCGTGCGCTCGGCCGACGAGTTCCACAAGAAGCTCAGCCTGACCGGCGTTGTGCTGACCAAGATGGACGGTGATGCCCGCGGCGGCGCGGCGCTTTCCATCCGTCACGTCACCGGCCAGCCGATCAAGTTCATCGGTATGGGCGAGAAGTACGACGCACTTGAGCCTTTCCATCCCGACCGCATCGTCGGTCGTATTCTCGGCATGGGCGACATCATGTCGCTCATCGAGAAGGCAGAGGCCACCCTCGACAAGAAGAAGTCTGAGCAGTTCGCGGCAAAAGCCCTCAGCCACGAAGGCTTCTCGCTCGAAGATTTCCGCGAGCAACTGCGCCAGGTGAAGAAGATAGGTTCCATCAAGAGCATCATGGGGATGATGCCGAAGATTGGACCTTTCGCTAACATGCAGAAGGCCGCCGACAATGTGGACGAACGTGAGCTAACGCGCGTGGAGGCCATCATCAACTCCATGACGACCTACGAGCGCGAGCACCACGAAGTGATCAACGGCAGCCGCCGCAAGCGCATCGCTCGCGGCTCAGGCACGAGCGTGCAGGAAGTGAATCAGCTCCTCAAGCAGTACGCCCAGATGCGCAAGATGTTCAAGACCATGGGCAAACCCAGCTTCGCGCGCCGCATGGCAGGGATGAAGTTGCCGGGGATGTAGGCGCTTTTTCCAGTCGAATTGAGTTTTTTAGAACGCAGGGGCGCGAGCGTTAATGCCGCGCTTGATGCTCGATACCGACATCTGTTCGTAGATCATGAAGCGTAGCAGCGATGCTTTGTTGCGCCGGCTCAGAAAGACGCCGGTCAGCGATGTGTGCATCTCCGTCATTACCAAGGCCGAGCTTTTATATGGCGTGGACATTTTGCCGCGAAAGCAGCAGGACTCCACCGCGCTTGACGCATTTCTTAAATTAGTTTCCCGAAGTTCGGGACTTTCCCGACGAAGCAGCGCCCCATTATGCAAACATCCGAGCGTATCTGAAGGCCCGCGGCACGATGATTGGCGCCAATGATCTGCTGATCGGCGCTCATGCCCGCTGCCTTGGATTGATTCTCGTCACAAACAATACTGAGTTCGCGCGTGTCCCTAAATTGAAGATCCAGAACTGGACAAAGCCGTAACCCATTGGCGGTTGTCAATTCGAAGACATGGTGTGTGGCCCCACAATTGGCTGCCCTTGGCAATTGTGGGCGTCAATTGCAGTCCAGGTCACCGAATTGCCGAACTCACGATCGCCTTTCCCGGCACCGCCCCCTCCACCAGCTTCCCGCTGTTCACCACCACTGTTCCGTTCACCAGCAAATACTGAACGCCTGTGCTGGGCACATTCGGTTTTTCGAATGTCGACTGGTCTTTGAATGTCTTGGGATCAAACACCACTACGTCTGCATCGGCGCCAACCTGCAGGCGTCCTTTTTTGCGCGCTAGCGGCGTACTTTTCTCTAGGCGCACCGCGGGCATGTACGACATCTTGCGCACAGCTTCCACCACGGTCAGGGTCCCACGCTGTCGGACATATTGGTCGTACACGCGGCCGAATGTGCCGGCATTCCGCGGATGTCCTGGCCCTCCGTCGGAGGCAATCATGACAAGCGGGTTCTCGATGATGCCGTCCACCACTGTCTGCGAGTTGTTGAAGATGATCACGAGCTGTGGCTTCGTCGATGCATGCAGTTCGTCGAAACGCTCTTTGGTGAGGCGCTCGCCGGTGCCAGGAAGCATAAGGTCGGAATAGGTAGCAAGGATCTTCTCCTGCCAACCAGGATTGAAAAGCGCCGAGTTGATCTGCGTCAAACCGGCGATGTACGGATAAGACTCGGTAGTGACGTCGAGGCCGCGAGCGCGCGCTCCGGCAACCATACGCAGACATTCAGGCGCCTCGCGCAGGCAACTGCTGTTGATGTGTACGATGTGCAGCGGCGCTCCGGTGACCGCGGCGGCGGCAATTACTTCGCTCACGGATTCGACGCGGTCGCCGCGCATGTGCACAAAGACGGGCATGTCGCGCTCGGCGGCGACGCGAAACATCTCGATGATTTCGGTGCGGCTTGCTCCGGGCGTGTACTGAATGCCCATGCCGACGCCGAGGCCGCCGGCATCGATCTGCTCGCGCAGGCGTTGCTGCATGCGCTGAACTTGCTCAGCCGTGGCGGGTTTATTAGTGTCGTCGCCAGAAGATGGTATGAGCTCGCCCGACTTGGGTTGAACGTCGAACGCGTAAGCCCGCGCCCAAGGATGACTCGCGGTGGTTCCGAAGTTAATGAGCGATTTGCTTTGCCGCTCGTCGAGAAACTTCCTCACATCCGGCGGTCCGATCTCAAGTTCCAGCGCTGTCGTTACGCCGTCCATGGCCTTGAGGCGCATTCCGTCGGGCAAGAGGTCGTGTTGGTGGAGATCGATGAAGCCGGGAGCGACGACGAGTCCTGTCGCATCTATGATGCGCTTTCCCGACAGAGGCTGCTCGCTGATGGCGACTATCTGGCCGTTGCCGATGCCGACATCGCGCACAGCATCAAGCGAGGTTTCGGGATCGATGACACGACCGTTGTGGAGCACAAGATCGTATTGAGATTGGGCGATGGCTGGGAAGCAAATTAATACAAACAGCACAACGCGGGAGACGGCGAGAGACAGTCGGAGCATGTTCGCGAATGGTACACAAGGAGCGCGAAGCGGGCAAACGACGCGTTGGTGTCATTTTTACAGCGACGGTAGTGATACTGGGCAGCCTGCTAGTTTTGTTGCTCTCGATCATCGCCCTGCTGACGCCTGCAGTCGTGCGCAATTCGCGCACTCCGGCACCTCCGCCAGCGATGCCCCAGGGGATGTTGTAAGGCACGGCGGCGTTATATGAGTTCTTTGCAGTGCTGGGCTTCCTGACTGCCATAGGTCAGTTCCGGATGCGCAACTGGGCGCGCTATCCGACTCTAGCCTTCTCGGGCTTTCTTCCGTCGATCGGACTGGTCATGGCGCTGGTATTTGTGGCGATGCCAATTCCAGTGCCGCCCTTGGGCGCAGCAAAGGTTTTGCAGTGCTGGGATCCGTTTGGTTGTACTACTTCAATCGAGCTTCGACGAAAGCAGCCTTCCAGTCCGAGGGTCCTGACTCTGTCGTGAACGCGAAAGCGTCGAGATTGGTGGCCAACGTGTGCCACTGAGTATCACCGTGATCGCAGGCCTGCTCGGAGGACTGGTCGCGCTGCCGATGGCGTTGTGGACACCTGCGAACATGGTACTCGGCGTCGTCATTACTGGCTGGTTAGCCAAGCTGTTTACGCTGGGAATGGCCTTCCTTTCTATCTACGTGGGAATCGCGCTTTGCCGGTTGTCGAATATAGGGCGGTAGGTTGCGATTGCAACCTACCGCCTGTGTATGGATTGTGAACAGTGTGGTTACAGCGCTCTGCCCCAAAGGGTGCTTCAATACATGTCCTGCAGGTTACGCGCGGTGATGCTTTCCGGCAGAGAAAGCGTGACGAGGTTCGAGCAGCAGGATAGGATCCCGGCACACTTGTCCTCATTCTCCCAGGCAAATCGAGTGCTACGAGGAAAGGGCGCCGGGCGCGGCATATTTATGCTCCCCTCTTTTTTTCCACTCTGACTCGATCCACGTATTTGCCGGTCCTAACTTCGACACGCACCATTTCTCCTGACCGGATAAAGAGCGGCACCTTGATTTCGAGACCGTTCTCGAGCGTTGCTTCTTTGAAGGCGCTGTCTTGTTGGGCATGGATTGGTGGCGCAGTAGTCTCGATCTTAGCCTCGACGATTTGCGGCAGCACGATGCTGACGGGTTTGCCCTCGAAGAACTCAATGGGCAATTCCATCTCCGGAGTAAGGAACTTCTCCGCCGGCCCGATCATGTCGCGGGCGATCTCAACCTGCTCAAAGGTTACCGGATTCATAAAGGTCACACCATCGTCGCCGCTAAAAAGAAACTCCATGTTGTGGCGCTCGAGCTCGAGGTCTTCCAGGCGCTCTTGAGGACGGAAATGATGTTCCAGCAAGCGCGCGGTGCGCAGGTTGCTGAGCGAGGCCTTCACCACGCCGCCCATCTTGGCGGCTCCAGCCTTCGAGTCTACGTCGAGCACCTTGTAGACCTGTCCTTCGAAGCGAATGACCATTCCGGGTCGTAGTTCAGATGCGATCACCATGGCACGTTGCCTCTCTGGTTCGTGAAAATACGGGTGACACCGAACTCACGAAGGAAATAGGGGGCTTCTCGCTTTTCGCTCTTGGCCTTTCGCCAAAATTGTGAGGCGAAAAACCAACAGCGAACAGCACTGATGAAGCAGCAATTCCGTGCTCTCTGTGCCTTATCGTGGACTTGTTACTGTCTCGGCTTCGCCACCAGCAGCGTAATGTCATCTGCCTGCTCGCCGGGAGCGAATTTCTTTACGGCCGCAATGACTGAATCGAGCAGAGCCTCAGCGCTTTGACATTGACGCGTTCGCAAGACGTTCACCAGTCCCTCTTCGCCAAACTCTTCTCCTGTGGGGTTTGCGGCCTCGAGCACGCCGTCCGTACAGATCGCGAGAATACTGTTGGGTGCAAGCACGGTCTCGGCGACATTGCATTGCCATTCCTCGAATAGCCCCAATACAGTTGCGGTGGCACACAGCCGCTCAACCTCGCTCTCCCGAACGATCACCGGAGGGTTGTGGCCGCAATTAACGTAACGCAGCCGCCGCGTGTCATCGTCGTAGCGAACACGACGGCCGCTGCGAGCAGCCAGAGCCGCGGAATGGAACTGAGGCTGCGCAT
>Ga0306922_10002262_pt1 | contig 17870 bp, 16 predicted proteins | sample sta12Cox44000082_FD_203758 | JGI IMG/M metagenome (GOLD analysis project Ga0306922, IMG submission 203758) | Lab enrichment of tropical soil microbial communities from Luquillo Experimental Forest, Puerto Rico - statoxic.12C.oxic.44.000.082 (v2)... | ecosystem: Environmental > Terrestrial >... | reverse complement strand
CTGCTCGCAGGACCTCGAGACGATTCTGCGAACCGCGGTCACCAACTACGTGACCGAGGCGAGCGAGCGCCACAAGATGCTGCAGCTGATGCCAGAAATCGAGAGGCGCACGCGCGCGATGATGCGTGAGAGCCTGGTGAAGAGCCCGCCGGCGCTCCAGCAAATCGTCAAGAAGGTGACCAACGAGGTCGACGGGTTTTCTCCGGAGGCCAAGCGCCAGTTTTTCGACGTTCTGGACAAGGTACCGCTGGCGTACCAGAAGACGAACGCCATCTTCGCGACCCCGGAGAAGAAGACACCCGGCGGAGGCGGCGTGTTCTCGATTTTCGTTTCCGACCTCTGCAAGGGATGCGCAGCCTGCGTGACCGCGTGCGGCGAGCACCAGGCGCTGCGGATGGTGCAGGAAACCGAGGAAGTCAACGCCGATCACGAGACCGGGACGGCATTCCTGAACCTCCTGCCGGATACGCCGCAGAGGTACCTCGGTCTCTACAATGACGCGCGGCCGCAGGATTCGAAAACGGCGACGTTGCGCAACATGTTGATGGTGCGGCGCAACTACGACGCGCTTGTGTCCGGCGATGGCGCCTGCGCAGGGTGCGGCGAGAAGAGCATCCTTCGCTCGGTTGCCGCCGTCACTGAGGCGTACATGCGGCCGGTGTTCCATGCCAAAGCGGATCGGCTCCGCGCCACGGCTGACCGGTTGGAGCGGACTGGCGTGCAGAAGCTCATCGAGCTGAAGGAGCGGAACCCGGAGGAGTACGCCTTGCTTCGCCAGGCTGTCGCCCATCTGCTCATGGGTCTTGGCGGCGAAGACGATAAGGACACCAAGGCGCGGATCGAGGCGCACGGCCCGATTTCAGACGCCGAGATCATCGACGCGCTCACGGCGGTCATGCGGCAGGAGGCGTTCAACCACAAGAACCTCCAACCGATCGACGGGCGCCTCGCCAACGGCATGTCGGTCATGGCCATGGCGGCGCACACCGGCTGCAACACGGTTTACGGATCCACGCCGCCAAACAACCCCCATCCCTATCCGTGGATGAACTCCCTCTTCCAGGACGGCATCACCGTGGGCTGGCTCATCGGCGAGAGCTTCATCGTCGACCATGGCCGCCGGTCGGTGATTCCGGAGCGGCTGGCCGACGCGCTGATGAATCGCGAGAAGGATGTCATCAACCCTCGCGAATACTACGAATACGTTCACTTCAGCGACGCGGTGATGACCGACCAGGAGATTCTCGAGCTGCCAAAGGTGTGGGTCGTCGGCGGAGACGGCGGCATGGGCGATATCGGCTACCAGAACATGTCGAAGGTGATTCTGCAGAACCGCCCGAACGTCAAAGCCGTGATGCTGGACACGCAGGTGTATTCGAATACCGGTGGTCAGAACTCCGACTCGACGCCGATGCTCGGCGGCAACGATATGAACGTCTTCGGGGCGGCCACGCAGGGCAAGAACGTCGAGAAGAAAACCGTGGCGGAGACCTTCCTGGCCGGCCACGGGTCGCCCTTTGTCGCGCAGGTATCGATCGCGAATGCTCCGAAATTGTACAAGGCCATTCTCGACGGGGTCGAGTATCGGGGCACGGCGTTCCTGCAGTGCTTCACGACCTGCCAGCCCGAACATGGCGTCCCCGACGACATGGCGCTGACCCAGGCGCAGCGCGTTCGAGACTCCCGCGGCGCGCCGGAGTTCGTGTTCAATCCGAGACTGGGCGAGACCTATCAGGAAGCGCTCGACGTCAAGGGCAATCCGTCGATTGACATGGACTGGTACGAGGCGAAGTTCAAGGCGACGAACGAGCCGTACCGGTTCACGGTGGCGCATTGGTGCGCCACCGAAGCACGATTCCGGAATCATCTCAAGAAGATCAAGAAGGAGGAGGCCGCTGCACTCGTTCCCCTCGAGGCGATGCTGGTCCGCATCACACAGCAGGATGTGGTGTACCGCCGGTACCTCGTCCCGGCTCATCGTTCATACGTGCCCGACTTTGGCGTGTACATCAGGGTGCAGGGCTCAAACAGCGACGTCGAATATCGGGCGATCTCCCGCCAGCTCGTCCTCTTTTGCGTGGAACGTCGCAAGGCATGGCGGATGCTTCAAAGCAAGGCCGGCATCGAGAATCGGGAGTACAAAGCGCAGCGCTCGATCCTGGCGGATGTCGACGCGGGCAAGATTTCCAAAGACGAGCTCTTCGCAGGCGGCGAAGCGCTTATGAAGGAGCGGCTCCCGAAACCTGCCCCGGCGCACAAACCGGCTGAGCCAAGGGTGGCTTCGCCGGCGACTGTCGTTTCGCCGCCGGCGGGACAGCTGCCATCGACGGCCAAACCTGACGGCGGTGCCGCGACCGCCAGCATGTAAAACCTGAAGTGTGGTTGACGTGGTGTTGGGCGGGTCCCTGAGGACCCGCCCGGACCTGCCGGGTCCGAAAGGGCCCGCTCTGCGTCCCAAAATGGAGCGAGTGTTACTTTTTGACGACGCGAAAGGACCCGACCATGAAGCGAAGCGCCAGCGCGGGATGGAAAGGTGGACTGAAGGACGGAAAAGGGACGGTGTCGACGGGCACGGGCGTCCTCTCCAACGTGCCTTATACCTTCAAGACGCGATTCGAAAACGAAAAGGGGACAAACCCGGAAGAGCTCGTCGCCGCGGCGCATGCTGCCTGCTTTTCCATGGCGCTTTCGCTCTTCATGGCCAATGAAGGGCTGACGCCGGAAAGCATCGACACGACGGCGACGGTGAGCTTCGACAACGTCAATGGAGCCTGGACTGTCACCTCGAGTCACCTGGAGACGAAGGTCAAGAGTCCAAACGCCGATCCGGCCAAGTTCCAGAAGGCTGCGGAGGGAGCCAAGGCGGGGTGTCCGATTTCGCGGCTTTTGAATACGACCATCTCGCTGGAGGCTAAGCTGTTGTGAAGGGTCCGCACTAAGCCGTCGATCGGCTGCGGCTCTCACCGCGGCCACGGTTCATTCAGAAAAATGGGCGGGCGGTTGTCTCGCTGACCGGCCGGTCGGGCACCCGGCTCAGGATGGTGAACGGCGCAGCCTCAAAGACTTTCCGGAACCCGCAGGCACCGTCCGCAATCGCCGGAGTCATGCCGTCGACGAGCAATACGTGTGTCACGTCGAATTGATCGGCGCGCCTGGTGAACTCGCCGCAGTTCTTCGCTTCCAGTGAGGCCCACATCGCTTGCCACGCCTCGAAACGCGGCGCCCACTCGACGTACGGATTCGAAAAGACCGGCTCCACGAGCACCGTCTTGCGACGGACAATCCCGATCATCGACACACCCGTGTTCTCGGGCGCGAGAAAGACGCTTGATGAATCCGCCCTGCTCATGATCCATTCAACCGCGGCCTTTTGGTTGTCCGAGAACTCCGGCTGCCTCATGTGCGCGTCCCGATCGCGGTAATGTGAAAAGTTCACGCCGATGAGCGCCGCGATCGCGCAAGCGGCAAGCGGCACCTCAGCCGCGAAGCGCGTTCGGCTCTGAGCGAGTCTGATAAGCGCCGTGATCCCGATGCCTCCGAGCAAGCTCTCGGCGGCTCGGATGTAGATCAGAAAGTGATGCGCGGGGGCAATGGCCAGCCTCGCGACCCAGTCCCACGTGGCAAGCCGAACGACCCACGCCGCCCAGACGAACAGAGCGAGTGCGAGCGCGGACCACGCGAGGGTGAGTCGGCGTCCAATCGACGCGGGCTGGACGAGAAGGGCGATGAGACCGATGGCTGCGGCGCCCGTGAAGACACGGTTGGCGTCGAGATTGACGCGGAGAACATCCATTGCGTGCGCCGGCCCCATCCCGGGGTCGAGAAAGACGAACGGCTCCAATTCCCTGATCTGGAAGCGATAGTGGAGCAGCGGAATCATGGCCGGCGCCGCCGCGATGATGCCGATCCCGGCGACGAGCGCGCAGAGCGCGGCTGTTCGCATCTGTTCGCGGGGGGGTCGCGATTCGTGCAGCCAGGTCACCGTGTCGACGCTGAAGACGCCCGCCAGAATCGCGGTGACGGCAGTGTGCGCGAGGAAGGACACTCCGAGGACGAATCCAGCCGCTGCGGCTGACCAGACGCCCGCGTTGCGGCGCAAGTACGCCCACGCGAGAAGGGCCAAGTAAAAAAACCCCTGCGCAAAGCTGCTCGTGATGAGCGCTGGTGCGTACGTCCCCGCTTCACGCGCCGGAAACGGCTCGACGAACAGGAACAAAGCGAGCGCGACGAACGCGACGATTGGATCGAAGAGAACAGCGGCACAGGCATAAAAGGCGATCGGCCCGCCAAGGTTCCAGAACACAGGGATGCGCGTTGCGACAAGGTGCATCGGCGCGCGCGCGATGGCGGCCGACGCAGCGAGAAGAGCCGGCATCAGCGGGCTGTACCAGAAGACTTCGTCGCGGTAGTAAAGGTCCGGAAGCGGCGTTCGCCGGTGCAGCGCGGGCCCGATCGTTTCTCGCATCATCTCTGCTGCGCCGATGTCGCGAAACGTGTCCGGCCCATCGGGCCAGTCCCTGGAGTGCGTCATCGCGAGCCCGTGCGCGAGCGCTGCGAGAATAAGCAGCGCGGCGCCGCCGTGGACAAGCCGCGTGTGAACGCGGCTGAGGGAGCCGTTCATCTTGGAGGAAATCCTCCATGGTGGTGCTCGCATCAGCGACGGTTGCCACCGCCCCCCGAGGTGCCATCTGCGCGCGCCATCGCGTCGGCTATCCTCTTCATGCCGTCGGCCAAAGTCGATTCAAAACTGGTTCGAACGTCGCACTCATATGCGGCGGCATTGTGGCCCGATAGGACAATGCGTTGCGTAATGCGTGTCCGTCGGTCAGACACTGCCTCGAACCGCCACTCAAATGAGAGGATGGCCCTGTCGAGCGGCATCTCGGTGATGAACATTCTGTCGGGCCGCACGTCACGGATCTCCCACCGCAAAGGCTTCTGTCCGGGAAGCAAGGTTGCGCCCCGGGAGCCCGAGGCAAATGGGCCATCGAGCTGGAACGTGGCGGGCGGATCGTCCCAAGTGGTCACATCGGTCCGCCAGGTCCAGGCGAACGACAAAGCGACGTCGGCTTCGACCGAATGCTCGAGTTCCCAGGCGATTTGCTTCATCCGAGCGCGGCCGTCGCCTGGGGCCCAGCGAAACGCTGGTGCGCGTGACCTATCTTACGCCGGCATGAACGCGGGCGGAGCCTCACCGCTATCGGGCGGAGCCTCACCGCTATCGTCGCCCGATGTACGGAATGAGGCTGATGCGGAAGGCCAGCAGCTGAAGAAGTGCAAACAGCCCAATCACACTTGCGGCCGCGAGCGGTCGTGTCCTGGTTCTCCAGCGGAAACTGACCATCAGTCCAATCAGGCACGCCACGCCGATCACAATCGTCATGGCGATTTCCGTAGGAAAGAAACGGCCGGTGACGATCCGAGCCCACCCGAGAAGGAACAGCCAGATCGACAGAACGATTGCAAGCCAAAAGACCAGGAGCGGCAACGCCATCCATTTCGTGATCTCTCGTTGCCGAAACCCGAGCACGATTGGAAACCAGAGTGGCAGCGTCTGAACCTCGTGACGGAGCGATCCAGGCGGGATGCTGACAGCCCCCACCACGTAGAGCGCGATCAGGATGGCCAGCGAGCAGAAGGCAAGCTCCTTCGGGCCGTTTGGCATGTCGACGGATCAGACGGAGGCTTCGCTCTCGCGGTTCCACACGGGTCTTAGTACCGTTTGGCTAAGCGCCACCGTCGTCATAACGGGTAAGCGGGCGGATCCAGATGTTGCGATACCGTACCGGGTGCGCGTGGTCCTGCAGGGTCAGCGGCGCCTTCAGACTGTGCGGCGTGTACGCGCCCAGCACCCTGTGGCCCGTGGAGCCGATGAGCGCGGTGTGGTCATGTACGACGACGCCGTTGTGGAAGACGGTGACCGACGCCGGCACGGTAAGGTCTTGACCCTTGAAACGAGGCGCGGTGAAGACGATGTCGTAGACCTGCCACTCGCCAGGTCTGCGTGACGCGTTGACGAGCGGTGGAAACTGCCCGTAAATCGCCGCAGCCTGGCCGTCGGGATAGGTTTGCGCCTGATAGCTGTCGAGCACCTGGATCTCGTAACGGCTCATGAGAAACACACCGCTGTTGCCCCGATCTTGTCCCTCGCCCTTCGGCGGCGATGGCGTCGACCACTCGACATGGAGCTGGCAGTCGCCGAATGCCTCTCTGGTCGAGATATTGCCCGCGCCGGGCGAGACGACGAGATCGCCTGACTCAATCTTCCAGCGCGCCGGGCTGCTTCCGTCTGTCGCCTGCCACTTTGACAGGTCGGTGCCGCCGAACAACACCTCGGCGTCCGATGGCGGCGCACCGAGCGACGCACCCGGCGATACAACTCTCGGTTGCGGACGATTACTGTCGTGGACATGCCATTTCCCGCCCGGCAACATCGGCGTGTCCGTGTAGCCGAGGGATGGCGTCTGGGCGTTCTGCGCGAGCGCCAGGCCCGCGAACGTCAAGAGCGCAACGACGACGGCGAGCACGGGCGAACGACCGATTCTCACACGCGTCATGTACATGTGCGGCTCCTACAGGATTTTTGCGACGAATTGCTCAGGGCGCTTCCGGCCTCGCGGCCTATTCTAGGGCAATGGACTTATCACTGAGGGCCAGGGTTCACTCGCGCGTCGTCCTTGCGGCGGTCAAATACCAGGGCACGCACCAAATCCGCCCGCAATCAAAAGACTGCGCGGGGGGACTTTGCGAATTCCGCAGGAAATCGGCACTAGAGGCCGTGGCACGGAACAGCACTAACCGGAGGTTCCGCCGGGGCGAGGGTAATTCCAGCGATCCTATAGATTCAGGACTACGGACGAATCGGCGGATTCACGGTTCTCATACGAAGTTCGTCACTGCCGCCAGACCCTCACACATCCGCCGAAGGGAGTCTTGGGTCCGCTTCACGGCTGCCATTCCACGAGTGGTGATGAGGAAATACCGTTTTGCGCGGCCGCCACGTGCCGCAGTCGGCTCACCGACCCGCGACCTCACGAGGCCCTTCGCTTCCATCCGATCGAGCGTGGCGTAGATGGCGCCGATCGAGACCCCGCGTTCGGTCCGCGCTTCAATTTCTCGACGCACGGTGACGCCATAAGCGTCCTCGCCAAGCCGGATCAGAGCAAGCAAAACGATGTGCTCGAACTCGCCGAGGTGCGCCCCACGCGCCATTATCTATACAACATAGAACAAAGTGGCGCCTCGCGCAACCCTGACGTCTCAGAACGGGTCACCGGGTTTCGGCGGCACTCCGGGCTCGGTCGATAAAGTCTGCATCTTGCGGTGCCGACACATTTTTATGAACGACGTTCAGGCGGAGGCTCACAGGAGGTTCAGCATGCGAACCCTCGCCCGCCTTGCGGCCGGATTCTTCTCAGTCATCTTCTGCCTCAACGGCCTCACCATGGCTTGGTGCTGCACCGTTCATCGGATAAGCGTTGGTGGGGCGGATGGGTACTCGGAGCCGCTCTACCTGGTGCCAGCCAACGCCCAGCGCGCGGCGCTGCAGCTCGCGGTGGGCACAGCCTTGGCGTGGCTCGCGGTGCGGCAGTCTTCACAATCGGGGGCCGGGACTTCCAAAATCGGTGGATGGTTGATGATCGCGGCGCTCTTACTTGTCCTCCTCTGGCTGTGGGCATTCTTTGCCGCGCGTGGTCTCCACGTAGTCATTTGAGTGAGTTGCTGCCTGGCTGACGACTGGATCTGCGCCAGCCTACTTCGTCCGCATAAGGCGCTTCAGATCTTCGTCGAAGTGCTGGACGACCATAAGGACCGAGGCGGGCACCTCCTGCGAGTGACATCATGATCCCCGATGCGCGTGCTCATTGTAATGGCTCTCGCGCGGCGAGAGGCGCGCGTCCCTCGCGAGCGGGGCATGAATCGCGTTACGCCCCCATCATGCCCTTCACCGTGCCGCAGCCCATGCTCGCGCGCCTCGCCGACAAACTTCCTGTTGGCCCGCAGTGGTCGTATGAGGTGAAATTCGACGGCTACCGGTGCCTTGCGGCGAAGCTCGGCTCCCGTGTCATCTTGCATTCGCGCCGAGCCACGCATGGGACGAACTACCCGACGGTCACGGCCGCCGTAGCGTCGCTCAAAGCCGACCGTGTGATCCTGGACGGGGAGATCGTCGCCCTCGGCCCCGATGGCCGGCCGTCCTTTCAGGCCCTCCAGCATCGCGCTGCCGCCAGGGACCACGCGTTCGTCTACTACGTGTTCGATGTACTCCGGGTCGGCGATCGAGACATGCGTCGCGAACCGTTGCGGGTCCGCCGCCAGGTCCTGGAGCCCCTGGTACGCGGGACGCCGGTTCTGCTGTCGGAGGCACTCCCTGGCACACCGGAACAGATCGAGCGGTCAGTTCGGGGGCTGGGACTCGAAGGTGTCGTCGCGAAACGTCTCGACTCTCGCTACGAACCCGGCCAACGATCCGGCGCTTGGGTGAAGGTCAAGTTTCAGCCGAGCCAAGACTTTGTGATCGGCGGATTCCTCCCGGGCGGTGATCGCGTCGAGTCGCTGATCGTCGGGGTGTACGACGGCGGTGGGACACTGATCGCCACCGGAAATGTCCGCGCCGGCCTCACGCCGCCTTTGCGCCGCCAGCTCCGCGTGCTGCTCGAGCCGCTCAAGACATCGCGCTGTCCGTTCGCGAACTTGCCTAACGCCAGGAAGTCGCGTTGGGGTGAAGGCATCACGCCAGAGGACATGACGAAGATCACGTGGCTCAAACCGAAGATCGTCGGCGAATTCGCGTTTACGGAGTGGACCGCGGAAGGGATGCTCCGGCACGCGCGGTACGAGGATTTGCGGCCGGAGGTTGACGTGAAAGTGGTCCGGCGGGAGACTTGAGCCACTTCTGGGATGTCCCGATTCCTCGCGTCAGCGCCGCTCGCGTCTCTGGCGTTGACATTGATCGTCGGCGCGCAGAATGGTTCCCTACCTCCCGTGAATCCGCCAGGGCGATTGACGCGGAACGCTGATTGTTGCCGAGCATAGTGGCCATCACATTCGACTCGATGAGCCTAAGCTGGTCGTGACGACGATTCTGGAAGTCGTCGAGGCGACGAAGAAGTGAGGCAAGGAATGCGTTGGGCAATGATTCAGAACAGCCTGGTGGTTGACAGCGTCCATTGAGCCGTCGCCGTCTTGGCAGCCACTTGTGGGCCCGTTTTAGCGGCGCTGGGCCTCGGTCGTTTCCTTCAGGGCGTCGCGGATTGTTGCGGAAATGAGGGCGACATGATCGCGAGCCAACCATCGGCCGAACCGCACGAACCCGAACAGCGCCGCCCAGAACAGCAGAACCAACAGCACCAAGGTGAAGGCGGGGTACAGCGGGAACGTGCCAGGCGTCCGCGAGGCGCCGATCAGGAACCCGGTCACGGTCACGCTGATCAGAAAGAGCGCTGCGACGCTGCAACTTAGGATCGCTTCGGCGAACCAGTGCATCGTGAAACGACCCTCCAACACCGTTCGCCCGCGTTCCTCACGGAAGGCGCCGACGAAGACGGGCTTGAAGCTGTTACGCACGAAGGGATCGATTCTGAACAGCCGGACGTTCGAGGCGGAGACGGTCCCGATCGTCGCTGGCGACGTGGGCCAGTTCCAGACACTCCGGGTGCGCCCCGTGAGGACCTGCAATCGGGACACAGCCTCCGGAGTGGAAAGGGCGCTCTCGAATCTCGCGGGGACGTCGTCGCCGAATAGCCGATCGAACATCAGTCGTGAGAAGTATAGAGTCTGTCCGTCCACGACCACTCAGTTCACAAAACCAGGAGAGCAGATGGATGCCGAGCGGATCCTCGCAACCAATCGAAACGGCTGGGATCACGCGCCCCGAGCTACCACCGGCGTACTGCACTGCCTGAATATGGACCACTCGCGCTAACCGAGGAAAACCTGCATCTGCTTGACGGCATCCAGGATGTCTGCGCATTGGAGCTGGGGTGCGGCAACGGTTACTCGCTTCGCTCTCTCGTTGGAACGCGGCCGGGTCGCCGTTGCAACGAAATCTCAAAACGTGGTGGGCCCCCCGGGGATCGAACCCGGGACACCGTGATTAAAAGTCACGTGCTCTACCACTGAGCTAGGGGCCCGAAGATGTTCTAGTGACAGGACTTAGCTTTGGCGTGGATCTCGCTCACCTCACCATTGTCCACCGAAATTGTCCATCGTCCTCTGACGCTTCCTCGCCGCGTCCTCCAAGTCACTGCTACTCACGATAGCGTACCTGCGATAGACCGCCTCGGTCTTGTGGCCGGGCCTGGTGGGCGCGCTTGTGCGCGCGGCCGATGATGAAACCTCGTTCTCGACGGCCATGCTGGCGGTGCACTGACCACGGTGTAGGCCACCCCTACACGATATTGACGGCTCGAGCCGCCAAGAGAGCGAGTACTGTGAGCGAGATGATCGACTGCACCATCATGAGCAGCTTAGCCCATGATGTCAGCGGAGGTGTCTCGGTGGGTGAAAACGCCGTGCTGGTGTTGAACGCGAGGAACAGGTAATCGAGGAAACGGGGGGACCACAGTGCTTGACCAATCGCTCGTCTCGCCTCAGGAGACATGGTCATCTGCGGAAACAAGAATGCCCCACCCTCGTGCGTCCGCCGTGAGTCTCGGTCGTGTGGCCCGCCGGCGTCCAAGCGCCAGTACCACAGCGCGAAGACAAGGACGTTCGTGAACCAGAGGGATGCCGCTGACCGCATCAATGCGACGGATGTTTGTCGGTGGGAAGGGAGGGCCTTGACGAGCAGGATAACTGAGGCGAGGAGTCCGATCGTGAGCAACGAACTGATAATGAACCCCAGGAGCCTGTCCAGATCATGGCGGCCAGTTCCGTGAGAAATCAAACTGGGGAGGACTAAGATGACGATCGTACCGGGCAACAGCCATCGAGACCCCACGATCAGGTCGGAGTGGAGGGCGGAGTAGAGACCGACGACGGCAAGCACCGCGATGAAGGATGGCCATTGCGGTTCTGCATTGCGCGCGCCGCCGGTCCAACCAGAGTTGTCGTTCACTGGGTCCCCACACTCGCTGACGGTGTCCCTACCGTTTTCGAAACGATGATCTTAGGGTCAGTGGTTCGCAAACCCAAGAACTGGTCCAGCCGATCCGAACCCGAGCAGCGAGAACGCGCGCTCCCGTTCAGTTATGAAAAGGGCGGCAAGATTGACCAGGCTGAGGAGATCTCGTGCGATTGTCGCCCCGCCGCAGATCGTCGTCGTCCGGCACTTCGACGAGGAGCTGAAGCGCCTCGTGCCGCTGAAGTGCGTTAAGCGCCGCCAACAGTCAGCCGGTCAGACATGTTCACGAGGGCTGATTCGCTTCTGCTGGCCGGCTGCGCCGCTGATGCCGGCTGAGCGCGCGATCGCCACGCCCGTAAGGGCGATCGCCGCGACGATCGCGAAGACTCGCAAGGATCGCCACACTGCCCCTCCTTTCGTCGGGTTTGGCCCGTGGAGTGCGAGTGTCGCGCCGCCCCGGGGTGAGCTTGACGTTATAATCCCTTGACCAAATCCACTATGTCCCAAGGTTCGCCGAGCTCGGCCAAAGCCTCGGATCGCGCAGTGCTCGTCGTTGAGGACGATGTGTCCGTGCGCCGCCCGCTGGTGAAGTTCCTCGAGATGCATGGCTTCACCGTCACGACCGCGGAAGCAGCCGACGAAGGGCTCGATGCGTTGAAGAAGCAGAAGTTTACGGCCGCGGTCGTCGACCTGAGGCTCAAGCGCGGATCAGGCCGCGACGTGGTCGTATCGGCGCCGGCAGACATTCCTGTCATCATCTTTTCCGGCGTGCCGTCAGAGTCGGGTGAGCTCGAGCGGTTGCGCCCGAAGACCCGACTCATCGAGAAGCCGTATTCGCTCGTCCTTCTTGTGGAAACGCTTGAGGAAATGCTGTCAGACGCTGCCGGCCTTCCGTCACAGAATCTCCATTCCGAGCGCGGATAGCGCCAGCTCGGTGCCAAGCTGCGCCGTGGCGTTCTGCACGTCGAGCGTCGGATTCACCTCCACCAGGTCCAATGCCGCCAGGAGCTTTGAGTCGGCGACGATCTCCATCACCATGTGAGCCTCACGATAGTCGAGGCCGCCCTTCACCGGCGTGCCCACGCCCGGCGCGATGAGGGGATCACAAACGTCCATATCGAACGAGACATGAATGCCTGCCGTCCCCTTGCCAGCAACAGCCACGGCCTGCTCCACGATTGACGCGATGCCCTGGCGGTCGATGTCTTTCATGGTAAAGACGTGAACCCGCGAATCCCGGACGGCGATCTTCTCGCGATCATCGAGGTTGCGAACGCCGATGATGGCGGTGTGCTCCGGCAGGACCTTCGGCGTAAAGCCGCCAATCCTGGACAGCTCAGCCGGCTCGTCGCCGAGGAGCGCCGCGAGCGGCATGCCGTGGACGTTGCCTGAGAGGGAGGTCGCGGGTGTATTCATGTCTCCGTGGGCGTCGACCCACAGCAGGCCGATGGGCAGGGTTTGGTTCCGTTTCGCCCACTCGGCCGACCCGGCCACCGACCCGGCTGCGAGGCTGTGGTCGCCGCCCAAGACGAGCGGCATAGCGCCCTCCTCGAGCGAGGCGAGCGACATCTGGTAGAGCTTCTGACAGACCTTCGCGATGTCGCCGATGTACTTCTTTCGCTCGTCGCGCTGCCTCTGTGTTTCAGGAATGGGCGCGACAAGGTCGCCCTTGTCGACGATCGTGTAGCCAAGCGCGGCGAGACGGTCGCCGAGACCTGCAATGCGAAAAGCAGACGGCCCCATGTCGACGCCGCGGCGGCCACCGCCGAGGTCCAAAGGGACACCGATAATGTGGACGGGACGCTTCACCGTGTGAGCCACGCCGCCACGGCCCCGCCCGTCGATCGTCCGTCGGCGACGCAGTCGGGAATGCCTACCACGCGAAATCCGCTGCCCGTGACGAACACGCCGGGATGCCGCGAGAGCGCGAGGTCGATCTCAGTCATTCGCGCGCCGTGACCTACTTCATGCTGCGCGTTGGCGCGCTCCCAGCGATAGACGCGCGCGAAAAGCGGGTCGTGCGCGATGCCGAGCAACGGGTGTAAGTCGGCGAGCGACCGGGTAACCAGCTCTTCATCTGTGCGCTCGAGTGCCGACGGGTCCCGGGCGCCCCCGACGAATGTTCGGACCAGCACACGCCCCTCGGGCGCCCGCCCCGGCCACTTCGACGAGAGCCAGGAACCGCCGAAAATGCCCATCCGCTCGGTGCGGGGCACGACGAAACCGGATCCATTCAGCGGATGCGAAACCGCCTCGCGGGTGAACGCGAACGCGACGGTGGCCACCGATGTGTACGGCGTCGCTCCGCACAAGCGCGACAGGTTGTTGTCCCGCTCGTGAAGAAGCGCGCCGGCCACGAACGCCGGAACCGCAAGAACGACGGCGCGCGAAGTCCATGTATCGCCGCACGCGGTCCGTACCGAAAAGGGCCCACGCCCGTCGATGCTCGTGACGCTGGTGTTTGTACGGACGGCCGAAGGGCCCAGACTTCTGACAAGTCCGCACACCAGGTCGCTCAGGCCGCCGCGCAGCGACTGAAAGGCGCCGCCAGCTTGCTTCGGCGATCGAGCTTCGAGGCTCCCGCGGTGACCATCGACGCGTCGGGTTTGCCGGAACGCGCGCAGCAAGCTGCCGTGCCGCCGCTCGGCCTCGCGGAACCGAGGGAAGAGGCTCTTGAGCGAGAGGCGATCGACATCGCCCGCGTGGATGCCGGCCAGGAGCGGGTCTGCGAGGTATTCGGTTGCTTCGCGCCCGAAACGCCGCGTGATGAACGATCCGATCGACTCGTCTTCCTCGTCCTGCCGCGGCGGAACGAGCAGCTCCGCGGCCATCCGAACCTTTCCGCGCCATGAAAACAATTGAGATCGCAGGAAGGGGCCGGCGCGTGTGGGGATGCCGAGCACCGATGCCTCGGGCAGCGGATGCAGCCGGCCGGCCCGCACGATGTACGCAACGCGGGGAGGTTTTGTGACGATGAGCTGGTCGCCGAGACCGATCTCGTGGCAGAGCGTGATAGCCGCCGGCTTCTGGATGAGCAGCGCGTCTGGACCGGCGTCGATGGTGAAGCCGTCGATCTGCTCACTGAGAATCACACCCCCCGGGCGAGGAGCCGCGTCGAGCACGACAAACGACGCGCCCCGTCGCGACAACTCGTACGCGCTGGCAAGTCCTGCGATGCCGGCGCCGACGACGACTACGTCAACGGTCATGAACAACCAACCTATCAGATAACCAGGTTCACAGGCGAGAGCGAGCGAGCTCCTCCAGCAGCGAAATGAACGTGGGGGAGGTGTTCAGCGACTCGGTGCGACGAAAGGACGTCGCGAACTCGCGCGCAGTCCGGGCTGCTTGGATGTCGATGTCGAACAGCACCTCCGTGTGGTCGCACACGAAGCCAATCGGCACCACGAGAAACTTGCGGCAGCCGTTGCCCGACTCGTCGTCGATGACCTTTTCGATCTCGGGGCCAATCCAGGGCTCGGGCGTTCGGCCCGCGCTCTGAAACGCTTGCCGATATCGCGTCACGCCGGCACGCTCCGCGACGAGGCGGGCAGTGGTGTGGACCTCGTCGGCATAGTGATCTCCCGCTTCGATGACCCGAACCGGAAGCGAATGTGCCGTAAAGATCACGAGCTCGTCCGGTCTGGGCTCGGCAGCGCGCACGCGCTCGGCAAACGCCTCGACCAGCGTCGGGTGCGCATGGAAGGACTGGACCGCCTCGAGCTCCACGCCGGCGGGCAGCGTGCTCGTGGCGGCGTCGATGTACTTTTGGACGCTCAGCGTCGAGAATTGGGGCGCCATCGGGACGCCGATGACGCGTTCCGCTCCGGCGCTTCCGAGCTCGAGGAGCGCGTCCCTGATGAACGGCTTCCAGTTTCTCATCCCAACCGCGACTGGAACGTTCGGGCCGAGCCGATTGCGAAGCGCGGCCGCTTGCGCCAGGGTAATGTCGGTCAGCGGCGAGCGGCCGCCAATGGCGAGGTAGTTGTGGCGCATTTCTTCGATGAGTTCCATGGAAGGCGGGCGTCCGCCGCGCACCAGTTGCAAGTACTCGGGCATCTGGTCGATCGAAGATGGGGTCCCATGCGCCATCAACAGAACGCCGCTTCGCTTAGGCATGCGTCTTCTGATGCACGTACCGCGCGAGCGCTTGGACGTGTTCGAGCGGCGTGGTCGGCAGAATGCCATGACCGAGATTGAAGACGTGTCCGGCCCGCCCGCTCGCACGCGCCAGCACATCGTCGGTCGCGGCAAAGATGCGATCGAGCGGACCGAGAAGGAGCGTCGGATCCAAATTCCCCTGGATGCCGCGATCATGTCCGATCCGCATCCAAGCTTCGTCGAGATGGATCCGCCAGTCAGCGCCGATGACGTCGCCGCCGGCCGCGCGCAAATCTGCGAGGATCGCCGATGTGCCGACGCCGAAATGAATCGCCGGCACGCCGGTGGGGGCGACGCGCTCGAAGATGCGCCGCGTGTGCGGCAGGATGAACTCGCGGTAGTCGGTGGAGTTGAGCGCGCCCACCCACGAGTCGAAGACCTGCACGGCGTCGACGCCCGCTTCGACTTGCGCGACGAGGTAGTCGCCGACGATGTCGGCGATGAGATCGCAGAAGCGGTGCCAGGCCGCCGCAGCGCCGTACATCAGTGCTTTGGTGTGAGCGAACGCGCTCGAGTGCCCGCCTTCGACGGCATACGACGCGAGCGTGAATGGCGCGCCGGCAAATCCGATCAACGGGATTCTGCCGCCCAGCTCCAGCTTGATTTGCCGAATCGCCTGGAGAACGTACGCAAGCGCCTCGCGTGGCTCGAATCGCCTCACGCGACCGAGGGCCGCTTCGTCGCGAAGCGGCTCCTCAATCGCCGGACCTTCGCCTTTGACGAAGTCGAAGCGCATCCCCATCGGCTCGAGCGGTAGCAACAAATCTGAAAAGAGGATGGCGGCATCGACCTCGATGCGCCGGACGGGCTGAAGTGTCACTTCCGTCGCAAGATCGGGCGTTCGACAAATCTCTAGAAGGCTGTGGCGCTCGCGAAGTCGGCGGTATTCGGCCATGTACCGCCCGGCCTGCCGCATGAACCAGACCGGCGTGGCGTCTACAGATTCTCGCCGGCAAGCCTTGAGAAACCGACCGCCGGAGTCCCTCAGTGAAACACCCGGGGCGTCAGGAGAGTTCGCGCGAGGCCGATCAGATCCTCGAGCCAGAGCGGCTTGTACAGGAGCTCAGCGCCAAGCGCCCGCAACTGGCTGGCGATCTCGTCCTCGAGGAAATAGTCGCCGGTCACGATGGCGACTGGCGTCAAGCGTTGTGCGTCCCGTTCGCGGAGCTGGCGCAGGAATCCCAAACCGTCGACGAGCGGCATTCGAAGATCGAGGATAATCGCGTCCGGCTGACTGTCGCGAGCTTCCCGCAGTCCCGCCTCGGCGCTGTTGGCCGTGTGAACTTGATACCCTTCCAGACGAAGCCCTCGTGCAAATGTCTGCGTCACGCCTTCATCGTCATCGACGATGAGAATGCGCTGACCCGTTGCTTCGCTTATTTCATCTCCAGAGGACATAGGCCCTCTGTATATTCTAACCGACCGAACGGCTTTCGTGACCTCTTCGCTGAGCCAAGGCTTGACAGATTCATGCTAAACTCTACGGTTTGATCGACGTGCGTATCCAACCGTTTGGAGGCTCTCGGTGAGCCCAATTCTCGTCCGGCCGGTGCGCGAGCAACTCGAGCACGACCGCGTCATTCGTCAGCTACAAGCCAAATTTCGGCGGAAATATGAGGTTGGCATCAATCCAGCGGGCGAGCTCAACGTTCCGGTTGGCACAGGATCCGCGCCCATCTATCCCGATGTCGTCCTCATGGCGATGGACCGGGGGCGAAGAGTCCAATGCGTGGTCGAGGTAGAGACCGGAGAATCGGTCAATCACTTGGAAGCTCTGGCGCAGTGGGCGCACCTTTCCCGAACGCGCGTGCCGTTTCATCTGTACGTTCCAGCCGGAATGGTCGACGTGGCTCGACGGCTGTCGGAGGACAACAATATTCACGTCGCCGAGATCTGGAGCTACCACTCGGTCGGCGACCAGATGCGGTTCACGATGGCTTTCCGCAACAAGGAGACGCCGCCGCCGGTGCCGAAGAAGCCCACCGTCCCAAAAGAGCCAAAGGCGGTCGCCGCCACGGGCGGAAATGTCAAGAAAGCGGCGGCCGGGCCGGGCAGGAAGACGGCCGTCAAGAAGCCGATCAAGAAAAAGAAGAAGAAGTAGCTGTTGGCTTTTCTGCGTTTCACTCGCGACAAGCGAGGGTACGAGCACTTCTACCTCGTCGAAGCGACCACGAATCGCCGTGGGAAGACGAAGGCGCGCGTGCTCTACTGGTTTCGAACGCCTCCCGGTGTCAAGGTGGGGCGAGAGCCCTTCGACCCGGACGTCCGTCGCGCCCTCGAATTGCAGAACCCGGGAGTCCACTTCGACTGGCGCAAGATTATCGAGACGCCTATCCCGTCGGCCGATGTCGAGCGCTGGCGCGAACGCCGCCGCCTCGAGCGAACCGAGCAAGCTCGACGCCGTGGAGTCGAGCTCGACGATGTTCAGCGCCCGCAAGAGTCCCGCGATCGTCGTGATTCCAGTCCTCTGGAACACGGCGAAGCCGACGGCGAGGTTCCGAGGCAAACAGGCGGCAGAGACGTCGCTGAACACGGGGCACTGCCCGGCGCGAACCGGTCGGAGACTACCGAAGGTGGCGTCGGAGACGTTGAAGATGTGCTCGATGAGTTTGGGGGAGCTCGTGACATCGAACCCGGCGAGTCA
>Ga0306922_10002261_pt1 | contig 17874 bp, 19 predicted proteins | sample sta12Cox44000082_FD_203758 | JGI IMG/M metagenome (GOLD analysis project Ga0306922, IMG submission 203758) | Lab enrichment of tropical soil microbial communities from Luquillo Experimental Forest, Puerto Rico - statoxic.12C.oxic.44.000.082 (v2)... | ecosystem: Environmental > Terrestrial >... | reverse complement strand
ACCTGTACGTCGCCCACGATCAGATCACCGATGGCGGGACCGGCGTGGTATCCGTGATCGACATCGTTTCCGCGACAACCGTTGCCGTTGTGCCGGTGAACGACGTCGCCGCACTGGCGATAAGCCGGGACGGCGGCCGCCTGTACGCGGTCTCATGCGAGCGGCACACCTACTACCAATATCCCGCGGGCCGGCTCACTGTCATCGACACGGCCAGCCACGCCGTTGTCGAAACGATTGCCGTCGGCGCCTGCCCGGAAACAGTCGCCGCGAGTCCTGACGGCGCTTATCTGTACATCACCCACTACGACACGAATTCGGTGTCGGCGGTGAACCGCACGACCGGCAGTGTCACCGCGCTCGCCCTGCGGGACGCTCCGCTGGCTGTGGTGTTCACCCCGGACAGCGCGCATGCCTACGTGTGCAACGTCGGTTCGCTCACGGTGATCGACACGGCGTCCCATGACGCGGAGGACATCCACGTCGGTGACCTTCCGAGGGGTTTGCGGCTCAGTCCCGACGGAAAGCGCGCCTATATCACCAACCTCGGCGATGGCACGCTCTCGGTCGTCGACACAATCACGAACTCGGTCGTAACGAGCGTCGACGTACCGGGCCATCCCGAAGCGGTGGCGGTCAGTCCCGACGGGGAACGCATCTATGTGGGCGACTATTGGTCCGGTGCGGTCGCGGTGATCGCGGTACCTTCGGTGTCCAACCTGCACACCGACGCCGCCGGCTGAACACAACGTCGCATCATTTTGGATTTGAGTGCCCGCAATGCGGCCGCGGCGGCCCCGACGACCGGAGTGGCTCCGGCCGCCGCCGATGAGGTGTCCGCGTTGACGGCCGCGCAGTTCGCCGCGCACGCCGAGATGTATCAGGCGGTCGGCGCCCAAGCGGTGGCGGTCCATGACTTGTTTGTCACTAACCTGGCCGCCAGCGTCGATTCTTATGCGGCCACCGAGGCCGCGAATGCGATTGCCGCGGGCTGAACATCTGCAGCTATATCTGCGGTTCCCCAGTCTGCCAACCTAATTCGAGCGCGAGCACGCTGTCTCTCGTGCACGCTAATATTTGAAACCGCATTCACAGCAAACCATTTGGCCGATCCTGGCCAATGGGAATTCGTTGGCCACTGTCAGCACGTGCGCCGGGTGGCGATGCATCGGCGCGCGGCTAACCGAAGGCGTCACAACGCCGCCTTTTGACGATCTGCCTGCGAAGATGTGCGCCATCACATCGATGCGGCCACGTCGTTGTTCACGAGGACATTGTTTTGCGAGCTCACCGGGGGCAGGATTAGAAAGCCCATGACTAGCCCGTAACCAGCCATCTCGAGTTCATCCCGGAGGCACCATCATGACCGCCCTAAGCGCCAATCTAGTTGCGTCGAAGGAGCGCTACCCAAACCGCACCGCGCTGCGCTGCGACGACCTGCAATTCACCTACGCCGAATTCGACGCAGCAGCAGCCCGCGTCGCGACGCTGCTGGAGCGCGCCGGGGTCGAGCCGGGCGACCGGGTGGGCCTGATGTTGCCCAACACCCCCGCATTCGCCCTCGCGTTTTACGGCATCATGTACCGCGGCGCCGTCGCGGTCCCGATGAACCCGTTGCTGAAGGCTCGCGAGGTGTCGTATTACCTGTCCAACAGCGGTGCCAAGGCGTTGTTCGCGACACCGGCCTTCGCCGAGGAGGCCACCGCCGGTGCCGCCGAGGTTGGCGCAGAGTGCTGGGTCGTTGACGACGCCGGGCTGAAGAAGCTGATCGCCGACCTGCCCGAGCAAGACTCCCCGGTGGAATGCGGCGATCACGACGTCGCGGTCATCCTGCACACGTCGGGGACCACCGGTAAGCCCAAGGGTGCCATGCTCACCCACGGCAACCTGAGCCGCAACTGCGAGGTCAGCGTCCGCACCCTCGTGGAAACCGGTCAGGACGACGTGGTGATGGGTTGCTTGCCGCTGTTTCACGTCTTCGGTCTGACCTGCGGGCTCAACGGCACTGTCTTTGCCGGTGGAATGTTGACGCTCCTTCCCCGATTCGAACCGCGCAAGGCCATCGAGATCATCGAGCGCGACGCAGTCACGGTGTTCCAGGGCGTGCCGACGATGTATTCGGCGCTGCTCAGCGTGGCAGACCAGGCCCCACCCGGGGCAATGCGGACTCTGCGGACCTGTGTCTCCGGTGGCGCGGCACTGCCCGTCCAGGTCCTCGCCGACTTCGAAAAGGCCTTTGGCTGCACGGTTCTCGAGGGCTACGGGCTCTCCGAGAGTTCTCCGGCGGCTGCCTTCAATCATCCGAACCGGCCCCGCAAGCCGGGTTCGATCGGCACGCCGATCGAGGGTGTCGAGATGCGGGTGGTCGACCTGGACGGAGTCGAGGTTCCGCAGGGGGAGGCGGGCCAGATCCAGATCCGCGGCCACAACGTGATGAAGGGCTACTGGAACCTGCCCGAGGCCACCAAGGAAACGATCACCGCCGACGGCTGGCTGAACACCGGTGACGTCGGACGTGTTGACGAAGACGGCTACTTCTACATCGTCGACCGGACGAAGGACATGATCATCCGCGGCGGGTACAACGTCTACCCACGCGAGATCGAGGAGGTGCTCTACGAGCACCCGGCGGTGGCCGAAGCCGCCGTCATCGGTATCCCGCACGACTCGCTCGGTGAGGAAGTGGGTGCCGCAGTCGCGCTCAAGAAGGGAGCCGCGGTCACGGCCGACGAGCTGCGCGATTACGTCAAGGCCCGGGTCGCCGCCTACAAATATCCACGCCTGGTCTGGCTGGTCGACGCCCTGCCCAAGGGGCCCACCGGCAAGCTGCTGAAGCGCGAGATCACCATTCCGACGACTGAAAGCACACGATAAACATGGCGACCGGCAAGGATTCCACGACCAGAGTCGACGAGCTGGCTGCACCGCTCGACCTGCTCCTCACCAGCGCCACCAAACCAGTTGCACGCCGGATGACGCCGAACGCCACCTGGGCCCGCTTCGCCGGCAATCTCGCACAGCACCCAGGGGCGGTGGCCGACCGGGTCGGCACGCTGACTCGTGAACTCGGCAATATCGCCATCGGCAAGTCGCACCGCGGTCCGGCACGCGCTGACAAACGCTTCAGCGATCCCGCGTGGCAAGAGAATCCGATTCTGCACAGGATCATGCAGGGCTATCTGGCGGGTTCGGAGACTGCTGAAGGATTGCTTGCGGACGCCGCGTTGGATTGGCGCGACAACGAGAAGATGCAGTTCGTCGTAGATAACTTTGTGGAGGGGCTGGCGCCCAGCAACAACCCGCTGATCAGCCCGCTCGGCTGGAAGGCGCTGATCGACACCGGCGGTCTCAGCGCGGTGCGGGGCGTGAGAGCCTTTGCCCGAGACATGCTTTCGAAGCCTCGCGTGCCGGCAATGGTCGAGCCCGACGCCTATGCGGTGGGGGAGAACCTGGCTGTCACCAAAGGGGCCGTCGTGCTGCAGACCTCGGTGTTCGAGCTGATTCAGTACGCCCCGCAGACACCCAAGGTGCGCACCATTCCACTGCTGATGGTTCCGCCGGTGATCAACAAGTTCTACATCATGGATATCGCGCCTGGGCGCAGCATGATCGAGTACTTCGTCCAGCAGGGCCAGCAAGTCTTCACAATTTCATGGCGCAATCCGCAAGCGCGCCATCGGGATTGGGGCTTCGACACCTACGGCGCGGCGATCGTGCAGGCGATGGACGCGGTGGAGAAGATCACCGGGACCGACAGCACCCACCTCCTGGCCACCTGTTCGGGCGGCATCCTAGCGGCGATGACGGCGGCCCACCTCGCCGAGATCGGCGAGGGTGACCGCGTCGCCGGTCTGAACCTGGCGGTAACCGTGCTGGATGAGACCCGTGCAGGGTTCGCGGCGGCGGCCATGAGCGAGCGCGCGGCGCAGGCGGCGATTCGAGTTTCGGCGAGGAAGGGCTTCCTCGACGGGCGTGACATGGCCGAGATGTTCGCCTGGCTGCGGCCCACCGACCTGGTGTGGCGGTACGTGGTGAACAACTACGTGCAGGGCCGCAAGCCGGCGCCGTTCGACGTGCTGTTCTGGAATGCCGACACCACCCGGATGGCCGCCGCGCTGCACCACGACCTGGTGATGATGGGGTTACGAAACGCGCTGGTCACTCCCGGTGGGGTCAGCATGCTGGGCAGTCCCGTCGACCTGTCCAAGGTCACCGCCGACGCCTACGTTGTCGGCGGCATCGCCGACCACATCTCCCCGTGGCAGGCGACCTATCGCAGTGCCCGACTGCTCGGCAGCAAGGACAACCGCTACGTGCTGTCCACCAACGGTCACATCGCGGCGCTGGTCAACCCGCCCGGCAACCCCAAGGCGTCGTTCCGCACGGGCCCCGTCGATGCCGAAGACCCCCAACAGTGGCTGGACGCTGCCGAGAAGCATGCCGACTCCTGGTGGCCGAACTACGTGAGCTGGCTCGCCGAGCGCAGCGGCTCGGAGGTCGACGCTCCGAAAGCGCTTGGCGGAGAAGATCTTCCGCCACTCGGTCCGGCCCCTGGCACCTACGTGATGGAGAAGTGATTCATGCCTAGCGCGCAACGTCGCAGGGCCCTCACGGTCGCATCGCCGAGCGCGATCGGCGAGGAGCGCTACGTCGCCGCAGGCGGGCAGCGGATCCGGGTGAACGTGCGCCAAGGAACCGGCGTGCCGCTCATGCTGTGTAACGGCATCGGGGCCAGCCTGGAGGTGCTCGATCCGCTGGTGGAGCAGCTGAATCCGCGTTCAACGATAATCAGATTCGACGTTCCCGGGACGGGAGGATCGCCCACCTCCATGCTGCCCTACGGATTTCCCTACCTTGCCTGGGTGCTGGGCCGGGTGCTGTCCAAGCTGGAAATCGGAGTGGTGGATGTACTCGGGCTGTCCTGGGGCGGCGCGCTTGCCCAGCAGTTCGCCTTCCAGAACCCACGCCGGTGCCGGCGTCTGGTCCTGGTTTCGACTGGCACCGGCGCGCTGATGGTGCCGGCCCACCCACGGATACTGGCGAAAATGGTTACCCCGCGCAGGTTTTCGGATCCCGACTACGCCGCATCGATCGCCGGCGAGCTGTACGGCGGTACCGTCCGGAGGCATGGTGAAGACGTCGCGCAATTGTTCGTGCGGCAGCTGCGCGCCGGGTCGAAGATGGGCTACCTGCACCAGCTCCTCGCGGGTTCGGTCTGGACCAGCCTGTTCGGTTTGCCCGCGGTGCGCCAGCAGACGTTGATCGTGGCGGGCACCGACGACCCGATCATCCCGGTGGTCAACGCGCGAATCATGCACGCGTTGCTGCCGCACTCGCGCCTGTACCTACATTCCGGGGGACACATCGACCTCGTGCACAACGCGGAGGAACTCGCACCTGCCATCGACCAATTTTTGAGTGAACCGGGAGAGCGACCATGACAACGATGCCAAAGTCATTCACCTCGTTCGAGACACACAGCGCCAAGGAAGCCGATCCCGCCACCGCCGCGCTCGTCGAGGACATCGGCCGCGCCCGGGGTACCGACTACTTCCTGATGAAGGATCAGCTGACCGACCACGAATTAGAGATCATGGGCAAGGTCCGGGCGTTCGGCGAGGCCGAGGTTCTGCCGATCGTCAACGAGTATTGGGAACGCGGCGAGTTCCCGTTCGATCTGATCCCGAAAATCGCCGCGCTCAACATCGTCGGCGACCACAACCTGGGCGACCACGGGTGCACTCAGATGAGCGCCGTCGCAAACGGACTCATCACCTACGAGCTGTCCCGCATCGACGGGAGCATCTGCACGTTCTTCGGCGTGCACCTCGGGCTGGCGATGCAGTCGATCAACATTCTCGGTTCCGAGGAACAGCGGGCACGCTACTTACCGGCCATGGCTCGCATGGAAAAGATCGGCGCATTCGCGCTGACCGAGCCCGAACACGGCTCCGATGCCGTCATCCTCGAGGCCACCGCCGAGCGCCATGGCGATGAATGGGTTCTCAACGGCCGCAAGCGCTGGCCGGGCAACGCGGTGTGGTGCGACATCATCGTCGTCTACGCCCGCGACACCGCGGACAACCAAGTCAAGGCGTTCGTCGTTGAGAAGGAGAACCCCGGATACGCGGCGACCAAGATCGGCGGCAAGATGTCGCTGCGGATCGTGCAGAACGCGGACATCACCCTCACCAATTGCCGGGTTTCCGAAGATGCCCGGCTGCAGAATTGCAACAGCTTCAAGGATGTCGGCAAGGTGCTCGCCGGCACCCGCAACTTCGTCGCATGGGGCGGAGCCGGGAACGCCCTGGCCGCCTACGAGATCGCGCTGAACTACGCGTTGCGGCGCAAGCAGTTCGGCAAGCCGATCGCCAGGACCCAGATCGTCCAGTCGATGCTGGTGGAGATGCTCGGCGACCTCACCGCCATGCAGCTGTACGCCATCCGACTGGGCCGGCTCATCGACGAGGGCAAGGTCGAAGAGACGATGGCCGCGTTGGCCAAGTACTACTGCACGGTCAAGGGCCGCAACGTATGTCGGATTGCCCGCGACATCCTCGGCGGCAACGGCATTTCGCTCGACTTCCACGTCATGCGCCATCTGTGCGACATGGAGGCCCTGGTCACGTACGAAGGAACCGCTGAGATCCAGTCGCTCATCGTCGGCCGGCACATCACCGGGCAGAGCGCGTTCGCCTGAGCGTGCAAGCTCAGGCCGGGCGGATACGGCATGAATCCCGGCGCCTTACGTGTGCTGTACGAGGCGCTGTCCCGCATCGGGTTGAACCCGTCGCTCGGGGCTGCCGACATCGCCGACACCTGGATCGTGCCGTTCGTTGAAGGACCAAAGCGATTGGAACCGGGCCGCGCGCTCGACCTCGGCTGCGGTGCGGGACGCAACACCCGCTACCTAGCCCGGCACGGCTGGGAGGCGATCGGCGTCGACATGCTCGGTCGCGCCATCGAGAAAGCCCGCTCCCACGCCGTCGACGCCGCGGTGCAACCGCGCTATCTGCAAGGCGACGTGACCAGACTCGCCGACCTCGACATCGGTGACGGCTTCAGCCTGATCGTCGACAGCGGCTGCTACTACGGCATTTCCAACGACCAGCGGGACGGCTATGCCACCGGCGTCACCCGCGTCGCCGCCCCCGGGGCCCCGCTGCTCGTGGCGGGCTTCACAAAAATCCCCGGCATCATCGCCGGGATCTCGGAGGCCGATCTGCGCAACCGGTTCGGCGGTTGGGAACTGCGCACCGGCGCCTCAGTTCCAATCGGTGACCTCACGCGCCACACGCGTATCCCGTTTCCGTTGAAGGCAGCGCTGCGGACTGGCCGCCTCCGCATCCATCGGTTCGAGCTGACCCGTTCTGTCGATCCCAGCACCTAGGCCCGGATATCGGCGGTGATCGCGCCGGTCAGCCGGATCAGATCATGGGGTGAAACCGCGACATCCCAGCCGCGCCGGCCCGCGCTGCAATAGACGCGCTCCCAGGCGAGCGCACCGGCGTCGACGACCGTGGGCAGCGTCCTGCGCTGCCCGAACGGCGAAACGGCGCCAACGACGTAACCGGTGGCCCGCTCGGCGAGCGCGGGTTCGGCCATGCTGGCTTTGGCCACCCCAAGCGCCGCGGCGGCCGCCTTGAGTGAGAGCCGGGCCGGCGCTGGCACTATCGCGACGGCCAGCCCGTCGGGCACCGCGATAACCAGGGTCTTGTAGATCTGCTCCGGCGCTATGGTCCCGGCCTTGGTCAGCGCGTGGACCGCCTCGACGCCGAACGATGATTCTCGGGGATCGTGACCGAACTTCACGACCTCGTGCGGCACACCGGCTTTGACCAGAGCGGCAATCCCCGGCGTGGCGGCACGGGCCACTTTGGGCCCGTCAGGGCCCGGTATACCCCGGCGGGTTGACGCCTTCGACCCAGAAGTCGACGCCCAGTTGCCCACCCGGCACGCAGTTGTACACCGACAAATCGGTGACGCCGGATTCCACCAGCACGTCCTCACACAACAGCATGTTGCCGGTGTATTCCCGGGCGGGCTTGTTGAGGATGACGTAGGCCGCGTCGGCGTACACCTCGGGCTTACGCGCCCGTCCCATCGCCTCGTCACCGCCGAGCAGGTTCTGCACCGCCGCGGTGGCCACCAGCGTTCGCGGCCACAACGTGTTCGACGCGATGCCCGCCTCACGCATCTCCTCGGCGATCCCCAGCGCGCACAGCGTCATGCCGAACTTGGCCATCATGTATGCGGTCGGCTTCAACCATTCCTTGCCGAGCAGCACCGGCGGCGAAAGCGTCAGGATGTGCGGGTTCTCCCGGCCCTTCATATGGGCGATGCAGGCCTGGGAGACCGCATAGGTGCCGCGCACCTGGATGCCGTTCATCAGGTCGAACCGCTTCATCGGCACTTCGGTGATGGATCCCAGGTTGATCGCCGACGCGTTGTTCACGCAGATGTCGATGCCGCCGAACTGCTCGACGGCCTTGGCCACCGCCGACTCGACCGAATCGGGGTCGCGGACGTCCCCGACGATCGGCAGGGCCTGTCCGCCCGCGTCCTCGAGCTCCTTTGCGGCGGTGTAAACCGTCCCCGGCAGCTTCGGGTGCGGTTCGGCGGTCTTGGCTATCAGGGCGATGTTGGCGCCGTCTTGGGCGGCGCGTAGGGCGATCGCCAGGCCGATACCGCGACTGGCGCCAGAGATGAACATGGTCTTGCCGTTGAGGGACATGGCGTCACACTAACGCCATGCTCAGCCCGGCCGGAGTGGGGGACCGTGCACCGGAAATAGCGGAGCGGCCATTGCTGTTAAAAGAGTCGGTTTCTGATGCGGATGCGGCAGACCCGGGCAGACACTGTCGGGGACAGCCTTTAGATTAGGAGGAGCAGTCCGGTGTCAACGGCAACGAGCCTGTTGGACAGTCCAGCGGGTGCTGAGTGGCTGGCTCGCTTGCTTGCGAGTCCGGTGGCACTTTGGGTGCCATCAGGCGACACCGCAGCAGAAGGGACCGTGTTAATCGAAATGGCCGACTCTGAAGATGTCCGAGACGGCTTGGTGGGGTCAGAGATTACCGAGCCCGCACCGCCCGAAGAGACGGACGAGGAACTCACGGCGCGTTTCGAGCGTGACGCGATTCCCCTCCTGGACCAGTTGTACGGCGGTGCGCTGCGGATGACGCGCAATCCCGCCGACGCGGAGGACCTGTTGCAGGAGACGATGGTGAAGGCCTACGCGGGGTTCCGCTCATTCCGGGCCGGCACCAACCTCAAGGCGTGGCTGTACCGGATTTTGACCAACACCTATATCAACAGCTATCGCAAGAGGCAGCGCCAACCGGCGGAGTATCCGACCGACGAGATCACCGATTGGCAGTTGGCGTCCAACGCCGAGCATTCCTCTACGGGCCTGCGCTCGGCGGAGGTCGAAGCGCTCGAGGCGATGCCCGACAACGAGATCAAGGAAGCGCTGCAGGCGCTGCCGGAAGAATTCCGGATGGCGGTGTACTACGCCGACGTCGAGGGTTTCCCGTACAAGGAAATCGCCGAGATCATGGACACGCCGATCGGGACGGTAATGTCACGGCTGCACCGCGGCAGACGTCAGCTGCGTGATCTTTTGGCCGACGTGGCCAAGGAGCGGGGCTTTAACCGCGGTCAGCAGGCGCGCGAGGAGGTGTCGTGATGAGCGGCGACAGTCATTCACACGGCGACCTTGGCTGCGCCGAAGTGATCGCCGAGGTATGGACGCTGCTCGATGGTGAGTGCACACCCGAAACTCGCGAGAAGCTGCGCCAGCACTTCGAGGCATGCCCCGGATGCTTCCAGCATTACGGGCTCGAGGAGCGGATCAAGGCCGTGATAGCGACAAAGTGCGGCGGCGAGAAGGCCCCCCAGGGCTTACGGGAGCGCCTCCGGCTGGAAATTCAGCGGACCACCATCATCCGGGGCGCGCAGTAGCAACCCAGCGGGAATTGGGTCAGGAATTGGGCCGCTTGCCGTGGTTGGCCTTGCTGTACTTGCGGTCACGCTTCTTACGGCCACGCTTGGCCATCTTTCAAAACCTCCGTTGATTGCTTTTCAAACCGGCGCCGGGCACCCGTTAGGTTGTCCCACAGTCTCTCACGCGACGCCCGATGCGCCGTCAACGGCCCACGTGCCGCGGTCCCGACCCGTCCTGTGGTTCGATATACATGAGCTTGATGGACCAGCAGCCAGCATGCGCAAATGGCCGAAACGAGTGGGGTGAAGATGGCCGAGGATGTTCGCGCCGAGATCGTGGCCAGCGTGCTCGAAGTCGTCGTCAACGAGGGTGACCAAATCGGCAAGGGTGACATCGTGGTGCTGCTGGAGTCGATGAAGATGGAGATCCCCGTCCTGGCCGAAGTCGACGGCACCGTCAGCAAGGTGAGTGTGTCGGTGGGCGACGTCATTCAGGCGGGCGATCTCATCGCCGTGATCAGTTAGCCGTTGGACTCTTCACAGCTACCGCCGGGGAACGACTCGGGAGTGATTGATGTCCACACTCGGTGATCTGCTCGCCGAACACACGATGCTGCCGGGTAATGCGGTGGACCACCTGCACGCGGTGGTCGGGGAGTGGCAGCTGCTGGCCGACCTGTCGTTCGCCGACTACCTGATGTGGGTTCACCGCGACGACGGCGTGCTGGTGTGTGTGGCGCAGTGCCGGCCGAATACCGCGCCGACGGTTCTGCAGACCGACGCGGTGGGCAGCGTCGTTGCGGACGACCGGCTGCCGTTCGTCGCCGAGACTTTCGTCTCCGGCACCGCGACCGGGGAAAGCGATGCGGGCCAAGAGCATTCGTGGCAACTTGCCGGTCCGCACGTCGAGGCCTCCCCGGTTCGGTATGGCGATCATGTCGTCGCGGTCCTGACGCGGCATCAAACCGCGGTGGCGGCCGATCGCACGGCCGGGCAGCTCGAGAAGGCATACCTGGAATGCGCCACCGATCTTGTCCACATGCTCGCCGAGGGCACCTTTCCGGACGTAGGGGACGTGGTCATGTCGCGCTCCACCCCGCGGGCGGGCGACGGCTTCATCCGACTCGACGTCGACGGCGTCGTCGCCTACGCCAGCCCCAACGCGCTATCGGCCTACCACCGGATGGGCCTGACGTCGGAGCTGGAAGGCCACAATCTCGTCGACGTGACGCGGCCGCTGATCTCCGACCCCTTTGAGGCGCAGGAAGTGGCCGAGCACGTGCGGGACCTGCTGGCCGGCGGGCGGAGCATGCGGATGGAGGTCGACGCCGGGGGCGCCACCGTGCTGCTGCGGACCCTGCCGTTGGTGGTTCACGGCGCCGGCGCCGGTGCAGCGGTGCTGATCCGCGACATCACCGAGGTCAAGCGCCGCGACCGGGCCCTGATATCCAAGGACGCCACCATCCGGGAGATCCACCACCGGGTGAAGAACAACCTGCAGACTGTGGCGGCCCTGTTGCGCCTGCAGGCCCGCCGGACGGTCAACGCCGAAGGGCGGGAAGCGCTGATCGAGTCGGTGCGCCGGGTGTCGTCGATCGCCTTGGTCCACGACGCGTTGTCGATGTCGGTGGACGAGCAGGTGAACCTCGACGAGGTCATCGACCGGATTCTGCCGATCATGAACGACGTGGCGTCGGTGGACAGGCCGATCCGGATCAACCGGGTGGGCGACCTGGGTGTGCTGGACTCAGACCGTGCGACGGCCCTGATCATGGTGATCACCGAACTCGTCCAGAACGCCATCGAGCATGCGTTCGATCGGGCGGCCCAAGAAGGTTCCGTGACCATTCGCGCGGAGCGCTCGGCGCGCTGGCTGGACGTCGTCGTGCACGACGACGGGCGCGGACTGCCCGAGGGATTCAGCCTGGAGAAGTCCGACAGCCTCGGCTTGCAGATCGTGCGGACCCTGGTGTCGGCCGAATTGGACGGCACGCTGGGCATGCGGGAAGCCCCCGCCCGCGGCACCGATGTGGTGTTGCGGGTGCCGATCGGCCGCCGGGCCCGGTTGCTGCTGTGAATGCCGCACGCAACAGTGCGGCCCCGACGATCGTCGAGGCCGCACAGTGCTCAAACTAGGGTCAGACTCCGCTACGGGCCTTCGTCCGGGCATTGCGACGCTTGAGGGCGCGCCGCTCATCTTCACTCATGCCTCCCCAGACGCCCGAGTCCTGGCCGGTGTTCAGGGCCCAGGCGAGACACTCTGTCGTCACCTGGCACCGATTGCAGACCAGTTTCGCGTCAGCGATCTGCGCGAGTGCCGGGCCGCTGTTCCCTACCGGGAAGAACAGCTCCGGGTCCTCGTCACGGCAGACCGCCTTGTGGCGCCAATCCATACGTCGTTACTCCTCACTGAGTGCGCAGCAAGGCGCACGGGCATTTTTCTTCGGCTGTTAAGCGTGCACAAGAAAAGGGTCCGTACCCCTCCACAACTTTCTGCATGCAACCTTTCGATCGTTTCACAGGCTCAACAGATGTCAATAGCGTGAGTTACGCCGTGCGGTATCTCACTTCAGAGATTTCTTAGCCGAGCCCTCACTCCGTTGTACTACACTGGCCGGCCGCGCCTCGGTTTCTTCCCTCGTTATCGCAGCTCAGGCATGGTTTTGCTGGGCGGGGCAACCACCGGGAGGATGTCGCGGACCGCCCGGAATGTCATGCTCTCGCGCAAGCCGAGGTAATCCCCGTCGAACTGGCTGGCGATCGGCGCGCCGGCCGAGGTCACTCGCACGCAAGCGGCGTCGTCGTCGCGGATGAGTTGTTTGTGGTCGCCCTTCGGCCCCTTGACCAGGAGCTGGCGAACCAGTCGCAGCGTGGGAAACACCTTCATCTCGTTGAGCGCGAAAACGCCCAGGCCCGACTCGAAACTGCAGCCGGGGTTGGTCACCATCGGCCGGCTGTTGCTGTAGGTCCATGGGCTGGTGTTGGACACCCAGGCGAAGTGCACGCCGGGAACGGGTTCGCGGTCGGGTAACTCGACGGTCAGGGTCGGTTCGCGGCGGCGGAAGGCCAGCGTGATGGGTATCGCCACGCGCCAATAGCGCACCGCATTGACCTTGACGCCTTTGTCGCGTTGGGCTTCCACGGCGGCGACCACCTCCGCATCGACGCCCATCCCGGCGTTGATCACGGCCCACTGCTCGCCGCAGTCGATCAGGCTGATGCGCCGCCACGTCTGGTGGCGGCGATAGTCGTCGAGCAGCTGGATGAGCTGGTTCGTTGCGGCGACGGGATCCGGCGGAATGCCCAACGACCGGGCCAGCACATTCGCCGACCCCCCCGGAACCACGGCGATTGCGGGCACATGCCCCGGCGGCCTCGAGCCGGGGCGGCCGAGCAGCCCGTTGACCACCCCGCTCACGGTGCCATCGCCGCCGTGCACCACGACGAGGTCGACTCCGTCGGCGGCGGCCGCTTCTGCGAGTTCCATCCCGTGGCCACGGTGGTTGGTGTGCTCGACCGTGAGCTTCAGACGACTCTTGAGCGCGTGAGCCAGCAAGTCGCGGCCGGCTGGAGTGGTGGAAGTGGCTGTTGGGTTGACGATCAGCACAGCGCGCATGATGCACGAGCTTATGCGGCGTGGTTAAGACTCGGCTGAGGAGAGCGAGACGTGACTACGCTGACGCTGTGAATCGGCTCCCGCCTGCCCCAGCCGCCGTGCGCGGCGCCGGCTTTATCGTCGCGGTGCAGGGTGTGGCCGCATTGGTGGTGGCCGCGGTGCTGGTGGTGCGGGGGATTGCGGGCGCCGATCAGCGCGTGGTCAGTGGCCTGGGTACGGCGGTCTGGTTCGTTGTGGTTGGCGGCGTGGTGCTCGCCGCCGGGCGTGCGTTGGTGCTCGGAAGGCGCTGGGGCCGCGGGCTGGCAGTGGTCACCCAGCTACTCTTGCTGCCCGTGGCCTGGTATCTGACGGTGGGCTCGCGTCAGCCGGCGTTTGGCATTCCCGCGGGCGTCGTCGCGCTGACCGCGCTGATCTTGCTGTTCAGTCCCCCGGCGCTGCGTTGGGCCGCCGGAGGCGATCAGGACGGTCCGGCCAGCTCGGCCAAGCGCGGGCCGGACAGCCGATAGGTCGTCCACTCACTCTGCGGCTCCGCGCCGATCCCGTCGTACAGGGCAATGGCATCGGAGTTCCAGTTCAGCACGGCCCACGACAGCCGCGTGTAGCGATTGTCTACGCATTCAGCCGCCAGCGCCGCCAGCAGCGCACGGGCCAGGCCGCGGCGGCGAAACCTCGGCCGTACGAACAGGTCTTCGAGGTAGATTCCCGCGACACCGTCCCAAGTGGAGAAGTTGACGAACCACAGCGCCATGGCCGCAACCTCGCCGTCAACCTCGGCGACGTGTCCGTGAACAGTAGGGGAATTGCCGAAAAGCGCTGCGGAAATTTGTGTTTCGTTGACCGTGCATTGATTGGCGGCGTGTTCGAATTCCGCCAGCGCGTGGATCATGTCGGTTATTTCGGCGGCGTCTTTCGGTATGGCGCGGCGGATGTTTTCTCTCTTACTCAAATTCCAGGCTCAACTTCCAGCGCATTAAGTATCGTGGCGAATTTCGTTGTGGTTTCAGCGACTTCGTCATCGGGGTCGGATTCTGCGACGATGCCTCCACCGGCGCGCGCGAGCGCGGAGCGGCGGTCGGCCGACAGCTCGGCACAGCGGATGGACACCACCCAATGTCCGTCGCCGCTTGCGTCGCACCAGCCGACGGCCCCGGCGTAGAAACCGCGGTCACCCTCCAACTCTGCGATGAGCTCGGTCGCGGCCTTCGTCGGTACCCCTCCCACCGCCGGAGTGGGGTGCAGCGCCAGCGCCAGATCGATTGCGGTGGTTGACTTGTCGCGCAGCCGGCCGCTGATCGGGGTGCATAAATGCCAGACCGCCGCGGTGCGGCTCAATTGGGGTTCCGGGGCGATGGTCAGGTCGTCGCACAGCGGCTCCAGCGCGGCCCGCATCGTGTCGATCACGAGCTGATGTTCGTGACGGTTCTTGGCCGAACCGGCGAGCGCGGCGCCGTTGGCCGCATCGAGTTCCGGGTCGTCGGCGCGTGGGGCCGAACCGGCGAACGGCCGGCACACGACGCGGTCGCCGGAGCGCGCGACCAGAAGCTCGGGGCTGGCGCCCACCAGCGCCACGCCCGCGTAGTCGTCGCCGGCGGCGCTCAGGTCGACGAGGTAGCCGTAGGCGGCCGGGTCGGCGGCGACGAGCCGGCGCAGGATGACACGGGCCTCCAGCGGAGCATCGGCGACCAGCCGCAAAGCACGGGCCAGCACGACCTTGCGGAGCGCGCTGCCCGGGGCGAGCAGCTGATCTCGTGCGCGGCCGATCCGGTCGCGGTAGTCGGCCGGCGGCGGCACGGCCGCGTCGATGCGCACGCGCGGCAGGGGGCCGGTCGGCCAGTCGGGCGGCCCATCGGTGCGCTGCACGCCGTTCGGCACCAGCAGCGCCGCCGGCCTGTCCATGTCGAAAGGCAACGCGCCCAACAGTATTGGGGCGGCCCCCGAGCGCAGCGCCGCTTGGGCGGCCGCTACGTCGCAGTAGCGCCTTTGCACCCCGTCGGCGACCAGGGTCCCTCCCGGACCGCACAGCGCGAACGGCGGTTCGGTGGTGCTCACCCGGGTGCGATTGCCTGCGGGAGGCCGGTCAATCCGAGCGCAGCGAGCTGTCGGACGCCATGTTCGAACCCGCAGACGGCGATCGAGCCGGCGAGCATCCAGAAGCGGCTGCCCTCGACCAGTGGCAGCTCGACCCAGCGCGTGATCACCGAGCGGGAAAAGTGGCTATGGCCCACGAACAACACGTCGCGCGAGGTCATGTGGTCCAACGCGAATGCGACGGCCCGATCAGCGCGGTCGCCGACTTCCGCCACGGTCTCCCCGCCGGGGCATCCGTGCGTCCAGATCAGCCAGTCGGGAACCGATTCGTGAATCTGCGGGGTCGTCAACCCCTCGTAGGAACCGTAATCCCATTCAGCAATCAGTGGCGATACCTCATCGACGTTGAGCCCGGCCAACTTGGCTGTGGTCAGCGCGCGTATGCGCGGACTGCTGATCACCAGCGGGTCAGCCAGGTTCAGTTCACGCAGAACGCGCCCGGCGAGCTCGGCCTGAAGCCGGCCGGTATCGGTCAGCTCGATGTCCGTGCGGCCGGTGTGCCGGCCGGATTTCGACCACGGCGTCTCGCCGTGGCGGAGTAACACCAGTCGGTGGTTGTACAAGCCCATGCCGACCGATTCTGCCGGAGACTCGCGGGCCCGTCGCGCTTAGCACCGAGCCTCGAACATGCCAGGATGGGCACTGTGACGAAGACTCGGGTACTGGCGGTGGCCAATCAAAAGGGTGGCGTGGCCAAGACGACGACGGTTGCCTCGTTGGGCGCGGCGATGGCGGAAGATGATCGGCGCGTGCTGCTCGTCGATCTGGATCCGCAGGGTTGTTTGACCTTCTCGCTCGGGCAGGATCCCGACAAACTGCCGGTATCCGTGCACGAGGTCCTACTCGGTGAGGTCGAGCCGAACGCCGCGCTGGTCACGACGCTGGAGGGAATGACGCTGCTGCCGGCCAACATTGACCTCGCGGGCGCCGAGGCGATGCTACTGATGCGGGCCGGCCGCGAATATGCGCTCAAACGCGCACTGGCCAAACTCGACGACCAGTTCGACGTGGTCGTCATCGACTGCCCGCCGTCGCTGGGTGTGCTCACCCTCAACGGGCTGACGGCCGCCGACGAGGTCATCGTCCCGCTGCAGTGCGAGACACTCGCGCACCGCGGCGTCGGACAGTTCCTGCGGACGATCGCCGATGTCCAGCAGATCACCAACCCGGATCTGCGGCTGCTGGGCGCTCTGCCGACGCTGTACGACTCCCGCACCACTCACACCCGCGACGTGTTGCTCGACATCGCCGACCGCTACGGCATGCCGGTGCTCGCCCCGCCGATCCCGCGCACGGTGCGCTTCGCCGAGGCCAGCGCCTCGGGGTCGTCGGTGATGGCCGGGCGCAAGAACAAAGGAGCGACCGCCTACGGCGAGTTGGCGCACGCGTTGCTCAGGCACTGGAAGACCGGCAAAGCGCTGCCGACCTTCGCCATCGAGTTTTAGCCGGCGAGTGTGTGCTTACGGCCTCTAGTGCCGCACCCGGTCAGCCCAAGGCCACCACGTTGTCGCCGCGCTGTTCGAACACCCTGGATCCCGAAACCGTTGGTACCACCGCCGAATTGGTCGGTGCCCGGTTGACCGGGATGTAGCGTTCGTTCGCGCCGTTGACCGGGTCGTAGACCCCGATGGCGCCGGTGACCGGCACGAGCAGCCGACCCGCCATCATCACACCCGGTCCCAACGGCGCCGTCGTGTCGCCCGCGGCGATGGTGTAGCGAGGTGTCAGAGTGCTCGCGTCGAAGACCATGAGGGAATCGCCGGTCCACCAGGTCACCAGGTTGCCCGTCTGCGACACCGCTGCCGAGGGCGACGGCGGCTTGGGCAGCAGTGTGCTCGACACGGTGGTGCCGGTGTCGTCGATCACCTCAACTCTGGGCTGCGCGCTGGAATTACCAGGCAGATAGACCGCCGTGTTGTTCTCCCAGACGGTCAGCACGCGGGCACCCGAATCCGCCCCGATCCCGGGTTCGGCAACCGTATGTTGTTGGGGTTCGTCGTCTTCCTTGCCGGGGCGCAAGAGGACGAGCCGCAGGTCGGCCTGCTGCGTGCAGCTCTCGAGCACCGATACCGCCGACGAGCTGGCCGCCGCCGATACCAGCCGGCAGCCGGAGTGCAGTCCCCGCGCCGACGGTTTCACCCGTGCGTCGGTCTCGCCGTAGGTCAGCATCCTGACCATGTCCGAGCGCCACAGCTCCAGCCGGGTGTCGCCGGCCGACAACACCGTCG
>Ga0306922_10002252_pt1 | contig 17927 bp, 20 predicted proteins | sample sta12Cox44000082_FD_203758 | JGI IMG/M metagenome (GOLD analysis project Ga0306922, IMG submission 203758) | Lab enrichment of tropical soil microbial communities from Luquillo Experimental Forest, Puerto Rico - statoxic.12C.oxic.44.000.082 (v2)... | ecosystem: Environmental > Terrestrial >... | reverse complement strand
CACGGTCGTCGCGCAGGTGATGCACGACGGGCTCTTGCGCGTCCCACAGGTGACGCTGACGGCGCCCACCGCCGGGACGCTGATGGCGGGCATGCCGATCGGTCTTGCGGCGGACGCGTCGGGAGGGACGGTCGCCATCACCTCCGTCGAGTTCTTCGCCGGCGGGACGTCGTTGGGGGTCGTGACGCAGGCGCCGTTCGAGATCTCGTGGCCGGACGCGGCGCCGGGCAGCTACGCGCTCACGGCCACGGCGACCGACACCACCACCGCCGCAGCGACCTCCGCGCCGGTTCAGATCACCGTCGCCGGGCCGTCGAGCGGCGGGTGCGGCTGTCGCGCCGCCGCCGGGCGGCCCTCGGCCGGGGCGCTGGCGCTGATGCTCGCGCTCGCCGTCGTTTCGCGCGCCCGCCGCCGGGTCACGGCCAGTTCGAGAACACCTGCTCGAAGCCGGCGGTGATCCGCCCCGGCCAGCCGGCCCGCGTGAGGTTGCCGTCCTCGAGGGCGAACGCCCAGTCGAACCGGATCACTGACGAGTTGAGCTGCGGGATGAGCCAGCGGAGGCCGAAGCCAAGGTCCTGGTGCAGGACCAGCTTCGCGTAGCCGTCCGCCGCGTCGCCAATGTCGTAGAACGCGAGCGCCCCGAAGCGCTGCGAGAAGACGGACAGCGCGGTCGATCGGAGCTCGGCGTGACCGACGGCGTAGGCCGTCCCCTGGAAGTCGCCGATCGCGTACCCGCGCAGGCCGGTGTCGGCGCCCAGGAAGTAGAGCGTGTTGGCGGTGTCGTTGCGGACCGCCTCCGTCTGGCCGGCGAGCACGACCCGGAACGTGCGCGCCACGATCGGTGAGGCGACGTAGGCCACGGCCTTGAGGTGCTCGTCGATCCAGCCGTCTGCGCGACGCCGGCCGGAAGCCTGGAAAGAAAGCTGCTCGTAGCTCCCCCGGAAGCCTTCCGCCCAGCTGGCGGTGGCGCCGAGGACGAGGGCCCCGAAGTCGGAGCCCAGCGCCGGCACGTCGGAACCGAGCCGCACCCCGAGCGACGGCCCGAGCCGGCGGTTCTCGCGCAGGTCGAAGGTGTCGAGGCTGCGGTAGACGGCGTAGCGCGCGGTGAACATGTCGTAGCGGATGTAGGGCTCGGAGTGCTGCGTGGTGAGCGGCGCGAACTCGTCGAGGAACAGCTGCCCCGCCTCGGGCGTCGCCGGGAAGCCGGGCACCAGTGACGAGCGCCGGGTGTCGAACAGGAATCCGGCCGTGACCCGCTGGATCACGGCGCGCCCGAACGAGCGGACCGCGTTGGTGTCGACGGTCGTCACCTGGCGTCGGTAGATGTACGGGAGGAGCTCGACGACGTTGGTCGTCGCCTGCAGATCCTCCAGGCGGAGGTGCGTCCCCTGGAACGATCGCACCACGACGTTGGTGTGGCCCACGTCGACGCCGCCCCCCCACTTGCTGGCCAGCGAGTAGAGCGGGTAGCGCAACGAGAACGTCTCGCGGTTCCCCTCGTAGCCCCCGGTGTCGCGCGCGTACGTCAGCTGGGCGGCGGCGAGGAACGTGAGGCGCGTGCCCATGACGTTGGGGTCGAAGTAGGCGGGCCCGGCGGCCATCGCGCCCTGATCCATGTCGAACTCGAACGACAGGTACTTCCGCCAGCCGAAGAGGTTGTTCTCCGACAGCGACGTCTGGAGCAGCGTCAGCGTGGTCCCGACGGTCTGGAAGTTGGTGTTGAGGCGGAGGCTCCACACGTCCCGGGTGACCACCAGGAGGTCGACCGTCCCCGGCACCGGCGAGACGACGGGGATGATCGCCACCACGCTCGACAGCTCCGGGGGGACGAAGGTCGTCGATCCGACGGTCTGGCTCGAGGCCTGGAGGTTGCGGATGGTCTCCTCGACGAGCTCCGGGTCGTACCGGTCGCCCGGCCGCATGAGCAGCTCGCGCGCGAGCATCTCGGGGCGGGTCGTGCGGTGGAAGATGTTCAACAACTGGAACCACCAGTCACGCCGCGAGAACACCTCCTGGTTCACGACGCGGATGTCGCGGATGGTCTTCCCCGCCGGCAGCGGATCGACGCGCAGCCCGAGCGCGGCCATCGCCTCGTCCACCGACTCCTGCTCGAGGCGGCCGAGGGGACGGGGCATAGGCGCGGCCTCGTCGGCGCGCGCTGTCGCCGTCACCGCCGAAAGAAGGGTCAGGACGGCGAGGGCGCACCCGCCGGCGATGCCGAGGCCGCGACCGGTCACGCGCCGGGCTGCGGCGGGCGGCGCGCGCTGCCGTCCCAGGTGCGGACGGCGAGGCGCCCGGCCCGGCCCCAGTTCGGCGTCCCGGTCATCGGCGTCGCCTCGAGCAGGTTCCGGCAGGCGTCGCCGCCGCTGCCGTCGAAGAGCTGGTAGCGCGGCTCGAAGAAACCCGAGGTGGCGAAGTCCGACGGGCTCGTCGACGCGTCGTTGGCCTTGAGGTTCACGTCCAGATGGTTGTCCGAGGCCGTGCGGTAACAGAGCGACACGAACTGCGAGCAGAACAGCGTGTCGGGGGTGGCGTGCGCGTCGCGCGGGTTGAGCGCCCGCCCGAGCAGGATGCGGAGCCCGAGCAGCGCCAGCTTCAGGTAGCCGTACTTGATCCCCAGCAGCGTGAGCGAGGTGTCGAGCAGCACCTTGTCGGAAAACCCCGTCGTGGCGCGGGCGTCGCGCTTGAGCGCCCACCAGTCGACCTTCCCCTGGTACTTGCAGACCATCGTGCTCGCCGGCAGCACCTCGACGCCGCGCAGGTCGGCTTGAAAGGCGACGATCCGGTCCTCCCAGCGCGCCAGCACCGCCACGTGCGAGTACGGCGAGTCGGACAGGCGCTCGATCGCCGACGATAGGAGCCGGTTGCCGCGGAACAGGAGCAGGTCGCCGGTCTGGATCTGCTGCCTCAGATCCTGGTAGCTCTTCCCCTCCTCGTGCTGGGGCGGGCGGCGGACCTTCCAGCGCTTGGGATGACCAGTCACCCCGCTAACTTACCTCAACCGGGGATTTCCCGATGCGGCGCCGGCGCGAATCGAAACCGCCCCGGTCGGCATCAAATTTCGACTGGAGGTGAGGAGACCATGAGTACACAGGTGCGTGAGGTCGACCGCGTCGTGACGGCCCACAAGCAACGGGAGGGGGGAGGGTTCATCGTCCGCCGGCCCGTGCCGAGCCTGGGCGTCGAGCTCGTCGATCCGTTCCTGCTCATCGACGAGATGGGGCCGGTCGACTACCGCCCCGGGGAGGCGGTCGGCGCGCCCGATCACCCCCACCGCGGCTTCGAGACCGTGACCTACGTCCTCGAGGGGGAGTTCGAGCACGAGGACTCGGCCGGCCACCGCGGCGCGCTGCGCGCGGGCGACGTGCAGTGGATGACCGCCGGCGCCGGGATCATCCACGCCGAGATGCCGTCGGCGCGGATTCGCGAGCAGGGGGGGCGCGTGCACGGCTTCCAGATCTGGGTGAACCTCCCCGCGCGGCTGAAGCTGACCCGCCCGCGCTATCAGGAGATTGCGGCGGCGACGATTCCGCGCGCCGAGACGGCCGACGGCAAGGCGCGCGTGCGGGTGATCGCCGGCGAGGCGCTGGGCGCGCGGGCGGTCATCGACACGCACACGCCGATCGTCTACCAGGACTGGTCGATCGATCCGGGCGCGGACGTGACCGTGCCGCTGCCGCCCGATCACGCGGCGCTCGCCTACGTGTTCGAGGGGGCGGTGCGCGTCGGTGACGGCGACCGCACCGTCGAGGACGGCCGGATGGCGGTGCTCGGACCGGGCGACGCCGTCCGCTTCCGCGGGGCCGCGGTCCCGGGGCGGCTCCTGCTGCTCGGCGGCGTGCCGTTGCGCGAGCCGGTGGCCCGCTACGGGCCGTTCGTCATGAACACCGAGGCGGAGATCGTCGCCGCCGCGCGCGACTTCCAGAGCGGTCGGATGGGCGAGATCACGCGGACGGCGGAGGTCCGCTGACCGCGGTCGGGACTATATTTCTCTCGCCCGCATGTCGTCCGCCCGCCCGCGCGTCCTCCTGAACTTTGCCGCCTCTCTCGACGGCAAGATCAACCCCGCGCCCGGGCTGCGCGCGGGGAGGTTCATGATGTCGCGCGGGCGCGAGGATCTGCGCCGGATGCTGTCGCTGCGCGCCGAGGCGGACGCCATCCTGGTCGGCGCCAGCAACCTGCGGGCGGACGACCCGGACCTGGCGATCCCCGCCGAGGAGCGGGCCGCGCGCCGGGCCCGCGGCGCGCCCGAGCCGTTGCGCGCCGTCGTGACGACGCGCGCCGAAGGGATCGCGCCGGGGATGAAGATCTTCGACCCCGCGCGCGGCGGGCGGTCGATCGTCCTGCACGCGGGACTCATGCCCGCCGAAGCGCGGGCCCGGCTGGCGCCGGTCGCCGAGCTGGTGGAGCTCGGCGCGAGCGCCGTCGGCGCGGCCGATCTGCTCGCTTGGTTCGCCGGTCGGGGCGTGCGCACGCTGCTCTGCGAGGGGGGCGGGGATCTCGCGGCCCGGCTGTTCGCCGCCCGCGCCGTCGACGAGCTCTATCTCACGCTCGTGCCGCGGGTCCTTGGCGGCGCGCGGGCCCCGACGCTGGCCGGCGGCCCGGGCTTCGCCCCCGACGGCATCCCCGACGGGCGGCTCGCGTCGCTCGAGCAGCTCGGCGACGAGCTCTACCTTCGCTACACGTTCGACTGGGCGGCCGCGCCGCCGTCGGCGCCTACGAGCAGCCGCCCGCGAGGCTGATGTAGACCTGGCCGACCGCGGTCGGCGTCCCGTCGCTGTTCACGAGGGCGCCCGCGCCGGTCATGCGGTTATGCCTTCTCGTCGATGAGCCTGATGCGGCGGAGGTGGCGGCCGCCGTCGAACGGCGTGTCCAGCCAGGCGTCGAGGATGCCGTGGAGCTCCGACTCGAGGACGAAACGCTGGCCGAGGGAGAGCACGTTCGAATCGTTGTGCGACCGACCCACCCGCGCCGACTCGAGGTTCCAGGCGATCGTGCAGCGGATGCCCGGGAGCCGGTTGGCGACGATCGCCTCGCCGTTCCCCGATCCGCCGAGCACGATGCCGCGGTCGCAGGTCCCCTTCGCGACCGCCTCGGCGACGGGGCGGATGAAGATCGGATAGTCGACCGCCGCCTCCGAGTGCGTGCCGCAGTCGACTACCTCGTGCCCGCGCGCAGCCAGCGCGGCCTTGAGGATCTCCTTGTAGCGGAACCCGGCGTGATCGGAACCGATGGCGATCTTCATTCGGTCTTCCAACCTATCATGGTCATGGCGCGCGCCGCTGGCGGCGTTCGCCAATCGAGGGTCATGGTTGCGCCGTAGGGCGTGGCGCGCCAGTGACCGAGCAGCCGCCGCATCCGCTCCTGCACCGCCTCGATGAACGACTCGGTCAGCCAGTCGGGCATCGTCGCCCCGAGCGCAGCCGCGAAGCGGCGCATGCCGGCGACCATCTCGGCCGCCGAGCGCCCCTTCGCGGCGCCCGACAGCGCGCCGACGATCTGCTCGATGGCGACCATGTCGGCGGCGCCGGCGCCGAGCGGCGCGCCCGTCCGGTCGTTCATGTCGGCGAGCGTGAGGCCGCCCGCCAGGCGGCCCCAGAAGCCGGTCGCGATCCCCGCCTCCGACTCCACCGCGAAGTGGAGGAGGTCGTGGACGAGCGTGCTGCGCGTCTCGCAGTCGACCTCGTCGCGCGCGCCGGCGGGGCGCACGATCGCGAGCGCGTGGCGCTCGTCGGAGAGCTTGCGGAACTGGATCTGCACGGGAGGGCCTCTGGTCACCGGGAGGGCAGCCGATGCCACCGCCGCGACCGTTGCCAGGATGGCACCGCGGTGGCCGTTCCGGCGCCAGAATCGCCGGGGCCACCCCCTCCGCCGCGTTTCGGGGCGCGGGGAGTTGCGGTACGGGGCTTGCTGCGCCCCGGAGGCGACGGTGCGGAGGGTCATATGAAGAGTCTCAAGGCCGGTGCGGTGTTGCTCTCCATCTGGTGCGGTCTCAACGCGGCCGTCGCCGCCTACGTCACGGCGGTGACGCTGTCCGGCGGCGCGGCGCCCGCGCTGGCGCTGGCGCTCCGACCTTCAGAGGTCGCCGCCGCCGATCCGAGGCTGCTCGCCGTCGTCAACGCGCAGGCCGCGATCGCCAACCCTTGCATCATCGCCCTCTGCGGGCTGGTCCTGGCGCTGACCTGGACGTGCATCGCGACGGGGATGCGGTGGGCGCTACGCGCGCTGGCGGCGACGCTGATCCCGCTGCAAGCGTTCGGCTTCGTCAGCGACGGGTTCCTTCGCAACCGTAACCTCGCGGCCAATGGGGTCTCGACCCTCGTGCTGCTCGCGGCCCTGGCGTTGATGAAACGGGGGCTGCGCGACGCGGCGCGCGGCGGACGGAGTGCCTGACGCGTCGTTCGTGGAACAAAAGCCGTCCCCTCCGGTGTTCACCTCTTCACCGAGGAGGTCCGCATGCGTGATTCTCGAGCTCTCGTCGCCCGCAGGTTCCTCGCCTCGCTCGCCTCGGTCACGTTCGCCTCTGCGCTGTACCACGTGATCCCGGCCCAGCACGGCCCTCCCCTGGAGCGGGCCTTCTTCTACTCCCTCATCGGCGTGCCGCTGATCGCGGCCGGCCTGGTCTGGCTGCGGCCGATCGCGGCGCAGCTCCTGGCGCGCGGTGCCTGGTGGTCATTCCTTCTCGGCGGCGGGCTCATGTCCATCGGGGCCCCCCACGAGGTCGCGCGCTTCGGCTGTGTCATCGTGGCTTGCAACGCCGTCGCGCTCCTCGCGGCGGGGCGCACCGGCCTCGGCGAGGGGCCGGGGAGCTTCCGTCCGGTCGCCTTCCGCGGGACGTTGCTGCTCGCGCTCGTGCTCGCCATCGCCGATACGGGCGCCTTCGTCTGGATGGGATCCGGGACTGCGATGTTCACCGGCCGCCCGTCGCTGCTCATCATGGCCGTGCCGATGGCGGTGGGGGTGATCGGCCTCCTGCGCCTGCGGACCTGGGGGCTGCTCGTGAGCATGGCCTCGAACCTCCTCGTCGTGATCCTGGGCCTCGGCGGGGTGCTCTACCTCGAGGGCCCGCTGCGCGCGCTGTTCGTCTCGTCCGCCTGCCTGCAGCTGCTCATCCCGCTGCCGATGCTCGTCACGATCTGGCGCGGCCGCACGCCGGGCCCCGACGGCTGGCGGCGCGCGAAGGCCGTGGTGTCGTCGGGGGTCATCGCCGGGATCGCCGGGGTGAGCCTGTACGCGGCGTACGTGCACGCCGCGCCGTTGTTTCGCTTCTGAGCGTACCTCGCTATCCCTTGACGCACACGACCTGCTTGAGCTCGGCGACGATCTCCACCAGGTCCCGCTGCTCGTTCATCACGCGGTCGATGTTCTTGTAAGCCTTCGGGGCCTCGTCGATGACGCCCGGATCTTTGCGGCAGTCGACCCCCTCGGTCTGGTCGCGCAGGTCGCGGATCGAGAACCGGCGGCGCGCGTCGGTCCGACTCATGCGGCGCCCCGCGCCGTGGGACGCCGACTCGAACGACGCCGGGTTGCCGAGGCCACGGACGATGTACGACTTGGTCCCCATCGATCCGGGGATGATGCCCAGCTCGCCGCGGCCGGCCCGGATCGCCCCCTTGCGCGTGACGAGCAGCTCGTCGCCGAAGTGGACCTCCTCGGCGACGTAGTTGTGGTGGCACGAGATGGGCGGGTCGAACCGGATGCCCGGCCACCGCCGCCGCATCACGCCCGCGAGCAGGTGAAGCATCACCTCGCGGTTGAAGCGGGCGTAGTCCTGCGCCCAGAACAGGTCGCGGCGGTAGCTGCCGAACGCCGGCGTACCGGCGAGGAACACGGCGAGGTCGGGGTCGCGAAGCGCCTGGTTGTGGCCGAGGCGGCGCGCAATCTCGATGTGGTGCTCGGCGAGCCGCGCGCCGACGTGGCGGCTCCCCGAGTGGAGCATCAGCCAGACGGCGCGGGTCGTGTCGAGGCAGATCTCGATGAAGTGGTTGCCGCCGCCGAGCGTCCCGACCTGGCAGGCGACCGTCCCCGGGTGCACGCGCGCGGCGAGCTCGTCGAACCCGCGCATGATCCGCTCCCCCTCTACCTGCATCGACGCGGGACACGACTTCCAGGCTGACGCCGTGTGTCCGCGCTTGCCGACCGGGATCGCGTCCTCGATCGCGAGCCGCAGCTCGCCAAGGTCGTCGGGGAGCTGGTCGGCAGCGAGGCTGGTCCGGACCGCCGCCATTCCGCAGCCGATGTCGACGCCCACGGCCGCAGGCGCGACCGCACCGCGCATAGCGATGACGGACCCCACCGTCGCGCCTCGCCCCGCGTGGACGTCGGGCATCACGGCGACGTGGTGCGCCACCCAGGGGAGCCGCGCCACGTTCTTGAGCTGCGTCAGCACCCGGGAGTCGACCTCTTCGAGGCGAGCCCAGATCCGGATGGGGACCTTGTCCCCTTTGATTGTCGTGGGCATTTCAGGGCCTCTAGTCGACGAGCCGGAGGATCCCCCGTCGATCGACCCGGAATCGGGGGCGCGCGTGACAGCGCGCCTCCGCCTCGACCCACCCGAGCATGTGATCGAAGACGATGTGACGGCCGGCGGTGGTTCGCGTGTCGAAGCGCTCGAACAGCTCGCGGCGGACGATGTTCCAGGGACGTCCGACCTGCCTCTCGAGCCAGCGGCGCGGCGGTCCCACCTTGTCGGCGAACGCACGCTCGACCTTCTTTCGTCGCGGAACGACCAGCTCTTCGAGACCGTCGCCGAAAGCCGCGCGGCGGAGGACTTCACGCGCCTTCACGCGCACCGCCGCGTTGCTTTCTCGCCGGCACCAGCTGTTCCCTCTCAATCGACCGCCTTCGATGACGGTGCGGGCCAAATTCTTCGTCGACATCAGATGATCTCCTCTTCGGTGAGCGCGAGGCGCCGCGTCGCGGGGTCGCGCCTGAAGCGCAGCTCCGGTGTCCGCTTGAGGCCCAGGCTCTCGGCGAGCTCGGTGCGGAGGAATCCGGCGACGCGCTCGCAGGCCGCGCTCACATCCTGTTGTTCTTGGTCGGCGGTGAACCAGAGGCGCGCGCAGGAGCCGTCGCCCGTGAGCTGGACCATCGTGATCTGCACGCCGGCCAGTCGCGGGTCTCGGATCTCGTTGCGCAGAAGAAGGTTCACCTCTTCGCGAATCAGTTCCTGGAGCCGCAACGTGCGAGCTCCATCGTTATCTCTCTCGTTTCTACTTCGTCGTTCTCGTTGCTTGCCCATCGACACACACGTCCCCTGTTCGCCCCGCAGCGGCGCACGCCACGGGACACACGTCGACTCGAGGGCGACACGGCGCCAGACGGCCGCAGAAGGGCCGCAACTACGGCCGTTTCGTCCTCACCCCGCGGCCAGCGCGCAGGGTCCGTCGAGGGACGGCGCTACGGCGTGACGGCCGCGGAGATGACCACGTTGTTGCTTCGATTGTCCGTCAGCATCAATGTCATCTCCTTTCCGCGCTCCGGGGAGCGCAAGCGTTCATTACTGGTGACAGATTGGATCAAAGCTGTCAAGGCGCAATCAACGTCGCGCGAAGTCGTGGGGCACGATGCCCGCGCCGCGCGTGAACGGACGCCACTCGATGCCCAGCGTCACCTCCAGCCCGCGCGGGCCGTCGAGCTCCCGACGGGCGGCGGCGTAGAGGCGAAGGCCGGAGACGGGGGCCACGACGGCGGGGCAGGGGCCGCCCTGGTAGATCGCGCGCCGGCGCCAGTGGACGAAGCGCGTTCCCCACGAGAGCTGCCCGACGACGTCGGCGGTGCGCGTGGTGGCGTAGCCGGCGCCGAGGCGCAGGCCGACCGTCGACCACGAGATCTCGCGGGGGCCGCCGAGGTCGAACGCCAGACCCGCTTCGCCGCGCGTCCGACCGTGGCGTCTACACCGAGCCAGGGGCCGAGGCGGAGCTGCGGGCGCTCGCAGGTGCCGCGCTCGGCGCAGCTCTCCGGCATCGGCCCGCCCGGCGTGAAGGTCCCCTCGACGCCGGTGTCGAACGAAGGCCGGAGGTCCCGCGCACCGCTCTCGAAGCGGAGCGTGCCGCCCCCCGCGAGCCAGGGGGCGATCTCCAGCGGGACGGGGTACTGCTCGATCGGGAGGACGAGGAGGGTCGCCGGCGGCTCGCAGTCGGCGCACGGGACCGACGGGCCGACGCGCTCGGCCGGGGGACAGACGCGGCAGCCGACGGCGACCAACGCGGCGATCGCCAGCGCGCGCGCCGCGGCCCGCATCGCGCTACCGGGGCGCGACCAGCCCCAGCTTGTGCGCCTCGGACACGCCCTCGAAGAAGTCGACGACCCCGGTCGTGAGATCGAGCTCGGCACCGACCACCAGCAGGTGATCATCCTCGGCGAGCCGCTCGATGATATCGGAGCCGTGGCGCAGGTGATTCACCGACGCGCGCACGTTGGCGCGCATCGCCGCCCGGCGCAGCCGCTCCGGATCCTTCGCCAGGTCGGTGTGAACGAGCCCCTCGATCGCGGGGCGGACGCGTCTGACGATCGACTGCAGATTCGGGGAGCTCGCGCCGCCGGACGCGGTGATCGCCTCGATGGTCGAGTCGATGGCGCCGCAGTGGGTGTGCCCCATGACCACGACCAGGCGCGTCCCGAAACGCTCGGCCGCGAACTCGACGCTGCCGATCTGCGAGGGGGCGACGATGTTGCCGGCCACGCGGATCACGAACAGATCGCCGAGCCCCTGGTCGAACACGATCTCGGCGGGCGCGCGGCTGTCCGAGCAGCCGAGCACGATCGCCACCGGCGACTGCGACGTCGTGTCGCGGCGGCTGTGGCTCACGAGCGAGTCGACGCTGCGAACGTTCTGGGCGTAGCGGGCGTTCCCCTCGCGCAGTCGCTCGAGCGCGAGCAGCGCGGGCGTGGTCTCAACCGGGCTGGTCATGCCCCGCGTATACCGCGAGTCGCGGGGGTGATCCAGGAGGTGTCTAAGGCCAGATTCCGTAGCTCGAGCGGACGGTGTTGCAGCCTGCGATCACAACCTCGAGGCGGTAGCCGCGCGCTGATTCGACGTAGCCATTGACGTGCCGGCATCGCTCGCCCGCGAGCTGGAACTGGAGCTCGAGGTCCGATTCTCCCTGAGGAACAAGATCGAGCACCCGCGAATCACCCGACCTGAGGGCCGCGATCGACAGTCTCCGCGTACCGATGACAAGCTCGATTCCGCTCGCTTCGACCGGGGCGTCGTTCCGTACCGTGACCGTGCATCGATGAAGCTGCCAAGACCCGTAGGCAGCCAGGACGAGCCCGAGCGCGGACGCGGACAGCAGCGGCCAGAACAGCCGCCATCGACGGGACGGTCCCGCGGCGCTCACGGACTCGCGAGCAGCTCGCGCACCAGCGACTCCCATTCGCGCTCGAGCGGTCCGTCGAACGGCGCCGCGCCGGCGCGGTCGTACCAGTAGCGGGCGTTCGAGAGGTCGCCCTCCTTGCGGTGGAGGTAGGCGTGGACGCGCGCGCCCTCGGCGGTATCCGGATCATCGACCGACCGATGGGCCGCGTCCCACTCTCCCTTCCCGTCGAGCCACAGGGCGCGCAGCGCCGTGGACAGGCCGGCCGGCGGATCGGCGAGCGCCAGCGCGGCGCGGAACTCGGCGAGCGTCATGGCGTGGTTAGTAGAAGCTGAGGTCGTCGATCCAGAGATCGAACGCGCCGATGCCGGACTGGAACTCGATGCTCCAGACCTCGCCCACGTTGAACGGCGCGGTGCCGCCCGCGAGTGACGAGAACGGGACGGTGACCTTGGTCCAAGTGGACCCCTGCAGACCCTGGATGGCCACGTAGTTCCCGGCGCAGCTCAGCGTGGCCAGCGTGCAGTTGCCGCCGTAGGTCGTCGACTCCGTGGAGCGCGTCTGCACGATGACCACGGGCGCGACGGCGGTCCCCATGATCCAGAAGGTGATGCCGCTGTACGCGCTCGCGTTGTACGTGTTGGTCGGGACGTTGTTGATCGAGCAGCCGATCCCCGCGTACTGCACCTCGGTGCCATAGGTGTGCAACGCACGCTGGCTCGTGCCGCGGGGCACGGGGAGCGGCGAGGGGAGCGACGGGGTCCCGGTGGGGAAGAACGTGCTCGCGGCGTCGTGGTACGAGAACCACGATCCGACGCGGCCGTTGTCCTTGCAGATGTAGCCCGTGTTGGCCTCGAAGTCGTCGATCAGCGTGCCGCACCCGATGACGGATCCGCCGGCCCCGCCCGAGCCGGTGGTCCCTGCCGTCCCCGACGTGCCCGCGGAGCCGGTGGTCCCTGCAGAGCCGGTGGTCCCTGCCGTCCCCGACGTGCCCGCGGAGCCGGTGGTGCCTGCGGTGCCCGAAGTGCCTGCGGTGGCGGTGGTGCCCGCGGAGCCGGATGTGCCTGCGGCCCCGGTGGTGCCTCCGGCGCCCGTGGTGCCTGCGTTCCCCGATGTACCTGCCGTTCCGGACGTGCCTCCCTTTCCCGCGGCGCCGGTGGTCCCCGATCCGCCTGCGGAGCCGGACGTGCCTGCAGAGCCGGACGTGCCTGCAGAACCGGACGTCCCTGCCGCGCCGCTAGTGCCTGCCGAGCCGGTGGTGCCCGCGGAGCCCGTCGTGCCGGACGCTCCCGACGTCCCGGCAGCGCCGGTCGTGCCGCTCGCGCCGCTGCTCCCAGCGGAACCAGTCGCCCCTGCCTGTCCACTCGTGCCGCCGCTCGCCCCGCCGCCGCCGAGGTTGACGCAGAGTTTGGAGGCGCACGTCAGCCCGGTGAGGCAGGTGTTGTTGGTGAAGCACGGACATCCTTCCGCCCCTGTCGTGCAGGTCCCCGCACGGTTGGGCGCACCACATCCGACCAGCGCCATCGACAGGACGACCACCGCCGTCCACCGCCAAGCGACTTTGTTGCTCATCGACACCCGAGGATAAGCTGCTCGGGCTCCGATTGCGATTGGCCTTGGGCCGGGCCGCTACGGGTGCGTGTAGGCGATCGTGAGCGTCGGCACGGTCATGCCGCCCGCCTCGGACGAATAGAACCGCTTGGCCGCCGCCATGGCGATCTCGTCGCTGCTCGTGAGGCGCCAGCCGTGGTTGCCGCCCGGGCTGTCGATCCAGCTCTGCACGTCGGCCAGCATGCCCGCGTTGCCTGCCGCGGCGCCGTCCCACACCAGCGGCGAATCGACGGCGAGGCCGGTCGCGTCGGCCTGCCCGCTCATGACCGCTGCCACCGTCGCGCCGGGGACCATCCAAGGCGTTCCCGTCCCGCCCACGCAGTCGGTGTCGTTCCAGGTCGTGCCCGACACCGTGGCGCTGCAGGACTGGCCGACCGTGAAGCTCATCCCAGCCGCCCCGATGCCGTTCCCCTGAGCCCACGCCTCCGTGATCGCCTGCAACCCGAGCATCACGTCCGGTCCCGGCTGTCCTTGGCCGAGCGCCCGCAACGTCATGGTGAGCTGAACGGCCGTCGCCGTCGCCCCCTGCAGCGTCGCCGGCATCTCGAATCGGATCAGCCCGCGCATCGTCCCCCCCTGCCCGTCGACGCCCGCGAAGACAGAGTCGCTCGCGCCGTTGTTGTTATCGGGGATGCGCCCGTTGATGAACGTGTCATCGCTGGGCATGAGGCTCAACGTACCCGACGTCGGCATCGGCATCGGGGCGGGGTTCGACGAACCGCAGGCGGTGGCGCCGACCAGGAGAACGCCGAGGAGGCGAGGCGAGCGCATGGCCGGAGTATTGGATTCTCGAGCGACCGAGATCAAGCGACCCTCGGTGCGCGGCTATCACCGAACGTGTCTCGCCACGGCACGGCCGCAATCTGCCAGCGGTCCTGGTAGATGACGACGCCCGGTCGGGTCGTGCGGTAGACGACGACGGGGACGCCCTCGCGCTCGACCAGGGCGACGACGCGCCAGATGCGCGAGATGGCCTCGCCGGCGTCGCCGCGGAACCAGCAGACGGCGCGCCAGTCGCGCGACGTGCGGGCCGCCGGCAGGTAGGCCTCGAACCACGCCATCTCGTCGTCGAACCAGGCGCGCTCGCCGGCCTCGAAGCGGGCGGCGTGGGCCAGGCGGTAGGCGGCGTGGAAGATGCCCGTGGCCGTTCGCCGCTCCGGTCGGCACGGGTCCGACGGAACTGCAAAGCGGATGAACATGGTGACGGCTCCTCGCGCCGCCTCCCGACGGCGTCGAGGGTGGCGAAAACAATCGGTCGAACGCACGCGAGCGCGAGCGCACGGCGTGCGGACGAAGGCGGGCGGGCGCCCGGGCGCAGGTCTCGCCGGCGCGCCGGGCGCCGTTCCGGTTGGGGACGCTTGCGCGCGTCATGCCGACGCGCTCCACGTCCGGGTTGCGAAATCGGTGATGATCGACGGGGTCGCGGCGTCGAAGCCCACGACGTCCAGCATGCCGGCGTCGTTCGGGTCAGCGATGCTGAACCCGTTCGACGTCATGCCGATCACCACCAGCTTGGCGGCGATGCCCGTCTTCTGGCGGTACGCGCGCAGGGCCTGGGACGGGTGGATGTCGCCCGCCCAGGTCTCGCTGTCGGTGTAGACGCAGAAGATGTCCACCGCCACCTTGTGCTCGGCCGCCCAGAGCATGGGCAGCGCGCAGTCCGTGCCGCCGAACGGCACGGCGCCGACGGCCTCGAGCACGCCGTCGAGGCGCATGCGGGGCGAGATCGCCAGCGGCGAGATGCCGCTGCCGTAGCCGGCGGCGGAATGCGCCGAACGGTAACTGCCGTTCGTGAAGGCGACGAGCTCGTGGCGCGGCTCGATCGCCGCGGTCACGAGCGCCATCGCCGCGCTGCCGATGCGCGGGGTGATGCCGGGCATGCCCGCGATCGGCGGGCCGCACATCGAGCCCGAGACGTCGAGGGCGAGCAGCGTGCGCGCGCCCGTGGGGGCCAGCGTCTCGAACGCGAGGTAGAAGGCGCGGTCGAGCGCGTCGACGATCCGCGGGCGCGGCGTCCAGCGCAGCTTCCCCCTCTCGCCGTGCCCCTGCGCGTAGGTCTTGAGCGCGACGAGCAGGGCGAGCGGGTGGACGCGCGCCGCGCGGAGCGCCCCGGCGTCCGTGAGGCGCGCGGCGACGACCGCCTCGGCCTCCGACATCGGCGCGAGGAGACCGACCTCGGTCATCTTGCCGAGGTTGCGCAGCAGGGCCGTCGTGCCCAGCTGCGGGAGCAGCGCCTCCCAGATCTCGGGGTGCTGCTTCATCTCCGTCGGGACGCACTCGTGCGGCAGGCCGTACTCGCAGACCAGCGCCGCGAGCGCCCGAACGTCGGCGCGCGACGTGAGGCGCTTGGCGCGCTCGAACGCCCAGATCGTCGCCAGCACGCGGTCCGGATGCGGCACGGCGTCGACGGCGTCCCACCCCTTCACCATCCAGGCGTAGATCGCCTGGTGCTGCGCGCTCGCGGCCACCGGGTGCGCCTTGCGCAGGATGTCCCGGTGCGACCAGCCGTCGCGCTGCTGGTACTTCACCGCCTGGAGCGCCAGGCGACCGGCCTCCATGTCGTTGTACCAGCGCGCGAAGGCGCGCATCGTCCCGCGCCCCCACCCCCCGAGCGCCTTGATGTACTCGGCGAAGTGGAAGAGGTGCGTGCCGATGCGGGCCACGCGCGGCAGCGCGGCGTGCGCCGCGCGCCGCGTGGGCTCGTCGCCGAGCTTTGCGGCGAGCGCCAGCGCGAACAGCGCCGGATCGTTCTTGGGCGCGCGGCCCGCCTCGGAGACGGCGACGATGCGGGCGACGGCGCGCGCACCATCGGCGGCGATGCAGCGGAGGACCGCCTGGGCGTTGTCGCGGGTGAGCGCCTGCTCCGTCACGTAGAACGTCCCCCCTTCGCTGCCGAGGACGAGGAAGCGATCGAGGCGCGCCCAGTCGTCGACCGCCCAGACGTAGCCCGCGTTGTCGTTGCGGACCTGCGACGTGCCCGGGATCGGCGCCGACTGCGGCGTCTTCTTGAGGTTGAACCACTTCGTGAAGCGCATGAGGGTCTCCTTTCGTTGCGGCCCGCGACATCGCGGGCGAGGTGAGATGCTCCGGATGGAAAAGAACGGCGGACGAGTCGTGGGCTGGGGCGCCCAGCTCCTTTCGGAGCCCGAGCTTCCAGGCTCGCTTAGGGCTGTTGGTGAATAACCCAGCCGCTTCGGTCCGCCGAGAAGTGCTATGAATTGCCGGTGGCCGATGGTTCTTCGCAAGCGGCAATGGAAGGTGAGGCTCGGCGCGCTGGTTGCGGTCGCTGCCGGCGCGGCGAGCGCGGTCGGTTGCGGTAACACGTCCGCTGCAGGCGCCGCCGACGCGGGTAGCGAATCGGACGCCGTCGCTTTCTCCCCCTGCGCCGAGTCGGTCGCGCTGTCCTGCGGGGTATCCACCGCACGGGAATGCGCGCCGACCTGGGCCGCGGTCTCGGCCGACCCGTGTCCGTCCGGCTACCTCGATTCGACATACACGTGCGGGAGCTACCAGGTCCACTGGATCGCGCACGTCGACACGTTCACGCTCTCGTACTACGACCCGTCGAGCGGTGTGCTGATCGCCATCGTGGACACGGGCAACGGCACCTCCGCGTGCGGTGGTGGCCCAGCCGACTTCACGCCACCGAGCTGTCCCAACGCGCAGATGACGTACGGCAGCTGCCCGGAGGCGGGCGTTGACGGCGGACCTTGAGGCGGGAACGGCGCGGATTCGAACCGCGTCGTATCCGTTGATTTGCTGCTAAAACCTTTGCGTGTGGCGCCACCGGGTCGGCTCGTTGCTCGCGGTTGCGTGTTTCGGCGCCGCGGGAGCGGGTTGCGGCTCGCCGGCCCACGTTCTGAGCGGGGCCGGCGCAACGACCGGTGCGGGTCGCGGCGGCGCGGCGGGCAGCTTTGCGGGGACGGCGGGCGCCACGGGCGGGCTGGCGGGCTCCACGGCGCTGGCGGGTCGCGGCGGCTCTGGCGCGACGAACGGAGGTGGCGGCACCACAGGCTGCCCACAGGAGGTCATGCCCTACTGCGCCGGGAGAACGAACTGGACCTGCACGACCACCTGGGCGGCGGTCCTCCTCGACACGAGCGTGTGTCCGCTAGAGGGGGGCTTCGATGACTATCGAGGGCTCTGCGGCGACTTCGACGTGCGCGAGCTCTTCGGCGGCGGGGAGAACGACGTCTACTACGACGTCTCCACCGGCAACCTGGTAGCGATCTGGGCGCGCGTCGCCGGTGCGACTGGGTCCTGCGTGGCCGGTCCTCCGGACTTCGCTCCCCCGTCATGCACGGTAGGTGCGTTGACCCGGGTGGTCTGCCCGGACGGCGGCGCCGCTGGCCCCGACGCGAGCCCGGACTGACCACGTCGAATCATTCGATGCGGCAGGTGCGGTCGACGTTCAGCGTGGGCTGGGCGTCTTCGGCCGCGGTCGCGTCGTCGGTCAGGAAGCCGCTCACGGCGATGACCAGCGACTGCATCCAGGGGGCAGCCCGCGGGTCGCAGTCCTTCTCGAATGCCGGGGCCTCGCGCCAGCGATCGAGGCGGAGCACGTGGCCCGCCGCGCTGATGAGCCCGAAGCGGAACTGGCAGGGCGCGCAGCAGACGGCACCGCTCGGACACGAGGCCGGGGCGCAGGGCATGTCCACCGGGGTCACGTGGCCGCGGACGGTCAGCACCTCGTCGGCCGGGCGTTGCTTCGAGAGCGCATCCTCGATGCTGATGAACGGCAACCAGCCCGCGCACACGGGCAGCGAGCTCGGGTAGTCGCGAAACGCCGCCGCGCGCGCGGCGAGCTGCTCGTCCGGCGTGCGCCCGTCGGCCGGCGCGTGCGCGCAGCCGGCCACCGCGAGCGCGGCGATCACGGGTGGGGCAAGGCCTGCCAGGATCCGAGGCACGGCCCATGGTAATCCGGCCGCGGCGATCGCGACATCGCTGTCGCATCCGGGGGCGGTTTCTGGAGCGTTGGGCGCGGCACGCCCGGGTTTG
>Ga0306922_10002250_pt1 | contig 17931 bp, 19 predicted proteins | sample sta12Cox44000082_FD_203758 | JGI IMG/M metagenome (GOLD analysis project Ga0306922, IMG submission 203758) | Lab enrichment of tropical soil microbial communities from Luquillo Experimental Forest, Puerto Rico - statoxic.12C.oxic.44.000.082 (v2)... | ecosystem: Environmental > Terrestrial >... | reverse complement strand
GATCGTCGGCGCTATCGCCGGCGGCTGATACACCCGGTCGGACATTGCACGGAATGCCTTCGCCCCACGATCGACGACGAGTGAACCAAAGCCATGCCTGAATCCCTGCTTACCTATCGCGGCACCGTTTATCCCTGGCACTGCGATCACATGGGTCACATGAATGTTATGTGGTACACAGGCAAATTCGACGAAGCGTCGTGGCAGCTGCTGTCGAGCCTGGGTCTCACCCGAGCACGCTTTCGCAAGGATGGTATTGGCATGGTGTCGGTTGAGCAGCACACCGAGTTTAAGCGTGAACTGCGTGCTGGTGATCTCATCACCATTCGTTCCGCTGTGCTGGAAGTCAAAGGGAAGTCGCTCCGCTTAAGGCACGAGATGAGTAACGACGAAACCGGAGAGCTGGCGGCAACCACAATCATTGTCGGTGTTCATATCGATGCGACGCTTCGAAAAGCCCGTCCCATGCCATTGGATGTGCGAGAGCGGGCGGTTGCCATGATTGAACAGGCCAGCGGCGAAGTTATGGCTGTATAGCCAACGTTCTGTTTGATCTGCAGGATTTTGAGCACAAGACGTGGCTGCCTTCTTTTCGAGGAGGCATCGGTGCACAGTAGTAACCACGCAGCAAGCGAGAAAGCAATTGTGACTGGACTGGCGCTCCGCGTGCTGAGCCTTTTCATTCTCACCGGAGCAACGGTTCTGCTCCAGGCTCAAACCGATGCGGCCGACTCACAGGCTCCCGCTGTCCGGCACAACTCCTGGAGCGAGAGGGCGGCGATGCCGACTGCGCTCAAGTTCGCCACGACGGGAGTAATCGGCGCCGACATCTACGTCGTGGGCGGAGTGACGAATACCGCCGTGGTCGCGAAGAATCAGGTCTACAACCCGGTCACAAACAAGTGGAGCACCAAGGCACCTCTGCCGCTGGCAACGTTCGATGCCGCCAGCGCGGTGGTGAACAATGGTTTATATGTGTTTGGCGGAAGTAACGACGGAGTAACCGTGACCGATGCCGTGTGGGCGTACAACCCTGCGACCAACAAGTGGTCCGCCAAATCCCCGATGCCAATGGCGAGGGCAAGTGCCGGGGCAACAGTAGAGAACAGCATTATCTATGTCATCGGTGGCGCGGACGGCACCAACCTGTTCACCACTGTCGAAAGCTACAATCCCGCGACTGATACCTGGGACGAAGAGGCGTCTTTGACAGTCGGGAAGTCGGAGCCTTCCGTTGGACTGGCCGGAACCAAGATTGTGGCCGCCGACGGATTCAGCATCTCCGGCAACACCGGAGACAACGAAGGTTACGACGCCTCTACCAATTCCTAACCGCCGATCCCACGGGCCGGAACGCGGCCTGTAGTGGATCCATCAACGGACAGCTTTATGTTGCGGGCGGCAGCCAGGATGGTCGTACAAACAACACCAAGGTCAACGAATCGTTCCACCTGTCGACGAACAAGTGGACAACGCTGGCTCCTATCCCGCACCCGGTAGCGGCGGCCGGCTCCGCCGTTGATAAGGGCCTCCTGTACTGTTTCGGCGGTGGTGACACCACCATTTCCTTCCAGGGCAAGGTCTTCAACTTTGTGCAGATTTATCAGCCGTAGACAGAGAGGCGATGCTTTATGCACCACGTCCAAGAGGTAACGTTGCCTCGGGACGAGAGCTGTGATCGCGCGGTCCTGGAGCGGCTGACGGGTCCGCAGACGGAACGCGCCAATGCCATTGTTGCTGTTCTCCCCATGACATGGTCGGTTTTCTGCCGTACCAACACTTCGGGCTCAATCTCTCCGTCGTTAATTGGGGCTTACGTTTGTCATTTGACGTGGAAGATCCACGTCAATCACCGCGAACGGCGCCGTCCTAGGCCGCAAGAAATACGGGCGTCGCACCGAAGCGCCTCGAACTCGGCGACAGCGAGGTCTGTCAGGTGAGTGTCGAATCCGGGAAATCGCTCGTCCTGCAAACCGGTGCGGGACAAAAACGAAATAGCCACGTTGCCGCAAAACCGCGACAGATTGGATTATTTCCAGATTCTCACAGTTACGTGACTAGCTTGTTCCTGTGTCTACGAGCCGGGAAGTCGTCTCTAACCCGCATCGATTGCGAAGATTTTCGACCGTGTCCGCAGAACGAAATCCGGGATTGCACAATTTCTTGGCACAAGCCTGTGGACGAGCTGCACTCGATTGAGAACAAAGGAGATACAGGCTAGCGTTTTTCCTTGACTTCGCCTGCGCCTCTGGTAAAACCACAATCGTTCTTTGACAGTTTCCAAGGTTTTCCGGTTGGTGGCGAGTCCGGGACTGAAGTGAGTTCACTGCTCCGCGCCTGCAGCGCAAGGCAGCAGAGGGACCGCAACGGTCAATAGCAAACTGCTGGTCGAGGAAACAAGAAACGAGTCAAAGGCAAGATAGAGTCCCGAGGCGTTGGACAGTTATTCCGGTTAGTCGGTAAGCCCGGAGCCCAAGTAACGATCGCGCATCGCGTGCGCAAGCATCCGATGAGAGCAGGTTAGCAAGGGTCTAAAGCGAACCACTGGTCGAGAAGAACCGCCCAACATCCCCTCGGGATTCTTTATTCGCGCTCTCTCCGACACACTTCTTAACTGAGAGACCCTCCCGTTACTGAACTCAGGAGTCGCGTTCCCCCGGTCCTGAGTTCAGTAGCGGCGCCATCGACGTCGCAGCTCACATGCTCGATCTTTCCATTGCGCCGGTCTGCGCCGGGTGCAAGCCCGTACCGGCACAACCTGTAATGCAGACGCAATTCCAGAAGGTGTGTATGCGCGTCCGGTACCTTGTGCCTTGTCTGCTGTTTTCGATGGCCGCGTTCGCTCAACAGGGGCCCTCCGGTCAAGCGGCTGCCAACGATAACCCTGCCGCAGGAGGCGGACCTATCACCGTTGAAGGTTGCGTGACTTCCGTAAACGGACATTTCTCTCTCGCGACGCGCAGCGGCATGTTCCGGCTCAAGGGTGACCACGATTCCCTGTTCGGGCACGATGGCCAGCAAGTTCGGGTTACCGGAACCGTGACGCCCGGTAAGAAGAAAGCTCAAACGCTGAAAATCTCCGAGATCAAGAAGCTGTCCGACACCTGCCAGTAGCACGGGAGCGAACTCCTGTTCCAAGGCCCGGATAGACGACCCGTGCATGCCGCTCGCGATTTTCCTGGCATGGAACGGCCTTTCCGATTGACCGCTGGCACGGTTGCACTGTACGGTTTATCACTCCAAAAGAACCCCTATGGAATCCCGGGTCAAAGTCCGCCGCGGGCTGGCGATTTTCTTTGCCGTGCTGGTCGCCGGATCGGCCTACTTCGAACACAAAGTCCTGGTGCTCGGCGGACTCATCGAACGCCATCTCGGCCTGATCTATGCTCTGATGTGGTGGGTGACCGTTTCATCGGTAGTTGCCCGGCTGATCGTGCGCGAGTCGCCGCGCGACATTTCGTTTCGCTGGGGAGGCTGGGCGGGCACGCGGGCTGTGCTTGTAGCTACAGCTCTGCCTCTGGTCGTAGGCTTCTTCGCTTACGGCATGGCTTGGAGCATCGGCCTCGCGCACTTTGTCGGACCGCAGCTTAGCCGTGACAGTGTTGGGGTGCACTTCGGCGGCACCCCAGTTGCGCAATTCTGCAAGTTTCTGATTGTCATGCTCACGGTAGGGGGGCTGTGGAGTTGCAAGTCGGCGGCCGGCGAGGAGATCGGTTGGCGCGGCTACATGCTCACACGCCTCATCGATGGTGGCATTCCAGCGCCAATCTTTGTCAGCGGAGTCGTGTGGGCGCTGTGGCACACGCCACTCATCCTCAGCGGCCAGTACGCGGCTGGTCCACGCCCGATGCTATCGGCCGTCCTGTTTGTCTGCGACGTGGTCGCTATGGGATACATCTTCGCCTGGCTGCGCCTCTCGTCGGGAAGCATCTGGCCCTGCATCTGGGCGCACGGCGTGTGGAACGCCGTCATCCAGGGCCCGTTCGACATGTCCACCAGAGGCGACAGCGTCTGGGTCGGCGAGTCCGGCACGCTGACGGTGATCGTCGTAATCGCGTTTGCGCTGGTCCTGTACAGAGTGTGGCCGCTAAAGGCCAAGATAGCGGATGCGGAACGCACGCGTTGATGACTTCTCGACTTGGTTTCAGGAGTCTTCTATCGAGGGAAGCGGTTAGAAGAGCTCGCGGCCGGGGTAGTGCTCTCACTCCCGGGTTTCGAGGGTTTGGGAATACGTGATCGTCAAGGGCTGTCCCTGAGAGTTGACTCGCACGATACCACGCTCGTGCAAGCATAACCCCGGAACCTGCTCCATTCCCAACGCCCGGTTTGTCTGGCAGACCACGCTCCAGTGAATTCCGATGCAGTGCCGGACTGCGATCCCCGGTGTTGGCTGACAGCGGTAGCAGTTGCACGTCATGCAGCGCAGTAGGTGGTTGCCTGTTAGGTAGAAACGTTCGAGGTCCTGTGGTCACCCTGCCGCGGCCAGCGGAAAGCCCGCAGTTTTAGCTCGCACTGGCTGACAACTGAGAACTGACAACCGACAACTACAACGGAATGTTCCCGTGCTTCTTGGGCGGGTTCTTGTCGCGCTTGTTCTCCAGCATCTCCAGGGCCTGAATTACCTTGCGGCGCGTGTCGCGCGGACGGATGACGGCATCGAGGTAGCCGCGCTCGGCGGCAACATACGGATTGGCGAAGCGGTCACGAAATTCATCGATCTTTGCCGCGCGGTCGGCCGCCGGGTCTTCTGACTTGTCGAGCTCGCGCTTGTACACGATGTTGACCGCGCCTTCGGGTCCCATCACCGCAATCTCTGCCGTCGGCCAGGCATAGTTTACGTCGGTGCGAATGTGTTTCGACGCCATGACACAGTACGCGCCGCCATAAGCTTTGCGGGTAATGACCGTGACCTTCGGCACCGTCGCCTCGGAGAATGCGAACAGCAGCTTGGCACCGTGTGTGATGATGCCGCCATACTCCTGCTGCGTCCCCGGCAGGAATCCGGGAACGTCCTCGAAGGCGACGAGCGGAATGTTGAAGCAGTCACAGAAGCGCACGAAGCGCGCGCCCTTGATGCTGGCATTGATGTCGAGCACGCCAGCGAGAAACGCCGGCTGGTTGGCGACGATGCCTACCGGCCTGCCGTGCAGCCGCGCGAAACCGATGACGATGTTTTTGGCGTAATGCTCTTGCACCTCGAAGAAGTAGCTGTCGTCGACGACGGTGTGAATGACGTCTTTGATGTCGTAAGGCTGGTTCGACTCAGCCGGGACGATCGTGTCCAGTTTTTCGTCAGAACGATCGATTGGATCGGAGCATGGCTTACGTGGCGGGTCGTCGAGATTGTTCGATGGCATAAAGCTAAGCAGCTCGCGAATCATGCTGAGGCACTCCGCATCGTCATGCGCCAGAAAGTGCGCGACGCCCGACTTCTCGTTGTGTGTTATGGCGCCGCCGAGTTCATCTTTCGTGACCTCCTCGTGGGTGACCGCTTTGATTACCTCGGGCCCGGTGATGAACATGTACGAGGTCTTGTTGACCATCAGGATGAAGTCAGTCATGGCGGGCGAATACACAGCGCCACCCGCACACGGCCCCATGATCGCCGAGATCTGCGGGACCACGCCAGAGGCCAGCACGTTGCGCAGAAAGATGTCGGCATAACCGGCCAGTGACATTACGCCTTCCTGGATGCGCGCTCCACCGGAGTCGTTCAGGCCGATCACGGGAGCACCAACGCGCATAGCAGTGTCCATGATCTTGACGATCTTGGAGGCGTTGGTTTCTGACAGCGATCCGCCGAACACGGTAAAGTCTTGAGCGAAGACGAACACGAGACGGCCTTCAATGCGGCCATAGCCGGTGACGAAACCATCGCCGTAATACTTCTGCTGCTCCATGCCGAAGTCGGAGCAGCGATGCGTCACCAGCTTGTCGGTTTCCTCGAAGGTACCTTCGTCGAGCAGGAATTCGATGCGCTCGCGGGCGGACATCTTCCCCTGCCTGTGTTCGCGCGCCCGGCGCTCTTCGCCGCCGCCCGCCTCGGCGAGCCCATCACGGCGCTTCAGTTCAGCCAACTTCTGCTCAGGATTCATGCGGGGGATTATAAACAGCGGGCTGCGTCAGCAATGGCGATGGGTAGCAACCGAAAGAAGCTACCGGGCCGGTGCCGCCGCTCTACCGAACCAGCCAGGCTTCTGCTCGTCAGTCGCACCATACGGCCGGACAAGGTTCATCCGTTTGCCTCGTATGATTTCGCCGATTCGCGTCAGGGTAACGCCTGCGATTTTTGGGGGAATGCGCCGGCTTGGACGAGCCGTGAACAGCAGTTCGTAGTCGTCGCCGCCGTGCAATGCGAACTGCAGGCCCTGCTCGCCCGGCAGTGTAGGCAGAGCACCCGCGTGCACGATGGCGCCGACACCACTCTCCTCGCATAGGTGTCCCAAGTCAGTTGAGAGGCCGTCGCTGATATCGATCATCGCCGAGGCCAGCTTGTTCTCGCGCAAGAAATGCCCTACGAGCAGGCGCGGCTCGGGATGGAAATGCCTGGAGCGCGATGATGGCCGCAACTTCTTTCCGTCGCGCAGCCACTGCAAGGACGCGACTGATTCCCCCAACCTGCCGGTCACATAGATCGAATCGCCAGGGCGCGCGCCCGAGCGCAAAACAGCCGTGCCTTGCGGAAGTGATCCCACTACGACGATATCGGCCAGCACGCTTTGTGGCGACTGCGCGGTGTCTCCCCCGGCCAGCGTGACCTTGTGCCGTCGGGCAAGCTTCAGGAATCCAGAGATGAACCCCTCCACCCAATCCTGCGGCAGTTCAGGCGGAAGAGCTAACGAGAGGAACGCTGCGTGTGGCGTACCACCCATGGCGGCAATGTCGCTCAGCCCACGTGCGAGGCATCTATGTCCCACGGAGCCAGGTGGATGCCAGGCCCGGCGAAAATGCACGTCTTCCAGGCTGAAGTCGGTCGTCACCAGCGCCTCATGTCCCTTGGGCAGCCGAACCACGGCGCAATCGTCCCCAATGCCATGGGCGCTGGGCAACTTCGCAGACCTCGCCATCAGCCGAATTCTCCGAATCAGGTCCTTCTCCTTCAGTGGCATATACCCCGCCGCGGCAACAACCCTGGGCAGACTACATCCCAAGCAGCCTGGCGAACAAGCGGGGCAAACAGCCCCGGAGCCGCTGCGTCTAAGCGGTTAGCAACAATAGGACTGCCCTTCGAAAGTCGAGGATCCCGGCGGGCACGACGTAGCCACTATGACATGGGGAATCGGTTGACAGTACGGCACCAGAATGTTACGGTTTGACTTCGAATTCTTAACCATTGCCTAACACCCAACGGGGACAAGTTAGGGTTTCTGCTTGGGAGAAAAGCCGTTAGCCTCACGGCGATTCAAGGGATCCGGAAGTAAGTCGTTCGGCCCTTTCACAGTGCAAGCGTTCCGGAATTTCATAGATCGATTTGGCCACCGGGACGATTTTTATTTGAGGATGCTGATTTGCGGAAGCGTTTTTATATTCTCTTCGTAGCTCGCGATGCTGAAGGTCAGCTGCGAAAAATTCCAATCCCTCTTCATTATTTGTATTTCTTTCTCGCCGGGGCCTTGCTTGGGATGTTTACGATAACAGGTATGGCCGGATCCTATGCCCGCATGGTATGGAAAGTTGCAAACTTCAACGAGTTGCGCAGCGAAAAGAAGGCTCTTCAGAGCCGTTACCAGGCACTGGAGCAGGTGTCGCACGAGAAGGACGTGCAAGTCGCTTCGCTAGGTTCCCTGGCAGACGAAGTGTCGGTCATCTACGGATTGAAGCCGAACCAGAAGTTCCTCGCCTCCAAGGGCGAGCCGGTACAACCTGACCAGGTGCAATACTCTCTCGATCAGCTTTATGCGCTGAAGAATTCTGCCCTGACCGGGGCTGCAACTGCCGGATTCGGCATGGGCCACCGGAGGCAGGCGACTTTGTCCGACTGGATCGATGCGACGATGGCTCCAACCCTGTGGCCGGTGCTAGGTCCAATCACAGGCTCCTTCGGGGAGCGTATTGATCCATTCAACGGTGAAGGTGCATTTCACGCCGGCGTGGACATTTCCTGCCCTTATGGGCAACCCGTGATAGCCCCTGCCGACGGGGTCGTGACCTACGCCGCTCCGTACAACGGTTATGGACGCATGATTGAGATCGATCACGGCAACGGTATTACCACCCGCTACGGTCATCTTTCCTCAATTTCCGTCGGAGACGGTGAATCGGTTCGCAAGGGTGAGGTCATTGGCAATGTCGGGCGCACCGGGCGCAGCACGGGCCCCCACCTGCACTATGAGGTGCGCATCCACGACACGCCGGTTAACCCACACAAGTATCTGCGGACGACGGCTGCGAGCGCAGGAATTTTTCCGGGCAGCTAGAGTTCGAGACGTTGTGCGCGAGTGAGACCTACAACCCGAGGTCCCGGAGCGCGTTGAGCGGTCGCTTAGTGTTTCGGTCTGGGCTGTGGTTTAGCCGCTGGCGGGGTCTCCGCCGGCGGCTTTTGTGTTTCGGGCGTGAACTCAACCGGGGGCTCGCTCAGCAACTTTTTGAAGAATGCGAACGGAACCGTGGCGGTAAGCGCGGCTTCCTTGGCCTCTTGCCGCACCTCAATACTTTGGAAGGCTGCTTTCACATCGGGATCAGGGCCACCTGAATCCATCGAGATGTCGAGCGACTTGAGCAGCACGAGAAAAGCAGTGATGCGATCCGTGAAGGTCCGCGCCTCGTCGCTACTGTGAGTTAAAACCTGCGCGCGCACGTGAACGCCGTTCAGTGGCCTTGCGGACGCGATCACAATGCTGTCGTGGGGTAAGAGACCCGTCCAGCCACCGGGCAAAAGCCCCACGGTGCGATCAGGAGGGACGCCGGCAGACGGAGATTGCGCGATCATCCAGATCACGCTGCCGAGTGGCACACGGCGATAGTAGTTGCTCACTAACGGAGGTCCCGCAAAGGGCAGCGCAGCCTGCTTCTGGCGATCGATGATCCCGTGAATGACATTGGGACCGTCGGTGTTGGAAGCTGCCGCCAAATCATAGGCGAGCAGCGCAATCCGCACGGTCCGCCCTTCCAGCGGAATGATGTAGACGTCGTAGTCGCGATAGCGCTCGACGTCTTTTGCCACCTTTCGCAGGTACTGACTCACCCTTGCGCTGTCGAAGTGTCCTTGGAAAACTTCGCTGTAGCGTGTCTCGGCGGTCTTGCTTTGGACGGTCTTGCCATAATGAATGGCGACTGCTGCCTTGTCCAAGTCACGCTCAAACTCAAAGCCGGTTTCGCTAACGAACTCCTCGTACTCCGGCTCACGTTCCTTGGGAGGGTTCTTGCCGAGGGTGGTCAACAGGCGAACGGGCTCAAGGTTCACGTAGAGGACCGCGTCGGAGTCAGGCAGCAGGCGGGCGACTTCTGGTGCGGCACGCTTACGCAACAGGATCGCGGCCACCAATGCCGCAATGATCACTACCGCCGCGAATACCGCCCAGCGCGTATTCCTGCGAATTCGCATGGATGAGGATTCATGATACGGGAAAGCGGCCGGGCAGTGCAGCTTGGCTGACTAATTCAAACACCGTGCTGCGATTCTGTGTTGCAACCCCGAATGTCGGTCGACCCAACTCGATTTGGGTAGAATCGCATGTCCTAATAACGCTCTCCAGGGGGCATTCTGCCGAATCCTGAGCTTTAGGCTTTAGGCCGTCCCGGAGTGGTGAGTCGAAGCGCGCGGAAGGACGCAGAGGCGCAAGCAGATCCCAACTTCCAAGGATCGCATGTTGTTGGTTTCCAAGCCCAAATGACAGCTATTGCACGTCGCATGCCGTTGTGTTAACTTTGTAATTTGTCCCGGCTGGCAGGGAGTATTGTGTCTGGGTCGACGCGGATGTGTCGAGTCGGGCAGTTTGCTGGCGTAGCTCAGCTGGTAGAGCATCTGATTTGTAATCAGAGGGTCGGGGGTTCAAGTCCCTTCGCCAGCTCCAGGATCGTGACCGTGAGCGCGCCGCGAGGCGTAGCAGGAGCAAGCCAAACAGGACGCGCAGCTCTCCTAGAGAACTGATTCCAGCAGCAGCACCTTCAACCGAAAACACGCGCGGGACTATCAGCGCGCGGCTGTTGTGGAATCGTGCCGGAGACGGAGTAATGGCTCCTGGGCGCGGCTCTCTGACCGTAGGGATTGGCGATTCCGGCCCCGTGGTTTTGCTGTTCGCGTGCAAAACGCACGCGGGTTATCGCGATGGGTGCTCTTGTGGCGCGGTGCTCGGCGGAATATGCACAGGTGGCCGAGTGGTTAATGGCAGCAGACTGTAAATCTGCCGCTCCTTGCGAGCTACGGAGGTTCGAATCCTCCCCTGTGCACCAGATTTTGGGCGCGGTTTGCAATGGCTGAGATGAACCGGTTGTGGGTGGCGCTGGCAGCCTATGCAGTATTGGCGATTCTGGCGCTGACCACGATCGACGATCGAAAGTTCAAGCTTGCAACGCTGGCGATTTTGGCAGTGTTTGCGATTCGAACGCTGACGTGGAGCCGGAAGAGCGATCGGGACGAGCGCGACCATTGACTAGAGGCGGCGGCAGCAAAGCGGGAGTAACTCAGTGGTAGAGTCACAGCCTTCCAAGCTGTTGGTCGCGGGTTCGATTCCCGTCTCCCGCTCCAGAGATTCAGTTGCACGGTTTTGGCCGATGTAGCTCAGTTGGTAGAGCACTCCCTTGGTAAGGGAGAGGTCACCAGTTCAATCCTGGTCATCGGCTCCAGGGGTTTTCAGTCGGCGGGATGCAGGTTACGTGAATACTTCCATGGTGCAGTCGGGATCACGGGTTCCGTTCCAACAGGCTGGTATTCCAGTCGAGAAGCCAGGCGAGTTTGAACAATTGCGCTCGGCTGTGTCGCGAATTTTTGCTCACGACGCTGTGGAGAGTTTTCTCCGGCGGCTCGAGCGCAAGGGAACTCCGATTCGCGACTTCGATCGCGTGCTTCGTGAGCGGTTCATGGAAGCTGCTGATAGCGAATTGGCGAAGAGCGGACGAAGCGCGAAACAGGTATACGAATCGCTCACAGTGAGCGATCAAGCGCAGATGCGCGAATTTTATTTCACCACGGTGGAGGAGGTTGCGCAGCCTCTGCGTGAGAAGTTCAACAAACTTTATCGGTATTACTAGAGCGAGATTATGGCGAAAGAGAAATTTGACCGCAGCAAGCCGCACGTAAACGTGGGCACGATCGGGCACATCGATCACGGCAAGACGACCCTGACGGCGGCCATCACCAAGGTATTGCAGAAGCACAATCCCAAGATCGTGTTTCGTTCGTTCGATTCGATCGACAACGCGCCGGAGGAGCGGGAGCGGGGGATCACCATCGCCACGGCGCACGTGGAATACGAGACGGCGAACCGGCACTACGCCCACGTGGATTGTCCGGGACACGCCGACTACATCAAGAACATGATCACGGGAGCGGCGCAGATGGACGGGGCCATTCTGGTGGTGGCGGCGACCGACGGACCGATGCCGCAGACCAAGGAGCACGTACTGCTGGCGCGGCAGGTGGGGGTGCCGTACATCGTGGTGTTTCTGAACAAGTGCGATGCGGTGGAGGACGGGGAGCTGGTGGACCTGGTGGAGATGGAAGTGCGGGAGCTGCTGAACAAGTACGGCTTTCCGGGCGACGATCTGCCGGTGATCCGGGGCTCGGCGTTGGGGGCGCTGAATGGGGAAGCGCAGTGGGAAGCGAAAGTGGACGAGCTGATGGAGGCGGTGGACAAGAGTGTACCGCTGCCGGCGCGGGACGTGGACAAGCCGTTTCTGATGCCGATCGAAGACATCTTTTCGATCCAGGGGCGAGGGACGGTGGTGACGGGGAGGATCGAGCGGGGCAAGATCAAGGTGGGGGAGGAAGTGGAGATCGTGGGCTTCCGGGAGACGCGCAAGACGGTGGTGACGGGGGTAGAGATGTTCAAGAAGCAGCTGGACGAAGGCATGGCGGGGGACAATGCCGGGTTGCTGCTGCGGGGCACGGGCAAGGAGGAAGTGGAGCGGGGGATGGTGTTGGCGAAGCCGGGCTCGATCACGCCGCACACCAAGTTCAAGGGTGAGGTGTACGTGCTGTCGAAGGAAGAAGGGGGGCGGCACACGCCGTTCTTCAAGGGCTACCGGCCGCAGTTCTACTTCCGCACCACGGACGTGACGGGGGTGGCGAACCTGCCGGCGGGCACGGAGATGGTGATGCCGGGGGACAACGTGAACCTGGAGATCGAGCTGATCACGCCGGTGGCGATGGAGAAGGGCTTGCGGTTCGCCATCCGCGAAGGCGGACGAACGGTGGGCGCCGGCACCATCACTGAGATTATTGCGTAGAGATTCACCTCAGCGAGGCGGTTTCGCCGCGCTGATTTCCGCGCCTGGACGTGGACAAGGCTTCGCGGTCCCATCCGCGAGGTAAACGAAAAGGAATAGTGAATGCCTCGAGAGATTGTTACGTTGCAATGTGGAGAGTGCAAGAACCGCAACTACTCGACCACCAAGAACAAGAAGACTACGACGGCGCGGCTGGAATTTAACAAATTCTGCCTCACGTGCCGCAAGCACACGTCGCATAAGGAAGTGAAGTAGCAGCGCTTTCGCGGGCGTCCGAGCCTGCGGCTACTATCCCGAGCGGAGCGAGGGATCTCGCATGCAGGGGCGTAAGCTCAACGGCTAAACTGCCGGTCTCCAAAACCGGACTTGGGGGTTCGAATCCCTCCGCCCCTGCCAGAATTTGGAAGCGGCTGTGTCGGGATGACAAGTTTTAAAGGTGGCGCGCAGGCGCCGGAGACAGGAAGCACATGGCGAAGTCAGTAGCGATCGAGAGTGCGGGCGACAACAAGCTGGCGGTCTTGAAGGTATGGCCGCAGCGCGCCAAGAGCTTTTACAACGATGTGCGCACGGAGATGAAGAAGGTCACCATCCCCTCGCGCAAGGAAGTACAGGGCACGACAACGGTGGTGATCATCACGGTGTTCTTGTTTGGCTTGTACTTTTGGGTCATCGATTCGATCATTGGCAAGTCGCTCGATAGCATGTTGCGTTATCTGAAAACTCGGTAAACAGAAGTCATGTCAGAAGAACAGGTTAAAGTCGAAACTAACGCAGGCGAGCAACAGCCGGTTGAGCCTCTCCAGCAGGCGCCTGGGGAAGGCGGAGCACCCGCTGCCGGTGGGCAGGGCGCGAATCCGAATTTCAAGTGGTACATCATCCACACCTATTCGGGGTTCGAGCGCAAGGTAAAGGAGTCGATCGAGGCGCGTGTCCGTGCGGATGAGCGGCTGGCGCCGAAGATCGGCCGCGTGTTGATTCCCACGGAGTCGGTCACGGAAGTGCGCGGCGGCAAGAAATACACCAGCGAGCGAATGTTCTATCCCGGCTATGTGCTGGTAGAGATGGACATGGACGACAACGTGTGGCATGTCGTCAAGTCGACGCCACGCGTGACCGGGTTCGTTGGAACGGGCCAGCAGCCTACGCCGCTGTCAGAGGACGAAGTCAACCAGATCGTTTATCGCGTCGCTGACAGCCGCGAAAAGCCGAAGCTCAAGGTCAAATTCGAGAAGAACGAAAAGGTGCGCATTACCGAAGGTCCGTTCGCCAGCTTCACGGGCGATATCGACGAAGTCAATGAAGACCGCGAAACGTTGAAAGTCATGGTCACGATCTTCGGACGTTCGACCCCGGTAGAACTCGAGTTCGGTCAGGTTGAGAAGGTGGTTGCATAGCCACAAGCGATTGACGTGCCAGCGCGCGAGCGGGACCAGGCGGTCGTTTCCGTCGCGACTGACAGTGACTTCACAGCCGATCCGCCGGGGAAGAGGCTGGTTCCAACAGTTGCATTGGTTTTAGGTTCCGCGAGCGAATTCATAGAGACAGCGGGCACCAGGCTCGCACGAAGAGCAAAACATGGCAAAGAAGATTACAGGTTCGGTGAAGTTGCAGATTGCGGCGGGTAAAGCGACTCCGGCTCCTCCGGTCGGCCCGGCTCTCGGTCAGGCGCAGATCAACATCATGGAGTTCTGCAAGCAGTTCAACGCGAAGACCAGCGCCAGGGAACTCGATGGCCTGATCATCCCCGTAGTGGTGACGGTGTACAACGACCGTTCTTTCACCTTCATTACCAAAACCCCGCCGGCTTCAATTCTGCTGAAGCGGGCCGCGGGGGTGGCGAAAGGGTCGGGTACACCAAACAAGGACAAGGTTGGCAAAGTCACGGAGAAGCAGGTCCTGGACATCGCCAAGCAGAAGATGCCCGACCTGAATGCCGCCTCGATTGAAGCCGCGGTGAAGAGTGTGAAAGGCACTGCCCGCTCGATGGGTATTGAAGTGACCGCTTGAGGTTGGAAAACAGATCCCCGCGGACAAAAGTTCGCTCGGGATCACGAGAAAAGTCGCCTATTGGCGCACCTGAAGGCGCGCCCCTTTTGAAAGTTCGCGGCCGCTAGGCCGGAGTCGTAAGCACCACGGCTTCATAGCACCAAGCAGAGGCGGTGGGAGACAGGAGTGCAATGAGGAAGCCAGGAAAAAACATCGATAAGGCACGCAAGGCGGTGGAAGCCAAGCATTACCTGCTTCAAGATGCCGTGCCCCTTTTGCAGAAGGTCAAGTTCGCCAAGTTCGACGAGACCGTCGATCTCACGATGCGCCTGGGAGTGGATCCCAAACACGCTGATCAGATGGTCCGAGGCACAGTGGTTCTACCGCACGGTCTGGGTAAGTCGAAGAAGGTTCTGGTCATCGCTTCAGGAGAAAAGGTTCGCGAGGCCGAAGCCGCCGGCGCGGATTTTGTAGGCGGCGAGGACATGGTCGAGAAGATCCAGAAAGAAAACTGGACCGACTTCGACGCCGTGATTTCTACGCCCGACATGATGAAGTCGGTCGGCCGCCTGGGCAAGGTGCTGGGCCCGCGTGGGCTGATGCCGAACCCGAAGACGGGAACGGTGACCTTCGATGTTGCCGCGGCGGTGAAAGAGACAAAGGCCGGCAAAGTCGAGTTTCGAACCGATAAGACTGCCCTGGTGCACGTGCCGGTTGGCAAGATCTCGTTCCCGGCAGAAAAACTGGTGGAGAACGCAGCCACGGTGATCACCAGTGTGATCAAGGCGAAACCTTCGGTTGCGAAAGGCAAGTACATCAAAGGCTGCTATCTCAGCTCCACCATGGGGCCCGGCGTCGCAATCGACACCGCTCCTGTAGAGGCTGCGGCGCGCGGCTAACCGCGCAAGCGTCCGGGAAGTAGCGGGTGCATAGATTGCCAGCGCCAGGAAGCGCGGCGGAATAGGGATTCGAAAATGGCGGTTTCCAAAGCAAAGAAGATCGAGCAGGTTGAGAAGCTTAGCGCGGAGTTGAAGGACGCGAGCCACGCCATCGTCGGCACGTTCGCCAAGCTGACCGTGGAGAAGGATTTCGAACTTCGCAAGGCGGTGCGCAGCGCGGGTGGTCGCTATCGCGTGGTCAAGAACACCCTGGCCGAGCGTGCCGCTGAAGGCACAAAGGTCGCTGACGCATTGAAAGGCCTGGCGGGCGTTACCTCAATCGCATACACGACTGGCGATCCGGTGGCCCTGGCGAAGGCGCTCAGCAAGTACGCGAAGGACAATCCCGAGTACACGTTTAAAGCTGGCATGGTGGAAGGCCGCGCCATCGCAATCAAAGATATCGACGCGCTGGCGAATATGCCTTCGAAAGAAGAGATTTACTCGAAGCTGCTCTTCCTCATCAGTGCTCCGGCGCAGCGTCTGGTGACAGCGTTGAACGCGGTGAGCCGTAACATGGCTGTGGTGTTGAACCAGGGCGTGCAGCAGAACAAATTTGGCGGATCCGCGGAAGCTGCTCCTGCAGTTGCAGCGGCGGAGCCAGTAACGGTAGAAGTGCAGGCGTGAGTTGTTGTCCCCACCTACGCCAAGAACGGTGTTGGTTTTCCCGGGCGAGGTCGAGGAAATGGGGCAGCGAAGTTGTTGGTTTCCCACCCAAGCAAGAGGCTTGGGCGGGGTACCCGATAAGTTTGGAAGGGCGCAGGCCCTTCCTTAGAGATTGCGTTATCCGTTGTGAGGCGTGCTTCCGGCGTGAGTCTGGCATGCAGGGACACATTGGAAGCCTCAGAGCACGATAACGAAATCAACGCAACGAATAACGAATAGGTGGAGAAATACATGGCGGATTTGCAGCAGTTGGAAGAGCAGATTGTGGGCCTGTCGCTTCTGGATGCGGCGACCCTGGTAAAAAAGCTGGAAGAGCGTCTCGGCGTTTCGGCGGCAGCAGCTGCCCCGGTCGTAATGGCGGGCGCAGGTGGCGGAGCGGCGGCAGCGGCAGCACCGGCTGAAGAAAAGACGGAGTTCGCCGTCATCCTGACCGCAGTGGGCGCGAATAAGATCAACGTAATCAAGGCCGTGCGCGAAGTCACCAGCCTGGGTCTGAAGGAAGCCAAAGACTTGGTCGATGGTGCTCCCAAGCCGGTGAAGGAAGGTGTGTCGAAGGAAGAGGCCGAGAACATCAAGAAGAAGTTCACTGAGGCGGGCGCAACCGTCGAGGTGAAGTAGTAATCCCGCCCCGTCCGTGGCGGCGGGGCGATCTCCTCCGGGCGCGCTGACCGGAGGTATCTGGCTGCTGCCGTCTACGGTCCACGGGACGGCGGCTAACGTTCCTCTTCACGATTGAGCGGCCGTGGAGGGGCGCGATGAAGCCGAGGAAGCAGAGCGGCACCATCAGCAGGGGTCGTGGAATTCCCGGGCATCGTGGAGACGGATTCTGCATCTATAAAGAATCCGGGCAACACAGGTGAATGGCAGGCGGCAAGCTCGATCGGTTTCGCATCGGCTCAGATGCCGCCGCGGGCACGCCGAGGACAAGGCCTGAAGATTCTGGCGCGGGAAGAAAATTACATCGCGGCACGACACAAACTGCCGAACTCCCAGACCGAATGGTTATGGGATTGCTTGACGCTTCAAGTGGCGCCTGCGGAGATTTCTGTCTCTGCAGGTGCAGTCGTGTCTTCGCGCAGAGGTCCCTCCCCTTCGACTCTGGTCGAGGTGAGGACTTCATCTGCGGGCCCGGATCCCTCGACCTTACTCTCGGCAGGCCGCCGGCAAGACGGCTCAACCCGTCACGGTGCGACGGCAGTCATTCCGTCCCGCCTCCGCACAGCGGCTTGGGCGGCCAATCAAGCCTTGACCCCAGCAAGCGCAAACATGGCGCACACTGGGGCGTCGGTCCGAAAACTGGCCGGCACTGATTAGGAGCTTCATACATGGCACAACAGAAAACTGCCAATCGAAATCGGTTTGACTTTTCCAAAATTCCGGCGACCATTCAGATCCCGAATCTGATCGAGGTGCAGAAGCGTTCCTATGACCGTTTCCTGCAAATGGACGCGCTGCCGAGCGAACGCGATGATGCCGGCTTACAGGCGGTATTTCAGTCAGTTTTCCCCATTACTGACTTCCGCAACGTGTCGCAGCTCGATTTCGTCGAGTACGCCATCGGCAACTGGGAGTGCAAGTGCGGCCACCTCAAGGGGTTGAACCACCTGCGCACCACCTGTAAGAATTGCGGCGCGACGGTCAAGACTGACCCCTTCCACCTGGGCGACGTGCTTTGCACCAAGTGCGGCACGTACAACGCGAATACGCCGGATTTCTGCAACAAGTGCGGTGACCCCGTCGGATTGCAGCTGAAGTACGACGTGGCTGAGTGCGAGGAGCGCGGGATGACCTATTCCGCGCCGCTGAAGGTCACGATGCGCCTCACGATTTACGACAAGGACCCGGAGACCGGAAACCGCTCGATCCGCGACATGAAGGAGCAGGAAGTTTTCTTCGGCGACATTCCGTTGATGACGGCCAATGGCACGTTCATCATTAACGGGACCGAGCGTGT
>Ga0306922_10002247_pt1 | contig 17939 bp, 26 predicted proteins | sample sta12Cox44000082_FD_203758 | JGI IMG/M metagenome (GOLD analysis project Ga0306922, IMG submission 203758) | Lab enrichment of tropical soil microbial communities from Luquillo Experimental Forest, Puerto Rico - statoxic.12C.oxic.44.000.082 (v2)... | ecosystem: Environmental > Terrestrial >... | reverse complement strand
TGAACGCCTACCTCGGCAATCCGCAGAACTGGAATCGCTACGCCTATGCGCTTAACAATCCCCTGCGGTACACCGATCCAACGGGCCTTGACCCGATTTCTCTCGAGGATTGCCAGAACAACCCTGAATGTACGGTTGTGAAGGTGAATGTCATCTTGGACCAGAACGCGAACATCTATGACCAGGATGGGAACCTCCAGCAAGATTATCAAGACAAGCTCGACTCCCAGCTTGCGCAGGCAGCCGACGAGTACGGAAACGCCAATATCGCCTTTGATGTCAACGACACGAGCGGCACCATAACTGCAGACGACACAGTTACAGGCGGTGTGGCAGGGGCGCTAAATGTCGTCGTCAATGATAGCCGGGATTCGTACGCAAGCAATAGTTGGATCGGAAGCTCCGGAAACTCGTATACACGCCTCAATATCGGAACGTCCGAAACGAACACGATTGCTCACGAATTTGCCCATCATGTGACTGGCGATACGAGATCGTGGGGTATTCCTTGGCTTTCCAATGCCATCGCCGACTATAACAACGACATTGGCAGGGCTTTCCTCCGCAATTGGAACACCCCTGGAGGAAGAGTCCTCCGCACGGTTGACCCGTTCCTATACCTGCACCGGCGGGATGTAGTGCAGAATGCGCGACGGTCGATGGAGCTCGTTGAAGCCATGACAATATCTCGGGTTGTCGACGCCATGCCAATTCTTCTGAGAGCCTTTCGGCCCGTCTTCAGGGCGATCGCGTGGGCATTATTCTCCCTGTTGCTTATCTCTTGGGTGATCGAGGCAATGTATTGCGTCAGGAACTACGCCGCAGGCGGTTGGCCCGCATTGATTGGCTACGTACAGCACATAAGCCAGGGTTGTAACGCCGCTCCCGTGTCTTGGAGTGCGGTAGTCGGCATGCATGTCGCGGCTCTGGCAATCACGCTGCTTCTAGCTTGGTACTTGCACAACTCGTCTCGCCGAATCGTGAGAGAGCACCCGCATGCTGAGTCAACCTTCAGGTAAGCCCTCTATCCCATGGTACCGGCAAAGAGCGGGATGGGGAGACCGGCCTCGATTACAGGGTGACCGAAGAAGAGTGTGCGCGGCTGGACGAACTAGCAGCAGCCGCGGGCCGGAGTCGAGCCGAGTGGGTGCGGGACATCCTCATCGGGCAACTGGAGCTGCGGGGCGGCGAAGGCGCAGGAAGAAACGGTGCTGGCGGAGCTCCTGGGGCTGCGGGCGATCCTGCTGAACCTGCTGTTCAAGGTGGCCGAGGGCGAGCGGATGACCGAGGAGCAGATGCAATCGCTGATCGCGGCGGCCGACGCCGGCAAGACCGAACGGGCGCGGAAGCTGGTGGCGTCGGCATGTGCCGCCGAGGTACAGTGATGAGCCAGTGGGGACGGAAGGTTTACCCGAGCTGGCCGAGCCGTCATCCGGTGTGGACGATATCGGCGTTCTTCGGCGCAGGTGCTGTTCTTCATGCTCACGCTTGCCGTGCAGTATCAGCGGAGCTGGTCATTTGTCGAGCGGTTCTATCTGCCGGTGTACGCGCCGGCGGAGCGGGGCGGGAGCCGCGACGGCAGCGGCGTGAGGAGCGCGGCTCCCATTTCGACCCGACACCCTTGCATGCGGTCGGCGCGGTGAACCGGACGACAGCGGCGGCTTATTGGAGCGCAGCGAGGCAACGCCTCGGCGATCGGGTGATCCAATTCGGCCGCACGCGCTTCCCTGTTGCGGAGAAGCTGACGTCGGTTCGGGCGTTCCCGAGCTTTCGGCGAGCGGGCAGGAAGCCGCCCCCCTTTTCGCACGCTGGCGGCCGGTCCGCGGCGCCCAAAACCCAACGGCAGCGGCTCTTTGGAGACAGGGCCAATCCGAGACCGGACGGTACCTTGATCTTTCCGTCCGATACCACCAGGGGGACCGAAATTTTTCGCAGACAACAGCTTGTGGTAAGAGCGATCGTGGTAAACGTCGCAAAAGTGAAAGATCAGATCCCGTGTGTCAGGTTACCTCGGAAGTGTCCATCAGGCAGCAGAGCATTGTGCTAAAACTTGTGTCAAAATTCCAAGTCTTTCGCTTGGAACGGGTTGTGCTTGGAGCGAAAGCAGATCCCCTGAGTTGACGTAAGGCCATGCAAAATCGATTAGTTGATGTACGGCGTGAAACAGTCGGCGCTGCCTTACAAGCAGGAGGTCCGCGGTTCGAGCCCGCGACCGCCCACCAGCTAAACTCGTGGCTACCGTCTGACTGAGCCAGGGCGAGAACAGTCCATTTTTATCAGATAATAGATGGTGAAGTCTTGAATTCTCGAACCGACGGTCCGAACCGGCCTCCTTTCCGGGTCGAACACCCAAACACAACATAACCGGTTCCTGTTTTAAACAGGGGGCTAATTCAGCGTATCGAAGTGGACCAAGTTAGAGTATCGAAATCAATCCTGGGCAACGTGGCAGACATCGCGCTTTGCACGGAGCGCGGAACTATGACACATTAAGAAAAGAGGGCTGTCATGGTGAACACGACGGCACGGGCAAGGAAAGACCTCTACTGCGAGGGCAGAATCAGATGACCGCACCGCAGCTACCGCTAACCCGAATCGTGCCGGTTATCGTGCATGCCGTCGGCGTATTCGGTGACGAGCACAAGGCGTCCCATTGGTTGTCCACCCCTCTCCCGGTCTTTGGCGGACGCGCTCCGTCCGAACTCTTGGAAACTGAGGATGGTATCCGTCTAGTCGAGCAGACCCTAACCCGGATCGAACACAACGTTTTCTCCTGATGCCATTCGAAGCGTATCGCGTTTGCCGGCGCATTCACGCGGCGCTGGACGGGCAAGGTGCGTTTCGCGTCGGCGGAGGACGGAATTCCCCTGGCGAACGGGCGACTTTCACGAGGTGAGACACCTAATCCCCGAAGACCAAAAGAAGATCCAGGACCGACTGAAGCCCATCGACCGGAAGTACAAGTAGGAGTGAATGCGTATGCTCGCAAGGCGTCCGTATAGAGTCGGTCTCTGCCTCACGGTACTCCACGCCTTCGTAATGGTCGTTGTAGGCCTCGTCTGGAGCCACGGAGTGGAGGCGGACGGATCACTCACCGCCAGGGCAGGAGGCGCGTGGACGTTGATTCGAAGGGTGGACTTTCTAGCTGCTAAACCGTCCGATGTGCTTGTTCAGTTCCTTGTCGCATCGCAGCGGCCCCTCATAACAAACAGTCTAAAGGGCGTCATAGATGCGAAGACGCTCAGCGGCTCGCTCCTTTCCATTTATTGGGCGGCATTTCTGGTGTTGGGGATGGCTCAGTGGCTTTTGATCGGGTTTGTCGTCACCACAGTTGCCGCGCGGGCAAGGAGCGCCAGCGAGGGCGAGCGAACACCGGCAGACGACCATCCATGACGACGACGGAAGCCATCTACGGGTACGACTGCCCGTGCCGCCTGCCGAAGTTCACGGGGAAGCCAAGAGACTACGAGTCGGGGCTTGGGCTCTATTACTTCGGCGCCAGGTACATGAGTTCCGCTCACGGGCGGTTCACAAGCTCCGATCCGGTGTTCTTCCAGGCTGAGATGTAGCGGACCCTCAACGCTTCAACCTCTACGCATATGGCAGGAACAATCCGCTGCGGTTTGTTGATCCTACGGGTGAGCGAATTGAATTGCAGGACGATGATGACAATTGTAGTGGCGATTGCGCCTACAATCGCCGCCAGTAGCAATTGGAGGACATCCGGTGTGCGGTAGGTGGAGGCAAAGCGGGTGCCAGCCTGAACATAGTTGAGGAGAACGGCCACTATTACACCCTAGAGAGCTTGACGTGGCACGGAAGGCACACGATCCGATGCACCAGTGAGGGTAAATCACTGGGGTGCGATATGCGGAGCAGCTCAGGTCGTGTATTGCCGCATCGATTCGTTCCTGGACACAAGTACGTCTTTCACCACGGGCGTTGCAGAATTGCCCGCGCCCAATGAGGCAGTTGGACCAGATCTACATGAAAACAGGCGACATGGTCTTACAAAGTGAGTTCGTCGCAAAATGGGCAGATCAAAAAGCGTTTGGCGTATCCTCGGTGATGGTGACGCAGTTGGTGTGTGTGTGTCGCCCGGCGGCGCGGGGCGGGAGCCGCGACGGCAGCGGCGCGAGGAGCGCGGCTCCCATTTCGACTGGACACCCTTGCGTGCCGCTCGGCGCGGTGAACCGGACGACAGCGGCGGCTTATTGGAGCGCAGCGAGGCGGTCTCACAACGCCTCGGCGATCGGGTGATCCAATTCGGCCGGACGCGCTTCCCCATTTCGGGGGAGCTGACGTCGGTTCGGGCGTTCCCGAGCTTTCGGCGAGCGGGCAGGAAGCCGCCCGCCTTTTCGCACGATGGCGGCCGGTCCGTGGCCCGCCCAAAAACCCAACGGCGGCAGGCTCTTTGGAGACAGGGCACGTGGTGACTCTGAATCCGAGACCGGACGGTACCTTGATCTTTCCGTTCGATACCGCCATTTTTCCGGTAACGCTTTTCGCTCGGTAATCGTAGCTGAGGTTCCTTTTTGTGATTCAATGTGTGAATGCCGGAAGCAAGGTATAGCGGTCTCGCCGAATTTGGCCTTCCGTTGATCGCAAGGGACCAGGCTGGCCGAGCGCTGCATCGGACAGCGCCGCTATGCTGCTAACCAACACGGACAGGGCGATCATCGCCATCGAATGGTTTTGCGCTATACCAGCCGCGACGGAAGAGCGCGGACAAGTCATTATCGAGCCGTTGTGGATCAAGCCTGGCCTGAATAGGAGCGGTGGGCGTGACTTTAACTGAACTGAGACGAGCGAGTTTAATTCTTCTCGCCGTCGGCTTGATCGGAGCCGCAACGTATTGGTACTTTGCGATCCACAGGCCCATAGTCCCACAACGCGTTCTGCGCATTGGCTTTGAGAACGCTCCACCCGTCCAGGTTCGAACCGACAGCGGCTTTGGAGGGTTGGCGGTTGACACAGTCAATGAAGCAGCCAAGCGTGCCGGTCTGTCGTTGCATTGGATCGAAACGGGAACCAGTTCCGAAGAGGCATTCCGCCGTGGACTCGTGGACCTTTGGCCGATTATGGCGGATCTGCCCGACCGCCGCAAGCGCCTGCACATCACCCGGCCATATCTGCACACCACTCACACTCTGGTGCTGCGGGCAGGATCGGTGGCTCCTGGTTACACTTTTAGCGGCCGAATTGCCCTGTCAAGGATGCCGCTTCATGCTCGGCTCGCAAGCGAAGCATTTCCCACTGCTCAGTTGTTGGAGTTCCAGGACACCTCGGAAATCTTGAAGGTTGTCTGTTCAGGTACGGTCACGGCAGCCTTTTTAGAGGACCGTGCTGCGTTGACTGCATTACGAGAAAAACCGGATGAGTGTGGGCAGCAGCCGCTTCGCGTGGAGCCTCTTCCTGGGCTAACGCTTCAACTTGGAATAGCTTCGACGTTTCAAGCTGCCGGAGCAGCCGACAAAATTCGAGCTGAGATCGGCGGTCTATTTCGAGATGGCACTCTTGCGGCTACGATAACGAAGTACTCCTACTATGGCCTGGACGACACGTGGACCACGTACGCTCTGTTAGAGTCTGCCGAGCGGGCGCGATGGATGGCCTGGGGCATTGGAGGGTTCGCGCTAGTGCTTGCACTGACTCTCTGGCGAGCCAGTTCTTTACGTCAACGCAAACGGTCTCTCGCGGCCATCCGGGAGAGCGATGAACGCTTCCGCCGAGTTTTCGAAGAAGGGCCTCTCGGCTTAGGGCTTGTCGGAAGGGACTATCGCTTCTTGAAGGTGAACACTGCGCTCTGTCAAATGGTCGGCTATTCGGAAGCGGAGCTCGAAAAAAGGTCCTTTGGTGATATCACCTATCCAGACGACCTGAAGATGGATATGGACCTTGCACAGCGGCTTTTCCGAGGCGAGATACCTTTCTATCGGATAACAAAACGATGTGTCAGGAAGAGCGGTGAAATCATTTGGATCAACCTAACGGCGTCCTTGGTCCACGATGAGAAAGGTATTCCGATCTACGGCCTCGCCATGGTCGAGGACATCACGGAAGCCCGGCGCGCACAGGAAGAAATGCTCCGCAGACAGAAGCTGGAAAGTCTCGGGGTTCTAGCAGGCGGCATTGCGCACGATTTTAACAACCTGCTGGGCGGAATTCACGCGCAGGCGGAAGTTATAGAGTCTGAACTACCCGCCGGATTTCCTTCTCAAGAAATAGAGAGGATCAAGACTTCAGTGATTCGCGGCTCCGAGATCGTTCGTGAGCTAATGATTTACTCCGGCCGCGAAACAGGAGACTTTGATCAAGTGGATATCTCACGGCTTGTGGAGGAAATGCTGGAATTGCTCAAGATCTCCATTTCGAAACATTCAATCTTGAAAACCGATCTCGGTAAGAACCTTCCCCCCCTGCGTGCCCATGCCCCGCAGGTCCGGCAAATCGTGATGAACCTCATCATGAATGCATCAGAGGCTATCGGAGATATGGATGGAGTGATCAGGGTAACCACCTCGCACATCATAGGGGGCCCGACCCTAGCTTCCAACAATGTGAAGAGCTTGGCCGAGGGCGACTACATTCGGCTAGAGGTTTCGGATACGGGTGCTGGAATGACCGGAGAAGTGAAGGCCAAGATTTTCGATCCATTCTTCAGCACCAAGTCTGGAGGGCGCGGCCTGGGGCTAGCGGTCGTTCAAGGGATAATCCGCGCCCATGGCGGGGCCATTGATCTTGTGAGCGAACTCGGCCAGGGAACGACTTTTCATGTGTTTCTCCCTTGTTCTTCTCAACCACCTACCGAAAGTCACCCCATGATCCAGTCGGTTGGAGTAGAACGATTTCACGCTAACGCTAGGACCATTCTTGTGGTAGAGGACGAAGAAACACTGCGGCTAGCTATTTCGAAGGCGCTTCGGCAGAGGGGCCTTTCGGTAATCGAGGCAGGCGACGGATCGGTCGCGATGGATCTGGTGCGCGCGCAGGTGGACGAGTTAGACGTCATTCTGCTTGACGCCACTTTGCCCGGAAGGTCAAGCCGCGAGATCCTCGAAGAGGCTCATAGAACGCGTCCTGACTTGAAGGTCATCGTTACCAGTGCCTATGGTAAGGACACTGTCGATGCCTCCTTCAGGGGGCTGCGGATTGAGCGTTTCATTCAGAAACCTTTCCAACTTGACGACATTTTGCGATTCCTCGCGGGCCCAGCCGAACACCCAAACTAGCACTAAGTGTGCGGCCGGGCGAAGGGCATTCATCCTTCCATTCGTTCGTGCTGAAAAGCCCAGGCTAGAGGTGCGAACGATATCCGGCATTGATCGGCAACAGGGGCGGCGGTCATGCCATCGAGCTGTGGCCGCGCGGGATGGACATTGTACACACGCGTGCGCCCAACCCTAACCAGTTCGTCACGAGAGCGGGTAAAATTTGGCGAACCCATTCAGAATCAGTTCAAGCAGTTGCCGAGTCTACACTACAATCGCGCTGAAACTGGAGGCGGTCACTTCACAGCCAATTGCAAATCTGCTGCCGTTGTCCGGGACGGACTCCGGCTTAGCGCATTGGTCTCAGGCATGAAGTTCCATGGATGACGGCCCGCGATGCTCTTCCGCAGTCTTACTCCTGCGCCTTTGGGACGCGTCGTGCGAAGTGAGGCTAGGGGAGTAGCGGAATGATCACCTGCACTGGGATTCCTCACGCTGTGCTAAGATTCGACAGCTAGAGACGCGTGTAGTACTCCCAATCTAGGAATTGCAGGAGACTGTAATGAGCTGGTACAACTACGTCGACTGTTTCCTCGCCGGAGCTTTTTCCCCGGCATTTGGGGGGCCGCTTTCCGACTCCGTTCGCCAAACCACTCGGACGCGGATTGTCGTCGGTGGCTTGAAAATCTGCCCACCCAGAAGGGTATTTTTGGTGTTTAGTTCGAACTTTTGCACGGAAATATTAGCTCTGTAATCAAGGATTTACAGAGGAGGCGCTGCCTTACAAGCAGGAGGTCCGCGGTTCGAGCCCGCGACCGCCCACCAGCTAAGCTCCGTACTCTCAACACCGATCGATTCTCCATGGCCGGTTCTACTGCCTCTACTGTGTCAAAACTGTGCTAAAACTCGCCCGCTTTGGCAGTGGCTGTTCCGGAACTGGTTGCCCGTTCGTTGGCTAGCATTTTGTCGAGGATCTCACCTGATCGTGCCCCCTCGGACACTCAACGCGATCTCGCGATCGCCCGAGCCGATACCAATACTACCTCCGGAACCACCTGCTGCAGTAACTGGATCTGGCGGAACGATAATGCTATTCACCAGCTCCTGGAGACCACGACTAGCAATGCCAGTTGGAATGGTCATTTGCACCGGGGTTTATGTGTTGGACTGCCACGAACATCAGGGTGGTGCGGAGTCTCGGCTTGGGACTCGATGAGAAAGCCATCGAAGCGGTGAAGCATGGAAGTTCAGGCTCAAGGTCCATCCCCGTCATTCCACCCCCACGCAATCAGGCTAAGAATACCGGCCGGCCTCTGATCTGTCAATGACAAGAGCATTCGGGGATTCCATGCTAATCTGCATCGGAAGCCCCGACGCCGGCGCCAATCATGCTCCGCCGTGAAATACTGGCCCTCCCTCCGGATGGCCGCCTGCTGTTCCTCACGCGATTCATCCGGCTGTTCTCCTACGGTTCGCTGTCGGTCATTCTGGTCTTCTATCTGACGGGGCTCGGCCTGACGGAAGCCCAAACGGGAATCCTGCTGACGTTAATCCTGGTCGGCGATACCGCCGTCTCGCTTGTCCTGACGACTCAAGCGGACCGCATCGGCCGCCGCCGGATGCTCATCGTAGGCGCCATCCTGATGGCGGGCGCCGGCATCACCTTCGCCTTCACACGAAATTTCCTGCTGCTGGTAGTCGCCGGAACCATTGGCGTGATCAGCCCTAGCGGCAACGAGGTGGGCCCGTTTTTGTCGATCGAACAGGCAGCGCTGACGGAAGTGGTTCCCGGCCGGTCGCGGACCGAAGTTTTCGCCTGGTACACGCTGACCGGCTCTCTCGCCACCGCAGTCGGCTCCTTAGCGGCCGGGCGGATCACCGAGGCCCTCGGAGCGCGTTCCGTCACGCCTCTGGTAAGCCAGCGCGCCGTTGTAATTTTGTATGGAGCGCTCGGGCTTCTGCTGGCGATTCTATTCAGCCGCCTGTCGGGGGCAGCCGAAGTGCGCGGCGGCCCCTTAGCGCCTCCGGCTCAAAGCGCCGCGCTCGGTGTGGGCACTTCGCGCCGGATCGTCATCAAGCTCTCTGGTCTTTTTGCCCTGGATGCCTTCGGCGGCGGTTTCGTCATTCAGAGTCTGGCCGCTTACTGGTTTTATATCCGCTTCGGCGTGCAGCCTGGCATCCAACTTGGCGCGATTTTCTTCGGCGCCAACGTGCTCGCTGGATTCTCGGCCCTGCTGGCCTCCCGGCTGGCGTCGCGAATCGGCTTGGTCAGGACCATGGTTTTCACCCATCTACCCTCGAACATCCTGCTGATCCTGATACCCCTGATGCCCAATGTGGAACTGGCGACCGTCGCCCTGCTGCTGCGGTTCAGCATCAGCCAGATGGACGTCCCGACGCGCCAGTCTTATACCATGGCCGTCGTTCGTCCCGAAGAACGCTCTGCCGCCGCGGGCATCACTGGCGTTGCCCGCACAACGGGCGCGGCCCTCTCCCCTGTTTTCGTGGGATTCCTGTTCGCCCGGCACGAGCTGATTAATCTGCCCTTCATCATCGCAGGAGTCCTGAAGATCGCGTACGACTTACTGCTGTATCGGGCGTTCGTGCGCATTCGTCCACCCGAGGAATCGCGTTGAGGCGGCGATTTCCAGCTACTGCCTACTCGACCAACAAGGCCAGTGGTGATTGTGTCAAGAAGACGCGCAAGCGTCATGCTGTGCGAAAGATGAAGGTAGGTCCTTCGGAGCCGCCTTGTAGGAGGAGGCTTCAAACTGCCCTAAGCTGCTTCGGTCCGAAAGGCCGCGGTGGTGAACGTTAGGGTTAAAAGGCGTGGCATTAGATCACGTCAAGTAGGGGTAAGAGAGATGAGTGTAAACTCTCCTTCGAGGAAGCGTCGAAAGCCTCTTCAGATGACACCAAAACCAGGGTCTTCACCATATTCTGGGAGCAGCATGGAGGATACCTACTTACCGGCCATGCGGTGTCCGGCGTATAGGGGGCATGACTCTTATCCAGGCTTTCGTATGGAACTTGAGAACCGGGTCGGTGATGCAAAGGGAAAGGTACAAGTGGAGATCCCACGAGGCCGAAAGTACCGACGCATCGATCAGGGGCGCACTGCTTCGTAGTAGCGTTGAAGCGGGGTAACGCCCGTGGAGCGAAGGGGGCAGGTCATCGGCGTCGGGGTTGATAGGTCAACCGGAAACGGGAGGGAACCGATTAGTCTTGGCGGAAGGCGGCAGCCTTCACTCGGTGGCACGAGCCGGATCAATCGAGAGGTTCACGTCCGGATCTGTGAGCGGCTCGGGGTGAGACTCCTCGGGCCGACTCGGCAGAACCTGATGGCACTTAGCAAGCGACCTGGCCCGGTCCCGGGCAGAACTCCCCATGAGCTGACGTGGAGAGAGGTAAGAAAACTGACCGCGACCGCCGAGTCCGTCGGGGACCACATGAAGATCGGCCGATATTACCTGGCGAAAGCTGACAAGTTGGAAGCTCAGGCTGCGGTGTATGAGGAAGCAGCCGCGGCTACGGAGGTCACATGGGTCAGCAAGGCGACCGCACCGACCGAGCGCTTCTAAGGCTCTTAAAATACAGGGCCAAACGCAAAATGTTTTATCCAGGAAGGCCGCGGCAGATTGATCCCTACGAAACTCGTCACTATGCTCGGGAAATTGCACGCGCACTGAGGAAAGCGGGGCTCAAACTGCTGGAGCAGCTCACGAAATCAAGCACCGCAGAGATGGTCGCCGAAACCCTCCAATCGATCCCGCCAACGGTGAAGATTCCCTTATACGCTAGCGCCGTTCGGCCTAAAGGCTGGACCGACCCCGTCCGAGAAGTGTTACTCGGGGGGTGGAAATGGCGGGGCAAAACGATGACGGTATTTGTCCCCCCACAGAACGGGAATCCGCCTAAGACCGTGGAACGTCCGGTCACGGCCCGGACCCTCCCCGAGCTGATGCTCTTCAAGACCGCAGGCGACCCACAGACCCAAGCGCCTTGATTCGCTTCATTGCCGAATCGGTGGCGGCGCCAGCCATCTGGGACCGAACCTCACGAGAGTACTCGCGGCGTATTTGCCGGCGCGAACGGCGGAGTCGGGCAAAGCGCTAGCTAACCAAATCCTCTGGCCTGAGTCCACCCAGTATCCAGCGGGGCGGCGAGCGCCGCCGCAAACACCAACAGCACGACTGCTGCCGATGGAACCCTCATGCCGACCATCCGGGTAAGGACTTGGGCTCACCCCGCCGCCGAAAAATGCTGATCAACTCGTCAAGCTAAGCTACTGCTGGGTGCCAAAAGATAGGTCACGTGCGTGATCAGCCGATATGTGATCCCATCCTTTGATTGAAGTTATCCGAAACGCTTTAAACACGGATTGAAAATATCGATTGGACTTCCCCTCCTCGTGCCTTTTAGACTGAACATTGAGATGAGCAGTAGGTCCTTTACCGGAGTCCGCTTAGGAGGACAAGATTGTGTATTACTCACAGGCAACAGAGAACGTTGGCTTCCGTCGGCTTACCGTCCTGCTTCCACCCAACGTTTATGAGCGGCTCATCCGCGAATCGGCTCGACGCAAGATCGCTAAGGAGCCAAACCGGCAGATATCAGCTATACTTCGAGAAGCCGTACGGAGTTACTTTGGCCGGAGCCATGGAAACAGCCGGTGTTGAACCTTACAAGGGCTTCCGTAACAAGCTATTGGGGGAATAAATTGGGTGCCTATCTTTTGATCCTCAGGCCTATCTTTAGGGTGGAAAAATCTGAAAAACTTTCCGGCAGAATCCAAAATTTTGATTGGACATATGCAGATCGCGCCCGTACACTGAGTTCTCGATCGCCAGATGCCACGGCCATGTAGGCTGGTAAGGCGACTGAACATCGCAGGGCGATGTTCGACTCTATCCCCTGGACGGGAACCGGCTCTGTCAGCCATAGGCTGCCCAATCTAATCCGGCCAGCCTTCACCTGAGTTCACATTACACGCCACGCCAGAAGTATTTGGTTTCAATGAGCGTGTATCCATTACTTGAAGGGAACTGCGCACCTGGCGCGATGGACGGGCGATGAAAAAAATCGAAGCGATCATTCAGCCATTCAAGATTGATGAAGTGAAAGACGCACTGAAAGGTATCGGCATTGACGGTATGACGATAAGCGAGGTACGCGGGCACGGTCGCCAGAAAGGCCACACTGAGGTGTACCGGGGCCAGGAGTACAGCGTGGACCTCTTGCCGAAAGTCAAGGTCGAGATGGTGGTGCCGTCGGAACGTTCGGAGGACATCGTAAAGGCTCTGACGACGGCTGCGCGTACCGGAAAGATTGGCGACGGAAAGATCTTTATTTACGACGTGGCGGAAGCCGTCCGTATTCGGAATGGCGACCGTGGGGAATCGGCCTTGTAGGGGGTCATGTACGGGTTTGTAGTCGAATCAAGAGTAACCAGGAGGTGGTAGATGGGAGCTAATCCCACGCAGGCATATGGAGCCGCTTTATCGTTCCTTGCACTCGCGTTGATTTCGGTTGGACTAGCCGAAAACATCGGCGTGCTCTGGATCTTACTGGGGCTGTTGTCATTCGCGATTTCGATCGCGCTCTTCTTGAAGTGCAGGCCGCTGGAGCACAAAGAGGATTAGGAGGAGAGATGGCTTTTGCCGGAGTTTTGATTACGCTGCTTGGCTTCATTGTCGCGGTCCTGAGCGTGGCCATGACGTCGAGCATTGCGGGACGAATGGTGGTGGTTTTGATCGGAATCGCGATTTGCCTGATCGGCATCATCGGTGTGCTCAACCGCGCTTTCCTGAAGAATGCGAATTGGAGGAGATAACGTCCGTGAAAAAGACGATACTATTGATTACCGTTGCGCTGAGTGCCAGGCTGGCCATGGCACAGGCTCCGGCAGCACCTCCCGCGGCCCCGGTGCCAATTACCGACGCGGACCTCAAGAGTGTAGCAGCCCCGAGTAACGACGACCGTCTTAAAGGTGATCCCGGCGGCGCCATCACGGGTACCGTGGCCGATATCGCCGTCGCGGATTCAAAAAAGGGCTTGACAGTGGCCGACGCCCTAAACCAGGTCGGCCAAAACAAGATCGCCATTAATTTCGTCTGGACGCTCGTGACGGGCTTCCTAGTCATGTTTATGCAGGCTGGGTTTGCCGTGGTCGAGACGGGTCTTTGCCGTGCCAAGAATGCCAATCACACGATGATGATGAATTTCATGGTGTACGGCGTAGGTATGTTGGCTTATTGGTTGATAGGCTTCGCCATTCAGATGGGGGGTGTTGGAGGAAACGGCAACCTCGGCGGCATTCAGCCCTTGAATACCGAGTGGACCATTAACTTGTTCGGCAAACCATTTGGCCTCTTCGGACAGCATGGCCTTTTTCTGACGCAAGGTGGCACTTACGATGTGGGCGCCATGGTCATGTTCCTGTTCCAGATGGTCTTTATGGACACGGCGCTGACCATCGTAACCGGCTCTTGTGCGGAGCGGTGGAAATACGTTGCCTTCGTCGTTGCCTCCTTCTTCATGGGCGCGTTCACATATCCCCTGTATGCCAACTGGGCGTGGGGCAATGGCTGGCTGGCCAATCTAGGTGCCAACTTCGGCTTGGGCAAGGGCTACTGCGATTTCGCGGGTTCCGGAGTCGTGCACGCAGTGGGAGGCTTGACTGCGCTTGCCGGTGCGATGATCCTTGGACCACGCCTAGGCAAGTACACTCGCGACGGTAAACCCAACGCCATTATCGGTCACGACATTGTCATCGTCCTAACAGGCTGCTTCATTCTGGCCTTCGGGTGGTTCGGATTCAATCCCGGATCGACTCTGGGCGCTTCTGGAAATGGCAACCTACGGATCGGCTCGATCGCGGTGAATACAATGCTGGCCGGAATGACTGGTGGTTTCGGAGCCATGTTCTATATGTGGATGCGTTACGGCAAGCCGGATGCCTCCATGTCGGGTAACGGCCTGCTTGCGGGACTGGTCGCCATCACGGCGCCGAGCGGCTTCGTGAACACGGTTGGGGCTTGTATTATCGGCCTAATTGCCGGCGTTCTCGTATGTCTCTCAGTGGAGTTCATTGACCGCGTGATGAAGGTAGACGATCCTGTGGGCGCGATCTCTGTGCACGGCACGAACGGGCTCTGGGGTGTGATCTCAGTGGGCCTCTTCGCGGATGGCAAAAGCAATTACGGCGGCTCCTGGAACGGGGTGAATGGTTCCGTCACCGGCCTGTTCTACGGCGACGCGAGTCAGTTCGTGGCGCAACTCATCGGCGTCGCGACGCTGATCGGATTCGTTTTCACGTTTAGCTTCGTCATCTTCTGGCTTATCGAGATAGTGGTCGGCCACAGGGTTTCGGCGCGCGCCGAGTTGGAAGGCTTGGACTTGCCGGAAATGGGTCAGCTCGGATATCCCGAGTTCGAACTCAAGGCTCGGCCAGTAGGGGCAGGCGCATGACCGCCGAATTAGTTCTAGGCGATGTGCAGGGGCGATCTCTGGACCCGCCCCTGCGGATACCTCCTGTCCCCTGGCGAGACCCATACACCCTGTCGCCCGCCAAGCTGGCCGAGTACATACGGGCGCTAGAAAACGCCTGCGAACAGAACCCACGCTCGGCAGACGTGAGAACGTGTCTCGGCATGGCGTATGCCATGAATTACGAAGTCTACAAGTCCGAGGATGCTCTGGAATTAGCGACGAGACTGGAACCTGATCACTTTTTTGCGCAGTTGAAGTATGCCGAGCTTCACTACCGCCTTCGCGCGCTGATTCGCGCCGAGCGGGAGACATTAAAGGCCATGGAGCTGGCAATCAATTCCTGGGAACTGAATCTCGCTCGGAAGCAGTTACAGGACATCCGCAAATTGATGCGTGAGGGCACGCAAAAACCCGAGTGGACCAAACCGATTACGATGCCGGCGCTGTGCCTACTAGCGATGGCCATCTTCCTTTGTCTGGTGGTGCACTGGAAATGAATAAGAAATGGAGCTATTTCGCGGGCGCGTCCATCCTGGCGGCGTGCCTCTTGATCACCATTGGAGCGCCACCTCTGGCGGTGGCTGCGGGAATCGGCGGAGTGGCTATGTACCTCCGTCGGACTTCTCGTACCATCGCGTAAGCTGGCCCCGATGCCTTCACTGGTCTTTCCTGCGCTCCTGATATCCGTCGGCGCGGACGGGCCTGCCAAAATTCCCCTGTCAATGCTTGTCATCTTCCTGTCGGCAAAGCTGATGGCCGAACTTGCGGAAAGGCTCAGCCAACCCGGTATCATCGGTGAGATTTTAGCCGGCGTATTGGTAGGCCCCAGCATGTTGGGTTGGCTGGCGCCAAACGAGCTCCTGAGCGCTCTGTCAGACCTTGGTGCCATGTTTCTCCTGTTTCGCGTCGGTCTGGAGGTCAAATCGTCGGAGTTAATGAAGGTTGGAGGAACAGCCACCCTCGTAGCCTTCTCCGGCGTGGTGGTCCCCTTTATGATGGGCTCCGCGATCTTGTTGGGGTGGGGCGCAAAAGTCAACGAAGCGATATTTGTAGGTGCCTCGATGGTCGCCACAAGTGTCGGAATCACGGCCTCGGTACTCTCGGCAAAGGGACTCCTGCACGTTGTTTCCAGCAAGATCATCCTCGCGGCTGCCGTGATCGACGACGTGATGGGATTGTTGGTGTTGGCTGTCGTCAGCAGCGTGACGCACGGTAAAGTCGATTTGCTCCAACTTTTCCTGACAGCTCTAGCGGCCACGGCCTTCACAGTTGTTCTTGCGAAGTGGGGAACGCACGCAATGAATCACGTGGTACCACACGTCGATCGCACCTGGCGGGTGGCGGAATCCCGTTTCGTGATGGCCATGGGTTTACTGTTCGCGCTCTCTTTGCTGGCCGTTTATACCGGAGTGGCCGCGATCGTCGGCGCCTTTCTTGCGGGACTGGCACTGGGCGAAAGCACTGGCGAGCGCGAGCGCGACCTGGCGCAAGGTGTCTCAGAGCTGCTGGTTCCGTTTTTCCTCGCAGGCATTGGCCTGCACGTAAACCTTTCCGCATTCAGTCGCTTATCTACGGCTATGCTGGCACTGGTGATTCTGGCCGCCGCGGTGGTTTCGAAGTTCATCGGCTGCGGCCTTGGGGCCCTTGGTCTAGGCAAAGCAGATGCTATTCGAGTGGGCGTCGGGATGGTTCCCAGGGGCGAGGTCGGTATGGTTGTCGCGCAACTTGGCTTGGCGTATGGAATTCTTTCGCAGAGTTCGTACGGCGTGGTAGTGTTCATGTCCGTGGCTACGACGGTTGTGGCTCCGCCATTGATCAAGATCGCGTACAAGACGCTGTTGAAGGTGGGCGCACCGGCGTTCGAGGAGGGAGTTTTCCGTATTGAGTGAGTTGTCATGAACGATAAGTTAGATCCGAATCCTCCATACGGAGAAAAGGGGGCGTTTCGAAGGATAACAATCACCGTGCCGCCTGACGTCTATGAGCGGCTCGTTCGGGAATCCGCGCGCCGCAAAATCGCTGGGGAGCCGAATCAGTTGCTGTCCGCCTTATTACGAGAAGCCGTGTACCATTACTTAGAGCAACTCGGCTAGCCCAAATCCTCAAAATTCTTGCAGAGGCGAAATGGTGGCGACAGGTTTACTTCGGTACTCTCCCGCTAGTGGCTACTTCGCCGCGCGGCACGAAATTCAGGATGAGCAGCGCCGCTAGACCCTCAAGGCTCGCGAGCACATAGAGGCCTGACGAAGTCTTGCCAGTCAAGTCCCTCAACCACCCCACGACAATCGGACCGAGCCAGCCGGAGAGTCCGCCGATGGAATTGATCAGCGCGATGCCCGCGGCGGCTTCCGTCCCCGCTAGCACTATCATAGGAATCTGCCAAAATACCGGGTACGCGGAGCCGTAACTCGCTAGCGCCAGGCACAGCGACGTGAGAGATAGAATTGGAATGTGAGCGAACACCCCGACGCCTACAAGGAAAACGGCGCAGCTTAGACACGGGAGCGCGGAATGGAAGCGCCTTTCCTGTGCGCGGTCCGAGTGCCACCCAGCCACTACCAGCGCGATCAGATAGAAAACATACGGCACGGCCGATAGTATCCCATTCATCAAAGCGCTTTTCACTCCAAAATCCTGAATGATTGTAGGAACCCAAAACGCGAGTGTGATGACAGCGCTATACAGGCAAAAGGCGATAAGTGAAAGGAGCCAGACTCGACCGCTTCCCAACGACGCTCCCAGTGAATCATTGCGCGGACCCGCGTTGTGACGATCCGCGTCGAGGTCTGCTATGACAAGTTGTTTCTCGCGCTCGGTGAGCCATGAACGTCAACCGCCGGTAACCCTCCAGTGGGTTTTTCAGGTGGAACCCGATGATGGCCTTTTTCTCCCACTCCTCCAGCGGAACCCAGGCGTTGTGCTCGTTCACCTTCCCGTAGGTTCCCGCCAGTCATAGAACTTACTGGCGGCGATTGTCGAGCCACTCGATGAACCGCCCGGAGCTGATCTCGGTCTTCTCCGACCAGCGCCGGACGAAATCCACGATCTGATCCCGCGTATCGTGTGGAACCCAGACCCCGGTCAGAGTTCCCTAAGCGTTTTTTTAGGGTCACATGCTCGGCCCATCAACTCGGCCAAGACCTCGTCCTTGGTCTGGATCTTCCGCTCCAGACAGGCGATCCGTTCCTGGTCGGACATCCCGGCATCTACGCAGCGCCTCGCGGAGATGCTCGCCGA
>Ga0306922_10002246_pt1 | contig 17941 bp, 17 predicted proteins | sample sta12Cox44000082_FD_203758 | JGI IMG/M metagenome (GOLD analysis project Ga0306922, IMG submission 203758) | Lab enrichment of tropical soil microbial communities from Luquillo Experimental Forest, Puerto Rico - statoxic.12C.oxic.44.000.082 (v2)... | ecosystem: Environmental > Terrestrial >... | reverse complement strand
GGTGCCGTAACGCCGGAGATCGAGATACCATTTGTAATCGGCCGGATCCATGTTGTGGCGGCGCATGTTTTCCTCCAGCATGTCGAGTCTCTCTTCACGCTGGCTGCCGCCGACGATTTCGCCGATACCGGGCACGAGCAAATCCATCGCCGCCACCGTTTTCCCGTCGTCGTTCAAACGCATGTAGAAAGGTTTGATCTCCTTCGGAAAATTGAAAACCGTGACAGGACATTTAAAATGTTTCTCGGTCAACCAGCGCTCATGCTCCGATTGCAGGTTTAATCCGTAATCGATCGGGAATTCGAATTTTTCGCCGCTCTTTTTCAAAAGCCCGATTGCGTCGGTATAGGTGATCCGTTGAAATGGCCGCTCGACAACGAAATTGAGTCGCGCGAGCAATTCCTTGTCAACGAATTTCGCGAACAGCTCCATCTCATTGGGGCAATGTTTTCGCACGTCCGCAATCAGATATTTCACCAACTCTTGGGCGAGATCCATGTTGCCGTTCAGATCGCAAAACGCCATCTCGGGCTCGATCATCCAGAACTCACTCGCGTGGCGGGACGTGTTGGAGTTCTCCGCCCGAAACGTCGGGCCGAAGGTGTAAACTTTCGACAGCGCCAGCGCAAGCGCTTCAGCTTCAAGCTGTCCGCTCACGGTCAAGTAGGTCGGCCGAGCGAAGAAATCTTTTGCGTAATCGATCCCGCCGTCCGTCGTTCGCGATTCGGCGGTTGCTATATCGAGAGTCGTGACACGAAACAATTCTCCGGCGCCCTCGCAATCGCTTCCGGTGATGATGGGCGTGTGGACATAAACGAAACCGCGCTCCTGAAAAAACTGATGCACAGCAAACGCAAGCCGGCTGCGTACACGAAAAACGCTGCCGAACAGATTTGAGCGAGGCCGGAGATGAGCGATTTCACGGAGAAATTCAGGCGTGTGTCCCTTTTTCTGAAGGGGGTAGGAATCTTCAGCAGTTCCGATGATCTCGATGTTGTCCGCGACAAGTTCCCATTTTTGTCCTTTACCTTGCGAAGCAACCAGCGCGCCGCTCACGGCAATTGAAGCGCCGGTTGTAAGCCGTTGAACGTCTGCGTAATTCGACAGCGTGTTTCGGGCGATGATCTGAAGGTTGCGCAACGACGAGCCGTCGTTCAGCTCGATGAATGAAAAATCTTTCGAATCGCGCCGGGTGCGTATCCAGCCCTGCACCCGAACTGCATTGATCGGCGCATTACTTCGCAATGCGTCTTTTATTGGGGTTGGAGAAAGGTGCGTCATTTTGAGAGCCAGCAACGTTCAATGCTCAACGTTCAACGTTCAACTCTCAACGTTCAAATCACCCTGGCGTTTTGGAGTGCGCTGACATGTCCGCGCTTCAAACGCGGCGACATGCCGCCGCAGTCGAAGATTCAGCTCAACGGCACCCAATTGCCTGATTGAGGCGGCGCTTTAACGCCATTGAGCGACAGGTAAGTGTATTCCTGCAAAAGGCGCTCGTAGTCGGAGAGAAGCTTCATGGCGTCATTCGGTTTGAGGAAATCGGTTTTGATGGCGGCATCGACTTGCGCCTTCAGAAGTCGCATTAATTCGACTTTGTCCCACTGCGTCATGGCAAGCACTTCGCCGATGGTGCTGCCCTCGATCACTTCCTCGATGTACCAGCCCGATTTTTCGTCGGGATCGAGAAAGACGTGCACCTCTGTGACGCGGCCGAACAAATTGTGAAGGTCGCCCATGATATCCTGATACGCGCCCACCATGAACACGCCGATGTAATACATTTCGCCGGGCGGGATGCGGTGGAGCGGCAAAGTTTCCTTTACGTCTTGAAGATCTATGAATTTAGAAACCTTCCCGTCTGAATCGCAGGTGATGTCCACGATGGTGCCGTGCCGGTCTGGCGGTGTAGTGAGCCGGTGGATCGGCATGATCGGAAAAAGCTGACCGAGTGCCCAGTGATCGAGCAACGATTGGAACACAGAGAAATTGCAAATGTATTGATCGGCCAGGGTGACTTCGAGGTCCTTTACTTCGTCGGGCACATAACGCAGGCCACGATGCATGTTGACAATTTGATGCGCGACCTGCCAATAAACGGTGTCGATTTTCGCTTTGGATTCGAGATCCAGCAGGCCGAGATCGAATGTTTGCTGCGCTTCCTCTTTGATCTGTTGAATATCGTGCAGGCTTTCCATGCGATTCCCACGCTTCAGACGCTGTTTTACGTCCAGGATGTCGCCCACCAGTTTATGATCTTTCTCCCCCGCTTCGACTTTGAGTTTCGGTGCAGTTTTTTCGATCGAGCTAAATGCCTCCAACACCAGCACCGAATGGTGCGCGACAATGGCGCGACCACTTTCACTCACAATAATGGGATGCGCGACGCCTTCAGAATCGCATACGTCCATGATGTTCCAGACAACGTCATTGGCATATTCCTGGAGCGAATAATTAGTCGAGCTATCAAAATCGCTGCGCGATCCATCGTAATCTACGCCGAGGCCACCACCGACGTCGAGATACCCAAGTTGATGTCCGAGTTTGCAAAGCTTTGCGTAATAGCGCGCCCCTTCGCGCACAGCGCGTTTGATCGTTGAAATGTCCGGCACCTGTGATCCAACGTGGAAATGAAGAAGTTTGAGACATTCTGTCAGACCAGCCTCTTTCAACATCTGACTGGCAGCCACGAGATTCGTGGTGTCGAGACCGAATTTGGCGTTCTCCCCGCCGCTTGGCGACCATTTGCCAGAGCCTTTGCTATACAACCGGGCGCGAACACCGATGTAGGGCTCGACGCCGACCTCTTTTGACGCGCGAATGATCTGCTCCAACTCTTCCAGCTTTTCAGCAACGATGATGACCGATTTGCCAAGTTTGCGGCCAAGAAGCGCGATACGAATGAAAGCAGGATCTTTGTAGCCGTTGCAGATGATCAAACTCTCAGGATCTTTCTGCATTGCAAGCGCGGCAACCAGCTCCGGTTTGCTGCCCGCTTCGAGTCCAAAATGAAATTGTTCGCCTGCATCGACGATTTCTTCGATCACCTCTCGCAGCTGGTTGACTTTAATGGGAAAGACGCCGCGATACTCATTGCCATAACCGAACTCAGTTATCGCGCTCTGAAATGCGCGATTAATCGATTCGACGCGGTGCCGAAGCAAATCCTGGAACCGAATCAACAATGGAAAACTGAGGTTTCTTTCGCGCGCTTCATTCACCACTGCCAGGATGTCGATGGAGCCACCGTTATCCTGCAGCGGCCTCGCCTGGACGTTGCCGGAGCTGTTGACAGTAAAATAACCCTCGCCCCAGCCGTCCACATTGTACGTGGCAATCGCGGACTCAAGGTCCCACTCGGTTTTCATTTCGATTCGTTACGCGGCCGCAAACCGCATATTTCAGTCAGCGCGCAGAAATTCAAGCGCACAAGCGCAATTTTTTCCGACACATCGGACATGTCCGACAGGACGTATTCAGCGCACCGCTTGTTTTTCATTTCGCTGCGGATAACGTTCGTTCGTGAACAAAACGGTGATCGAGGTGCAGGTACGGGCGGTTTTGCCGACAAGCGGCGGGTGCGCGGTGTTTATTGGCAATAACGAGAAAGTATTCATCATCTACGTCGATCAAACGGTGGGCAGCGCGATCACCATGTTCATGCGTCAGATCACCAAGGAGCGGCCTCTCACGCACGATCTGATGGCGCATTTGATGACCGCTCTCGGCGCAAAAGTTGACCGAGTCATTATCAATGATCTGAAAAATGCTACTTACTACGCGCGGGTCATCATCCGGGTCCAAAACGAGTTGCAGCAGAAAAAAATTATCGAACTCGACGGACGGCCGAGCGATTGCATTGCCATGGCCACTCAGCAGAAGGCGCCCATCTATGTCAGTCAGGACGTTTGGGAGGAAGTGGACGATATGAGCGACGTCCTGCGCAAAATGGAAGAAGAGGGACTAAGGCCGGAATCGGAAACGGAAGAATAACGTGGCTCAGCCGAGCAGATCGCCGTAGCGCTTATTCGCCAGTTCGAGGCAGCGCGCCAGAATTTCCGTCGCCGTGTAAAGGTGGAAAGCTTCTTCCACCAGTTGACGACACTCAGGAATCTCCAAGCTCTGCACCGCGCGCTTCACTCGCGGGACCAGGCTCGCCGCCGCGCTAAGCTCATCTACGCCGAGCCCCAGCAAAAGCGGGACGAGCGCAATGTCACCGGCCATTTCACCACAAACACCGACCCAGATATGGTTGGCGTGTGCCGCGTCGGTGATCATTTTGAGCAAACGAAGAATGGCCGGATGGGTTGGCTCGTAAAGATGCGCGATCTTCTCGTTCACGCGATCGACGGCAAGCGCGTATTGAATCAGGTCGTTTGTCCCGATACTGAAAAAATCGACTTCCGATGCAAGCACGTTTGCAGTGATGGCTGCGCTCGGGATTTCGATCATTGCGCCAACCTCGATTTTTTCCGCCATCTCCATTCCCGATCTGCGCAATTCTTTTTTGCATTCGTCGAGGGCGGCCACCGCTCCGCGCAGTTCATCCAGTCCGGAGATCATCGGAAACATGATTTTTACGTTGCCCACTGCGCTGGCGCGAAGAATCGCCCGCAATTGGGTTTTAAAGATGTCAATGTTCTCAAGACAGAAACGGATGGCACGCCAGCCCAGGAACGGGTTCAACTCGTCAGTGATATCTACTGTGCCCGGAGCCAATTTGTCGCCGCCCAGATCAAACGTGCGAATGATCAAAGGGTGCGGCCGGACGCGTTCGGCAACTTTGCGATAAGTTTCATATTGTTCGTCCTCGCTTGGTAAAGCAGGCCGGTTCAAATAGAGAAACTCAGTGCGATAGAGTCCGATGCCCTCTGCGCCGTTTACCTCCACCGCATTGACGTCTTCCGGGAGTTCGATGTTTGCCGAAAGCACGATATGACGGCCATCACGCGTGATTGAAGTTGTCTCGCGCAGTTCTTTCAGTTTCGCGGTGACTTTGGCTCTTCGTGATTCGATCTCCGCGTAATGCGCAAGTGTCTCTGGCGCCGGACTGACGATCAGACAGCCGTCATTCCCATCAAGGAGAACCTGCTGACCGGTCTCGACTTTTGCAGTGATATCGTGCAAGCCGACTACGGCCGGGATGCTTAGGGAGCGCGCTAATATCGCCGCATGCGAAGTGCGACTGCCGAGATCCGTCGCAATTCCAAGCACCTTCGCACGGTCCATGCTTGCGGTATCTGAAGGAGTAAGATTATGCGCAACCAGAATGTGCGGCTCCGTCAAGGCAAGAAATGTCTTGGGAGCCTTTCCCTGAAGGTTGCGAATCACCCGTTTTGTTACGTCCTGGATATCCAGCGCGCGCTCTCGCAAATATGGGTCATCGATCCTATTCAGGGTCTCGGCGTAACGCGTGGCGACCTCCTGGAAAATCCATTCCACATTGCATAGATCGGTCTCCAGCTTGCGAAGCACTTCATCGATTAAAGTGCGGTCTTCGACGACCAGCAGGTGAGCGTCGAAAATCGCGGCATCTTTTGCCTCGATCGATTCCGCTATACGCTGCTGCATCTCCAGAATCTGCATACGCGTTTGGATGAGCGCCGTTTCAAAGCGACTGATTTCATCCGCCACCTGGGAAGGGGCAATGCGATAACGGACAACTTCATCCAACTCATCGCGGACGACATGAACATGGCCGAAGGCGATTCCGGGCGAGACGCCAGCTCCTTCAAACCGAATTTCTTTTAGCGCGTTGTTGCCGCTCATCCGCTTGGGAGAGTAAAGCAGATGTCAAACATTGCGAGCGCGCTGTTGCGCGCAGCTTAAGTCGCATTTGTCCCATGGGTCACCTAGGACAATTGGGACATATGAGACCGAATGGGGACGAATCAATCCTCGTTAAATCTCGCGTTGATCAATTCCTCGAGCTCCTCTATTGCTTTTTCCGCGTCTGGTCCCTCGCAACGGATACGCAGCTTTGACCCCTGGCCGGCAGCGAGCATCATCAGGCCCATGATGCTTTTGCCATTTACTTCCTCGCCTTCCTTCGAAACCCAGACTTCCGATCGATGACGGCTGGCGATGCGGACAAACATCGCCGCTGGCCTGGCATGTAGTCCAAGCCGATTTACGATCGCAATCTCCTTCTCAATCCTTTGGGCGGTTGCCGCGCGGTTTGCTCTCCGATACAATAGCGCCATTAGGTTGCTCCTTTTTGCTCCATCAGTCCCAGCAGCTTGGTGTTGAAATCAACGGCTGCGTTTTGGCCCAGGCCTTTCAATTTTTCGTCCATCGCCGCGACCTCGACCAGGCGCGCCATGTCACGACCGGTTCTGACCGGAATTGTTACGTGCGGCACTTTAAGCCCGAGGATTTCATAAAATTCGCGGTCGAGCCCGATACGATCGACCTCTTCTACCTCCTGCCAGTCTTTTAGCGTAGCGACAAGGTCCAAGCGTTTTTCGACTCGAATACTCCCGATACCGAAGACCTTTGCCACATCGATAATGCCGATGCCGCGGACTTCCATATGATTGCGGGTGAGCTCTGGCGCGGTTGCCATGAGCTCGCGTCCTTCCAGCATCGTAATCCGGGTTACATCATCAGCCACCAAACTGTAACCACGTTCGATCAACCCCAGCACGCACTCGCTTTTTCCAATGCCGCTGGCTCCGCGAATCAAAACGCCTACGCCAAGAATGTCCACCATGCTGCCGAATTCAGTCACTGTCGGCGAAAAATCCATCTCCAAAGCGATTGTTGCGGCGTTGATGAACTTCATTGTGATCATCGGAGTGCGAAACACAGCGATTTTTGCCGCCGCGGTGACAGCGACCAGCTCCGGCGCAAGATGAAATCCGCGTGATACCACCAGACACGGGATCTTGTGCTCGCACATTTTTCGAAATCGACTGATGCGCAGCGTGGAAGACAGGCTCTTGAGATAAGAATGTTCCGCCGCGCCCAATACCTGCACCCGTTTCTCGGCGAAATACGTGTAGAAACCCGAAAGCGCCAGGCCCGGGCGATTAATGGTTGGTTCGCGAATTTTCCGATGAAACCCCACGCGCGGGCCTTCCAATTTCATCTGTAATTTTTCGGCGTGAGAATTGTAAAAGCTTTCGACCGTGACAACCGGGACACTTTTCTGCTGTTCAGTTGGGGAGGTAATTGTTTTGGTCCCGTCTCGTTCGGACATGATCAGGAATAACTTCTAGCGTGAATACCGCGCAATTTCCAATCTGCCTCGAACAGGCAATCGACGCGCTTGCCAAATTTCATATGCGCGTGTCGTCGCAGCGCCGAGTGTGGGCGTGCCACGTTCGAAGCTTACACCAGATCCTTCGGCGGTTGAGGATGACGTGCGGCTGCACGCACGCGTCACATTTTGAAGCGTTCGCCGAGGTACAGCTGGCGGCTGATTGGATCGTTAATCAGAAAGTCTTTTGTGCCCTCACTCTCTACTCGGCCGTCGTAAATCAAATAGGCGCGGTCTACGATGGAGAGAGTCTCGCGCACATTGTGGTCGGTGATCATGATGGCGAGCCCCGATTTGCGCAGGTTCACGATAATCTGCTGCACATCATAAACCGCAATGGGATCGACGCCGCTGAAGGGTTCATCGAGCATCAACAACTTTGGTTGCGTGACCAGCGAACGCGCGATGGTTAATCGTCGCTTCTCGCCGCCGCTCAATGTGAGCGCGACATTTTTCGCGATCCGCTCGATGCCAAACTGGTGCAACAGTTGATCGCAACGGTTCCGCCGCTCGGCTTTGCTCAACGGGAGCGTTTCCAAAATCGCGAGAATATTTTGTTCCACCGTCATCTTGCGAAAAATCGATTCCTCTTGCGGCAGATAACCCATCCCGAGTCGGGCCCGTTTGTACATCGGGTAGTCCGTGACATCGGTCTTGGAAAAAATCACGCGACCACTGTTGGGCCTTACCAGACCGACGATCATGTAAAAACTGGTGGTCTTGCCTGCGCCGTTCGGCCCGAGGAGTCCGACGATCTCGCCCGCGCGAACGTACATATTGATGCCGTCCACGACCGCGCGACCGCCATAAATCTTGACCAGTTCCTCGGTGGTCAGAACAGTTTCCGCTTTCGCTGTGACCGGCGAAGGAATCTTGGCAGTCGAAGCCGGCAGAGTTTGACTAATCATGGCTTCGGCAAAGACGAGGCTGGCGAGATCTGTGGAGCCGGTGAAGTCTGAGAAGGAGTTGCTCCACCCTTCTTTTCCTCATTCGGCTGCTGACGAATCTCGGTGCGGCTTGGCCCGTGCGTAGTCAGTTGGCTGTTTTGATTGATGATCATCACTGTATCAGAGCTGGTCGCCACGTGCATGTTTAATCCCTCCTGCACACGCGGTGTTCCTCTCAATTCAACATCGCCAGTTGCTGCTGTATAAATGGCTTTGTCTGCCCGACCAACGGCGCGCGTCGGCGGCCCGCCATTGGGATCAGGTCGGTCGCGCACCAGCCCAACGTTCCCTTCGGCAACGGCTTTCTCCAGGCCCTGATTTTGTCCTTTGGTAATGAACACTGTTAATTTGTCACATTGAAGATTAAAACGCGGATCGGTTACCTTCACCCGGCCGCTAAAGATGCCCATGTTCTTAGTCGAATCAAAGAACGCCTCATCGGCGTAGATTTCCGTTAGGGTCGGGGCGTTGGAATCCAACCCCGTAGCAGGCTGGCCGAACAACTTCGCGGTCGACGATTTATTTTCTTTCTCGGCTGCCGTTTTCTTCGTCTTCTTCTCCGATGTAACCGCGGCAGCTTTGGGCGCTTCAGCGGCAGCTTGCCCCTGCACACGCACATTCCCCGCGCAGACGATCAGGAGAATCAACAGCACCGCCAGTTTTCTCATTCGTTCGTGTTCGGTTTGGCAGTCAGATGTGATTGGTCAGTGATCACCATTTTCACATTTCCGATCAATCGGCCGGTCCGCGTGTTCGTATCGAAGTAGACTGAATCGCCAGCAATGTTGAAATCAGCGCGCTGGATCGTCGTGCGTTCCTGCGAACTGAGGACGCGGGTTTTTAAATCGAGCACTGACGTGTGCATGTCGATTAGCAGATCGGGCTTATTCTCCGGGGTGTAGGTGGTAATTTTGAGGTGTTGAAATCCGATGTGTTCCTGATCAATTCGGTGTGCTGTCCCGGCTTCAAATCTTCCGCGCAGATGGCCTTCGCCATCGAAATCTGGCAACACAAGGCCCTTCGCTTCATGGCCGATCGGCAGGGGGATGTTCGTTAGGCTCCGTTCACCCGGAGACGTACTTGGCGGCGCGGTCGCCTGCGCTTTTTTCTTGCGGCCTTTTGACTGACCGGGCACCTGAGGCGCCGATATCAAAACGGACAACGCGACTGATAATAACCACACAAGCCAGCTCCGAAATGCAGAGCGGCCGCTACGAAACGGCAGCATGAATAGCCTTTAACATGCGCAGGTGCTTCGGCAAATCCTTTAGCGGAATCTGAGTCGGCCCATCCGACAACGCGCGCGCGGGATTTTCATGCACTTCCATAAAGATCCCGTCGCAACCTGTGGCCATCGCGGCCCTGGCCAGCGCCGGAGCCAGGACGGCGTCGCCTGACGTCGAGTCCCCCGCCCCGCCTGGCCGCTGCACGGAATGTGTAGCGTCAAAAATCACCCGATATCCCGCTTCGCGCATCCAAAAGAGCGAGCGCATGTCTGCTACGAGGTTGTTGTAACCAAACGTCGTGCCGCGCTCGGTGAAACAAAACTTTGAGTTACCAAAAACAATCAGTTTTTCGGCGATGTTTCGCACGTCCCACGGCGCCAGAAACTGGCCTTTTTTCACATTGATCGCGCGACCGGTCTCTGCAGCAGCGCGAAGCAGATCCGTTTGCCGGCAGAGAAACGCCGGGATTTGCAACATATCGATGCTTTCGCCGGCGGTCCCCGCTTCCTTCGAGGAATGAACGTCGGTTGTCACTGCTATTTTCAAGTCCCGCCCGATCGCCGAAAGGATCTCGCAGCCCTCGCGCACGCCGATTCCGCGAAACGAACGCACCGAACTTCGATTCGCCTTGTCGTACGAAGCCTTGAAAATGAAATCAACATCTGCGGCGGAGCAAATTTCAGCGATCTTCTTTGCGATGCGCCAGACAAACTTCTCCGACTCAATCACACACGGCCCGAGAATAAACGCGGGGCGTTTTCCGCCAATGATAACGTTGCCGATTTTGAGAGACTTGACTTTCATTGATCGCGCTCAGTCTCGGGAAGCGGGCGATTGAGGTCAATCGCCCCTACCTCGGCACCCCCAGCGCCGCCTGAGGTAGCGCCTCGCACGAGATCGTAAATTGCAAACGGCGCGTACAAGCCGAGAAAAAAGAGCAGTGCAACTCCGTGCATTTGCAGAAGATACAGCGGTCGCGAGTCAGAGAGAAAACTCAAAATAGAAAACGCCTCCGGTTTATGCAGCAAAAAACCGTAGTTAAAGCCAGTTAGTTCGTCGGCAATAAACGTGACCACAAAGTAAAACTCCGACCACAGCCACACACGAACGATCGACATGGGATACGGCCGGTATCGACGGATCAACATCAGGAAAACCACACCGACGATAATGCCGCAATGCGAGATGAAAAAACTGATGAAACGCCAATCTGGAAAACCAAAGCGCAGGTTTGGCGTAAGGACAGCCTGCAATGTGCCGCCAATTCCCCAGAAGTACGCCACTTCGAACCAGCGCTGATTTCCGGTCCACATCGCCACGATCACAACCACCATGCCCCAGTCGCACATTTGCATTGGCAACATTTGCCGCCAATTCACAACGCCGTGGCTGCGAATAAAAACAAGATAGGCGATGTAGTTCAAGATCAGCACGGCGGAGAGGATGCCGACAACGATCTTTTCCAGCCGCTGGGATTTTGTTCGCCGCACGACACAGGCAAGTGCAAATGGAAGTACCATCGTGAGAAAAATGACCGTGAGATGCGGCAAACCGTACGGATGAAATTCGGGCGCCTCATTCATGAGCATGGACAGAAATCCCAAAAGCCAAGATCCAGAGACATAACTGGCATCCTGAGCGACACGAAGGATCTCTGGCATGATCACCAAGAGATAATCAGAGATGTTTCGCTCCGCTCAAGATAACAAAACGAGATAAACGCGCAGGTGATTGTAGTTTTTCTGGAGGTTGGACGTTGGATTTTGGAGCTTCCCCTTCAGCGGATCACCCAGAGATTGCACGGAATAACATCCGTAATCCAAGCAATGTTACTGGGAAGCGGCTGACCAGTTTCGCCCTTTTTCTGCAGCGGCACCACAATCAAATCCGCGTCCACCGATTGAACGAAATCCGAGGCAATCAACCCAGTATTGCCACGGATGCATCGCGCTTCGATGGGGACTTCGGTCGCGCCAGCTGATAAAACAAATTTTTCCAGCGCGTCTTCTTCATCATCGTGCGATCCGGGCTTTTCATGTCTGCTTGTATCTGGACGAATCGACGCACGCGCTTCGTCAAACGTGGTAATGATGCGGATAACGTAAAGTCTCTCGGACGATTCCGCCGCAGCCAGCGGTAGAGTTTTGATCAAGGCCTGTAGTCCGTGGTCGCCGTAATCAGCAATGAAAACGATCCGGTTCAGCGGTTTGGGGTTCAGCAACGGTTTGGTGAAAAGCATCACCGAGCAGAGCGCTTCTCGCACGAGACGGCGCGCGACATTCCCCAGAAACGGATGCAGCACCACTTCCTTCTCCAGTGCGCCAGCAACCACCATGTCGATTTTCTCACGAGCGAGCGTGCGCAAAATAGCATCAGCCGGATCTCCTTCTTCATAATGAATCCTTGAATCCGTTGGAAGCTGAAGCTGCGCCAGCGTATCGTGAAACTTCTTTGCGGTTTCTTCAGTTCGCTTGCCCGCAAAGATCAGATGAAGATCGGCGGAAAAACGTTCTCGGATTCGCTTCGCTTCGGCAAGAACCTGCCTGAAGCGCGGCGAAAAGGCCGTCGCCACGGCAATGCTTTTGTATGGTGATGGATCAGCCATTGCGAACGAACCGCAATCTCGCGTCTCACAAGCTTTCGGCAACTCGAGCGAAAAATGACGAATGACCGAATGAGGACTCATCGCGAGAGCTGGGGATTCGTCATTCGTCCTTTGACATTCCTTTGGCATTCGTCGTTCGGACATCGTCATTTGGCTTTTAATTCTCCAGTTCCTCTGCGAATTTTCGCAGATGCGGCGCGCAATTTACCCGGGCAGTTTCGACCCGGTGACCAACGGTCACCTGGATGTGATTGAGCGTGCGCGGAAACTGTTCGACGAAGTCGTGGTGGCAGTCGCAGACAATGACGAGAAGCAGCCGCTTTTCTCGCTAAAAGAACGCCTCGATTTGCTGCGAGAAACGGCCGGGAAAATTGACGACGTGCGAGTCGCACAGTTCAGGGGATTGCTAGTCGATTTCGCCAGGGCGGAAGACGCGGGAGCGGTGATCCGTGGTTTGCGGGCCGTATCCGATTTTGAGTTCGAATTTCAAATGGCGCTGATGAATCGAAAACTGGATGCCGCGGTAGAAACGATTTTTTTAATGCCGAAGGAGGAATACACGTACCTCAGCTCGCGTATTGTAAAAGAAATCGCGCGACTCGGCGGCGATGTGTCAAGTTTTGTGCCGGCTTGCGTGGCCAAAGCGCTGAGCAGGAAATTCATTTAATGAAAGTTGGAGGATCAGCTCATGAAAGTGCATCTGAAACAAATTCCAGCTCAGGGTCTGCATCTGGAAGGAGAGCAGGATTGCCCCATCCAGGACTTGGAATCGGAGGGAATCCGTTGCGTTGGTCGTTTGCATTACGATCTTGACCTTGGCGTTGCAGGAGGCGCGCTGTGGGCGAATGGCTCGCTGTCCCAGCCAGTTGAGCTGCGCTGCGTGTCGTGTCTGGAAAAATTCGTGCACGAGATCCGAGTGCCGGCATTCGCCGTACACATGGAGCTCCACGGGCCGGAGACGGTCGATCTTACCCCCTCTATTCGCGAGGAAATCTTACTAAATCTCCCAGCGCATCCGCATTGCGACAGGGACGGCGATCGAGTTTGCAAAGCGAAACAGGTTAAACAGGTTAAGACTACAGGGCAGCAGATGAAGCGGAAGTCGGATTGGAGCGCGCTGGATCGATTGAAGTTAAAAAGTTAAATGAGTTAAATAAGTTACAAAGGTGCCTCTTTAACGTTGTAACTCTTTTAACCAATGGCTTGTATGACTTGTTTTTCAAAAAAGGGATGCTTTGGTAACGTGCACCCATGGGAGTCCCAAAACGCAAAACATCCAAGATGCGCTTACGCATGCGCAAAGCAGCGAACCGGTGGCATGCCGCGCGTCTGAACAAGTGTCCACAGTGCGGAAGCGCCGTCCCGTCTCACACCGCCTGCCCAACCTGCGGCTACTATCGCGGGCGACAGGTGTTGATGCTCGAAGGAAAATAGGACACCGCCGCGCTTCGCAGAGCGAAGCGGCTACAATTTTCACTTTGCATTCGGAGACTAAAGTTCGCAAACTTTTGCACTGATGAAGATCGCCCTCGATGCGATGGGCGGTGACTTTGGTCCGCCTAACCTTGTTGCCGGCGCCGTGATGGCGCTTCGTGATTACCGGCAGATCAACAAGCTTTTTCTGGTCGGAGGCGCTGCCGAGATAGAAAGCGAGTTGCGCAAACATCAGTGCAACGACTCACGCATCGATATTGTGCATTCCACCCAAGTGGTGGAGATGAGCGACCGCGCCTGGACAGCCGTTCGCCGAAAGAAAGACTCGTCAATCAGTCGCGCTGTCGATCTTGTGAAACACGGCGACGCGGACGCGGTGGTGAGCGCCGGTCACACCGGCGCAGCAGTCGCTACGAGCATGATTAAGTTACGCACGCTTCAAGGGATCGACCGGCCCGGCATCGCGGCGCTGTTGCCCACGCAGTTCAACGTTTTTGTTTTGATCGACGCCGGGGCGAACATCGACGCGCGCCCGGAGCATCTTTTGCAATACGGCATCATGGGTTCAGTGTATTCCAGCCATGTTCTCCGTTACAAAAAGCCGCGGGTCGGTTTGATCTCGCTAGGGGAAGAAGATGTCAAAGGCACCGAGCTGACAAAGGAAGCCTTTAAAATGTTGAAGGAGAGCTCGCTGAATTTTCGTGGCAACATCGAAGGCCGGCATTTGTTTGAAGATCCGGTGGAAGTGGTGGTGTGCGACGGTTTTGTCGGCAACGTCATTTTGAAAACGTCTGAGTCGATTGCGGTGGCGATTTTCAAATGGCTTAAACAGGAATTGACGCGTTCGAAGATTCACATGGTCGGCGCGTATCTGGCGCGAAAGGCATTTCGCGTAATCAAAGATAAAACGAACTACGAGGAATATGGCGGCATGCCGCTGCTTGGTGTGAATGGGATTTGCATCATCGCACACGGCGCGAGCACGCCATTAGCGATCAAGAACGCGCTACGTGTGGCGGCCGAGTCCATTGAACAGCAGGTGAACCCGCATATCGTCGAGGAGATTCGCCGTTACCATGAAACGACAGCCCCGCTTGAGCCCGCGCTCCACTAAGGCGCTGCGCACGGTCTCAATCATCGGCACAGGGAGTTATGTGCCCGAAAAGATTCTGACCAACGCAGACCTGTCACGAATTGTGGATACCAGCGACGATTGGATCACCACGCGCACGGGAATCAAAGAGCGCCGCATCGCAGCAAAGGATGAAAATACAAGTGACATGGCGACGAAGGCGACGCTCAAGGCAATCGAGCAAGCCAAGATTTCGCCGAAAGAGATCGATCTCATCATCGTGGCAACGGCCACTCCCGACATGCTTTTCCCGGCTACGGCCTGCTTCGTTCAAAAGAAGATCGGGGCGACCAACGCCGCTTGCCTCGATATTGCTGCGGCCTGCGCCGGCTTTCTCTTTGGCTTGGAAATCGCACAGCAATTTGTTACCTCGCATACACACGACACCGTCCTCGTGATCGGCGCTGAAAAATTGACATCGATTACAAACTGGACCGATCGCAATACTTGCGTGCTTTTTGGAGACGGCGCCGGCGCGGCTATTTTGCGCCACCGGGGCAGCGCTCACGGCGTAATTGCAACGCACATCGGCAGCGACGGCGAGTACACAGACATTTTGTTCATGCCTGGCGGGGGCTCGCGCTGTCCCATCACGCGGGAAAATGCGGACCTGCATTTAACAACGATCCACATGACCGGTAAGGAAGTGTACAAACAGGCCGTTATCGCCATGCTTAACGCAGCGAAAAAAGCGCTTGATCAGGCTGGACTCTCCATCGAAGACATCGCGTGCGTCATTCCGCACCAGGCAAATCTGCGCATCATTGAGGCCATCGCGGATCGCCTCGGCATCTCGCGCGACAAGATGTTTGTGAATTTGGATCGCTACGGCAACACGTCCGCAGCCGCCGTCGCTATCGCGCTCGACGAAGCCAATCGCAGCGGCCGAATCAAGCGCGGCGATTACGTTCTAATGGTTGTTTTCGGCGGCGGGCTTACTTGGGCGAGCACGATACTGGAATGGTAAAGCTGTTGCCGCCATAGTTGGCGTTTCACAGAATGGAGCCGGCGGCAGCCAAGCGACATAGACGGGAAGCCCCACAGGCTGAGCGAGCTGGCGCGAGCGAATCAAACGCCCTACAATCAATGGATGCTCATCGAAACTCACGCGCATCTCGATTTTCCGGACTTCGCTAATGATCTCGACGAGGTTCTTCGTCGCGCGGCCCAGGCGGGAGTAACGCGCATCGTAACGATCGGCACGTCGATCGATAGCAGCCGGCGAGCAATCGAGTTTGCGGAAAAATATCCGGCTGTTTACGCGGCAATTGGCGTTCATCCAAGTTACGCTGAAGAAGCAGGGGAAGACGTGATGACGCCGCTGCGCGAACTGGCAAAGCACCCGCGCGTTGTGGCGATCGGCGAGACGGGCCTCGATTATCATCGTTTGCCGAGCGAAGAGGTGGCGAAGGAAAAGCAGGTCCAGGTCATGACGGCACTGCGCACTGAGACGGATGAAGAAATCGAAGCGCAAATTCGCGACGGCGCTTATAAATCGAAACAAGCGAGTCTATTTCAACAACAACTCGACCTCGCCGCGGAGTTGGGCCTCAACGCAGTGATCCATCAACGCGACGCCTGGGACGACACGTTGAAAATCATGCGGCCATACAGGGGGAAGTTGCGCGGGGTTTTTCATTGTTTCGGAGGCACGCTCGATCAAGCAAATGAAGTTCTTGATCTGGACCACCTCGTTTCGTTCACTGGAATTGTCACTTTCAAAAACGGCGCGGCCGTGCGAGACGTCGCGGCACAAATACCGCTCTGGAAATTGATGGTCGAAACCGATTGTCCCTATCTGGCGCCCGTTCCTTTTCGCGGAAAGCGCTGCGAACCTGCGTATACGCGCATCGTAGCGGAAGCGATCGCGACTGCACGGGAGATTCCGTTGGAAGAAATTGCCGAAACAACAACCGAAACCGCAGAGAAGTTCTTCAGGTTTAATCGCAAATGAAAATCAATGAACCAAGCGGCCCCGGCATCCTGCCGAGGAGATATGCGCTGGAAGCATATGCGACATTGCTTCTCGCGCTTTTTATCGCATCCTGCGCTGCCCCAGACACGCAGCATCAAATTGTGATCAGCACGCGCGAGCAAAAGTTAGCCCTGCTCGACCGCGGCAATCTGATGGCCATTTATCCGGTCTCGACCTCCAAGTTTGGTCTCGGCGATTGGCGAGGCAGCAGGTACACGCCATTGGGCCAATTGGAGATCGCGGAAAAAATTGGCGATAATGCGCCACCGGGAGCCGTATTCAAAGATCGGCGGCGCACTGGTGAAATTGTCACGCCGGATTCGCCTGGGCGGGACCCGATCGTGACACGGATTCTCTGGTTGCGCGGACTCGAGCCGCAAAACACCAACGCCTTCACGCGGGATATCTACATCCACGGCACAACGGAGGAGCGGCTGATCGGCACACCTGCCAGCTATGGGTGCATCCGAATGCGATCGAGTGACATCATAAATTTATATGACATCGTAGGAGTTGGCGCTGCGGTGACCATTGTTGACACGTCACTGACGTCGGCTATTCCAGGCTTTGTTCCTCGCGACACGCTCGCGATCCGGTAGGCGCTCGAGCGTGATATAGAGAATCCTGTCTGCGCGCGACCATGTTTTCTCGCAGACACGATTGTCTGCGTCACTCACGGCAGTTTGCCGAGATGTTCTCTTGGCGTTTCGCGCGAGAGCAGCTTCATGTCCGCGTCCACCATGATTCGCACAAGTTGGTGAAATCGGACTTTTGGTTCCCAGCCGAGGATTTTCTTCGCCTTTGAAGCGTCACCAAGCAGAAGGTCCACTTCTGCTGGTCGCTCGTAACGCGGGTCGTGCTTTACGAATTGCTTCCAATCCAGATCGGCGTGAGCGAAGGCAGCTTCGACAAACTCGCGCACGCTGTGGGTTTCGCCCGTAGCCAGCACGAAGTCGTCTCCTTCGTCGAGTTGCAAAATTCGCCACATGGCCTCGACGTACTCAGGCGCATATCCCCAGTCGCGTTTTGCGTCAAGGTTCCCGAGGAACAATTCTTTTTGCAGCCCGTGCTTAATCGCAGCGACTGCGCGCGAGATTTTGCGGGTAACGAAAGTTTCACCGCGCCGCTGGCTTTCATGGTTAAACATGATCCCGTTGCTGGCGCGAAGGGCGTAACTCTCCCGATAATTAACGGTCGCCCAATATGAAAACACCTTCGCCACGCCGTAGGGACTACGCGGCCAAAAGGGAGTCTTCTCGGTTTGCGGCGTCTGTTGCGCCTTACCGAATATTTCACTGCTCGACGCTTGAAAAAAACGCGAACGCAATCCGGTTTCGCGGATTGCTTCCAGGATGCGGATC
>Ga0306922_10002241_pt1 | contig 17953 bp, 16 predicted proteins | sample sta12Cox44000082_FD_203758 | JGI IMG/M metagenome (GOLD analysis project Ga0306922, IMG submission 203758) | Lab enrichment of tropical soil microbial communities from Luquillo Experimental Forest, Puerto Rico - statoxic.12C.oxic.44.000.082 (v2)... | ecosystem: Environmental > Terrestrial >... | reverse complement strand
TCCAGCGCCAAAAACGGGTCAGGCGAGAAGTCGGGCAGCAGCCCCGCGCCGTCCACCGCGGCCGCGTCGACGTAACCGGTTATCCACAACGCCATTTCTGACCGGCATCGCCGGAACCGCGCCGCGCCTACCGTGGCGGCGTGGGGGAATCGCTGAACCCGACGCTGTTGCGCCGGCTATCGACGTCGCTGCGCCCGGACTGGACTCGCACCGTGCTGGCCCGGCGAGTGGCCGCAGGCGGCCTCGTCGCGTTGGCCGGCATCGCGGCTCTGCGCCCCAATCCTGACGGTGACCGCGCCGAGGTGGTGGTGGCCGCGCGCGACCTGCACCCCGGGGCCGCGCTGACCCTCGACGATGTCCGGCTCGAAACCCGTTTGGCCGCAACGGTTCCCGATGGGTCAGCCGCCGACCTGGGCGCCGTCATCGGTTCGACGCTGGCCGGCCCGACGAGGCGCGGCGAGGTGCTCACCGACGTCCGGTTGCTCGGCAGCCGGCTGGCCGAGTCGACGGCGGGGCCCGGCGCGCGCATCGTGCCGCTGCATCTGGCGGACAGTGCCCTGATCGACCTTGTCCGGGTCGGCGACGTCGTGGACGTGCTGGCTGCGCCGGGCACCGACTCGCAGGCGCCGGGCCAGGGCAGCAGGGTCGTGGCGACCGACGCGGTCGTGGTGCTCGTGTCGGCCAAGCAGAAAGTCCAGGCCGCCGATGGCGACCGCGTAGTCTTGGTTGCGCTGCCGGCTCGCGTGGCGAACGCGGTGGCAGGCTCGACGCTCGGTCAGACGGTAACGTTCACCCTGCACTGAATGCCGGGCCGCTGTTAGGCACGTGTTCGATAGCAAACTCTGTCCAGCCCAGAAAGGACATCCCCCATGCTCAAAGGGTTCAAGGAGTTTCTCTCGCGGGGCAATATCGTCGACCTGGCCGTCGCCGTCGTCATCGGTACCGCCTTCACCGCACTGGTCACCAAGTTCACCGAAAGCATCATCACGCCGTTGATCAACCGGATCGGTGTCAACCAGAAATCCGATGTCGGCATCTTGAAGATCGACATCGGCGGCGGTCAGACCATCGACCTGAACATCCTGCTGTCGGCCGCGATCAACTTCTTCCTGATCGCGTTGGTCGTGTACTTCTTCGTCGTCCTCCCCTACAACACGCTGCGCAAGCGTGGTGAGGTCGAACAGGCCGACGACGCACAGATCGTTCTGCTCAGCGAAATCCGCGACCTTCTCGCCCAAACCAATGGGGACTCGTCGGGCAAGCACGGTGGGGCCGTCAAGACACCAACGCCAGAGCACGGACCCCGCGCGGACGTCGAATCACAGTGACCCATCACTGCGAGTAGTCGGGCGGTTAGATCTCCAGGCTCGACAACTGGCCGATGATCTGAGCGGCGAGCGGATTCAGCGTCGCCATGCCGTCGCGCACCGCGTAACGCGAACCCGCGAGGTTGACCACCAACGTACTTCCGGAGACGCCGGCCAAACCGCGTGACAATCCGGCATCGACGATTCCCGCGGACAGCCCCGAGGCGCGGATGGCCTCCGCGATACCCAGGATTTCTCGATCCAGAATGTCGCGGGTGGCCTCCGGGGCGACGTCGCGTGGGGTGACTCCCGTCCCGCCGACCGAGACCACCAGGTCCACCCCACCGATGACCGCGGTGTTCAGCGCGTTGCGGATCTCGACCTCGTCGGCCGCGACGGCAACCACGCCGTCAACAACGAACCCCGCCTCGGTCAGCAGCTCGGTCACCAGCGGCCCGCTATGGTCCTCGTCCCCGTGCGCGGTGCGATCATCGACCACGACGACGAGAGCCCGGCCGAGGACCAATTCCGCACCCGTATCCATGGGTGCAACCGTATATCCGAGTTCCGACAGCGGCTCGTCGACTCTCATCACTGATCCGCCTTGCCGAGGGTGATCTGCACGGTGCGGCTCCCGCCACCGGGATCCTGGTAGGTCAGCGACACCTTGTCGCCGGGCGCTTTGGATCGCACGGCGGCAACCAATGCGTCGGCGCTGTTGATCGGGCGGTCGTCGACCTTGGTGACGACCACACCCTTGGGCACTCCGGCGGTCGCGGCCGCGCCGCCTTGAACCACGTCGACAACCTTGGCGCCCGGGGTGCCCTTGTCACTGGTCACCTGCACGCCGAGCGAGGCATGCGTCGCCTTGCCGGTGCTGATCAATTCGTCGGCGATGCGCTTGGCCTGGTCGACCGGAATCGCGAAGCCGAGGCCGATCGAGCCGCTCTGGGCATCCGGCGAATCGGCCCCCAGGGTCGCGATCGCCGAGTTGACGCCCACCAGCTGCCCGCTCATGTTGACCAAGGCACCACCGGAGTTACCCGGGTTGATCGCCGCGTCGGTCTGAATCGCGTCCAGCACGGTGTTTTGGTTACCGGACTCGCCGGTCGTGGACACCGGACGGTTCAATGCGCTGATGATTCCGGTGGTCACCGTGCCCGACAGACCCAGGGGTGACCCGATCGCGACCACCGGCTGACCGACCCGCAGGTCCGCCGAGGAGCCCATCGAGATGGGGGTAAGGCCGGAAACGCCCTGCACCTGAATCACGGCGATATCGCTAGTGGGGTCGGCACCGATCACCGTAAAGGGTGCGGTACGGCCGTCGGAGAAGGTCACCGTCGTTTTTGGCGCCGGACCGCCCGGGCCGCCAGGAGGACCGCCCGGGCCGCCAGGAGCACCGCCCGGCGCGCTGGGGGCGCCCCCCGGCTTGGCCGCGGCCGCGACCACGTGGTTGTTGGTCAGAATCTTCCCGTCGGCCGAAAGGACGATGCCGGAGCCCTCTTCCGACTGACGACCCATGTCGGTCTCCAACATGACAACGCTGGGGACCACCTTGGAGGCGACCTGCTCGACGCTGCCCGGGGGCATGTTCGCGGCCGGGACGCTGGGAGCGGCCCCCGGGATGATCCCGTGGCTGCCGCTACCCCCGGAGTGCGTGCCCAGCTCGACGGCTGTTGCCGCGGCGCCGCCTATCCCGGCCGACACCACCGCGATCGCCAACGCCCCTACGGCCAACGCGCCTGCGCGGGACCGTCTCTGGGGTGGCGGCCCAGGCGGGGGAGCCATCGGCGGCAGCAACCCGGGTATCGGACCCGTTGTGGTACGGGCGAACATCGGAGCCGTCCCGGTGCCGGCGGGGATGGGACCCGCCCCGGTGCCCCCGGGTATCGGGCCCGGCCCGGTACCGCTGAACGGCTCGTAGGGCCGGCGGTACTGCGTCGTCGGCGATGCCTGCACCGGCTGGCCTTGCGTGGACGGCGGATAGCGCCAATCGAACTGGTCGGTGTATGGCTGCTGGTACCCCTGGGCATAGGCGGGGTGCACAGGCTGATTAGGCCCGGTACGGTATCCCGGCTGCTGCGGCGGTGGCGAATACCTTGGGTCATTCGTCATGTCGCTACGTCGCTCTTCCTCTACTTCGGCCGATGTCGGCTCGACTCGGCTCGATTCCAACAGTAACTGCAGGCCTACCTTGCCCGCGCGGACTGAGAGTCCACTGAGATAACGTTCGCTGAATCCCGAGAGTTCGCCCCGTTGCCCGCCACGGGAACCAGGGGGTCGGTCTCGGCCTCGATCTTACTGTCGGCGGCAGGCGTCTGGTATGTCGAAACCGGCATCGGCCGGCCTGGAAGGAGCACGTAAATGGATGTGCCCGGGGGCTGCCCTCCCGGCACGGTGTCCTCGACGCGAAGCAACCCACCGTGGCTGAGTACCAGCTTTTTGACGATCGCCAACCCAAGCCCCGAACCGGGCAACGCCCGGGCCGTCGCCGATCGGTAGAACCGCTCGAACACCAGACGGCGCTCGTGCGGTGGAATCCCCGGGCCATGGTCGGAGACCACCAGCTCGGCGTGGGACGGATCGAGTTGCCTCATCGCGATACCGACACGGCCGCCCGACGGGCTCCACTTGGCCGCGTTGTCCATGAGGTTAAGCACAGCGCGCGACAGCCCGGCGCTGTCGCCGTAGACCTGCCAGGGAAACACTTCGACGTCGAAGTGAATATCGTTGCGCCGCCGCCTAACTCGCTCGAGGCTGCGATCAATCACCTCGGACATGTCGACCGGCTCGTGCACCACCTGATCGGCGTCGTCGCGGGTAAGGTCCACCAAATCGCCTACCAGCGTGGACAATTCCTCGATCTGCGCGAGCACATCGGCTCGCAGGCCGACCATCTCCTGCTCGGGTAGCCGCGGCGCACCCGGCTCCATCGAGGCCATCAGCAGTTCGACGTTGGTGCGCAGCGACGTCAGCGGGGTGCGCAATTCGTGTCCGGCGTCGGTGACCAGCCGCGCCTGCCGCTCCCGGGATTCGGCCAACGCCCGCAGCATCAAATTGAATGCCTCGGTGAGCCTGGCCAGTTCGTCACTGCCGAACACCGGGATAGGCCGCAGGTCGTCAGTACGCGCCACCCGCTCGGCGGCTTCGGTAAGGCGAGCTACCGGACGCAACCCCGCCCGGGTGACCATGCCCCCGGCCACCGCGGCGACCGCGACGCCGACGCCACCGACGATCAGCAGCACCCAGCGCAGCTTGGTCATGACCGCCTCGGTCGGCTTCAGACTCTTGGATATCACCAGTGAACTGCCGTTGGTCAGGTGGATGGCGAGGATTCGTTGATCCGATGCGGTGCGGCGCGACATGAACAAGTCGCCACGGATGACGGCCTTTTCGGTGGTTCCGACGGGCAGGATCTGGCCCGGCTGGTTGGCGCTGTAGATCGAACGGCCCGGGTTCACCAGCATCGCGTTGACGTCCGAATAGGCGGTGCCCTCGATGGCCTTCCCCGGGTCGGCGGCCAGCGAACCACTGGCGATCAGCAGTTGCGCCCGGCTCTGCAGCTGGTTGTCGATATCGCTGTACAGCGCGGCCGAAATCACTGCGTAGACGGCGAATGACATCAGCACGACGACCATCGCCACCATCGACATCGCCAGCAGCATGACCCGCCAGCGAAGGGACAACGAGCTGGGGGCTCGCAGCGGTGCGCGCCGGCGCCGATGGAACCGGATCATCAGGGCGGCGTCTCCCGAAGGACGTAACCCACCCCACGCACCGTGTGGATCAGCCGCGGCTCGCCATCGGCTTCGGTCTTGCGGCGCAGATAACCGACGTAGACCTCCAGCGCATTGCCCGAGGTGGGAAAGTCGAATCCCCATACCTCCTCGAGGATGCGGCTGCGGGTAAGCACCCGGCGCGGATTGGCGATCAACATCTCCAGCAATGAAAACTCGGTCCGGGTCAGGCTGATCCGGCGTTGCCCGCGGGTGACCTCGCGAGTCACCGGGTCCAGAGTCAGGTCGGAAAACTTCATGGCCACCGACTCGGCGTCATCGTCCGGCTTGGTGCGGCGCAGGAGCGCCCGCATGCGGGCCAACAATTCTTCGAGGGCGAACGGCTTCGGTAGGTAGTCATCGGCGCCCGCGTCCAGGCCGGCAACCCGCTCGGAAACCGAGTCGCGCGCGGTTAGCACCAGGATCGGCAGGTCGTCGCCCGTGCTGCGCAGGTGACGGCACACCTCGAGGCCGTCCAAACGCGGCATCATCACATCCAGGACCAGCGCGTCGGGCCGATCGCTGGCGATCTTGTCGAGGGCCTCGACGCCGTCGTGAGCCAACTCGACCGAGTACCCGTTGAAGGAAAGCGACCTGCGCAGCGACTCGCGCACCGCGCGATCGTCATCGACGACAAGTATCCGCACGGCCACTAGTTTCGTCCTAGCGCCTGAGAGCGGCCTGAGAGGCGCGCCGGGTATTTGCCGAGATTAACGGCGGTCGAGATCGATGAGACCAAGCCGGGCCGCCTTGAGCAGCCTGCGCGGCACCTTGTGCTTCTGGCCTGCCACGGTCACACCCACGAGCTCGGTCCGGGTGGCCTTCCACTGCGCGCGACGGCTTCGGGTGTTCGCGCGCGACATCCTGCGCTTGGGTACGGCCATGTCGGGCCTAACTCCTCGTTCGGGGTTCCGTGGGCATGTCGCGCGGCAAGGCCGGTCGGGCTTACGTGCGACGATTGGATATCAGGATAGTCGAGTGGCCTGCTGCTCGCCAAAATCGAACGATTGCGCCGAGACTTACGCCAGGGCGCTGCGCCACGGCGTGTCGTGTGTGTGGTGCAAGTGTCGCGCCCGGTGTCCTTGACGCGGCACCGGCGGTACCGGCTAACCTACCGGGTGGTTGGTTGATTGGAGGATGCCCATGGCCTCTGCCGGTAATCCTGGCCCTGTCCGGATCGCGAACTGCTCCGGGTTCTACGGCGATCGGCTCTCGGCGATGCGCGAAATGCTCACCGGCGGCGATATCGACTACCTCACCGGTGACTACCTGGCCGAACTCACCATGCTCATCCTCGGACGCGACCGGATGAAGCACCCCGACCGCGGCTACGCCAAGACCTTCCTAACCCAACTCGAGGACTGCCTGGGTGAGGCGCGCGACCGCGGCGTTCGCATCGTCGCCAACGCCGGCGGCCTCAACCCCGCCGGCCTGGCCGACGCGATACGCGCGCTGGCCGAGCGCCTGGGCGTCCCGGCCCGGGTCGCCCATGTCGAGGGTGACGACCTGCAGCCGCGCGCGACCGAACTGGGGCTCGGCACGCCGCTGACCGCGAATGCGTATCTGGGCGCGTGGGGCATTGTCGACTGCCTCAACGACCGCGCCGACGTCGTCGTCACCGGCCGGGTCACCGACGCCTCGGTGATCGTCGGGGCGGCCGCGGCGCACTTGGGCTGGGACCGCACCGACTACCACGAACTCGCCGGCGCCGTGGTCGCCGGCCACGTCATCGAATGCGGTGTCCAGGCCACCGGAGGCAACTACTCCTTCTTCACCGAGATCGGCGACCTCGCCCACGCCGGTTTCCCACTGGCCGAGGTCTACCCCGACGGCTCGTCGGTGATCACCAAGCATCCCGGCACCGGCGGCCTGGTCAGCGTCGACACCGTCACCGCGCAGTTGCTCTACGAGATCACCGGCGCCCGCTACGCCAACCCGGACGTCACCGCCCGGATGGACACCGTCGAGCTGTCCGCGGACGGCCCCGACCGGGTGCGCATCGCCGGTGTGCGGGGCGAACCGCCGCCGCCCACGTACAAGGTGTCGCTGAACAGCATCGGCGGTTTCCGCAATGCCATGACCTTCGTGCTGACCGGACTGGACATCGAAGCCAAGGCCGACCTGGTGCGCCGGCAGCTTGAGGCCGCGCTCACCGTCAAGCCCGCCGAGCTGCAGTGGTCGCTGGCCCGCACCGATCACACCGACGCCGACACCGAAGAGGCCGCCAGCGCCTTGCTCCACTGCGTGGTCCGCGATCCCGACGCCGCCAACGTCGGGCGCCAATTCTCTTCGGCGGCAGTTGAGTTGGCGCTGGCCAGTTATCCGGGCTTTCACGTGACTGCCCCGCCGGGCGACGCTCAGGTCTACGGCGTGTTCACCGCCGGCTACGTCGACGCTACGAAAGTGCCGCATGTCGCGGTGCATGCCGACGGAACCGGGACTTTCATCCCTTGCGCCACCGAGACTTTGGAACTAGCTCCCGCCGCTCCCCCACCACCGCCGGACCCGCTGCCCGCCGGTCCGACCCGGCGGGTGCCGCTGGGCCGCATCGCGGGGGCCCGCAGCGGCGACAAGGGCGGATCGGCCAACGTCGGGGTCTGGGTCCGCACCGACGAACAATGGCGCTGGCTTGCCAACACGCTGACCGTCGAGCTGCTCAGGGAGCTCCTGCCCGAGGCGGCGGACTTCGAGGTGACCCGCCATGTGCTGCCCAACTTGCGCGCGGTGAACTTCGTCATCGACGGCATCCTGGGCCAGGGCGTCGCCTATCAGGCGCGATTCGATCCCCAGGCCAAGGGGCTGGGCGAATGGCTGCGCTGCCGCTACGTCGACATCCCGGAGAGGCTTTTATGAATCTTTGGACCACCCCGGAGCGCGAACAGTTGCGAAAGACAGTGCGCTCGTTCACGGAACGCGAGATCCTGCCCAACATCGACGAGTGGGAACGCACCGGCGACCTCCCGCGCGAATTGCACCTGAGGGCCGGGGCGGCGGGGCTGCTGGGGGCGGGCCTGCCCGAGGCGGTCGGCGGCGGCGGCGGGGATGGCGCCGACTCGGTGATCATCTGCGAGGAAGTGCATCAGGCCGGCGCGCCCGGTGGCGTTTTCGCGTCGTTGTTCACCTGCGGCATCGCGGTGCCGCACATGATTGCGTCGGGCGATGAACGACTGATCGACACGTTCGTGCGGCCGACATTGGCCGGTGAGAGGATCGGCGCGCTGGCGATCACCGAGCCCGGCGGCGGTTCGGATGTCGGGCACCTCCGAACCGCTGCGGTTCGCGACGGCGACCACTACATCGTCAACGGGGCCAAGACCTACATCACCTCCGGGGTCCGCGCCGACTACGTCGTCACCGCGGTGCGCACGGGCGGTCCTGGCGCCGCCGGGGTTTCGCTGCTGGTTGTCGAGAAGGGCACGCCCGGCTTCGAGGTCAGCCGCAAGCTGGACAAGATGGGCTGGCGATCATCCGACACCGCCGAGCTGTCCTACACCGACGTGCGGGTGCCGGCGGCCAACCTCGTCGGCGTTGAGAACACCGGATTCACCCAGATCGCTCAGGCCTTCGTCTCCGAGCGGATCGCCCTTGCCACGCAGGCGTATTCGAGCGCCCAGCGATGCCTGGACATCACCGCCCGGTGGTGCCGCGACCGGGAGACGTTCGGCCGCCCGTTGATATCGCGCCAGTCGGTGCAGAACACGCTGGCCGAGATGGCCCGACGCATCGACGTCGCCCGGGTCTATTCGCGCAGTGTGGTGGAGCGTCAGCTGGCCGGTGAGACTAACCTGATCGCGCAGGTGTGTTTCGCCAAGAACACCGCCGTCGAGGCCGGAGAATGGGTTGCCAACCAGGCCGTCCAATTGTTCGGCGGGATGGGCTATATGGCCGAGTCCGAAGTCGAACGCCAATACCGGGACATGCGAATCCTGGGCATCGGCGGGGGAACCACCGAAATCCTGACCGCGCTGGCGGCCAAGCTCCTGGGGTATCAGTCGTGACCGTGCTGCAGTCCACCATCGATCCGAACGCCACGACCTTCACCGACGCGGCCTCGGCGGCTACCTCGCGGCTCGACGAGATCGACGCCGAACTGGCCAAAGCGCTTGCCGGCGGCGGTCCCAAGTACGTCGAGCGTCACCACGGCCGCGGCAAGCTGACCCCGCGGGAACGCATCGAGCTGCTCGTCGACGCTGACTCTCCCTTTCTGGAACTGAGCCCGTTGGCGGCGTACGGCACCGCCTTCCAGATCGGCGCCAGCCTGGTTACCGGCATCGGCGCTATCTCCGGCGTGGAGTGCATGATCGTGGCCAACGACCCCACGGTCAAAGGCGGCACCAGCAACCCGTGGACCCTGCGGAAGATCTTGCGGGCCAAGCAGATCGCTCTGCAGAACCGGCTTCCGGTGGTCTCGCTGGTGGAATCCGGCGGGGCAGACCTGCCGACCCAGAAGGAAATCTTCATCCCCGGCGGGCAGATGTTCCGGGATCTGACCCGGCTGTCGGCGGCGGGCATTCCGACCATCGCGCTGGTGTTCGGCAACTCCACCGCCGGCGGGGCATACGTCCCGGGGATGTCGGATCACGTGGTGATGATCAAGGAGCGCTCGAAGGTGTTCCTGGCCGGTCCCCCGCTGGTGAAGATGGCCACCGGCGAGGAATCGGATGACGAATCGCTGGGCGGTGCCGAAATGCACGCCCGCATATCGGGATTGGCCGACTACTTCGCCGTTGACGAGCTCGACGCGATCCGCGTCGGACGTCGGATCGTGGCGCGGCTGAACTGGGTCAAACAGGGCCCCGCGCCCAAACAAGTGACCGCGCCGCTGTTCGATGCCGAAGAGCTGATCGGCATCGTCCCCGCGGACCTGCGCATCCCGTTCGACCCGCGTGAGGTGATCGCCCGCATCGTCGACGGCTCCGAATTCGACGAATTCAAGCCGTTGTATGGCTCTTCGTTGGTGACGGGCTGGGCCCAGCTGCACGGCTACCCGGTGGGCATTCTGGCCAACTCGCGCGGCATCCTGTTCAGCGAGGAGTCGCAAAAGGCCACACAATTCATCCAGTTGGCCAACCGCTCCGACACGCCACTGTTGTTCCTGCACAACACCACTGGCTACATGGTGGGCAAGGACTACGAAGAGGGCGGCATGATCAAGCACGGCTCGATGATGATCAACGCTGTATCCAACTCCACCGTTCCCCACATCTCACTGATCGTCGGCGCGTCGTACGGCGCGGGCCACTACGGCATGTGCGGGCGCGCCTACGAACCCCGGTTCCTGTTCGCCTGGCCCAGCGCCAAATCCGCCGTCATGGGCGGCGCGCAGCTGTCGGGCGTGCTGTCGATCGTGGCCCGGGCGGCCGCCGAAGCCCGCGGGCAGCAGGTCGACGAGGCGGCCGACGCGGCGATGCGGGCCGCCGTCGAGGGCCAGATCGAAGCGGAGTCGCTGCCGATGGTCTTGTCCGGAATGCTCTACGACGACGGGGTGATCGACCCGCGCGACACCCGCACCGTGCTGGGAATGTGTCTGTCCGCCATCGCCAATGGCCCGATCAAGGGGACGTCGAACTTCGGCGTCTTCCGGATGTGATGCAAATGGGAATCACTCGAGTATTGGTCGCCAACCGCGGCGAGATCGCCCGACGGGTGTTCGCCACCTGCCGACGGCTGGGCCTGGGCACCGTCGCCGTCTACACCGAACCGGACGCCGAGGCGCCCCACGTCACCGAGGCCGACGCCCGGGTGCGGCTGGCCAAGACCAACGACTATCTGAACGCCGAGGCGATTATCGCGGCGGCGCGCGCCGCGGGCGCCGACGCGGTGCACCCCGGGTACGGATTCCTTTCGGAGAACGCCGAGTTCGCGGCCGCCGTGCAGGAGGCGGGCCTGATTTGGGTGGGGCCGCCGGTGGATGCGGTGCGGGCGATGGGCTCCAAGATCGAGTCCAAGAAGCTCATGGCCGCCGCCGGGGTGCCGGTGCTCGAAGAACTCGATCCGGACACCGTCACCGAAGCGCAGCTGCCGGTGCTGGTCAAGGCCTCCGCGGGTGGGGGCGGCCGCGGGATGCGGGTGGTTCGCGAACTGTCAGCCCTGCCGGGCGAAGTCGCCGCGGCCCAGCGTGAAGCGCAGTCCGCCTTCGGCGACCCGACGGTGTTCTGCGAGCGTTACCTGCCCACCGGACACCACGTCGAGGTGCAGGTCGTCGCCGACACCCACGGCAGCGTGTGGGCCGTCGGGGAACGCGAATGCTCGATTCAGCGCCGCCACCAGAAGATCATCGAGGAGGCGCCGTCGCCGTTGGTCGAGCGCACGCCGGGGATGCGGGCCAAGCTGTTCGACGCGGCCCGCCTGGCCGCCGGCGCGATCGGCTACGCGGGCGCCGGAACGGTGGAGTTCCTCGCCGACGACGACGGCGAGTTCTACTTCCTGGAGATGAACACCCGGCTGCAGGTCGAGCACCCGGTCACCGAGGAGACCACCGGACTGGATCTGGTCGAACTACAGCTCGAGGTCGCCGGCGGTGGTCGGCTCGATGCCGAACCCCCTGCGGCCAAAGGGTATTCGATCGAGGCTCGACTCTATGCCGAGGATCCGGCGCACGGCTGGCAACCGCAGGCCGGCCTGGTGCACACGATCGACGTGCCGGGGGTACGGGCGCAGTTCGGCTCGCTGGGGCGGCGTACCGGGATCCGGCTGGACTCCGGGATCGTCGACGGGTCGACGGTGTCGATCCACTACGACCCGATGCTCGCCAAGGTCATCTCCTACGCCCCGACACGCCGGCAAGCCGCGCTGGTGCTCGCCGACGCGCTGGCCCGCGCGCGCCTGCACGGCGTACGTACCAACCGCGAGCTCTTGGTGAATGTGCTGCGGCATCCGGCGTTCCTCGACGGCGCCACCGACACCGCGTTTTTCGACACGCACGGCCTGGCGAAACTGTCGGCGCCGCTGGCCGATGGCGCGGCGGTCCGGTTGTCGGCGGTTGCCGCCGCGCTGGCCGACGCCGCGCACAATCGGGCCGCCGCCACAGTGTTCGGTTCGATTCCGAGCGGCTGGCGCAATGTTGCATCGGGCTATCAGGTCAAGGCCTACCGGTCCGACGACGACGCCGAACACCGCATCGAATACCGTTTCAGCAGAACGGGATTGGCGCTGCCCCATTACGCGGCGGTGCACCTGGTTTCGTCCACATTGGACCAGGTCGTCCTCGCCGACGACGGCGTTGACCACAGCTTCGCGGTAAGCCGATACGGTGACGATGTCTACGTCGACTCGGCGCGCGGGCCCGTTCACCTGGTCGCGCTGCCGCGCTTCCCCGAACCGGGTTCCGCCGTCGCACAGGGTTCCCTGGTGGCACCCATGCCGGGCAACGTCATCCGGCTCGGCGCCCAGGTCGGCGATACCGTAACAGCGGGCCAGCCACTGATCTGGCTGGAGGCGATGAAGATGGAACACACCATCACCGCGCCGTCGGACGGTGTGCTCACGGAACTCAATGTCGACGCAGGCCAGCAAGTCGAAGTCGGCGCCGTGCTGGCCAGAGTGGAAGCGCCTGAAGTACAAGGAGATTCGTTATGACCGATGCCAGCTTCATCGAAAACGAGGAACGCCGGGCACTGCGCAAGGCGGTGGCCGAGTGGGCGTCGAACTACGGGGCCGACTACTACCTGGCGAAGGCGCGCAAACACGAACACACCGACGAGTTGTGGTCCGAGGCAGGCAAGCTCGGATTCCTCGGGGTGAACCTGCCCGAGGAGTACGGCGGCGGCGGCGCCGGAATGTACGAGCTGTCCTTGGTGATGGAGGAAATGGCGGCCGCGGGTAGTGCGCTGCTCCTGATGGTGGTCTCGCCCGCCATCAACGGCACCATCATCAGCAAGTTCGGCACCGACGAGCAGAAGAAACGCTGGATCCCTCCCATCGCCGACGGCTCGCTGACGATGGCGTTCGCGATCACCGAACCGGACGCGGGTTCCAACTCGCACAAGATCATCACCACCGCACGCCGCGATGGCGGCGACTGGATCCTCAAGGGCCAGAAGGTCTTCATCTCCGGGATCGACCAGGCGCAGGCGGTGCTGGTGGTGGCCCGCACCGAGGAGGCTAAAACCGGCAAGCTGCGTCCGGCATTGTTCGTGGTGCCCACGGACACGCCGGGCTTCACCTACAACCCGATCGAGATGGAGCTGGTCAGCCCCGAGCGGCAGTTCCAAGTGTTCATCGACGAGGTGCGGCTGCCCTCCGACGCGCTCGTCGGGGCCGAGGACGCCGCGATCGCGCAGCTCTTCGCAGGCCTGAATCCGGAGCGCATCATGGGCGCGGCCAGCTCGGTCGGCATGGGAAGATTCGCCCTCAACAAGGCGGTCGACTACGTCAAGACCCGTAAGGTCTGGTCCACCCCGATCGGCGCGCACCAGGGCCTGTCACATCCGTTGGCGCAGTGCCACATTGAGGTCGAGCTCGCCAAGCTGATGATGCAGAAGGCCGCGACGCTCTACGACGCCGGCGACGACGCGGGTGCTGCCGAGGCCGCCAACATGGCCAAATACGCTGCGGCCGAGGCGGCTAACCGTTCCGTCGACCAGGCCGTGCAATCCATGGGCGGCAACGGGCTGACCAAGGAGTACGGCGTCGCGGCCATGATGACCTCGGCCCGGTTGGGACGGATCGCCCCGATCAGCCGCGAGATGGTGCTCAACTTCGTGGCGCAGACCTCGCTGGGCCTGCCTCGAAGCTACTGAAGCCCTACTGATGGAACAGGTCGTCGAGTACGCCGGACCCGCCGAGTGCGGAGGCCCGGTCGCCCGGCTGACGCTGAACTCGCCGCACAACCGCAACGCGCTGTCCACCGCGCTCGTGACTCAACTGCACCAGCGGTTGCGCGACGCCGCGGCGGACCCGGCGGTGCGGGCGGTGGTACTCGTGCACACCGGCGGCACGTTCTGTGCCGGCGCCGACCTGAGCGAGGCCGGCGGCGGTGACCCGTTCGACATGGCCGTCGCGCGGGCCCGCGAAATGACCACGTTGCTGCGCGCCATCGTCGAGTCGCCGCTGCCGGTGATCGCCGCCATCAACGGGCATGTCCGGGCCGGCGGGTTCGGCTTGGTCGGTGCGTGCGACATCGCGGTCGCCGGTCCGCGCAGCACCTTCGCGCTGACCGAAGCCCGGATCGGCGTCGCCCCGGCGATCATCTCGCTGACGCTGCTGCCGAAGATGTCGGCGCGGGCGGCGGCGCGCTACTACCTGACCGGCGAGACGTTCGACGCGGCGGAAGCTGCGGAAATCGGACTCATCACGATGGCGGCCGACGACGTGGAAGCCGCGGTGGGGAAGCTGGTCGCCGACGTGGGACGTGGCTCACCCCAGGGTCTGGCGGCGTCGAAGGCGCTGACCACGGCCGCCGTCCTGGAAGGCTTCGACCGCGACGCCGAACGGCTTACCGAGGAGTCGGCCCGGCTGTTCGTGTCCGACGAAGCCCGCGAAGGCATGCTGGCGTTCCTGCAGAAGCGTCCGCCCAGCTGGACCGCTGCGGCGGGGCCGCGGGAACAGCCTGGCGATGAGGCGGGCAACTAGGCGCAACCTGCGAGGAAGGTTGCAGTTTAGCCATCCCGCTTGCAGCAAAACCTCTACGTCGTACGCTCGTGGATGATGAGCAACTCAGCGCAGCGCGATGCCGGGGACGCGCGTGACGAAGGGTCGCGTGCCGCCGACACGGATCGCATACAGCTTGCGCAGTTATTGACGTACGCGGCCGAGCAGGGTCGCCTGCAGCTGAAGGACTACGAAGACCGCCTGGCCAGGGCTTATGCGGCCACAACGTATCGGGAGCTGGATCAGCTCAGGGCCGACCTGCCGGATGCGCCGATAAGCCCGCGCAGGGGCGGCAAAATCAATCCGGCGCCGTCCATGTTGCTGCTGGCCCTGCTGAGCGGGTTCGAGCGGCGCGGCCGATGGAATGTGCCGAAGAAGCTGACCACGTTCACCCTCTGGGGCAGCGGGGTGGTGGATTTGCGCTACGCCGACTTCACCTCGACGGAGGTCGACATTCACGCCATCTCGATCATGGGCGCGCAGACCATATTGCTGCCGCCCGAAGTCAACGTCGAGATTCATGGACATGGTGTGATGGGCGGCTTCGACCACAGTGTCCTGGGCCACGGCACGCCCGGCGCGCCGAAGGTCAACATTCGCGGCTTCTCGTTCTGGGGCGACGTGGGCATAAAGCGCACAGCCCGCACGCCCCGCGGTTAGCAGTTGAGCGTTAGTCCGACACGTAGTCGAATTTGTCCGGGTTAGGGCCAGTCCTGCCCGGTTCGCCCTTGTCGCGCGCTGAGATCGCCTCCAGGTCGGAGTTATCCAACTCGAAGTCGAACAGTTCGAAGTTGGATTTGATGCGATCCGGCGTCACCGACTTGGGGAAGACGATGTCGCCGCGCTGGATATGCCAGCGCAACACCACCTGAGCCGGCGATTTGCCCCGGGCATTGGCGATGCGGTTGATCACCGGGTCGTCGAGCACCTTGCCCTGAGCGATCGGCGACCACGCCTCGGTGATGATGCCGTGATCGTGTCCGTAGGCACGCACTTCCTCGTTGGTGAAGTACGGATGGACCTCAATCTGGTTGACCGCGGGGACGGTGTCGGTCTCTTTGGCCAGTCGATCCAAATGTGGCGGCTGGAAGTTCGAGACACCGATGCTGCGCGCCCGTCCGTCCCTCGCGAACTCCTCGAGGACCTTCCACGTGGAGACGAAGTCACCACCGTAAAGCGTGGGCAGGGGCCAGTGAATGAGGAACAAATCGACGTATTCCGAATCCAGGGCTTGCAGCGTCTTGCCGAATGCGCGGCGCGCATCGTCGGGCCTGTGAAACCCGTTGTTGAGTTTGCTGGTGACGAAGACATCGGCGCGGTCCAGGCCGGCGTCGCGAATGCCTTGGCCGACTTCCTTTTCGTTTCCGTACATCTCCGCGGTGTCGATGTGCCGGTACCCGATGTCGAGGGCGCGCTTGACGGCCGCGGCGGTCTCGTCGGGCTTGATCTGAAACACGCCGAAACCAAGCTGCGGGATGCGCCCTCCATCGTTGAGTTCGATCGTCGGAACGTCGTTCATGCATATCCTCCTTCGTCGTCCGTGTACCCGATCGGGAAAGCCCCTACGCGGTGATGACGTCAGTCGGAGACCGGGGTCTCCGGTTTCATGTCGAACGACGCCTGTAGGTTGTCGGGCCGCTTACCCAAGCCGGCTTTCGTCTTCCGATTCCAAGGAGCCTCGATGAGACGCTTGGTTTCGTCGAGCATCGATTTTGGCTCCAGGTTGCGGTAGGTGTCGATCTCGCCCGCGGCGACCGCCGTCATCGTGGCGTACACCGGCTCGGGATCGAACTGCGCCCTGGGAAACGCCAGCTTCGAGTAGTCGAATAGCCGCTCCGAACCATCGTCCTCCCAGCTCTGCCAGGTCTGAAACATCCGGTCGTTGAATCCGGTCAGGAAGGGCCCCGGGTTGACGGTCGCCACCTCGATGTTGAATTCCTGCAGCTCGTTGGCCATGGTCTCCGCGATCGCCTCGACGGCGTGCTTGGAGGCGGCGTACATGCCGGTAAAGGGATTGACGTTGAGTCCCTCGCGGGACGACACCCACACGATCCGCCCCTCGCCGCGCTTGATCATCTGCTTGGCGATCCCCTGAGTCAACAGGAGCGGCCCGATGACGTTCACCTCGAATTGTCGGCGCATGTTGGCCGCGGGGATGTCCAGCGTCGAGCCACCCTCGCCAACACCGGCGTTGTTCACCAGGATTTCGACGTCCCACGCCAGTGCTTTCTTGCGGTCGCCCGCGTCGGTGACATCCAACTTCTCCACCTGGAGGCCGACCCCCCGCTCGGCCGCCTGGCGCTTCAGGGTTTGGACCTGGGCCCAGATCTCGACCGCGGCGATCACATCGAACCCTTTCTCGGCCAGCCGCATTGCCACTTCGTGTCCGAATCCGGTACCTGACCCTGTGATGAGGACCTTCTTCACGGCGCTTTCCTCTCGCTGACGAAGAATTGAGAAGCTGCCACTGACACCCGAATTTTGCCAGCAGTTCAGTGGTTTCGCTCTGCTGCTAGCGGCGGCGTCGGGACCGCAGGTAGTCGCCCACCACGGCCGCTCCGAGGCCGTCGACATCGGGCACCACGACGCGTCCTTCGACGCGCCGGGCGACCTGGTCGATAAACCGCGCCAGGCCGGGATCGTTGCCCAGCCGGAAGATGGTCACCTGCGCACCGAGCCGGGCCATGTCGTCGAACCCCCGCACGGTGTGGGCGATGGTCCTCGGATGCGGCGGGTAATCAAAGAACACCGAAGAACCCGTCCCCTCGCCGTCGAAGTCCTCCAGGTGAGCGGTCGGCTCACCGTCGGTCACGACCAGCACGACGGGCTGTGCGTTGGGGTGCCGGCGCAGGTGACGACCCGCCAGCGCCAGCGCGTGATGCAGGTTGGTGCCCTGCTCGTAGACGCCCTCGAGACCCGTGAGCTCGGCGGCTGTCACCGTCCGGGCATAGCGGCCAAAGGCGATGATCTGCAAGGCATCCGAGCGAAACCGCGTGCACACCAGGTGGTTGAGCGCGAGCGCCGTGCGCTTCATCGGCAGCCACCGATTCTCCATCACCATGGAAAACGAGGTGTCGACCAACAGCGCCACCGCGGCCTGCGTGCGGGTCTCGGTCTCGGAGACCTCGACGTCATCGACGGCGATCCGGAGGGGGGCCACCGCGCCGCCGGGACCCTCCAAGGTCGCGGTTCCCGCCTGCCGCAGCACCGCGTTGGTCAGGGTGCGGGAGATGTTCCACGGCTCGGTGTCACCGAACTGCCACGGTCGGGTCGCAC
>Ga0306922_10002238_pt1 | contig 17967 bp, 19 predicted proteins | sample sta12Cox44000082_FD_203758 | JGI IMG/M metagenome (GOLD analysis project Ga0306922, IMG submission 203758) | Lab enrichment of tropical soil microbial communities from Luquillo Experimental Forest, Puerto Rico - statoxic.12C.oxic.44.000.082 (v2)... | ecosystem: Environmental > Terrestrial >... | reverse complement strand
TCGATGTTCACAAGCAAACGATTGCCGCCTGCCTGATCCGCGAAGACGGTATGGGAAACACCTGCAAAGAGAAACGGCTGTTCGGCACGATGACGCGAGACTTGCGCGTACCACCCGACGATTGTTCCGGGCGAGTTGATCGCCAAGGGAAAAGTTCCGCCATCTACCCTTTGCCCTGCGCCGGGTGCCTTGAAATCCACAAAGGCCGGTCCCGATGGGGGATTAGACACGCCGCCGTTATTGCTGGAGTACCCTGCTGTTCCGCAAGCCTGCAGACCGAGCAGCATGACGAGCGCCAACAGGGAGCTTAAAAAACAGGTAACTTCGTTTCCTAGAGTGTGTTTCAAATATTGACGATCTTGATTCTCCAGCGCCTCCGCCCCCTTATTTCAAGGCCTTTGGCGGCTACTGGAATGCAACGCAAGTATTTTTGAAACACGCTCTAGTTTCATGGCCTGACAACCTCACAAGCACGATCGTGGTCATTATATGTCTAAGTTGCTAAACCGGGAGTATCGTAGCATTTCGTCCGGCAAAGGCTCTACTTCATCTTACAAGTACTTCTGCCCGGGGGAATGAACCAGCGGCGACGTTAGTGTCGGGAGACAGTCACCGCACCTTCCTAATCTACTCCGCTGGCACTTGACTGTGGCCCTCTCTGGGTACAGACTCATCGTCAATCCGTAGGGGGCGCTTCGTGAAAAGACTCTCAGCCGTCCTGGTCCTCGCTCTGGTATGTAGTGCTTTTGCCCAATTCCCCGAACAGGTCGCGATGAAACGTCACAGAGTACTTCGCGGCTGGCTCGTGACTGTCAGAGCAGCGGAATCCAACTACAAAACTAAATATGGCGTTTACGGAGATCTCGCTGCCTTGCGCAGAGCTCACCTGTTGGACTCTTTGGTTTTCGAGTCCGACAAGCCCACAGAAAGCGTACGCGATACGAATCTCGTACCTGAGAGCACTAATTTTGAGGTGACCGCCTCTGGCGATGGCAAGCACTACCAGGTCTCGATATCGGAAGAGCCTACCGCAATGTTGACTATATATGTGTGGGGTAACGAGATAAGCGAAGGATCATCTTTGGGTGACGTCCACCTCCCGTTTGTTCCCTGGGACGCTACGCCTACGTAAAATGCAACTCCATAGCGATCTCTTCCCCGAGTTCGGCTGCGATGGCGAGTTGATTGAGATTCCAGGCCGATGCACCGACGCCGCCACCGTCAGATATTGCGCCGTGTGTTGGACAGAGTTCAGCTGGTCACTAAGGCCGACCCGAGATGGGTAGAAGTCATTTATCCGGGGATGAAAACGTCGATCGACTGGCAGACGTGACAGTCGCTAGTGTCGGGAGACGGTCGCCGCAGTGTTGGAACTCCTCAAGCAACAATCGCCGCAAAAAGCCGATAACAAGAAAATGAAAGGAGACATCTTTATGTCCAATGTCGGTCGTGCGGGCGGTCCCTTGCCAATTGATGACACCTACTCCCAGTCTGATGACAAAAGCGTTACTACCGTCCAGGTTGGCGAAAACAAACTCTCTGACGTAGCAAAACGGCTCGGCGCTGACCCTAAGGATCTCCAGGAAGCGAATCCTCAAATCTCAGGGACTCTGAAAGCTGGCCAGGAGATTAATCTTCCCCAGGGCGAGCGCTCTGAAGCTGCGCACCACGGTCCGGAGCAAGACGATGACAACAAGACCACTCAACCTCCTTCCTCGCCCATCGGGGATCCCCTGGCGAAGGGCTTCTACCAGTCCAAGCTCGACGGGGCAGCCAAGGAGAAGGAGCTCTCGGAAAAAGATTTGGGCCAGGTTTCCGGCGGGGCCGGGGCGGGCAAGGTTAAGAGCGATTTCTCGACCCACAAAGGGGAAATCACTGGACAAAAACTCGAAAAGCTAGGTCCCGACCACTTCGCGAAAGTCAAGGAGTCCCCACAAAAGCTCGAGTATAAGGAGCAAAAGCAACATGGCCGTATACAGCACAACGACCTAGTGATTAACAAAAAGTTTGATAAGTCCAGCCCCCTGTAGGAACTACGATTTGCACCCCAGGAAATTCCCGGCGGCCCGCTTGTCGCCGGGGATTCTTTCCTCTCTTAGTTCCCCACACAGATGTAATTGATGGTATCGGTGAGCGAGTTTGGCCCCGTAATCGTGAAGCTCGACCCGCTCACATTCGCCACTTTCAGCAGATTGTTTGCTGCTGTCGTGGCTTCCTGCGCATGGCAGAAGTAGGTTGACGCACTGGTGAACGCTGGCGATATGCCGGTGATTGTCACCGTGCTAGGCGAGCCTGAAACCAACGGAGCGCTGCCAATCACAACTTGAGCCCCCGTGAGAGCCGTGTGCGAGCAGCTGGAAGTTGTGCCGCATGACTGCACCTGTGGATGATTGGAGACGGTCAGGTTTGCCACTGGCGTAGTCGAGGTAACGGAGAATGGCGCCGTGCCCGTAGCTACGGATTCCGTCAATTGCCCCTGGAGTGTAAGAAGAGCAGTGCCAGTCAGTGTTAAGTTCTGTCCCGTGATTGTCTGGGCGCTAGATGGATTCTGAAGGACGGGCTGGCCTAGTCCCGGATCGGGCAAGGCTGTGTTCGTCTCCAGTGCAAGGTCAATCGGACTGGCTCCCGAGATGATCCAGTTCTCAGGACCGCGAACTTTCAGGCCGTTTGAATTGTAGATGTTGACTATGTAATACGTGCCCGTGGGCTGGAGTTGGTCGTTACCCCAGAGGCTCTTGCCGCTGGGAATGTTTCCGGTGCCGTCGAGCACCACCGAGTAAGTCAATCCCTGAACTATCTGGCCACCGCCGATGACATTGGCCCCGGAGGAAATCGTAAAGACAATGCTTCCATTTGCGACTGCATTGTTATTCAGGTCGGTTATCCCGACAGAGGAGGTGATCGTCTTGGGAGAAGCCGCCCAGGCAATCGAAGCAAGCAGCAAGAATAGAATGAGTCTCTTCACAAGAGAGATCACGGAAGGATTCCCCACAAATTCGAGCGCAACAATGTGCTCCCTGAGTGGCGCGGTTGGCATGCATTCCGCCGCGGACTCGCGACCAACCTTAACCGGCTTGGCTTGGATGACTCGGTAATCCAGCGAATCCTGCGCCACAGCCACGTGGCGGTCACCCAGGCCTGCTACATCAAGACGGCCGGTGAAGATGCGAAAGCCGCGATGCAGAAACTAGAAACTCTCTTAAATGACACCTACGTGACACCCAGAAAGCCCATTCCCACCCCCAAGGTGGTCATGTGATGACTCGGCCTGATGCTCTTAACTCTCCTTGCCGCACGGACTTAGGGCCTTGGCGGAAGCGTGTGCGAGTCGAACGCACCGACGACATCAGGGATGCCGTCCGCCGGTTTTGAAGACCGGGAGATTCACCGGAATCCATGCGCTTCCGTGTTTTGTTTTCAATAACATAGCTATATTACCACTGTAATCTGTCTATCAAGCGGACCGGACGGAAAATCGAGTGGTCGGTCAAAATCGAACGTCCTTTAAGAACGTAGACATTATTTTGGAAAACCTCTCTCGTCGCAGGAGAGGCCTTGAGCGTGTCTGCCAGGTCGGATTGATTTTGGAGTGGGCACCTTTGAGGAGCAGAGATCGTACGGAAAGGGTCAAGACTGGGTCGCATTCGGGGTCGATTCTTTGTTAATCTCGCGTCGCCATTGCAAGCGGACAGGCGTCCCCTAGCAGATCGGAGCCCGTTGGTATCTGCGTGAGCGCGCAAAATGTGGCATGTGAGCATTCGGCAAACTGATTCTACAAGCAGGCGACTTAGCACGAATGGCGAGCAAAACTCGCGCCTTACCGCTTGGGCGAGTTGCTCAACGAAGGGCGACCGAATCTTAGAGTAGGGCCTGATTTGAAACTTGGGCCACCTGCCGCTATCACGTCGCCGCTATCGAGCGTAGCGTGAGTGTCTCGCACTGGCCCCGAGCCGAAGAGACGGTCAACATGACGGAAGTACGCAGGCAGTCCCTCGCACCCGTAAATGTCGCCGCAACTCAACAAACTGTAATGCACGTGCGGGAAAATGGCATCACCGGAAAATCCTACTCTGCCGACGAGCTGTCCCTGGCGAAGTTTAGCGCCCTTCTTGACCGCGACGCTTCCGGCGAGCATGTGCGGCATAACGGAGAATTCGCCGCTGCCGTGGTCGATCATAACGAAGTTGCCGAGATCCTCGTCCGCACCAGGCGGAGCTTGCGGGTATTTGATTTTCTTGCCGTCATACTCGTTCTCGGGATAGCGGTTCTCGGCGCCGACAACAATTCCTTCGCCGGGAGCATAGATCGGCGCCCCGTAGCTGAACCAGTTCTTCTTGTTCCACGCATCGTTTCGATACATGTTGCCTTGCTCGTCGATTATGACCAGATCGCTGCCGTAGCGATTAGCATTTGCGCGGATCCCCATCCTCTGCACTCTGGCGTCGTGGAGCGGGACGCGGCGATGATGAGCATAGAAGTCATGACCTTCCCACACGAGTATGCGACCGTGCAGCGGCATCATGAGGCTGGTTTTCGTTCCGTAGGCTTGCGGCGAGACCGTCAATTCTGCTGATGTGTCGAAGTCGATCGGCAAGCGATGGCGGTTTGTTTCGCGCTGTTGATCGTTATTCTCCACCAGATAGCGAAAGACGTACTTCATCCTGGAGATGGGAACATTGCCACCGAGCGAGTAGAAGGGGTTAAATACGTCCACGGTCTCGCCGGGCGCGAGCGAAGGCTTGGAGACGATGTCGACACCAGGACTCAGCCCATCGGAGTTAACGGTCTGGCGCATTACGAATTCGCCGGCCGGGTTGAAGACCGTCATTTCAATTTCGCTAAGACGCAGCGTGTTTCTGCCGGTGTTAGTGACGGCAAGATCAAAGTTGAGCAATTGCCGGCCGTCGCGAAGCTCGATCAACGGAACGGCCGGAAATGCGTGGAGTTGGACTTCGTTTGACTGGCCCCACATCGGCAAAATGCTGAGCCACAGCCATGCAATGCCGTAAATTGCATTTCTCATACGCGTGGAACTAGAACCGACGAATGGTTTCCAAAAATGACCTTTGCCATGGATTGCTCCTTAGTAGGTTTTTATCTAGTTTCACCGGGGAGATAGCCCATCTCCCCGGTCGCCAACGGGTATCTGAACGTAACTCGATCATCAGCGCAGTGAGGACGCTCATGGTGAAACGTGGCGATTATTTCAATAAAGGTGTTGCGAAAACTAAGAACGGACATAGATAACCAGCGGAGCGCCTCCGTTGAAAAAAGGTCGATTATTCTTATCCCGCGTGGACCGCGCCCTCACACGCGCGAATGCGCTGTTCGAGAAAGTGTCGCTCGGCAGGATTGCGGGCGAGCGCAAGTGCAGCTTTGAAGTGCTCTGCTGCTGCATCGTTCTTCCCATCCCGGTGCTCAAACTCGCCGAGTGCAGCATGATAAAAGGGATAGCTGGCAAGCCGTTCGGAATTGCTGATCGCATGAAGTTCCTGCAGCCCGCGCAGTGGTCCTTCGTTTTGACCCATCGCGATGGCCCGGTTGAGTGCTACGACTGGTGATGGCCGAATGGCCATCAGTTTGTCGTAGAGGGATACGATCATTGGCCAATCTGTGTCTTCGGCTCCATGCGCGTTGGCGTGAGCCCAGGCGATTGCCGCCTCGACGTGATACTCGGTCAGCTCCGGACCAAATGCAGAATGTTCCAGCAGCCGTTGACCCTCGGCGACCAAGGTTCTGTCCCATCGCGAACGATCCTGCTCGAAAAACGGACGCAACTCGCCGACCGCGTCTATGCGCCCGGGCAGGCGCGCGGCGTGGAGGCACATGAGCGCAGACAGCCCGTACGTTGCCGGCGTCGCGGTCAACGAATTCTCGCGTAGCAACGCCACCAGGCGCATCGCTTCCTGGCAGAGGTCGGCACGCACGGCCAACTCTGGGGAGGCACCGTGATAGCCTTCGTTAAAGAGCAGGTACAGCGCTCGCTGGACGGCCGGAAGTCGCGCCGCGAGGTCCCGGGGCGCCGCAATGTCAAACAACTTCTTTGAACTCGCGAGAGTTCCCTTCGCTCTGGAGATGCGCTTCGCCATGGCGGCCTGACTGCTCATGAACGCACTGGCAACTTCACCCACCGAGAAACCGCACAGAATGTGAAGCACGAGCGCGACCTGCGCCTCTTCGGACACCCGAGGATGACAGCACGAGAACATCATGCGAAGCACATCGTCTTCGATTGCGGAAGCGGCAAAGAGCTCTTCCACCGTCGGTGCCAGCGTCCACTCGCTTTCGAGCAGACGACCCAGTTCGGGCGCATACGTGCGAGCAGTGCGCTCGCGGCGGAGCACGTCGAGCGCACGGTTCTTCGCCGTTGCCATCAACCATGCCGACGGGTTCTCCGGCGTGCTCCGAAATTTCCAGACCTCTAACGCCCGGCAGAAGGCGTCTTGGACGACGTCTTCTGCGAGCGCAAGGTTGTGGACTCCGAAGATGCGGGTCAAGGCGGCCACCATGCGGCCCGCTTCGTGCCGGAATAGGTGTTCGCTGGGTTCCATCACATGTTCAACTTCATGACTGGACGCACTTCGACGCTGCCCTCAACTTCCAGGATGGGGCAGCCCTTGGACAGCTCGGCCGCCTGCTCCAGATCTCGGGCCTCGATTAGCGTGTAACCGCCAATGATGTCCTTGGCCTCGGCAAACGGTCCGTCTGTTACCGTTTTCTTCGTGCCTTTCACCAGCTTGCCGCTGCGCTCCAGCGGTTGGCCCTGGTCTTTGATGTGACCTTTCTGACCCAACTCCTTGAACCAGGCCATCCACTTCTGCATTGTCTGCTGCATTTTCTCAGGGGATCTGCCAGCCTCACCACCGCGATAGAGAAATACGTATTCACTCATCTTGGATTCTCCTTATTGAATTTGCGACTCCGAACCATAGACGTTTGACCAGGACACCTGCAGACAGATTTATTTGCGGGGCCAATGTCCCTGAGATCGCTACCGGTACAATGGAAGCGCTCCAAAAGGTAAGAATCAGCCAACGAAGGACACGTTATTTCTGAGCCCGACCCATCGTCCGGCTAATCGAGGGCAGCGCCAGCAGTTGCGTTTACAACCGTTCCCGTCATCATGCGTGCGCGGTCGGAAGCGATTAGAACCGCAGCATTCGCCGTATCTTGGACGGTGGCCGGAACCTTCAAAAAGTTGGACTGCGCGATTTGTGCTATTGCCTGGTCCTTTGTGATGTTCAGTTGATCGGCTAGAAAGTCCATCGTGTCCTGAATGGACCTGCTGTCGGTATTGGCCAAGGTTCGAAGGCAAACGGCCCTCACGCCAAACGGGCTGACCTCGAACGCGAGATTCGCCGCGAGATTCTCGATTGCACCAAATGCGGCGCCAATCGCAGTTGCACCTGGTACGTGCGGGCGGGCGGGACTACCCGTAACGAAAATGATGACGCCTGAGCGCTGCTTGATCATGTGGCGTGCCACAGCGCGGCCCGTGATAAAGCGTGACCGCACCATTGTCGCCAGAGGCACCATGAACTGCTCGACCGGCAAGTCCATAGCGATTTTCCCGTTGCCGTAGTCTTTGGCGAGTGGGCCGGCAGCATCGAGAATGACATCAATTTTGCCCGTTTGCTTCGCGACGTCGTCGACATACTTGGTGACTGCGGCGTCATTAAGCGTGTCGACTACCGTCGCGTGCACCTTGCCGCTGTTCGTTTTGATTTGCCGGGCTACTGCATCCACGGTAGCCTTCGTGCGGCCCGAAATAAAGACTTCAGCGCCCTCTGCTGCGAACTCCCTAGCGACGGCCTTGCCTATGGAACCCCCAGCGCCGAAGATAACTGCGTACTTTCCTTGCAGAATTGAAGTGCTACTCATGTGATTCTCCCTCGCTTTTTTGCTCTCTGCTTCGTCCTCAAAACGCTTGCAAGGCTATCGCCTGTACACTTTTCTGCTGTGCTCACCCCTCGAAGGCGGACCGTGATCTCTGGCTGCACTCGGCCATAGGGTCGCCGCTCCAATCTTTCAACATTTTGAGCCGACAGGACGTCCAATTCTCGTTCTCGACATTGGGACCTCGCAAACTATTGCGAATCCCCCTTGCGTGTCTCGGGGGAAGCATGATCTGCGCCGCTGTGTCCAGCCACAGGGACAATAATGAGGGCGTGGGGCGTGCCTTCGCCCGCCACAAACGCAGGCCCGCGCGGGTTGCCGTCTGACCCGAGATCAGCGTTGGTCATGAACGGCCCGTAAAACATCACATGAGCTGGATAAGGGGCAACAATGCCTTTCTCGGCGTCTACCACGGTGATGTTTTCTGTGGACAACATGTAGTCGATGCCCGGACGCGTGGGTGGCTGGAAAATGCCTTTGGCGAAGGCGTCAGCTACGAATCGCTTGATCTCTTCTGGTGTCTTTCCCTGGGCCCGCAACTCCGCGACCTTCAGGTAGCGAGGAAGAAACGTGCGCGTACCTTCGGCATCCATGCACTGTGGGTCCTGGCTGATCGGCAAGGCATGCTGGACGATTGCGGTGAAGCCGTTCTGACTTGCGCGGACTTTGACATACCCGGAACCCTCGAGAACATAGACTGCGGCCTTATCCGCTATGGACGCCGGGCACGCGCTCAGAGCCAAGGCGATTTCTTTCTGCCGGTCCATTAATTGCGGTGTCTGTCTAGTCGTGGCCGGGTTCGCCTGAGCCGCGGAGGCCGGGGGCATGGCGATCTGGGCAGCCAAACTCAACAAGCATGTACGTATGAGTAACATTCCCCTGCGAGTCGAGCCTGAGGTTCTGGTTTTCATACAGTTGCTCCTTCCTGTGTTTCGCATTTCTGATGCGAAGACGTTCGTGGAGCACGAAGCCGGACATCGATTTTGTGACTTGGGGGCAATCGAGCCACCACACGCAAGAAACGTATGAAAAAAAGCCTTCATGACGCCCGCTGAACGAACGCAAGTTCGGAGTCAACGAGTTGGCCAGCGCACCCCCTTGACGGCTCTCGTCGTGCAGATTGAGATTTTTCAAACGCCAGACACAACAGACTGAGCATCTCGGGAACGGAACAGATCTCAAACGCGGATCTCAAGTTAAGGAGTTCCAGCAAGTCGTCCACTCTCGGTGTGAGATTCATCAGCTTGAGGCTTCCTCCGGTGGTTTTGGCCCACCAGCCCAAGGAAACAAGGATTCCTACGCCAGCCGCATCCATGGCGGTGATCTCGGCCAAGTCAAGCACCGCGATGCTAGGCGCCTGCTCCAGGATGATCATGCGTAGCAGGTCGGCATGTTCGAGCGTAATTCGCCCTGCGCACCGGAAAATCGTCGCATTCCCTAAGTTGTGAGTTGTTATCTCTAACATCGTCGCTCCTTTTGCGCGCCGATGTCGCCCCGCGTGACTATCCACTAGGACGAATCGACAATCCTGCCGAACCGATCTGGCAGTCTGATAGGCGCTGTCCCTCCACGCTATTGACGAACGGGTGAGGCGAAATTGGACATCGAAATCAGCTCCTTTCGTCTGCTCTTTGTGCATGCCAGCAATCGATGCACCCACCCTGAGGGTGGCGCCCCACTCACCCTCCTACTTCGGCTCCCGAGTGTTCTTTTCCTTTGCGATCCACTCGCGGATATATGCCGAGCAGTGCCTCAGTTCAGTGCCATTTGCCTCGCACTCACTCAAGAAGCGCACCGCCTCTCGATCGACAAGTTTCACGTCTTCGAGATCCAAAACAACCCCGTCGACGTCTTCCATTTCAGCCTTCAGTTGCTCCACATGCTCAGACTGCATTCGCCCACTGAGCCGCAGAACAACGTATTTCCCGTCTGCGCTTCTATCGATCTTCAGCACCATCTTCGCGAGTCTCCCCGCAGCCAACGAATCGACAGTGCAAGGGCGATGCCAACTCTAACCGATTGAAAATACGGGGTATCCATCGGGTGCGAATGGTGCGTTCCGACAATTGTCGGATTCCGGCAGATGCCGAGGGCTAGGTGGCCATGTGGGGAGCTGTCTTGGCCAAGTTGCCTCTTGCCAGCCAGTTTCCTACAATTTCGTGGCCCGCTTGCCGATTCGGGGCACCTAATGGCTCAAACTCGCAACGGCGATCCTGATGCGGCGTCGAAGCCGATCGAGGAGCGACTGCGGCTCATGGTTGACCAGATCCCGGCGCTGGTCTGGAGCAAGCTTCCCGATGGCTCACTCGACTTCTTCAACCAGCGTTTTCGGGAATATACCGGTCTCTCATTGGAAGAAGGAGTGGGCTGGGGGTGGATCAAGGTGTTTCATCCCGATGACCGCCGGATGGAGGAATGGCGCGCGGCTCTGGCTGCGGGCGAACCCTTCGAGAAGGAAGCACGGTTGCGGGGAAAGGATGGCAAGTATCGCTGGTTTGCACTTCGTGCCGTACCGGTCAAGAACAATCAGGGAGTCATTACAAAGTGGTATGGAACGTCGACCGACATCCACGACCGCAAGCAAGCCGAATCGGAGCTTCGGCAGCTGGTCGACCTTGTTCCGCAATGTATGTGCGTTGATGGGGTGGATGGGGAGGTCCTCTATGCGAATGAGCCGCTGCTCGACTTCTTCGGATTCACCCTCAAAGAAGCCCAAGCCAGCGACTTTCGGACGAGGGGTTTTCATCCTGACGATTTAAATCGGGCGCGGGCCGCGCGTGAACACGCCGTCTCTCTCGGGGTTCCCTGGGAAATCGAAACGCGGCTACTGAGAAAAGATGGGCAGTATCGCTGGTTTCTGATTCGTTTCAACCCGTTTCGGGACGAACAGGGAACCATTGTCCGCTGGTACGCGGCGGGAACCGACATCCATGATCGGAAGCAAGCAGAAGCCGAATTGCGGCAACTCGTCAATGCCGTTCCGCAGCACATTATCGTTCTGGACGGGGAGGGGCGTCGCCTTCACACCAATCAGCCCGTCCTGGAGTATCACGGCTACACCCTCGAAGAGTTTCTGCTCGTGGACTATTCCCACTGCTTCCATCCGGATGATCTCAAATCGTTCGAACGCAAGCTCCGGGACGGGATCGCGAGCGGAAAACCGTGGGAGACGGAGGTGCGTGTACATCGGAAAGATGGGCAGTACCGCTGGTTTCTTACCCGAGCCAACCCGTTACGCGACGATCAGGGACGCGTCATGCGCTGGTACGTGTCGCGGACAGATATCGAGGATCGGAAGCGTGCGGAACGTGAGGTTCAGCAGATTGTGGATGCCGTGCCGCAACAGATTGTCGTGCTTTCTGCCGACGGGGGTCGTCTTTATTCCAACCAGGTCACGCTGGATTTTTACGGCTGGGAGCTGGAGGACTTTTTGGACGACAACAAGGTGAAACAGCATTTTCACCCAGATGACCTGTCGAGGTTTTATGACGAGAAACAGCGTGGGGTGTCGGCCGGCGTTCCTTTCACAATTGAAGCGCGAGTCTTAAGGAGAGATGGGCAGTATCGCTGGTTCCTTTTTCTTTATAAGCCGTTCCGGGGTGAGCAGGGTGAAATCGTTCGTTGGTACTCCACAGGGACCGACATTGAGGATCGGAAGCAAGCGGAGTGGGAACTTCGCAAGCTCGTGGACGCAGTGCCTCAACATATAACCGTGCTGGCAGGGGATGGGCGCCGCCTTTATGGCAACCAAGTCGCGCTGGATTTTCACGGCTGTACTCTGGAAGAGTTTCTGCCTGCTGACTTGATCAACCGGAAAGTTCATCCGGAAGACCTGGCGCGTTACTGGGATACACGGAAGCGAGGGATTTCAACGGGCATCCCGTTCAAAACTGAGGCACGATTACTAACAAAAGATGGACAGTATCGCTGGTTCCTATTTTTGTTCAACCCCCTGCACGATGACCAAGGCCACGTGGTTCGTTGGTACGCTACCGCGACCGACATTGAGTACCGCAAACAGGCAGAAGACGCTTTGCGCCGCAGTGAAGCATATTTGGCAGAAGCTCAAGAACTAAGCCACACCGGCAGTTTTGCGCACGATCCAGTTCGTGGGGAAATTACTTACTGGTCCCAAGAAGCGTATCGGACCTTTGGATTCGATCCAGCAAACGGACCTGTATCGTACCGCGAAGCTCGAAGCCGAGTTCACCCGGAGGATCTGCAGAAATTTGAGGAGGCCCGGGAAAGCGGGATCCGGCAGAAGACAGGAACGAGTGTTGATTTTCGCATAGTTCTTCCAGACGGCTCGATAAAGTATATCCACTGCGTCAGCCGGCCTTTCGTCAACGCATCGGGTGAGGTCGTGGAATTGGTTGGAACCAATATGGATGTTACTGAACAACATATGGCGCAAGCCGATCTGGAGAAAGCGTTCGAAGAAATCAAGCAACTGAAGGAGGAGCTCTACAGAGAGAACCTGGCTCTGAAAGAGGAAATCGACCAGACTTCATTATTTGAGGAAATCGTAGGTTCTTCTGAGCCGTTGCGGCGCGTATTGGTTCAGGTCACGAAAGTGGCGCGTGCGGATTCCACGGTTCTGGTTTCCGGCGAGACAGGTACCGGAAAGGAGTTGGTTGCTCGTGCCATTCACAAACGGTCTGCGCGGGCATCACGGGCCTTCGTGAGTGTCAACTGCGCGGCGATACCGGCTGCACTTATTGGCTCGGAGCTCTTCGGTCACGAAAAGGGGGCCTTCACGGGAGCCACGCAGCGGCGTTTGGGGCGCTTCGAACTCGCCGAGGGTGGCACTTTATTCCTGGATGAGGTCGGCGACCTTCCCGCGGAAACCCAGATTGCCTTGCTGCGCGTGTTGCAGGAGCGCCAATTTGAGCGCATCGGCGGAAATCAAACCCTGACCACGAACGTACGGATCATTGCCGCGACTAATCGCGACCTGCAGGCTGCCATCGATGTAGGCACTTTTCGTAGGGATCTGTTTTATCGGCTCAATGTGTTTCCCATCGATGTGCCTCCGCTACGCGATCGCAAAGAGGACATCCCGTTGCTCGTGGAATACCTAACCGAGCGCTATGGGAGCAAGGCTGGGAAGAAGATAAAGAATATCGAGAAGCGAACCTTGGAGCTGTTGAAGGCGTATCAATGGCCTGGCAATATTCGCGAACTGCAGAACGCAATCGAGCGAGCAGTGATCCTGTGCGACGGCGACACTTTATCCATCGACGAAGTCTGGTTGCAACATGCGCCGGATCGCCAGAGCGAAGCCCGCAATGGTCTTGCTCGTCTGGATAGCGATCGCGAAAAAGCGCTGATTGAGTCAGCTCTTCGAGAGAGCAAGGGGCGCGTAGCCGGGCCAGCCGGCGCCGCCGCCAAGCTTGGCATCCCGCGCTCAACGCTTGAGACAAAGATTCGCACACTTGGCATTGACAAATATTTATTCAAGTCTCGCCAAGCCTCCTAAGGTCCCTTCCCCTCTACTTCCGCCGCCCCTACAGGACTCCCTCCAACATTGCAAAACTCAATGTTGAGTGGCTGTTCGTGCGCGTGCGCCAACGTATAGCCTTCCCGCAAAACTCGGAAGCTGTCGGAATCCGCCAATTGTCGGGAAACGTCATCCCACTTCGTACAAGAAGATCCATAAATTCAGAACGATGAATGTGGCAACCCCCTTGCAATGGTGCAGGCGTGCGATCGATCCGATGGCGTTGATCCAACGCGCTCCAAAATCAACGAATCGGGGATGTACTCGCGAGCATACCTTCAGGGGAAATCCAATGAGCGAAGCGATTGACATACTCAATCCGGCAAGACCTAAGCAAATCGCAATTGTTGCTTCCAATCCCTCCGTGTCAAAGCAAACAGGCTGGCCGATCGGGTTCTGGTGGAGCGAGCTGGCTCATCCCTACTGGGAGTTTGCTGAGCACGGCTATAAGATCGATATCTTCAGCCCAGATGGCGGCAGACTCGAAGCGGATAGCTGGAGTGATCCTCGCGACGAAAGCAAGTATTCGGCACACGACTTGATCTCTCTCGGATTCCTCTCGTCCCCAGAGCACGTAAAGCTGGTCGAACAATCGAGGCCCATTAATCAATTCAAGATTGCCGATTACGACGCCTTACTCTTAGTTGGTGGACAGGCGCCGATGTACACGTACTACAACGACGAACGCGTCCACGCTCTGGCAGCGCAATCCTACAAGGCGGGAAAAGTGACGGCCGTCCTCTGCCACGCGACCTGCATTCTGTTGAAGACCAAAGTGGACGGGAAGCTCCTCGTCGACGGGAAAACCTGGACCGGCTTTGCTAATTCCGAAGAGCGCTATGCCGACGACTTTGTTGGCAAGCGAATTCAGCCGTTCTGGATCGAGGATGAAGCAAAGAAGCTTTCGGGAACCAACTTCATCGTATCGGGTCGTTTCAAAGCGCACGCGGTGCGTGACGGCAACCTGATCACAGGACAGCAGCAGTATTCCGGCGGGGCAGTGGCCCAGCTTGTGATCGAAGCACTGGGAGTGTAGCAGAGATGCAATCTGAACCTGAGAAAAAGGAGTGCGTATGAAAATCATTGCCTATGACCGAATGAAGTCAGGTGTGACCTACGACAAGATCGAGGCCTACCTACCGCAAGAGGTGGCTAACGTGTGGCGCTTGTGGAAGGCGGGCATAGTGCGGGAGAACTATGCTCGCGCGGATGAGCTTGGGGTCGTGATCGTGTTCGAATTAGATAGTATCGAAGCGGCAAAACGTTACACCGATGACTTCCCTCTGACCAAAGCTGGTTTCCTGGAGTGGTTCTTCATTTCCTTGCAGGTGCCACTGCCGATTGAAGTGCTGTTCGATCCGAAGGTGGACACGAACAAGCCTTACGACCGGACCAACGCAAGCATCGTAAGTCAGGGAGCGCAATAGCATGGAACATGCATTCGGTCTCGACATTCCCTTGGCCCTGGCCGAAGTGTGTCATTCTCAGCGCACGGCTCTCATCGTCTATGACATGCAGGTGGGGATTGTGTCGCAGATTGCCGATGGCCAGCAGGTGGTAGAACGCGTCCGTGGTGTGCTCGAAGCCGCGCGCAGCGGCGGCTACCGCGTGTTCTTCACGCGCCACATGTCCTTGCCAAACGAGGTTGCCGGAGTGATCCAATTGCGGACCGCTATGGCCTGGCAGCATGTGGACCATGTCGATGAGGTCAAGCCGGCGTTTCTGCGGGACACTCCAGGATTCCAGATCGCTCCCGAAATTGCTCCGCAGCCAGGCGAGGGAATTGTCGACAAAATTACGATGTCGGCCTTCGAGGGGACCTTTCTCGATATCGCCTTTCGGGATTGTGAAATTAACTCGTTCGTGATCGTCGGAATTGCGCTTGAGGTCGGCATTGAACCGACGGTTCGGCACGGAATGGATTTGGGCTACATCCCAGTGGTTGTGAGCGATGCCTGCGGACACGGAAGCTCAGAGGCAGCGCAAAGGAGCCTCGTCGCCCTCGCTTTTGCGGGGGGCTCAATTCAGTGTGATTGTGGCGCCTTGATTCAGGTGCTCCGCACGACCTCTGAAAGAAGAATGGTCGGCTAGCCGTTTCGCGCCGGTTAGCAAGGCCGTGAAAGAAGGGCACGAATCTTGGAAATTGCTTACCAGCAGCGCTGCAACCGGTGTCATCGGAGTTATACATGGATCTTCCGACAAATCCATTTGCGGTTCTGACTTTCATTTCGGCACCGGCGGTCCTGACCAATGCCTCCTGCGTCCTCCTGTTCGGGACAGGCAACCGGTACGGCCGCGCCATTGACCGTGTGCACGAGTTAGCTGATGTAGTTGAAGGAAGAGCGACTCTGGACGAAAGTGAGCTACGGCTTCGGATTCGCCAGTTGTCTGCTGCTGAAATACGAACCCTGCTGATCGTACGAGCCTTAACCTGCTTCTACTCCGCTGTGGCCGGTTTCGTGGCAAGCTCCCTCGTGTCGTTGATAGGTGCGGCGCTCGTCTCCGCAGGAATCAAGCGCGGCGTCGAGTCTTCCTTTTCGCTCTCGCTCATTGCGGGCTCACTCGGTGCCATCGCGATGATTGCGGGGGCCATGATGCTGGCTCTTGAGACCAGGTTTTCTTTCCGGGTCCTTCGCGAAGAAAAGAGCTTTCTCACCGAACGCGTGCAGGTGCGTATCGCGAAACTGACCGGAGTACAGACGGCAAGCTGAAATTGTTACAGAAAGGGTTTCTCATCATGCATGACTCGAAATCAAGGATCATCGCGCAGGACGCGATCATCCTTTTTGCTGACCTTCAGACGGGCATCGTCGAACTCAGCCAAACCAATCCCTTGGACCGGTTGAAGAGGGGAGTCCTCGCGCTGGCGAAGCTCGCTAGGCTCTTGAGCATCCCGGCCGTCGTGTCCGGGGTCCGCGGCGAGGATGGAAACCCTTCGAAAATGATTCCACAGATTGCGGATGGGCTGGGGGACTTGCCTACGCACCACCGCACGACCTGTGATTCTTTCATGAACGAAGAGATAGTCTCGGCGATCCAATCGACAGCTCGAAAGACGCTTCTTATCTCCGGCGTGGCGACTGAACTGGCTGTACAACTTCCCGCATTAACGGCTTCCGATCAGGGCTACAAGGTGTTCGTCGTTTTGGACGCTTGCGGAGGAATCAGCGAACGGACTGAGCAAGCAGCTTTACAGCGGATGGCAAGCGCCGGGGCAACGACGGTGTCGGTCATGACGTTGGCGGGCGAGTTGGCCGGCGATTTCCGCGAAGCGAAGGCTCAGCAGGCCATCGGGATTCTGTACGAAATGGCGAAGGCGTAATGCGGTGAGCCTCCATGGAAACATCCGGCCACACATCGGCCCGGCGAAACGGGCGCACTCTGAGTCGCTGCATTTCCCTTCTATTTCTGCTATCTCTCGCGGGGCTGGGAGTTGCACAGGAAGTGGAGGGAAATGGCAAGGGCTCCGGGGCGATTTTCTCTCCTGCGGATTACATAGAAATCATGACCCCAGTCACCGCGCACGTCACCGTCAATACCTACGGATTTTATCTGGGGAATCTACGCACCAGCATCGCCTTGCTGGAGGTGCCCACAGTCCTCCAAAAGCATTTCATGGTCACCCCAGGCTATCTATTCGTAAACGTTCCCCCGAGCGGCCTGTCGCTGTTGACCAACCATTTCGCAAACCAGAGCTACCGTGAAAACCAGTTCCGTCTCGCTGGCACGGTGCTGACCGCGTGGCATGGCTTCACTCTCTCCGACCGAAACATGTATGTGCGCCGGTTCACACCAACATCGGAGATCAACCGCTACCGCAACAAGATTTACGTCAGTCGCCCCCTTTCACTGGGTTCCTACAGGGTGAGTCCGTTTGTCTTCGACGAGGTGTATCACGATTTTGCGCCCGGAAAATGGCTGCGGCGTAACTGGTTCGTAGCCGCCGTTGACATGCCGATCAATCGACATCTGACGTTTCAGCCCTCCTACATTCGTCAGGGTGATCAGGTTTTGCGCAGCGTCAACTTCCTAGGTTTGGCACTGATCATCCGGACGAATCGGGTGTTTGAAAGCAAGCGTGACCGCATGAACACGTCAGCGAATGCAGGTGTCGAGCCAGAGACGCCGAGTATTCCGACCGTTGCGCATTAGAGAGAACGAGGGAAGTAATGAACGGTTGCGAGGCAAAAGCACTCTAGGAGGTTACGTGCCTGTCACAGATGAGGTCCGTTTTCCGGCCGCCGCCCCTCAGTTCAATCGAGCGAACGCCCTCGGCTCCCGGACTTACCGGATGGGAGATTCGGGAGGCTCTTTCCCGATTTGCCGTCTAGTACGCCAGTGGAGATTCTTTATTGAAGTACGGAGCTGCGGTAGGTCGCGGGAGTCCCGCGCGACCCACGAAAGACTCGCTGAAGGCAATCCGCGAATCTCCGTGGGTTGGACTTTTTTTGGACAGTTCGTCGCCCATGACCTTACCCAGGATCGCTCGCAGTTGCAGGAGACCGAGGATGTCACAACCCTCAGAATTTCCGCAAACCTCGACTCGATCTCGAATGCATCTATGGCGCTGG
>Ga0306922_10002236_pt1 | contig 17973 bp, 12 predicted proteins | sample sta12Cox44000082_FD_203758 | JGI IMG/M metagenome (GOLD analysis project Ga0306922, IMG submission 203758) | Lab enrichment of tropical soil microbial communities from Luquillo Experimental Forest, Puerto Rico - statoxic.12C.oxic.44.000.082 (v2)... | ecosystem: Environmental > Terrestrial >... | reverse complement strand
TGCAGCCCCTGCAGCAGGTAGGTAACCCCAAAGAAAGTAAACATTACCACTGCGAACCCGAGAATAGCGAAGTAAGCGGCGCGTCTTCCCCGCCAACCGCGTGTGATCCGCATATGAAGGTAGCCGGTGTATACCAGCCAAGTGATGGCTGCCCAAGTCTCCTTTGGATCCCAACTCCAGTAGGACCCCCAGGTGCGATTGGCCCAGTAAGCGCCGGCTGCAATCATTAGGGTGAGCAGAGGGAATGCGATGCAGATCGTTTTGTAAGTAATGCGGTCGAGAGCATCGGCCGCTGGCAGAAGCCGCTCCAGGTCCGGCCTCCGCCATAACAGCAGCAGATAAAGCAGCGAGCTGAAAATCCCCCCCACCAGCCCCGAGAGAATGAACGGGCTCGCTGCCAGACTTGTGGCATAAAGCCCCTGCGCATCGAGGGAGGGATACTGGCCGCCGCGCGCGCGCAGCAGAAAAACACTCAGGGCAAGAATCTGCAGAAGAATGCTGACAAACGCCGCCGGATTGGCCAGCAAGAACATCGATTCCTGGTTGCGCAGACGCCCCACGAGGTACAGCACGAACGGCGCGGCCACCACCAGCAACACCAGCAGCATCAGCCAGCCCAGATCGGGGATCGTCACGAAGAGTCGAACGCCGCGCTGCAGCAACACTTCAGAGTTCTCCTGCGCGTTCCACGCCACCACGCTCAAGCCACCCCAGTTCTCAAACCGGGTGAGAATGCCCACATAGATTCCAACTGTGAACAAGCTGGTGGCAGCCAGAAAGGTCTCGTTCTTCATTCCATCCTTGATCAGGAACATCAAGGCCAGCGCAAAGCTGAGCGCGCAGGCTGCATAAGCCAGCATGGCGAGGGTCACATGGACGTGCAGCCAGGTCGACTGCAGCGCCGGCACCAGTGGACGTACTTCGGTACGCAGCAACTGCATCAGTACCACACCGACAATCGCCACCGGCATGGTGACCGTCCCGATGACTTTCACGCCGAACTTCTTTTCTGCAATCAGGGTCAACACGGCGAGCGTCCAGACGAAACTGAGCAGCATCTCGTAGATGCTCGCGAAGGGAGGATGCCCCGCTTCGTACCACCGGTGTGCCACCGCTCCCGTGTTGGCCGCCAGTCCAATCCAGGTTGCCAGCGAAGCGAACCGAACATAGGAATCGGTCCCGGTCACGCCGAAACCAAGGTAGAGTGCTCCCGCGCCAGCATAAAAAATCAGGGCAGCATAGATCAGGTTGCTCTCGTTCAGCAGATTGCCGCCCTTCACCACGTTCAGGAACGCCATGAAGAGCAGGAACGCGATCCCCAGCCCGACTGCCACAATCAAAGTGGTGCCAGTCGCGGCCGGTTGCTGCTGTTCTACGCGTGCGCGAGCCATCATCATCCTCCCAGAAAAATGCCTACGCGATCGAAACGACCCGCGGCTGCGCGGGCGCTTCGCTCAGTGCCTGCAGTTGCTCATCGATCGTTTGCGTGAGGTCCTGGAAACGCTGCTCGAAGGCGTCCCGATTGCGGTTGGCTGTCCCGCCGACCCATAGCGTGAGCCGGCCATTTGCGTCGCTCACCGGAACCACCCAGAAGCGGGTGTGCGCTACGTAAAACACCAACCCGAGCCCAATTCCCATCAGAACCACGCCGAACCACACTGCCCATTGACCGGGCTCATGCGAGACTTCCAGCCCGGTAAAGTAGCCCTGCTTCAGGTCGAGCGCCTCAAACTGGTAGGGAGACTTATCGTTTTCTGCAAATCCTTCCAGCGGAGGCAGCCAGAAATTCACCTGCTTCCCGCGGGCTATCGATGTCACCACCAGACGCGCGGCGGGGTTCGCAATCGAATTGGACCGGGTGTAGACGTGCCCATCCTGAATCACAGAGTCCGGAATGAACTCCGCCAGGCGAACCGTCGTGTCCGTATCGAGTACGGCGGTCTCGTCAACCCCGATCGAGATTTCTTTCTTTTCCCCTCCCCCGGAGGGCTTCGCCGAAAGAATCAATTTCTCTATCTTCCCCGTGGGCCCATAGCTGGACTGGTAGAAGCGCACTCCGCCGTATACCAGTGGGTCATTCACCACAATCTCTTTGCGCTCGAGCTCGCGCCCGTCCCGCAGCACCGTCAACTTCGACCACCACTTCTTGGGAGTACCGTCCGCGTAATTCTCCTGCCCTGCTCCATCGCATCGCACCGCAAAAGGCAGGAATTTCTTGGCGCCGTCGCGCAGCTCCACGATGCTCACTTGCTGTCCCCGGGTCAGGCTCACAAATCCGCGCCAACCCCAGATCGCGTCCACGATTCCGCCAAAGAAAATGAGCAGCAGGCTGGCGTGCACGATGTACACCGCCATTTCCGACATCCGATTCCGTTCAGCGAAGAGCGAAAAGTGATCGCTCTGTACCACCCGCTCCGGCCGGAATCCCAGATCGTGCAGCGCTCGCTCGGCCGCCACCAGGCCGGTCTCTTCATCTGGAATCGGTATCTGTTTTTGCACGGGGAGGGCTTTGCGGAAACTCTTATCGGGATATTTGTACGGCCGCGCGAAATACTTCCAGGCATTGGGGAAACGGTCGATCGACGCCGCGATGATGCTCGCGCTCACCAGCAGCATCAGCGTCACAAACCACCAGGCGTGAAACACGTCAGTCAGGCCGGCGGCGTCGAGAATGCGCAGGACCTGGGGTGAATAGGCACGCTGCATTTCGTCGGGATCTGTCACGTTCCGCTGCAGTACGATCGTGCCAGCGGCCGAGAGCACGACCACCACGATCAACAACACCACGCCGGTCTTGATCGAACTCAGAGTTTGCCAGATTTTTCGGGTGAGGCGGTTCGCGTCGGCAGGCATATCGGCCCCTTCTTCCCGTCCGGAACGTGCACGTCCGGCGCCAACCCTCGACGCACCGCTATGCAGTTCACAATTAAACACTTAGCGGAAGATGATTTGACTTTGGTAGCGCCGGAATGGGCCAAATCCCACAGAAGCCCTGTGCTTGTCCGTCATTTCGCGCAATGTCCGGACTCAATGTGCGCCCGATCACCTGCGGACGTGCGCGAAGCACTATCAGCTGGGGGCACGATCGCATTGAATATTGCGACGGCTGTTGCGAAATGGGAATGGGATTACCAGCGTTCCGTATTGGAACTCGCCACATGACTGTTGCATTTCTACTCGGCCAAGGTTTGCGTGATTTCACCAAGAGCGGTGGGCCAGAAGGCCCATTGGCCGCCCGTTCCAGTGCGAAGCTGGCCTGTCGAATCTCCGAATCCATCGTAGCAAGGGCCTCAAGAATAAGGGTTTCTTTCCTCTCCAAGAAACCGCAACCGCAGTCGCACCAAAGGTCGGGGTCGTGCACGAGCACCTTATGGAGGATCCGAAAGGTGCCCGTCACGGCCCAAATTCGCACGCTGGCTTCAGGGACCCACAGGAGCTTCAGCACGAAGGTGTTGTGGTTCTTTGTGGTCCTTTTCATCGCTTCGCTTCCGGCCTGGGCCGGTACTCACCCCGTTCCGCTCGACAAAAACGCCGACGCGAAAAAGTGCCTCGAATGCCACGAGGACAAATCCAAGGGCAAGGCAGTTCACTCCGCCATACAGATGGGATGCCTGAGCTGTCACGAGATCCGGGTCAACAAAGATGTCACCCGGGTGAAGCTGATCACGACCACGCCGTACGCCCTCTGCCTCACCTGCCACGCTGACAAGAACGCCGCCGACATCAAGGGCGTCGTCCACAGCCCGGCGGTTCGCGACTGCGTCAAGTGCCACGACCCGCACGTCTCCGACAACAGGAACCAGCTGTTGAAAGCCAGTTCCGGTGACGCCAAAGAGAACCTCTGCCTGAGCTGCCACAAGATCGGGCTGAACACTCCCGAGAAAGGCAACCGGCACGCCGCCCTCGACATGGGCTGCGAGACCTGCCACGTCACCCACAAGACCGGCGAGCGCGGCAAAGAGGAATTCGACTTCCACCTGACCAAGGCCGCCCCGGCATTGTGCCTCGATTGCCACGATCCGAAAGACGCCAACCTGCAGAAGGCACATCAGGACCAGCCGTTCGCGAGCGCAAACTGCATTCAGTGCCATGATCCGCATCAATCGCGGTCGCCCAAGCTGTTGCAGGCCTTCACGCACAATCCGTTCGAGAACAAGATGTGCGACACCTGCCACAAGCCGGCCAAGGACGGCAAAGTCGTCCTGGCCGCAGCGAGCGCCAAAGAGCTCTGTGTCACCTGCCACGACGACAAGGTAAAGCTGATCTCCGATGCAAAAGTGCAGCACCCAGGCGCAGCAGGCGATTGCACCGACTGCCACGACCCGCATGCCGGTAAGACCCCCGGATTCGTGAAGCCCGATCCGGTGAACGCGTGCCTCGGATGCCACGCTGATCAGGCGGAGCAGCACAAAAAGAAGAACATCCATCAGCCCGCCTTCGAGCAAGGCTGCGCCACCTGCCACGAGCCGCACGGCAGCGAGAACCTGCATCTACTCCGCGCAAAGGACGTAAACAGCGCCTGCCTCGAATGCCACGGGCCAGAGCGCAGTCCGGCAAAACTCGGATCTGAGCACCTGATCGCGATTTACGACGGAAAGGTGAAGTTGCCCGAAAGCTATCTGCGTAAAGCGCCGGTGATTCCGTTGGAATACGGCCTCGGACACCCGGTGGAATCACATCCGGTGGCCGGGCCGGTGGATGCGAAGAACCCGGCAGCCGGACAGATCAGCTGCCTGACCTGCCACCAGCCACACGCTTCTGAGCAGCCGGCGCTGCTGGCGAAAGACCAGAAACCGGGAATGGATTTCTGCAAGACCTGTCACCAGGGACGGATCGTAGCGAAGTAACGGAGAGTGAGAGCCATGTTTTTGCAGAGCTTCAATTCGAACCGCAAGCGGATCTGGACGGCATTGGCCCTGCTCAGCCTGATCGCTCTGCCCTTGCCCGCCTCCGCTGGTGACAAGAAGAAAAAGGCCGACGCTCCCGGGCAGCAGATGCCGAAGCGGGTGAATTTCGACATCAGCAAGATCGTGTGGCCGAATCCCCCGGCGATCGCCCGCGTCCGCTTCCTGCAGCAGTTCACGGGCGAGAAGATCGATTTCAGCCAATTCGACAAGTCGAGCAAGAAAAAACCGAAGCAGGGTTGGATGGATCGCCTGGCCGGCACCAAACCGCAGGCTGACCAGAACATCAAACTGCCCTTCCAGTTGATCCGAACCTGCGGGCTGGCGTTCGATTCCGAGGGCAAGGTCTACGCCGCCGACCAGGGCGTATCTGCGATTTTCATCTTCGACCCTGAGAAAAAGGGGGAAGTGCAGATGATCAAGAGCGGAGATGACGCCCACTTCGGACTCATCAACGGGCTGGCCATTGACGACAACGACCGCATCTTCGTCAGCGACGTCAAAATGCATCACGTCTCGGTCATCGGAGCTTCCAGTCATAAGGAGGAAGGCGCATTCGGAGCCGACATTCTGGCGCGCCCCGGCGGCATCGCCATCGACGTCGAGAACCGCTTCCTCTATGTGGTTGACACCCAGAACGACGTGGTCGACGTGTTCGACGCTGACAACTTCAGGTTGCTCCGCAAGCTGGGCGTCCCCGGAAAGAAACACTTGCTGACCGATCCTGGCACGTTCTCGCTGCCGACCAACGTAGCTGTGGACAAAGACGGCGACGTCTACGTGACCGACACGCTGAACGACCGCGTGGAGATCTTCGATGCCGACGGCAATTTCATCACCATGTTCGGCAAAAACGGCGACGGGCCTGGCGCATTCTCGCGGCCGAAAGGTATCGCCGTCGACAGCGACAAACACATCTGGATCGCCGACGCCGTGCAGCAACGGGTGAAGGTGTTCAACCGCGAGGGCGAACTGTTGATTTACTTCGGCCAGGCCGGCAATTGGCCGGGACAGTTCTCGGCCCTCTACGACATCGCCATCGACCAGAACTCTAACCGGGTCATCACCTCGGAGCAGATGCCGGGACGCGTGCAGGTGTTTCGCTACGTCACCGACGCCGAGGCGGACCAGTTACGTACCGAGCAGGGCCAGGAAGGAAAGAAGTCGTCTGCCGGAGAAACCGCCAATGTCACGAGCGAAAAGAGAAATTCTGCGGCACAGCAGTAGCCGCAACAGATTTAGCTGCCCCGTGGGGTGGCTAAAGAACGGAGCCGGAAAGAACCCCGCCTCCGGGTAGTTAAACAAATGTGGCAACACATCATCAGGAGGTCTTCATTATATGAAGAAAGTACTGCTAGTGGTCCTGTTTGTCGTGGCCGTGATGTCAATCGCGATGGCACAGACAAACGGCGACGTGCTGGGTGCGCACCTGGTCTATGGCCGGGGTTGCGTGGCCTGCCACTCTCCACACAGCGGCGCACGCGGCAACGGCATCGCGACCAAAGATGCCAGCAGCGGCGACGCCGCTCTGTGGGGCGCCGATCTCACCCCTTACTACAACCAGACGTTTGCGTTTGGCGACGGCGGTTCCTACGTCTACACCGCTCCCGCCAGCCAGGTTGCGCATGACGGTCTCAGCGGCATCATGGAGTGCCTGAGCTGCCACGACGGCAATCTTGCGAAAAACGGCATGATGAAGGGCTCGACAGTTGAGACCATTCCGAATGCCATCGGCGGCAATGCCCCCACCCTGCTCGGCAGTGATGGCGGTACCGCGGGCGACTACAAGAACGACCACCCCGTGGGCCAGCAAGCCATCGTTGGTTGCGGCGGAACTTATGACTGGGATTGCGCCATTGACTCGACCGGCAAGATCACCGCGCCGGCGGGCAGCAAGTTCGCCCAGTTCCAACTCGACTATGGGTTCACCATCAGAACGGTTGCTTACAACGCAACCCCCATGGTCACCTGCACGACCTGCCACGACCAGCACAGCATGACCGTGTACGCGGGGAAGATCAACAACGTGCAGGGCAACTACCCGACCAGCTTCTTCGTAAAGGGCTACTACAACCCTGGCAACGCCGCCAGCAACTCGGCAGCACAGTTCTGCCGTCAGTGCCATGGCGCGGAGTCCAACGAGATGCATGGCATCAATCTGCCAACTGTCTAATTGGTCAGTTAGAGGGGGGAGGATGGCCTCCCCCCGATTTTCAACGAGGGCGTTATGACACGACTTCTCACAATCGGGCTTCTACTTCTGGCGACCATCATTTCAGCTAGGGCGCAGATGGCGGTCTCCCACCCTCCAGCCACACCAACCAAGCCGAACACCGAAATGGTCACTCCGGAAGCCGGCGGAAAGCCGGTGGCGCGAGTGAACGTCACGGTGTTGACCGATCGCGACCTGCTGCGCGAAATGTACGCAATCTTCCCGTACGCGCGCCAACATAACAACGGCTTCCCCAAGGCCATGGAAGCCGACATCCGAGCCGGCGCCCTGAAGATGATCGTGTTTGAGGAACTCGTATATCAGGAAGCTTTGCGGCGCCAGCTGGTGGTTCCCCCAGCGAAACTGGAGCGCGCAGTGCGCGACTTTAAAAAACAATTCTCGAGCCCCGAAGAGTTTAACGAGTTCTTGAAAGCAGAGTGCCGAGGGTCCCAAAAGGTAATGCGTGCGAGAATTACACGCTCACTCCTGATCGATCAGCTGCTGACTTCCGAGGTGAGCAACCGTGCCGTGATTTCGCTGGTGCAGGCTCGCGCGTATTACGAAAAGAACCCGTCCCAGTTCCGGATCCCAGAGTCTTATGCGATCCAGACCATCTCGGTGCTGCCAAAGCCGAACGCGACCTCCGCCCAGCAGAAGGAACTTCGCGCGAAGGCGGAAGAAGCCTTGCAACAGGCGAAAACCACCAAGGACTATGAAGAATTCGGCGTGCTCGCCGAGAAGATCTCCGAGGACGACTATCGGGTGATGATGGGCGACCGCCGTGCCGTAGACAGAGCCAAACTGCCGCCCGAAGTCCTTAAGGCTGCTGAAGCACTACAACCCGGCCAGGTTAGCGGGTTGATCCCACTCGAGCAGGGCTACACCATCATCCGGCTCAACGCACACATACCGGCCGGCTTAGAAAAGTTTGAAGCCGTGAAAGACGCAATCCGTAAGCAACTGAACAAGCAGAAGACCGAGCAACTTCGTTCAGCGCTGAACCAGAGATTGCGCGCGCACGCCAAAGTCGAAGTGCTGTGAAATGGGGAGAAAAGTGTGGAGCGCCCATGCAAACGAGACCAGCATGGATTCTAGCGGCGGCGGTAATGGCACTCACGGTGGCCGCATCCGCCCAAGTAACAGTGGGCGACAACATCAGTATGAACCTGAACGCAAACGCCGCGTTCGGCTACACGGCCAGCGATGGGAACAGCATCCCATCCGATCACGGGTTGAATTTCGGGGGTACCGCCGATCTTACCGGCTCCTATTACACACCCACGTTTCTGAACTTTCTCGTTAATCCTTACTACAACCAGTCACGTGCCAACTCTACTTCGCAGTCGATATCGGACAGCAGCGGCGTGAATGCCAGCGTATTTCTTTTCAGCGGCAGCCGCTTCCCCGGGTCGGTGAGCTACTCGAAGGCATACAACAGCCTTGGAACCTTCGGGGCGCCGGGAATTCCAAACTTCACGTCGCATGGAAATTCAGATGCATTGAGCATCGGATGGGGACTGAACCTGGAAAACCTTCCCAGCCTTTCTTTTAATTTCAAGCAAGGACACGACAATTATTCGATTTATGGGACGGATGCGAACGGCAGCTCGCTCTTTCGAAACTTCAACACGACAGCCAACTACCGCGTTCATGGATTCAATCTGAGCGCAGGCTATACGACCTCCGCGACCCACTCGAAGTACCCCCTCCTGATCATCGATCAAGAACAGGCGTCCGACAATCACTCGAATACCTTCTCATTCGCTGCCTCGCACGACTTGCCTCTGCACGGAAGTTTCTCTACGAACTTCACCCGCTCATCGTACAACTCAGATTTTTCCCATACCAACTACAGTGGGACCGTGAACACGATCACTTCGAATGCCACGATCCGTCCCTTGTCGAAGTTGACGCTCTCCACCTCGGCGGATTTCAGCGACAACCTGGTCGGATCACTGGTGCAGAATGTCGTTACGGCGGGGGGAGTGCTTCAACAAGAGACGCCGGGGCAGAAGTCGAATTCCTTTGATGTGATGGAAGTCGGGACCTACAACATTACCCAGCACATCCTGGTGGTTGGCAGCGCGGAGCGCCGGCAGCAGACTTACTTCGGCAAATCCTATGCATCGAACAGCTTCACAGGTGCCGGCAGCTACTGGAACCACTTGTTCGGAGGAACACTCAGCAGCGTGCTGAGCGTCACGCGGACCATGATCGACAATACCGGCCAGACTTCGCTTGGCCTGCTCGGTACACTTAATTATTCGCGCAAGCTTGGTCGCTGGGAGGTCAGCGGATCGAGCAACTACTACCAAAACACGCAAACGTTGCTCGTCGGCTATACAACGTCGGGCTTCGGTTACACGACAGCAGTGGGACGAAAATTCGGATTCTTGCGCTGGAACGCAGGTGCCGCGGGGTCCCGGAGCTTGCTGAACACTGCTGCTGGGTACTCGAGTCGCTCCCAGAACTACACGACCGGAATAACCGCTAAGCGTATCGGCATCACCGGCACGTATGCGAAATCTGATGGCACGGCCTTGCTCGGTGGCAATGGCCTGGTGCCCGCGCCGATCCCGAATCCAATCCCCTTGCCGTCGGAGATCATCCTCTACGGTGGACACTCCTACGGGGTCGGGCTCGGCTTGAACCCTAACAAACATTTCACCGCTACCGCGAGTTATTCCCGCGCCTTCAGCAACACAATGAACACAGCCGTCGGCTCGAACAATAACGGCGAGAATGCCGTAGTTCGATTGCAGTACCAGTTCCGGCAGATGTACTTCAACGCGGGGTACAGCAAGTTTGTACAGGGGTTCAGCGCGTCGACCGCCGTTCCCGCGGACGTCAACTCGTTCTACTTCGGGGTCCAACGGTGGTTCAACTTCTTTTAAGGCGCAGGTCGAAGACCATGTTCAGGGTCAGCAGCCTCCTTCGGGCGGCCGCGGCAGTTGTATGCCTGCTTCTGCCTGCAGCGCTGAATGCCACGAAGCAGAAGACGCCGCAGCCCGTAAACGTCCCGGTGCTGCAACTCGAAGGCGGACGCAAACTGGTGTTTGAGCGCAGCTTCAGCTACGAACGCGAAGCCAAACCCAAGCGCGGCTTCTGGAACAAGCTAGTCGATGTAATTGCAGGTGAACCTGAGTTCCACAGCATGGTGCGCCCGTACAGCGTGATCAGCGATTCGAAGGGGCGCATCATCGTGACCGATCCGGGCGCGCCTGGCGTCCACATCTTCGATTTCGAGCAGCAGAAATACAAATTCCTTCAGCATCCCGAGGGCAAGGATTCGATGCGCTGGCCGCAGTGCGTGGCGGTCGATGGGCAGGACAACATCTACGTCACCGACTCCGATGCCGGCAAGATCTTCGTTTTCGAAGCGGGCGGCAAACTGCGGCACGTGATCGGCAGCCTCAAGGGCGGCGAGGGCATGTTCAAGCGGCCCACCGGGATCGCGATTGACTCGGCAGCGCAGCGGATTTACGTCAGCGACACCTATCGCAATCAGATCTTCATGATGGACATGCAGGGCGGCGTCCTGGCCAAGTTCGGTAAAAACGGCGGCGGCAACGGTGAATTCAACTTCCCGACCGAGTTGCGCCTGGAGGGGAACGACCTGGTCGTGGTCGACGCGATGAACTTCCGCGTGCAGGTTCTCGATAAGGAAGGCTCGTTCCGTTATGCCATTGGCCGCATTGGCGACGGCGAAGGATCGATGTTCCGGCCTAAGGGCGTGGGCATGGATTCTGAGGGCCATCTGTACGTGGTCGACGGCCTCTATGACCGCGTCCAGGTATTCGATCGCGAGGGACAACTCCTCTACTACTTCGGCAAGACGGGCACAGGATTTGGAGATTTTCAGCTTCCCGCGGGTTTGTTTATCGACCATAACGATCGGGTGCTGGTGGTCGATTCCTTCAACCGGCGCGTGCAGGTTTTCCGCTACTTCGCGCTGCCCAAGCAGGGCGCAGGAGGCGGACAGTGAAATTGCGGGTCGGAGCGACGGTGGCGTGGGTGGTCCTCGCCAGTGCCCTGGCGGCATCGCAGACGATTGGCAGCGATGTTCTGGGCGCCCATGACCTGACTCCCTCGGGCAAGTCGCCGGTCTCAGGAGGACTGTCGGCCGCTTGCCTCTACTGCCACGCCCCGCACTCTGGGGTGGGTGGCGCGACTCCGCTGTGGAACCAGACGCTTTCCACGCAAACCTACACTCCATACACGAGTACGACGTACGCGCAAAAGGGAAACCCGCAGCCGCCGCTCGGCGCCTCGAGTAGCTTGTGCCTGAGCTGTCATGATGGAACCGTCGCTCCGGGACAGACGGTAGCTTACAAGCAGATCCCCATGACGGGAAGCATGAAGGCGGTCGACGTGTTTGGAACCAACCTTGCGGGCTCGCACCCGTTCAGCCTTGTGCTGCCGATGAAGGACGCGGCGAATCTGGCGCAATCGATTGTGGCGCATGGGACGACCGCGGATCCGACGGGAGCGGTGAAGCTCATCAAGGGCAATATCGAGTGCACAACCTGTCACAACCCACACGTGCAGGCCACGGATACGATCAATCTCAATTTTCTGGTGCGGGATGCGTCGAATGGCGGACTATGTCTGGCTTGCCACGATCCGACCCGGGTGATGACCGGGCAAACCAATCCTTTGGCGAACTGGGGAACGAGCGCGCATGCGATCAGCCCCAACCAGGTCGCGAATCAGCCACCCGTCGGAGGGTACTCCACGGTCGGCCTGAATGCATGCAGTGCTTGCCATGCTTCGCACAATGCACCCGGATACGCGCGGTTGCTGCGTGGAGCGAACGAACAAGACTGCATCGCCTGCCACAATGGAGGCGCGAATGTGTCGCCGGCGGCACCGAATGTGTTCGCGGAATTCAGCAAGACAGGCCATCCTTTCTCTACCGGGACCAGTGTTCACGAGGCAACCGAAAGCGCCTTGCTGAATCAGAGCCGCCACGCAACCTGTGTGGATTGTCACAATCCGCACGCCTCCGGCCAGGTCACCACGTTCCCGCCCCCACCGGGCCTGAGACCATCGCAGAGCAATCTGGTTGGCATCAGTGGCACGGACGGAGTCACTGTCCTGAACCCGGCAGTCAATCAGTTTGAGAATTGTCTGCGCTGTCATGGAACTAGCACGGGCAAAGCTGTGAACCCGGTGTTCGGATATTTGCCGGTTCGCGTGGTCTCGGCAGGAGATCCTCTGAACATGATCCCGCAATTTGCGCTCACCTCGAGCTCGAGCCATCCAGTCATGCACGACCGGACGAGCGCGCTGGCACAGCCGAGCCTGCTGCCAAACATGCTGAACATCGACGGCGTCACGCAAGGACGCTCGATGGGTGTCCGCATCCTGTGCACCGATTGCCACAACAGCGACGATAATCGCGAGTTTGGAGGCGCAGGCGCTAGCGGCCCGCATGGATCGAAATACATGCACATTCTCGAGCGCAGGTATGAATTCAGTCAGGCGGCCGCTCCCGGCCAGACGATCAGCAATCTGTTCCCGAATCCTGATCTGAGTCCGGCGGGACCCTATGCTCTCTGCGCGAAGTGCCACAATCTGAGTACGATTCTCACCAACAGCAGTTTCAGCGAGCACGCACGACACATCAATGGCGGATTCTCGTGCTCGGTGTGCCACACCGCACATGGCATGGGCGCGGCGGCGGCGGCGATTTCGGGCGAGCGCATGGTGGACTTCGACGCTAGCGTGGTGGCACAAAACGGCGCCACCCCGATCACGTACAACCACGCCACCAATTCATGCACGCTCACGTGTCACGGGCATAGTCACTGATCGGGCAGGCGCAACCAGCCATTCCACGATGGTTATGAGTGTCAGGCGTGGTTGAGGCTGGGCGCCCGCCGATTTACCATCACATTCAATGCATGGCACCGTTGCGCGATGGCTGCGGAATCCCCTTTTTCTGCTTGGCTTGGTCGCCGGGCTGATTGCCTTCGTCGTGCAATCCGGGGACGTCGACTCGGCCGACACTGCGCGTCGCCTGCAGACCACACATTCCTTCTGGACATCAGCCCCTCCGGTGCTTCCCGGGGACTACCCGGAATTCGGACTGAAAGGAAGGGGCGACCACATCTACACGTGGTACGGCATAGGGCAATCGCTGCTGATGCTGCCCGCTGATATCGTGGGCACGTATGTCGAGAAGCTGCCGATTTTTCGCGAATACAACGGTAACGACCCCAGCGTGCGGAACATGATTGTCGCCTACTCGACGAACATCCTGATCAATGTTCTGACCGCCCTGGTGGCGTTTTGTTTGCTGGAACGGTTCGAATTCACGAGACCTCAGGCTGTCGCTGGTGTTTTGGCTCTGCTGCTTTGTACCACGCATCTCCATTACACGCAGAACATGATGGAGAACAATTACATTCTGCTGCTCACGTTGACTGGGCTGGCCTTTCAATACGAGTGGCTGTTGAACGGGAGTCGGCGGGCGTTGCAGATCGGGGCCACTGCATTCGGACTCAATCTGCTGACTCGGCTGACCACGGGGATGGATCTGGCCGCCGCGGGCATCTTTCTACTCCTGGTCACGGTGTTTGGGGGGGAATCCTACCGCGCCATTTTGCAAAAGGCTCGTGCGTACGTCATGATTGCGTTCCCGATCTATGCTGTCTTTCTTCTGATCGACCGCATTTATCAGTACTATCGCTTCGGATCTTTCCTGAATACCTACGTCACCGTCTTCGCACAGCAGCAGCGGGAATTGAACCCGTCGCTGCCGGCAAACTATCCCTTTGAAACTCCGTTTCACGTGGGATTTTTTGGCGCGCTGTTCGCGCCTGAGAAATCCATCTTCCTGTTCGATCCGTTACTGCTGCTTACAGTCCTGGTGGTTCTGGCGGTTGGATGGAAAGCATTCTCACCCGCGGTGAAAGCTTATCTGGCAAGCGGGTGCCTGCTTCTCCTGGTCTACATCTGCTTCTACGCGCGCTACACGGTCTGGAGCGGCGACTCGGCCTGGGGAGACCGTTACGTCTCCAGCGCCGCGCAGCTCGTGGCTTTTCTCTCGGTGCCGCTGCTATTGCGCTGTCGTTCCGCCCTGGTGCCCGCCGTCTGGCGGCTTGGCCTTGCCCTGATTGCTTTCAGCGCGGCCGTTCAGCTTGCTTCGGTCGCTTTTTGGTTGTCACTGGAGATCTACCAGATGACCACCTTGGGTCATCCTACGTTCGTCGTCTGGTTGCGGTTCAAAAACATCGTGGCTTTCGCGCTCGGAAAAATGGATGCCTGGGGACTGACCAATTCCGACATGCTGACCGATCCTTGGGACTACGTGCACATCACCACCTGGAATTTCCTGCCCTTCGTGCTGCGCAGAGTCGGTGAAGCGCCGAACTGGGTCGTTCACATTGCGTTCGCTGGCTGGGGTATGGGGATCGCAGTTTTCGGGTGGGTGCTGTTGCGTCTGAAAGCAGCGCTGGCGAGTGAGCCGAGAAACAACCTCGAAGCGCACGTCTCTGGAGAGGCGCCGTTTTGACGTGGATTTGCTGGGACTTTACTCGGAGCCTGCTTTGTTTTGCCCTGGGCTCAGTCCTGCGTGCTTGTTGACCTGCTCCATCAGCTCAAGCACCTTCGCCCGTCCGTCATAATTCGGGTTTGTATCGAGAAGCCTCTGCCAGGTGGCCAGCGCGCCTTTGACGTCCATCTTCCCCTGCCATTGCACCACGCCCAGATTGAAAAGCGCATTCGGCTTATTGGGCTCGTCGCCAAGAGCGCGATTGAATTCTGCGATGGCCGTATCGGCGTTGCCCGTGTACCAGAATGCCGTCGCCATGTCGGTGCGAACGGAAGCGTCCTTGGGAGCGACTTGCAGAGTGCGCTGGTAATAGTCGATGGCGCTCGGATACTGCTGCGCGTCGTAGTAGGTGTTTCCGATTTGCGCCAGCAGCTTGGCGTTCCCAGGATCGCCCTTGAGTTGCTCCACGAGCGGTGCCGCCTGCTTGTCGGCCATGCGTCGCCTCTGCTCTGGGGTAGGCTGCTGCAGGGTAGCGCCCTCGGATTGTGGAGTTGCCGCAGAGGCGCGTTCGACTGAGGGACCACCGCCTTGAGAACCACGGATCAACCAACCGCCCGCCAGCCCTACCAGCAGGCAAATGACAGAGAGAATGTAGGCCTGGTCACTGGTCCACTGTTCCTGCGCGGCTTTCTGTTCTGGCTTCGACATTGCTTCGAGCTCCTTACTCTTGATCTCTATTGCGCGCTTCCCTGCTGCTGAGCTTCGGTGATCATCCGTTCGACGATGGGTTTCCTGTCGAGTTTCGGGTTCGATGCCAGCAGTTGCTGCCAGGCTCGGATCGCCCCAGCGGCATCCTTTTTGCCTTTCCAGCGGATCATTCCGAGGTTGAATAGGGAGTTCGCGTCTTTCGGGCTCAACTTGACCGACTGCTCTAGTTGCGCCAGAGCTCTGTCAACATCGCCGTCGAAGTACAGGCACGACGCCATCTCGGTGCGCACGGCAACATTGTTTCCATCCAACTGAAGGGTCTGGTTGAAGTAGCTCGCTGCTTCTTTGAACTGGTGTGCCGATTTGTAGAAATACGCCACCCGCAACAGCACATCTTTATTCTTGGGATCCTTCTGCAGTTTTTCGAGAAGGGGCGCGACCTGCTTGTCGGCCATGTGCTTCATCTGGTCGAATGTTGGCGTTTGTCCTTGCGGAAAGGGAACCAGACTCGTTGTAGCGCCAGGGTTCGCGGTGGTGGTCGTATTCGCCGTCGATCCCGAGCCGCGCAACAGGTAGCCCGCCGCCAGCCCCAAAAGCAGGCAAGCGCTCGCCATTCCATAGACCACTGCCGGCTTCCAGAGCTGATCCGAGACAGGATCTTTGGGTTGATTGGGCATTCGTCGGCTCCCGGGCGTGGACCTCGCCGCCTACTGAACAGCATCCGGCTTACCAAAAGGGGAATCAGCACTCCTTTGATTTCTCCTGTGAATTCAATCGCTTAGAGCATTTAGTTTTCTGAATGGCTCCAACCAGGAACCGGGGCGTGGCTTTCGCCCCACGCGTCGGGTTTTTTGGCGCGTTGATAGCAGGTCGATCCACATCCGAAGCCTCGTCCCCGCGGGCAGCTACATCATGCTTGAGGTCAATGACAGCGGGGAAGGAATCGAACCCGAGCATCTCAAACGCATCTTTGAGCCCTTCTACACGCCCAAGGAGCAGGGGAAAGGCACCGGGCTCGGACTGGCCACGGTGTACGGCATTGTCAAGCAGAGCGACGGCTTCATCTGGGCATACAGCGAGCCGGGGAAGGGAGCCACGTTCAAAGTTTACTTCCCGCGAGTCGAGCAGGGCGCACGCCTCCTGCAGGCGCAGGATTCCAATGTTGACATACAGTCACTGTGCGGAACCGAGACTCTGCTGCTAGTAGAAGACGAACATGCCGTTCGGCACCCCGCGTGCGAGTTCCTGCGCCAGGGCGGGTACCACGTTGTCGAAGGCCACGACGGCCTGCACGCGGTAGAGGCAGCAGACAAGCACCCTGGACGCATCGATCTGCTGATCACCGATGTGGTCATGCCCGGCATGAGCGGAGGGCAACCGGCGGAACTGCTTCTGGAACGGGATCCCGATCTGAAAGTTCTTTTTATGTCGGGATACTCCGAGAAAGTTGTGCTCCGTCACAAGATTTCTGACCTGCACGCCAATTTCTTGCAAAAGCCTTTCACGTAAGGTCTCTTGCCGCCTAGATCCGCGAGGCGCAGGGCTGCGCGTCCGCCGCTGCTGCAAGTGTTGGTCGATGACGCCTTTGTTTGCCTGACTGTTTCTTTCCCCCTTATAATCAGCCCGTTGATGCGGAACCTTGCATGAGTCTTTCCGTAGCCTCACGGAACCAGCAACCCAGCGAATGTAATCCCTCCCCAGAGTTGATTTCAGATTCGGTTCCCAGATCACGATCGGTACTTATCATTTGTCTCCTATGGGGAATGATCTACTTCACGAGCATGTTTACCCCAGCCCTGCTCGACGACGTAGACACCATTCATGCCGAAGCCGCCCGCGAGATGCTGGTACGCCACGATTGGGTGACCATGTACACCAACGGCATCCGCTACCTGGAAAAGGCACCGCTGATGTACTGGAGCCTGGCCACCAGCTATCGGCTGTTCGGGGTGAGCGATTGGAGTACGCGTCTTCCGCTGATGCTCGGCGTGCTTGCATTTCTGCTTGCGACCTACCACCTCGGGCGGTTCGCCTATGGAGAAATGGGTGGCCTTTACTCGGCCATTGTGCTGGCGACTTCGATCGGACCCTACATCTTTACAAGGTTCTTGATTCCTGACGTTCTGGTGGGTCTTTGGCTGACGATCGGATACTACTTCTTTCTTCGATCGTTGGACGAAGAAGTCCCCTCGCGAACAACCTGCTGGGGCTTTGCCGCGGTGTGTGCTCTCAACGTACTAACCAAGGGCTTAATCGGGCTGGTGTTTCCGCTCGGCGCAATTGGTCTCTACCTGCTGCTAACGGGCAACTTAGGACACCTGTTGAAGCTGCGCCTGTTCTCGAGCACGCTGGTGTTCTTCGTGGTCGCGGCCCCGTGGCACATTCTGGCTGCCATTCGCAATCCCGCTCAAGGATCGGTAAGGGGATTCCTCTGGTTCTATTTCATTAACGAGCATCTCAATCGATTTCTGAACAAGCGCGTGCCGGCGGGTTACGACACCGTTCCGCTGTTCATTTTCTGGGGACTCCTCCTGGCTTGGCTTCTGCCCTGGAGCGTGTTCCTGCCACAGGCTGTGCTCGAAATCCCGACAAAGTTGCGAGACCTGCGCACGAACCTGAGCCGGCGCCAGCGAGCGAATCTGCTATTCCTG
>Ga0306922_10002235_pt1 | contig 17974 bp, 15 predicted proteins | sample sta12Cox44000082_FD_203758 | JGI IMG/M metagenome (GOLD analysis project Ga0306922, IMG submission 203758) | Lab enrichment of tropical soil microbial communities from Luquillo Experimental Forest, Puerto Rico - statoxic.12C.oxic.44.000.082 (v2)... | ecosystem: Environmental > Terrestrial >... | reverse complement strand
ACGCCCGACTGGGAGATCGACGTCAAAGAAGGGGTCAAGGACACGGTCTCGCTTCCCACCAAGGACTATTTCCAGTCGATGGCGCAGGCGATCCTCGTCTCCGACAAAATGATCGCCGAGCGGCCCGGACATGGTAAGTGCGATCGTCAAAGCCACGCTCAAGGGCATGCAATTCGTGATGAACGATCCCGCCAAGGCCGCGCTTATTTACGTCGAGGCGGCGCCATCGTTCAAAGGCAAAGAGGAGCTGATGAAGAAAATCCTCGCCAATTACACGGAGCGCACCTACAAGGGCCAGACCACGCTCGGCGCAATGGATCCGCAGCGGCTCGCCAACTTGCAGCATTTCTACAAGCAGCAGGGCTTCATCGAGGCGGAGCTGCCGGTCGACCAGCTCTACAGCAATGAATTCATTAGATAGAATTATGATTGTGGCCGCTATGAACTTCGCTTGTCGTCCCGGCCGAGCGAAGCGCAGCGGAGCGAGAGCCGGGACCCAGTAATCACTGCTCGTCCTGTGATTACTGGGTCCCCGCTTGCGCGGGGACGACAGGTGAGTGAGGAGATTCGCTCCAAGCGACTAACGCAGAGCAACGCGATGGCCGACGACAAGCAACGAATCGACGCGCTGATCAACCGCGGGCTGCTCGATCAGTGGTACGCGGTCGCGAAATCGGTGCAGGTCAAGCCGGGGGCGCCGCACGCGGTAAAAGCGCTCGGCCGCAACCTCGTGCTCTGGCGCGACAGCGGCGGGCAGCCGCACTGCCTCGAGGACTACTGCCCGCATCGCGGCGCGAAACTCTCGCGCGGCGAGGTTCTCGGCGACAACATCGCCTGCCGCTATCACGGCGTCACCCTTGACGGCAGCGGTACCGTGGTGCGGGTGCCGGCGATGCCGGGCTGCGCGCTGGAAGGCCGCCGGCCGGTGGAGAGCTTCGCAGTCGCGGAATCAAACGACGCGATCTTCGTTTATTTCGCGAGCGCCGAGCATCCGCAGCCTGCGCCGCTCACGCTGCCCGAGGAGTTCACCAGCCCGGAATGGACCGGCATCCTGTGCGTGGCGCCGTGGGAGTGCAATTACCGGTTCGCGCTCGACAACGTCGCCGATCCCATGCACGGCTGCTACCTGCACGCCAACTCGTTCACGCTCGCGTTCGGCGCCAAGCAGGACCAGATGCGCATCGAGCGCACCGCGACGGGCTTCATCGTCAGCCGCGTCGAGCAGCAGGGCGAGAATTTCGACTGGACCGAGATGGTCACCGAAACCGCCGCGCCCTATTGCCGGCTCGACATCCCCTACCCGCCCGCCGCCGGGCCGGGCGGCCCGTTTCGCATCATCGGCTACATCACCCCGATCGACGAGGACAATTGCCTCGTGTTCTTCTGGCGCTTTCGCAAGGTGCAAGGCCTCGCGCGCGAGGTCTGGCGTTTTCTCTACCGCGCCACGCTCGAGGAACGGCACTGGCACGTGCTCGAGCAGGATCGCGAGATGCTGGAGAACATGCCCGCCGACGCGCGCAAGCGTGAGATGCTCTATCAGCACGACATCGGCGTTGCGCGCGCCCGTCAGGCGCTGGTCAACAAGGCCAAGGCGCAACTCGCGGCCCGCGACGCCGCTGCCGCGCGCGACGCGGGATAGCGAAGCGGCGCACGCGCCAACCGTCGCGCGCGGGCGCGGGTCCATCTTCTAAAGAAACATTTTCATCAGACGATGGATTGTCGGGTCGAACCCGGCAGTGACGCCATGAACAACGCCGACCTGATCGTCGCGACGCTCAAGGCGAACGGCATCACCCGCGGTTTCGGCATTCCGAGCGGCAACGTGCTGCCGCTGATGGAGGCGATGCGCAAGGGCGGCGTCGACTTCGTGCTCACCGCGCATGAAGGCTCGGCCGGCTTTGCCGCCGACGTGACGGGCCGCATGACCGGCGCGCCCGGGCTGTGCATCGCCACACTCGGGCCGGGCGCCACCAATCTCGCCACCGGCGTCGGCTGCGCGTTTCTCGACCGCTCGCCGCTGATCGCACTCACCTGCAACCTCAACCGCGATCAGCTCGGCCGCCGCATCCAGATGTGGATCGACCATCACGCGATGTTTGCGCCGATCACCAAGGCGACGCTCCGGCTCGAGCCGGGCAGCATCGCTGCAGCGGTGAGCGAGGCGGTCGCGCTTGCCCTGAGCGAGCCGATGGGCCCGGTGCATCTCGATCTGCCGGAAGACGTGGCGCTCGCCATGACGAATGAGCCGGTCGCTGCGCCGGCGCAGCCGAAGAAGCTTGCCGCCGCTCCCGACGCCGCACTTGCGCGGGCGGCAGAACTGATCGCCGCCGCCGAACGACCAATCGCGATCATTGGCTCAAGCGCCATGCGCGTGCGGGAATCGACGCTGTTACGCAAATCGATCGAGCGCCACAATCTGCCGTTCGCCACGACTACCATGGCGAAGGGCCTGATCGACGACGGTCATCCGCTGGCGCTCGGCTGCATCGAGCGCGCCTGCCGCCAGGTGCAGCGTAAGGTTTTGCGCTCTGCCGACCTGATCGTCGGGCTCGGCTACGACACGGTGGAGGTGGAATACGAAGCGTGGATCGGCGATCGGCCGCTGCTGCAAATCGATATCGAGCCGGTCGATGTCCCCGCGACCGTCGATCTCGTGCATCAGGTCACCGGCGATCTCGACGTCTCGCTCGCGCGGCTCGCTGCGGCGCCGCCCGCGCGCAACCGCTGGAGCACGGCCGCGCTGGCGGAGCATCGCAAAAATTTTCAAACCGCGCTGCGCCCGCCTGCGCAAACCTTCACCGCGCACGCCGCGATCGATGCGGTGCGCCGCGCGCTGCCGTGCGACGGGGTGCTGGCCTTTGACGTGGGCGCCCACACGCACCAGATCGCCAGCCAATGGGCCGCGCACGCGCCGAAAACCTTTCTGATCACCAACGGCTGGTCGTCGATGGGCTTTGCGCTGCCGGCGGCGATCGCGGCAAAGCTCGCGCGTCCCGAGCTGCCGGTTGTCTGCCTGTTGGGCGACGGCTGCTTCCAGATGACCTGCGGCGAGGTCGCAACGGCGAAGCGCCTTGGACTCACCTTGCCGATCGTGGTGCTCGACGACCGCTGGCTCGCGCTGATCAAGGTGAAGCAGATCCGCCGCCAGTTCCCGCTCTACGGCACCGAACTGCAGGAGGAAGACTATAACGAACCGCCCACGCATTATTTCGGCGCGCCGGCGCTCGGCGTGCGCGACGCCGACGCGCTCCAAGCTGCGGTGACGAAGGCGCTCGCGGCGTCAGGGCCCACCGTGATCGAGGCGGTGGTGGATTCCGAGCATTATCTCGAGACAGTGTATGACTAACAGCGAGCGTCGTCCCCGCGAAAGCGGGGACCCAGTACCTACGGAGAGATCAGTGATTACTGGGTCCCGGCTCGCGCTCCCCCGGCTTAACGCCGGGGTCGCTTGGCCGGGACGACAGAGGTTTAGCTCACCCGCACGTTGCCCTTGATCTGCGTACGGTGCATCACGCGGCGCGATTTGGAATCGAACGCGTCGCGCCGGTGCAGCACGGAAAGATTGTTCCACATCAGCAAATCGCCGACCCGCCATTCGTGGCACATGACGAAACGCCGCTGCGTGGCATGCGCCCAGAGCGCATCGAGCAGCGCCTCGCTCTCGGCGACGTCGAGGCCCATGACGTAGCTGTTGGGGCGGCGGCCGAGAAACAGCGCCTTGCGCCCGCTCTGCGCATCGGTGCGGACCAGGGGATGGCGCGCGCCCACCGTCTGCCGGACGTCGGTAACTTCCTTGTAGCCCTTGCGCAGCAGCCCCGCGCTGTTGCGCGAGCCATCGTGCACGGCGGTCTTTCCCTCGGCCGCCCTTTTTAGCTCCGCAGGCAAGCTTGCATACGCGGCAAACATGTCGGCGAAGTAGGTATTGCCGCCTTTCACCGGCACTTCGAGCGCGTAGAGCGCCGCCGCCTTGGGCGGCGTGTCGATGTAAGTCATATCGGCATGCCACGCCGCTTCGCCGTCGCCGAGGTTGCCGATCGGCTTGTCGTTCTCGATCACGTTGGAAATGACGTTGATGTCCGGAAACGCCTTGTTGAATACCTCGCCGTAGGGATTGGGCCCGGGCGGATCGAGCTCGCCGAAGTATCTGCTGAACGCCAGGAGCTGTGGATCGGAAAGCTCTTGACCGCGCACGACTACGACAAGCCGATCGCGCCACGCCTGCTCGATGGCGTCCACTTCGTCGCGCGCCAACGGCTCTGCCAGGTCGACGCCGCTCACCTCGGCACCGAGTGGCGCGTCCAGGTTTCGGATCGATAGCGGCATGGCGGTGCCTCGCGATTGTTTGTAGCCCGGATGGAGCGCAGCGACATCCGGGACAGAGCAATCCCGGATTTCGCTTCGCTCGATCAAGACTATTCGACTTTGATGTGCAATTCCTCGATCAGGCGCCCATATTTGACGAAATCGTCGTGAAAGAGTCGGCTCGCCGCTTCTGCGCTGCCGCCGACCGGCTCCTGCGATTGGTGCAGCAGCGCCGCGCGGATTCGCCGGCTCGGCGAGCGCCTTGTTGATCTCCGCGTTGAGGCGCGCGACGATCGACGCTGGCGTTCCCGCGGGCACGAACACGCTGTTCCACTGGTCGAGAACGAGACCCTTGATGCCTGCTTCCTCATAGGTCGGCACGTCGAGAAGCTCGGGCGAGCGCGCCGCCGTCGATTGCGCCAACAGGCGCACCGTGCCCGCGCGATAATGCTCGATGAGTGGCGGCGAGCCGAGCGAGGCGATCTTCACATGCCCGGCAATGAGGTCGTTGGTGGCCTGCGCGCCGCCGCGATAAGGGATGACCGTGAGCTTGATGCCCGCGAGCTTCTGCAGCCACTCGCCCGCGACATGCTGGTGGATGCCCACGCCCGACGTGGCGTAGCTCATTCCCGGCCGCGCTCTGGCGAGGGCCAAAAATTCGGCGAGCGAGGCGACGCCGAGCGAAGGGTGAACCGCAAGCACCACCGGCTGGCGCGATATTTGGATCACCGGCGACAGGTCGGTTACAGGATTGACGCCGAGCTTGAGCACGTGCGGGGCGCTCGCGACGCGGTCGGTCGTGACCAGGATCGTGTAGCCGTCAGGCGCGCTCTTGCCGACCGCCTCGATGCCGGCCAAGCCGCCGGCGCCGCTCCGATTTTCGACAATGAACTGCTGGCCCAGCGCGCGCGACAGGTATTCGCCGATCACGCGCGCCGCGGCGTCGGTCGAGCCGCCCGCCACCACCGGCACGATCAGTCGCACCGGTCGGCTCGGCCAGGTCTCTGCGGAACTCGCCACCGGCTGCAAACTGATCAGCGCGAGCAGGCCGCCCAGGAAGCGCAGCATCGCCATGGAAATGATCCTCTGTAGGCTGGGCAACGGCGTGCGACTCGCGCTTTACGCGTGGGCAAAATCGCCGGCGGCGATTTTGCCCACCCTACGCCATTGCGCAATTCAATGCGCGGCGCGCCACTCCTCCCAGGTCTGCAGGCGCAGGCCGAGGCGGCCATAGTCGACGCGCAGATAGCCGTCGGCGCCGGTGAGCACGGCCGCGGGCATGACCGTCGCGACCTCCTGCGCCATCACGCCGACATAGAGCTGGTCGCTCCAGAGATAGCGGTAGCGGTAGAGGCCGAGGCCGTTGTCGAGGCGCTCAAGCAGATCGATGTCGCGCTTGAGGCGGATGTCGGATGGGGTGCTGCCGCTTGAACCAGCGGGCGACGGAGAACCACCGAAACCGTTCCCTGACGTGCAGGCGGCCATCAAACTCATCAGAACAGTAAGATCGGGATCCCACGCGGCGAGAGTTTGGCCTTCGACGGCACCAGGACAAATGAAAGGTTTTGCCGGTACCCCGTTGGCAAAACGGGTGTGCCATAGCTTGTCCAGCCAAGCTTGCGCCTGCCAACGCTCCAATTCCCGTTGCCGCGCCGCTAATCGCGCGCCACGGCTCTCGGCGGCCTGCAGGTGCCGCCGCTCCCGTTCCGTCAGCGGCGGGGGTCCCTCACGACGGCGACGAGTTTCCTGCTCACCAGGCGTACCCTTGATGGCACGCCCCATAAACACATCGAATGGACCGAACTGTGCCTGCGCCGAATGCGGCACACCGATCGTGAACGCCAAAGCGGTGGCGGCAAGTGCCAGGACACTGTGAAGCTTGGCCATGATGGTCCTCCTTTAAAGGGTTCGGACCACCTCTAGCCGATCGCTTCATGAGCAGGTAATGGTATCATTTGATGATGTCATAACTTTTGCTCATGAGGCAGCACCCATGGACTGGAGCGAGCAGCGGCTTGGGCGGCATCTCAAGCTGCGCGACCTCAATGTGCTGCTCACGGTTGCACGCTGCGGCAGCATGGGGAAAGCCGCGGCACAGCTTGCAGTGTCGCAGCCCGCGATCTCGAAGGCGATCTCGGAGATGGAGGCGAGCCTGCGCGTCAAGCTGCTCGACCGCAGCCCGCGCGGGGTCGAGCCCACGATCTACGCGCGTGCGCTGCTCGACCGCGGCCTCAACGCGTTCGACGAGCTGCGCCAGGCGGTGCAACACATCGAATTCCTCGCCGATCCCACGGCCGGCGAGGTGCGCATCGGCTCGTCGCTGGGCACGGCAATCAGCTTCGTTTCTGTCGTGATCGATCGCCTGGCCAAACGCTATCCGCGCATCCACTTCGATCTGCTGACCGGTGATGCGACGCTCACCTACCGCGCGCTGGCAGAGCGCAAGATCGATTTGCTGATTGCCCGCATCTTCGCCCCGGTCGACGAAGAGCACATGCAGGCCGAGGTGCTCTACGAGGTGCGCGACGTGGTCGCGGCCGCAGCGCAGAACCCATGGACCCGCCGGCGCCGCGTGAAGCTCGCCGACCTTGTGAACGTGCCTTGGGTGCTGCCGCCAACGGACAGCTTGCAAGGTACGATTGTCGCCGAGGCGTTTCGCGTCAGCGGCCTGGAGGTGCCGCGCGCGGCGGTCATTACCGCCACCGTTCCGGTTCGCAACGCGCTGCTCGCGGGCGGCCGCTTTCTCACCATCGAGCCGGACTCGGACCTGCAGCTTCCCGGCACCAGTCCGCCGCTCAAGCGCGTTGCCGTCAATTTGCCGACCACCCCGCGGCCGATCGGCATCATCACCTTGAAGCATCGCACCCTGGGCCCCACCGCGCAGCTGTTCATGGACGCCGCACGCGAGCTCGCGGACATTGGGTAAGTCGAAATGACGTTCCGCTTCCGCTGACCGAACAAGCTGGCCCGCTCTTGCCCGCTGCCTAAGCACGTTCACGTCCGTGCTATGCGGAAATCCAGACGTGATAAGGACTGCAGGCAGGTGGCGCCTGGGTCCCCGCTTGCGCGGGGACGAGCGGAAGGATGTCATGTGCCGCGATGCCGATGCCCGCCTCTCCCCGCATCAACCGCGAGCGCCTCATCGAGCGGCTCGCCACCTTCAACCGGATCGGCGCGCTGCCGGGCGGCGGCAATTGCCGGCTCGCGCTCAGCGACGAGGATCGCGGCGGACGAGATCTGCTGGTGCGCTGGATGGGCGAGCTCGGGCTTGCCGTCACCGTCGACGCCATCGGCAACATCATCGGCGTGCGGCCCGGCCGCGAGGAGATCGCGCCGGTGATGTTCGGCTCGCATGTGGACACGGTCGGCACCGGCGGCCGCTACGACGGGCTCTACGGCGTTCTCGCCGGCCTCGAAATATGCGAGGCGCTCGGCGATGCCGCCACCACGACGCGCCGGCCTCTCGCGCTCGTCGCATTCACCAACGAAGAGGGCTCGCGCTTTGCGCCCTACGCCATGGGCAGCCTGGTCTATGTCGGTGGGCTTTCGCTTGAAGACGCGTACGCGGTGCGCGGCATCGACGGCAAGACGGTCGGCGAAGAGCTAAGGCGCATCGGCTACGCCGGCTCAGCCAAGCCCGGCTGGCTCAAGCCGCACGCCTATCTGGAGCTGCACATCGAGCAGGGGCCGATCCTCGAGGAGGAAGGCCTGGTCATCGGCGCGGTGGAAGGCATTACCGGGCTCGTCTGGACCGAGATCACGATCACCGGCCGCGCGTCCCACGCCGGCACCACGCCGATGCATCTGCGGCGCGACGCCGCCTATGTCGCCTCCGAGATCGCCGTGTTCCTGCGCCGCCTAGCGCGCGGGATGAGCGGAAATCAGCGCTGCACTGCGGGCCGCATCGAGCTTTATCCGAATCTCGTCAACGTGATTGCGGAGCGCGCCGTGCTCACGGTCGACCTGCGCAACACCGACGCGGCGGCGCTGCAGGCGGCGGAACAGGAGCTCGCCGTATGCCTCGATCGCCTCGCCGCGCAGGAGAACGTGGCGATCGCGACGCGCAGCCTCGCCAGTTTCGCGCCGATCGCCTTTGCCGCCGAGATCGTGTCGCTGGTGGACACGACGGCGCGCGAGCTCGGCCTTCCCTGCCGGCGCCTGCCCTCGGGCGCCGGCCACGACGCGCAGATGATGGCGCGGCTCTGCCCGTCCGGCATGATCTTCGTGCCGAGCGTGGGCGGGCTCAGCCACAACGTGCGCGAGGAGACGAAGCCCGAGCACTTGCAGGCCGGCGCCGAGGTGTTGCTCAACGCGGTGCTGAAGCTCGCGGAGTGAGGATCAGATCGGCCTCACGCTCAGGAGCCCGCCTAAAGCGTGTTGACGGGCGTCTCGAAGCATGAGCGGGGTCCCCAAAAATTCGCGGCGTGAATTTTGGGGTGCCCCGGCCGCCCTTACCCTTCGAGACGCGTCGTTGCGCGACGCTCCTCAGGGTGAGGGCGCTGGCGTGCGAAGAGCCGCGCGCGCCGCGCAATCAAGCGGTCGTCGGCGGCCGGCTGATAGAACACGCTGTAACGTTGGAGCGCTTCGGCGAACACAGCCGCGTCGGCATCTTTCGTCACCTCGAAGGCATCGAAGCCGGCGCGCAACATAAACAGGAACTGGTCGCGCAGAACCTGGCCGGTCGCGCGCAGCTCGCCGCGAAAGCCATGGCGCTCGCGCAAAAGCCTGGCCTGGCTGTAGGCACGGCCATCGCGAAAATTGGGAAACACCAGCGCCACGAGCGCGAGCCAATCGAGATAGGGCGCCAGCTCGGCCACCTTGCGATCGTTCGGCCAGATGACACCGGTCGGCGCACCGCGCAGCACGAGTTCGCGCGCGTCGGCGAGAAACCGCGCCGCCGGCAGAAGCACCGGCGCGCCGTCGGGCAGCGGCGCATCGTCGAGCACGCGCACGAAGCGGTCCTCGATGATGCGTCCCGCCTTAACGAGCGGCATAGACGCGCTCCTTGAACGGTTCGACCCCCACGCGCTTGACAGTATCGACGAACAGCTCGTCCGGCCGCGCGCGCAGCTCGACATAGGCCGACGCGATGTCCTCGACCACGTCGGCGATCTCGCCACAGGGCACGGCGGGACCGAGAATCGCGCCGAGCTCGGCGTCCTCGCCGGCGCGCCCGCCGATCGTCACCTGGTAGAATTCTTCGCCATTTTTTTCGACGCCGAGAATGCCGATGTGGCCGACGTGATGATGACCGCAAGCGTTGATGCAGCCGGAAATGTTGATGTGCAGCCGGCCGAGGCCGCGCGCGCGATCGAGATCCTGGAAGCGGCGCGTGATCTCTTCGGCAATCGGAATCGACCGGGCGTTGGCGAGGCTGCAATAGTCGAGGCCGGGGCAGGCGATGATGTCGGAGACAAGCCCGACATTGGGCGTGGCGACGCCAATTTCGTCGAGCGCGCGCCACACGGCGGGCAGATCGCGCTGTGCAACATGCGGCAGTACCAGGTTCTGCTCGTGCGCCACGCGAATCTCGCCGTGGCTGTAGCGGTCCGCGAGATCGGCGATCGCGTCCATCTGCGCCGCGGTGGCATCGCCGGGCGGCCCGCCCACCGGCTTGAGCGAAAGCATGACGATGGCGTGGCCGGCGACTTTGTGGTTGGCGACCGAATTGTCCAGCCATATCTGAAAGCGTTGGTCCGCCGCGCGCGCCTTGGCGAGCTCGGGCGGATTGTCGGCGAGCTCCGCATACTGCGGATAGCGAAAGCGCGACGCGACCTCGGCGACGGCGGCATCATCGAGCGCCAAGTTACCATCCTTGATCGCCAACCACTCCGCCTCGACCTCCTGCGCGAACAGCTCCGCGCCCAGCTCGTGCACCAGGATCTTGATGCGCGCCTTGTAGATATTGTCGCGGCGGCCGTACTGATTGTACGTGCGCATGATCGCTTCGACGTAGCTCAACAGATCGCGCTTCGGCAGGAACGGCTTGATGGTCTTGGCGATGAACGGCGTGCGTCCCAAGCCGCCGCCGACCATCACCTCGAAGCCGACTTCGCCGGCGCCATTGCGGTGCATGCGCAAACCGATGTCGTGCACCTTTACCGCGGCGCGGTCGTGCGCGGCCGCAGTGAGCGCGATCTTGAACTTGCGCGGCAGGAACGAGAATTCCGGGTGCAACGTGAGATGCTGGCGCAGCAGCTCGGCCCACACGCGCGCCTCTTCGATCTCATCGGGCGCGACGCCGGCCCATTGATCGGTGGTGATGTTGCGCACGCAATTGCCGCTGGTCTGCATCCCGTGCAGTCCGGCGCGCGCGAGGTTGGCCATCGCGTCGGGCAGTTCGGCGAGCTTGATCCAGTTGAACTGGATGTTCTGGCGGGTGGTGAAATGGCCGTAGCCGCGGTCGTAGCGGCGCGCGACATGGGCGAGCGTGCGCAGTTGCGCGGACGAGAGCGTGCCGTAAGGGATCGCGATCCGCAGCATATAGGCATGCAGCTGCAGATAGACGCCGTTCATCAGGCGCAGCGGCTTGAATTCCTCTTCCGTCAATTCGCCGGAAAGACGCCGCCGCACCTGGTCGCGGAATTCGCGCACGCGCTCGGCGACAAGCGTACGGTCGAAGTCGTCGTAGATATACACCGGCGACCTCAGCTCGCCCCGGGCAACGCAACCGTCGGGCCGCTGCAGCGAATGCGTTCGCGCAGGTTGCCGGGCAGCACGCGCTGCCCCGGATTGACGGTGACCGGAGCGACATAGGGATCGACGGCGGTGAGCTTGTCGGCCGCCGCTTGCGCGAGCAGCTCTGTTGCCGCGGGCGCCGTGCTGACCACCGCCGCCGATGCGAGCTCGGTCGTCCAAGCGCCCGCAGCCGAGCGATAAATGACGGCGCCGTCGCCGAGCCGATTGGCAGTGACGACCACCGGCCCGGTGATCTTGAGCTTCTGCTGCAGCGGCGAGGTCATGCGGCGATCCGCGCTCCCCCTCCCCCGCAAGCGGGGGAAGGAAGGGAGGTGGCGAAATCGGCGGCGCGCCAGCAGCTGGCGCGTGCGACCACGTCGCCGATGACGAGAATTGCCGGCCCCTCGCCCGCTTTGGCCGCGAGCGCGGCAAGTTCGTCGAGCCGTCCGAGTGCGGCGTGCGCGTCGGGGCGCGTGCCGCGCGCGAGGACCGCGGCTGGCGTTGCGCCAGCGCGGCCGGCCGCGATCAAACCGTCGCGCACGGCGGCCGCCGACGCCAAGCCCATGTAGACGACGACAGTCGTTTGCGGATCGGCGAGGCCCGACCAGTCGATCGCCGCGGCATCCTCGGCGCGATGGGCGGTGATGAGGGTGAGCCTCGAGGCCTCATTCCGGAACGTAAGCGGAAGCCCGACTTCCGCGGCACAGCCGAGCGCCGCGGTGATGCCCGGCACCACCACGACCGGAACGCCGGCCCGGCGCAGAAAGTCGAGCTCTTCTCCGCCGCGCCCGAATATGAACGGATCGCCGCCCTTGAGCCGCACCACGCGGCGGCCGGCGCGCGCCGCTTCCGCCAAACGCCGGTTGATCTCATCCTGTGGCATGCCTGGCGTGCTGCGCCGTTTGCCGACGAAGATGCGTTCGGCGCCGCGCCGCGCGCGCTCGAGCACGCCCCGCGTCACCAGCTCGTCGTAGAACACGACGTCGGCGTCGGCGAGCGCATGCAGCGCGCGCAAAGTAAGCAGATCGGGATCGCCGGGACCGGCACCGACCAGAAACACCGTCTCGGGCTCATCCTTCTTGCCGGCCCTGCTCGCTTCGATCGCCTGCGTCAGCCGCTTCTCCGCTTCGCTGGAGCAGCCGGCCAGCGCGGCATCGCCAATTGGCCCGGCGATCACGTTTTGCCAGAACCGGCGCGCCGAGAGTGCCCGCGGAACGGCGCCGAAGCGGCGGCGGTGACGACCGATCAGTTCGGCGAGGTCGCCGATCCGTGCCGGCAACACAGCTTCGATACGCTCGCGCAGGCGCCGCGCCAGTGCCGGCGAGCTTCCGCCGGTGCTGATCGCCACCACCACCTCGCCGCGATCGACGATCGCGGGAAAGATGAAGGTGGAAAGCTCGGGGCGGTCGACGACATTCACGGGGATGCGATGGCGGTGTGCGCGAGCGGCGATTTGCGCGTCGAGTCCCTCCGCCGCGCAAACGATCGCGACGACGTCGCTCAGATCGGCCGCCAGCGGATCGCCGATGCTGATTTCAAGTCGGCCTGGCCCGGCGAGCGTCACAACATCTTCGGCAACGTCGGGGTCGCGCGCGAACCAGCGCACATGGGCTCCGGCCGCGCGCAGCAAACGCAGCTTGCCGAGCGCCGCCTCGCCCGAGCCGACCAGCATGACGACGCCGGTCGCGGCATCGAAGAACAGCGGCAGGTACCGCATCACCAATTCCTCTGACCCGGCAGATAGCAGGATTTTCTATATAGGAGCTAAACGGCGGAGACAAAGAGAAGAATTTAGTACCTCTCCGCTTGGTTGCGGTGGAAAATTCTACCATTTGAAATTTGCCCCAGGGTTAAAGTCGTCGCCTGTCAAGGTGCCCTGCGCAAGCAGCGGAGCGGCACGCGCCATCATTTTAGTTCTGGATTTCCGGCCGCCGCCGCCAAGGCTGTGGCGGGCCTGCGCAACTGTCCGCCGAAGCTTTAGCGAAGGCGGGCGCTGGCGCGGATGATAATGAACGAACCGTGAGTGACGCGAACGAAAATGCGCGCGGCTCACTCCGCTTTGGCACCGACCGCCTTCACGATCTTGCCGATCCGTTCGACTTCGGCGGCAATGAACGCGCCAAATTCGGCCGGCGTGTCGCCGTGCGCCTCGGCTCCCTGGTCGGCGAACTGCTTGAGCACCTCGGGATCGCGCAGTGCGTGGACGAACGCGGCGTTAAGTTTGTCGATCACGGGATCGGGCGTACCAGCGGGCGCGACCAGGCCGAACCAGGGATCGAGCGCGAGGCCGGAAAATCCCGACTCGATCATGGTGGGAGCATCGGGAAACGCCGGCAGGCGTTTCGGCGAGGTGACCGCGATCACGCGTACCTTGCCGGCCTGCAGGAACGGCAGCAACGACGAATAGGAGACGAAGAGAAAATCCACACGTCCCGCGGCGAGATCGAGTCCCGCCGGGCCGGCGCCCCGATAAGGAACGTGCACCATGTTGGTGCCGGTGCGGACCTTGAGCATTTCGCCGAGCAGGTGGCCGCTGGAGCCGCTCCCCTGGGAGGCAAAGCTCACGCCGCCGGGTTTCGATTTGGCGAGCGCGATGAGGTCGGCGACCGACTTCGCCGGACTGTCAGCCGGCACTGCGAGCAGATTGGGAAAGCTCCACATCAAGGTGATGGCGCGGAAGTCCTTGATCGGGTCATAGGGCAGCGTGGGATAGAGCGACGCGTTGGCACCGTGCGAGCCGGAATTTGCCTGCAAGAGCGTGTGCCCGTCAGGCGGCGCCTGTTTCACCGCCGCAGAGGCGATCGCGCCGCCGCCGCCGGGCCGCGACTCCACGATCAAGGTCTGCCCGGTGTCGTCGCCGACCTTCTTGGCGACGATGCGCTGCAGCGTGTCGGCGCTGGCGCCGGGCGTGAACGGAATGACGATGGTGATCGGCCGGTTCGACAACAATTCTGCCGCCGCGTCGCACCGCACGAAAATGGCAAGCGCCGCGACACAGCTGGCAAAAATGATCGAGGCTCGGGAGCGGATCAGTTCAGACTCCTCTCCGCACGTCGAACGTGTTAACGTCATACACACGGAGGTCTGATATGTATAGGTCAGTTCTTCTCCCGCTCGTTCTTGCGGCATTCATTCTTGCTGCAGGCGAGAGCAACGGGCAAATCGTCAATCCGGACCAGGGTCAAATTCGAAATCCGGTCATCAATTTTGGCACTGCCCAGTCGCTCACAAATCCCGGCAGCGTGGGCTCCGTTCCGTCGCGCCGGCCGCTCAATCGCCTCGGCATCGATCGGCTTCTCGGAGGCCAACCCAATCCGCAGGGGAACGTCTGCGAAGTCAATTCGGTCGGCGGCGGCCTCGCCGACGTCGTCTGCGATTGATGGAGCAGTAGCCCGGATTGAGCGCAGCGAAATCCGGGGCTGGATCTGGTGTGACCTGACCCCCGGGTTTCGCTTCGCTCAACCCGGGCTACGGCGACTACTACTTCGAGCGCGCGGCTTGCCGGGTCGATGAGGCGGGTGCGCTGGCGGACGCGTCCGCCTCCTCGCGCGCACCGGGCGGATTGAGCGCCGCGGCGATCGCGTCGTCGACCCGCTCGAGCCAAACGAACCGCACCTGCTTGCGCGCAGCATCCGGCACGTCCTCGAGATCCTTCTGATTGCGCGCCGGCAGCATCACCGTGGTGATGCCGGCGCGCGCCGCCGCCAAGACCTTCTCCTTGACGCCGCCGATGGGCAGCACGAGGCCGCGCAGCGAAATCTCTCCGGTCATCGCGGTGTCATGACGCGCGGTGCGGTTGGTGAACAGCGAGACCAGCGCCACGAACATCGCGACGCCGGCGCTCGGCCCATCCTTGGGAATGGCGCCGGCCGGAACGTGAATGTGGACGTCGGATTTTTCGAACAGGCGCACATCGATGCCAAGGCCCGGCGCGCGCGACTTGACGAGGGTGAGCGCGGCCTGGGCGCTTTCCTTCATCACCTCGCCGAGTTGTCCCGTGAGGATCAGCTTGCCGCTGCCCGGCACCCGGCTCGCTTCGACAAAAAGAATATCGCCGCCGGTCGGCGTCCAGGCGAGGCCGGTGGCGACGCCCGGCACGCTCGTTCGCATCGCCACCTCGTTCTCGAAGCGGCGCGGCCCGAGAATCGCCGGGAGCGCGGCGCTGTCGATGCGCACCTTCGCGGCACCGCCTTCGGCGATGCCGATCGCAACATTGCGGCAGACCGCGCCGATCAGCCGCTCCAAATTGCGCACGCCCGCCTCGCGCGTGTAGTCGCGGATGATCGTGCGGATCGCGTCCTCGCTGATCTCGCACTGCTCGGGGGTAAGCCCGGTCGCGGCCAGCTGGCGCTTTAACAGATAGCGCTGGGCGATCTGCAGTTTCTCGTCCTCGGTGTAGCCGGGAAGCTCGATCACCTCCATGCGGTCGCGCACCGGGCCCGGAATGGTGTCGAGCACGTTGGCCGTGGCGATGAACATCACCTTGGAGAGATCGAAGGCAACGCCGAGATAGTTATCGCGGAAGGTCGAGTTCTGCTCGGGGTCGAGCACTTCGAGCAGCGCGGACGACGGATCGCCGTGAAAGCCGACGCCGAGCTTGTCCACCTCATCGAGCATCATCACCGGATTGCGCGTGCCGGCCTTGCGGATCGACTGGACGATGTTGCCGGGAAGCGCGCCGATATAGGTGCGCCGGTGACCGCGGACTTCCGCCTCGTCGTGCACGCCGCCGAGGCTCAGCCGCACGAATTTGCGGCCGGTCGCGCGTGCGATGCTCTGGCCGAGCGAGGTCTTGCCGACGCCGGGCGGACCGACGAAACACAGGATCGGGCTCTTGCCCTCGGGATTGAGCTTGCGCACCGCGAGATATTCGAGGATGCGCCGCTTGACCTTGGGCAGCCCGTAGTGATCCTCGTCGAGGATGCGGCGCGCCTCGCCGATGTCGATGTTGTCGGTGTCGAGTTTCGACCAAGGCAGATCGATGAGCCAATCGAGATAGCTGCAGATCATGCCGTATTCGGCGGCAGCCTCCGGCATGCGCTCGAGGCGCCGCAGTTCTTTCGTAGCCTGGTCCTCCGCCTCCTTCGGCATCCCGGCCTTGGCAATCGCGTCGCGCAGCTCGGCGATTTCCGTCGACTTCTCGTCGCCTTCGCCCAGCTCCTTCTGGATGTGGCGCAGCTGCTCGCGCAAGATATGCTCGCGCTGCTGCGACGAGAGCGATTGCTGGGTCTGCTCGCCGATCTGTTTGGAGAGCTTGAGCACCTCGATGCGTTGCGCGAGCAGCGCAAGCACCTTGTCGAGGCGATCCTTGATGTCGATCGTCTCGAGTATCTCCTGCTTCTCCTGCGGCCGCGCATCGATGATGCCGGCGACGAAGTCGGCGAGCGCGGAGGGCGAGTCGAGGCCGGCAATGGTCGCCACCACTTCCTGCGGCACGTTCGCCAAGAGCTGGATCGCTTCGCCGGCGCGCTCCTTGAGGAGCCCGACGCGCGCCTCGATCTCCGGGCTCATCACCTCGGCGACGCCGATTTCCTCGACGCGCGCGGCCAGGAACGGGAAACCAGGAAGAAACTCGACGACGCGAAAGCGGCGGATCCCTTGCGCAATCGCGTGGTGCGTGCCATCGGGCGCGGTAACGTAGCGCAGCACCTGCGCCGCGGTCCCCACCCGGTGCAACTGCTCCGGCGTCGGCTCCTCGGCGGCGGGATCGTTCTGCAGGATGACGCCCACCATGCGCTCGCCGCGCACCGCCTCCTGCGCCGCCGCGATCGACGATTTTCGCGCGAGCGTGAACGGCAGCACCATGCTGGGAAACAGCACCGTGTTGCGCACGGGCAGAATGATCATCGCATCGCGCGGGAGCGGCTCATGCGCCTGGCCCTGATCGGTTGGTTTGCGCTGCGGTTCGTCCGCCATGCTCCGGCCTTCCATTGTCACGCGCGTTTCATCAGGCTCAGGCGCAGGCAGCCGTTCGCCAAGGTCGAGCGCTCGAGCTTCCACGTGCCGGCCGGCAGCCGGATGTGGCGCTCGAAGCGGCCGTAGGGGATTTCCAGGCGGTGGATCACGGTGCCGCGCGCGACCGCCGGCAGCCGCCGCACGCCGGCGACGACCAAGGTGCTCGCCTCGACCGAGATTTCCAGCTCCTGCGTCTCGACGCCGGGCAGCGCGGCGATGATCGACAGCTCGTGCTCGTTCTCGAACACGTCGATCGGCGGCTCCCAGCACGCATCGGCAACGGCGAGATTCGGCTCGAAGAACTGTCGATGCAGCTGCTCGGCGCGCTCGATCATCGCGCAGGCTTCCGCCCACATCCAACGCCTCGCATCAGCCGCGCTCATGGAAATTGCCTCCGAACCCACTCACCCCATCCGGGTTCCTTGGACGTCGCAACGCATTCTCGCGCTGGAAGTTCAACCGTGGGCGGTCCGCGGGTGGCGACGCCGTTCGGCCATGAAGTCCTCGGTCAACCGTGGTAATATCAGGTGCCTCCCGCTATGCCGCAACGGGCCGATTGCGTACCTGACATGCCCACACGTCGTCACCTGCTGGCGCTTTCCGCGGCAGCGCTTGCCGCCAGTGGGGGCGCTGTTCGCGCCGTCGCCGAAGCGATCAGCAAACCTGTCCACATCATCGTCGGCTTTCCCGCGGGCGGCGGTACCGACGTCATCGCCCGCATCCTCGCCGAGCGGCTGCGCGGCAGCTACGCGCAGACCATCCTGGTGGAAAGCAAGCCCGGCGCCGCCGCGCGGCTGGCAGCCGAATACGTGAAGAACGCCGAGGCGGACGGCAGCGTGATGCTGTTCACGCCGGACTTTCCGATGACCCTTTATCCCGCGAGCTTTCGCTCGCTCAATTATGACCCGTTGCGCGATTTCGCGCCGGTGTCGCCGGCTGCGAAATCGATGCTGGCCTACAATATCGGGCCGGCGGTGCCCGACCACGTGCGGACCGTCGCCGACTTCATGCGGTGGTGCAAAGCCAATCCCGGCAAGGC
>Ga0306922_10002231_pt1 | contig 17989 bp, 19 predicted proteins | sample sta12Cox44000082_FD_203758 | JGI IMG/M metagenome (GOLD analysis project Ga0306922, IMG submission 203758) | Lab enrichment of tropical soil microbial communities from Luquillo Experimental Forest, Puerto Rico - statoxic.12C.oxic.44.000.082 (v2)... | ecosystem: Environmental > Terrestrial >... | reverse complement strand
ATGACACTGGTCGCAACCGGCAGCCGCGGCCAAATAGGCGCCGCGAATTGCCGCATCTCCCGCCGGCGCCGCGGCAGCCGGCCCCGCCAGAGCAAGCGGTGCCGCTACGACTGCCCCGCAGAAAGCTCGCGAAATCGTTTCGATTCGACCGGCAGGCCCGCGATTGATCCGCGCAGATTGTGAGGGTGTCGGTCCAATCTCCTATTTCTCGATCTTCTCGCGGAAAGTCGTATGGCAACCGCCGCACCCGTTCTTCCCGAGGTCGGCAAATGCGACCTCGATCGCGGCCCTGTCTCCGCCATTCACCGCCACAACGAGAGCATTGGCTTTAGTGGCGGCAGTTTTCTGCGCCTCCAGGAACTTATCCCAGTCGCTCCAAATCACCGGCTTTGCGACGTAATCGCCGGAAGGGTTCGGTCCGCCTGTGCCAGGAGGAAATAGTGAGGGGATTCTATTAGTGGTCTTGGTGAGATTGGCAGCGCCCTCTTTGGCCTGCGCCAAATCACCCTTGGCGTCGAGATAGGCCTTGACGTCTTGCAGGTCCTTGCCTTGCTCCTTCATCGTAGCCTGTCGGTCCTTGAGGATGGCTTCCTTGTCCTGCGCAAACGCGATCCCGGTCATACCTGCCAAAACAACTGCGACCGCCGCACTGAGTATCCGCGACTTCCTCAACGATAACATCCAACCCCCCTGCCCTGACTGGCTGATTTCGTGTACGGTTGACGCACACTAAGCCGCAATTGCGCCAAAGCAATACTCGGCAGGACCGGATCACACCTACGTGATCGGAATCTCGATATGTTTCTTGAAAGCCGGGCGCTCACGGAGTCGCTCGTACCAAGCCTTGAGGTTTTTCAATAACGGCCGCTCGATGGGGAAGGCGTGCCAGCGATAGACCTGCGTCCCCAGCGTGATTTCGGCAAGGCTCAGCTCCGGCCCGGCAAGATAAGGACCGTCATCGAGCGCGTCTTCGGCAATTGTCCAGGCGGCGAGCGCCTTGCGGCGCGCCGCTTCGATCGCACCCTGGTCGCGATGCTCCGGCTTTGTGCGGATCAAGCTCATCAGCAATGCCCCCATCGGCGGCCCTATGCTCGCGAGCTGCCAGTCCATCCACCGCTCGACATGCGTACGCGCCCGGGGCTCGTTCGGGTAGAGCCACTCGCCATTCCGCGTCGTACAGAGGTATCGGCAGATCGTGTTCGATTCCCACATTACCAGATCGCCGTCCTTGACCGTCGGTACCAATCCGTTCGGGTTCATCGCGAGATATTCGGGGTCCTGATTACCTCCGAACGGCCCTCCAAGATCGACCCGATCGTATTCGATCCCGAGTTCGGCGCAGCACCACAGCACCTTTTGCACATTCGACGAAGTCGTCCGTCCCCAGATCTTCAGCATCCCAGCTCCTCCAATCCGACCTGCGCGTATGGAGCCCTAGAATTCTATTAAGCGCAACGGCGCCTTTGGCCGAACTCGTGTATCATTGCGAATTGAGGTTTAGCATGAAACGGCTGAACCGGCCCGCAGGGAGGTGACGGATGAGGCTGCTCACTTTCTCGCTGTTGACGGCTCTTGTCATGTCGACCGTCGCCGCGCGTGCGACGCAGCCGGGCAAAACGGTCTTAACAAACTGGAAGATAATGGACGCCTGCGCGAGGCAGGCTCAAGCGGCGTATCCAGAATACAATGCCGAGTCGAATGCCAAACGCGATGCCAAGCTCAATGAATGTTTGAGCACCAACGTCCTTCCGCCACGGCAGTCACTTACGAGTCCGGGCTCCCGTTGACCGCGCCGATCGGCCTCAGCGCTTGACCTTCGTCCCAGCCTTCGGCCATTGACGGCAGCGCCACTGAGCGGCGGAGAGCGCTTTCGAGGGGGCCGAACCAGGCACGCTCCAAGAGGGCGAGTTGGGCATCAAGATTTATGTTTTGGCTGGACGTGACCTCGAGGCGAGGATCCTCGAAAACATGCGTCCGTCGGCGCCGGCGCCAGCTCATGACGGCCTTGTCGCGAGCGTGCAGCAGCACCGCGATCTGCGGACGATAGAGCTGGATTACCGCGCCAACCCAGCGATTGAGCACCTGCGAGGGCTCCTGTTCCGCGATCACGAACCGATCCAGCATCCGGATCACATCATCGGCGCGATACCAGGTCTCCCCAGTCACCCAGCGATTAGTGGTGAATAGTCGCACGGGTTCCCCGCGAAAATCGATCGCGATCGCGATCAGGTGGCTCACCTCGTCGCGCGTTCCGCGCTTGAGCGGCGGCGCTTGCGGCGGCAGGATCGGAACATCGGCGACCGCGAGTTCGGGAAGGAGGAGCGGCGTGACTCCGATCGGCATGCCTTCGGCACGCAGAAAAGTATGAAAATGCCCTTGCTCCGTCGCAGCCTGCGGACCCTTCTCGGGATGCGCGTGAAAGAAGTACTGGCAATGGCTGCTTGGGTCGTAGACTTCTCCTTCGGGATAATGCCGCCATTCCGAGATAGCTGCCGATTCCGCCATCAGCTCGCTCACCAGACTGGTATTGCGCGCAGCGAGTTCATGTCGGCAGTCGCGGATCACCGCAGCGGCTATGGTCATCCGTTCGATTTCACCCCGGCTTACGCGTAAGCCCTCATCTTCGTCCGAACGTGCCAAAACGGCCACCTCGTGGGAACAAAACGAGTCCAGAATAGCTAAGGGCGCCGGACCGACAAAGCGGGATTAGTGACCGTCCAGAGGACGATCTCTTTCATCACCTCTCCGAGCGCATCATCGAACGCCGCAACGATATTCGGCATGTCGTTTGCCGACGCCCGCTGGCGGTGCTCGAACGAGGTTTGTGCGACGATGTCGCGGTCGGCGGGATTGACGAGACGAAGGTTTATCGACACCCACGCCTCAGGGGCGCCATTAGGCGAATCGTACACCGCCTCGAAGTGGCGAATCTCGGTTTTCAGGATGAAATCCGCTCGCAGGCCGACCATCTCTCGATCGATGGCGTTGATCGCCCTGCTGTTCTCGAACGCTTCAAGAAGCGCCGTCTGCACGAGCAGCGGAGCACGGTCTGCCCATTCCGAATCAGCGAAATAGTCGATCGAGACCGCCGATCGGGTCAATGCGATCCGCGAGGTGTCGAGCCCCGCCGGGGCAAGCGGCACGTCAATGAGGAGCTGCACCGAGCGGCGCGGCAAATTTGGCGGGTAGGTACTTTTGGGAGTGACCCGATAAAGATGCGCGGGAGCGCTTCCCCCAAACAGCCCGGAGCAGCCCGCCAGAACGAGGAGAATGGCGCTCGGGACCAATCGGCGCGCCAGGCGACCCGTCGGCCACGTCATTGTGGCCGATATCCCTCCCGCCGTTCTCCGAATAGCAGCCGTCCCGGATCACGCTCGACCGAGGATGCAAAACGACTTAGCCCGCCGATGAAACGTTGCATGTCGCTCACAAGATCGCCGACCCGGGTCAACGTGGCCTGCGTGAACTCGCGGAGTCCCGGGCGGTTTTCCTGGAGTACCTGCTGCAGCTGTCGGTTGGTGTCGATAAGGTTTCGCGCGAGCCTATCGAAATCATCGAGCGCTCGTGAAGCCTCGTCTTTCAACCCCCCTTTGCTGGCATAGCTCTGATCAACATGGCTTAGCAAAGCTGTCATCTCGACAAGGGTCGTGTTCGCATTGGCGACGAGCTCTCCGACCTCCTTGCTCGGCGTGACAAACGCCCCGCTGATCGCCTGAACATTCTGCAGAGTTTCAGATATTGCCTTGCGGTTCCGCTCGTTCAGCAGATCATTGAGGTTGTCGACCGCGATCATCAAACGGTCCAACAATTGGGGTCCTGCTTCAGTCACACGCTGAAACACCGAGCTTCCCGCGGCGATCACCGGATAGCGATGGCCAGCTTCGGGTCCGAGGTCCGCCGCTTCGCGAGTGCCGCCGCGAATCTGGATGGTGGCAACGCCGCTCAGAAGAGCGGTCTCGACGAACGCCCGGGCGTCCGTCTTAATCTTGACGAGATTGCCGTCGATCTCGACCGTAACCTGAATCTTTTCGAGGTCGTCCGGATCCACCCGAACATCGACGACCCTGCCGACCGTGATACCGTTATATTGCACCAGTGAGCCTTTGCTGAGGCCAGTCACCGATCCTGTAAAGAATACGTAATAGCGTTTGAAATCTTGGGCAAACTCGACACGCCCGAGCGATACGATGGCCACAAAGCCAAGCACAATGATGGCAAGAACAAACGCGCCGACCGCAACATAATGAGCTCTTGTTTCCATCTACTCACTCCCAGCGCGGAGGCCGCTTACACCCTGGTTGCATCGAGCGCTCTTGGCTCATTGAAGACGGCGGCTTCCGAAGCCTGCGCCGCGCGCCCGCGGGGACCATGAAAATACGAGTGAATCCAAGGATGGTTGTCCCTAAGGAGCTGTTCTAGTGTGCCGACGCGAACCTTCTTGTCCACCAGAACCGCGACCCGATCGCAAATTGCAAAGAGACTGTCGAGATCATGGGTCACCATGAAGACGGTCAGGCCAAGGCTGGTCTTCAAATCGCGGATCAACTCGTCGAAGGCACCTGCTGCGATCGGATCGAGCCCTGCGGTGGGCTCGTCGAGAAACACAATTTCCGGGTCGAGCGCCAACGCGCGCGCAAGGCCGGCGCGTTTGCGCATACCACCTGACAGCTGGGAGGGATACTTCTCCCCCGCCTCTTCAGGCAGCCCGACCATGCCGACCTTGACGGCCGAGATCTCATCCATCAGGCGCAGCGGCATGTCGTAGTATTCTTTGATCGGCACTTCGATGTTTTGCGCGACCGTCAATGAACTGAACAGCGCCCCATCCTGAAACAGCACCCCCCAGCGGTTTTCGAGCTGTCGGCGCTGGCGGTCGCTCATCCGCAAAACGTCGCGGCCGAACACCTCGACCTTGCCTTCGACGGGTCGGTTTAGTCCGACGATCGTGCGCAGCAGAACCGATTTCCCGGAGCCGGAACCGCCGACGATGCCGATGACTTCGCCGCGCCGGACCTCGAGATCGAGACCATCGTGAACTGTCTCGGCGCCAAACCGGTTGACCAGGCCGCGCACGTAAATGATGGGTTCGCTCGAGTTATTCAGCATGATCAAATCTGCAGAAAGGAAAAGAAGATCGAAAACCCAGCATCGGCCACGATCACGAGAAATATTGCTTCCACGACCGCAAGAGTGGTGAGACGACCGACACTCTCAGCGCTACGCGCCACCTGAAAACCTTCATAACAGCCTATCAGAGCGATAATAAAGGCGAAGGTGGGTGCTTTGATCAAGCCGATCCAGAAAGTCCACGGGTAGAGTGAATCACGTAGCTGCTGCATAAATTGTGGCGGAGTGATACCGAGCGAGGCCCAGGACATCAAGCAGCCACCAAAAAGTCCAACCAGGTCGGCCCAGAGGGTGAGCATGGGCAAAGTCAGAACGAGCCCGAAAAGACGGGGAAGGACCAACACCTCTAGCGGGTCGAGGCCGATCGTGCGCAGCGCGTCGATCTCTTCGTTTACCCGCATCGTCCCGATCTGGGCGGTGAAGGCACTGCCCGAGCGCCCGGCGATGATGATCGCAGCCATCAGCACCCCGAGCTCGCGCAGGATCCCCACTCCCAACAGATTGACCGTATAGACCTGGGCGCCAAATCGACGGAGCTGGTCGGCACCCTGATAGGCGATGACGACCCCGATCAAAAACGAGAGCAGGCCGACGATCGGCACCGCATTAACCCCGGTCTGTTCCAACTGCGCTACCAGCGCGGTGATCCTCAATCGGCGGGGACGGAGCAATAGGGCGCCCGCGCTTTCGCAGACGGCGCCAAAAAAGCCGAGAATGCTGTAAGCGCGAGCAAAGATCCCGAGCGAGATTTCGCCAATCCTCGCGAGGAAGCCGACAATCGTGTGATGCGCGGGCCGGGGGTGGCGAGCGGGAACCACCATCCCACCGGCGCGCACTTGATCGAGCAGCGGCGCAAAATTCGAGCGCAGATTGCGCATCTCGACGGTATTTCCGTGGGCCGCTAAGTCGTGTTCGGTTCGCAGCAGCAGCCAGGCGCCAGCGGTATCGAGTCGGTCGATCCCCGCGAGATCGAGGGTGACCCGTTTGTCGTTGGGCATCTGCAACGCGCGCAGTCGCTGATCCAGCTCCGCGGCAGTCGCCACTAGCCATTCACCCGCCGCGGCAAAGACAAACGATCCGGGATCGGATTCGACAAGGGTAGCGGCGACCGACTCCATCGGGTTCAAGCGTTCAGAGTGAGTTCAGCTGCCGCCTAACGAGGCCTTTTCAACCGCAAGAAAAGTGGCTATGCCGCAATGACAGAACGCCTCTTCGCCGCGTTCGGACCGTCGGGGACGAAGGCAATGGACCTCAAGCAGCATATCCGTTCGATACCTGATTTTCCCAAGCCGGGCATCCTCTTCTACGATATTTCAACGCTGCTCGCGCACCCTGACGCTTGGCAGACAACAGTTCAACGCTTGGCGCAGGCGCTCCGTCCGCATCAGCCAGACTTGCTAGTCGGCATCGAATCTCGCGGCTTTCTGGTTGCCGCCCCGCTCGCTTATGAACTCGGACGCGGTTTCGCAATGGTCCGCAAGAAAGGCAAGCTACCGGGCCGGACTGCGCGCTTCACCTATGACCTCGAGTACGGGACCGACACGATCGAAATCCAGGAGAACGCGATCAACTCCGGTCAGCGCGTCGTCGTGCTCGACGATCTGCTGGCGACCGGGGGGACGATGCAGGCCGCCATCAACCTCGTGCGACAGCGCGGCGGAATCGTTACTGCTGCGGCGTGCATCATCGAGCTTACGTTCTTGCAAGGCCGCAGCCGTATCGACGTACCATTCTCCTCGATGGTCGCTTACGACACCTAGTCATCACCGATTGCCGGCATCGAGCCGAGGCTGCGGCCGATCACCGCATAAAGCGGATCTCCGCCGCCCGCCGGTGTCCGATCGAGGCACCGGATCTCGGCCCAATTGCCGGCTTGGACAAAATGTTGCGCGATCAGGCAGAGATGACCGGCGTCATCGAGCAGACACCAGCACCCGATGGCGCGGGTCGCGATGCAGCGCTCCGAGAAAGTCACGATCAGCGGTGCTCCCGGTTTCAGCACCCGCCCGGCTTCGCGGATGACTTCGCAAGGGCGTGTCAGATGTTGGACCGAAACACAGATCGCCGCACCGTCGAACTCGCCGGTAGCAAATGGCAGCCCGGGATTTTGATTTAGATCTCGCACGCACCATTCGTCGAGAAAGGGATTCTCCGCCAGCTCGCGAGCGTCGAGGCCAACGCCGACGACCCGTAAATAGGGGATTTCTGGTGGGAGATGGCTCACCCAACCGGACATCAGATCGAGGATGGCGCCGCCGGACGGGAGCACCTCGCGGTAGAGTTCGGTAATTGCCGAGATCGCGGCGGAATCGATCCGTCTAGGGTGCGCGAGCTCGGGGCCGGCGAACGTGTCAAGATGCACACCGGAGTGCGCTGGTGCGGTCATCGGAAGGAGCGCCATCTTCCCCCTTCTCCAGCCAGTTTGGTCTGAGATAGGGAGTGCTTGACCCTCTATCCATAGCCAAGAGGCGAAACTTTCAGCTTTATCGGCGCACCAGCCTTATCCCTCGGCGAGTACTTGTTCAGGCGGAGTAAATGGCAGGCTGAGATCGCGCGCGACCGCCGGGTGTGTGACCACCCCCCGAAAAATATTCAGCCCATTTCGCAAGTGCGGGTCATCGCAAAGCGCCCGCTGCCAGCCTTGGTCCGCGATCGATAGCACGAACGGAAGGGTTGCATTGTTGAGCGCGACCGTCGAGGTGCGCGCGACCGCTCCCGGCATGTTGGTCACGCAGTAGTGGACGACACCCTCCTCGACATAAGTCGGTGCAGCATGGGTCGTTGGCCTGCTGGTCTGGAAACAGCCGCCCTGATCGATCGAAATATCGACGATCACCGCTCCCGGTTTCATCGCCCGGACGAGGTCGCGGCTGACGAGCTTTGGAGCGGCCGCGCCGGGAATCAATACGGCGCCGATGACAAGATCGGCCGCGACCACCTCGCGCTCGATATTCTCCATTGTCGAGAAAAGGGTGTGCAGCTGTGCTCCGAACTGCAAATCGAGCTCGTATAAGCGAGGCAGGGCGCGGTCGATTACAGTGACGTAAGCCTCCATGCCCATCGCCATGCGGGCCGCGTTAGTACCCGATACGCCGCCCCCGAGGATGACCACCTTCGCCGCGGGGACACCGGGCACTCCGCCGAGCAGGACGCCGATGCCACCTTGTTCCTTTTCGAGACAATGGGCACCGACCTGAACCGCCATCCGCCCTGCGACCTCGCTCATGGGGGCGAGAAGCGGCAGCCCACCGCGGGGATCGGTGACCGTTTCGTAGGCAATCGCAACAATACCCGAACGGATTAGCCCTTCGGCCAGAGCTTTGTCCGCTGCGAGATGCAGATAGGTGAACAGAATTTGCCCTTCCCGCAGCATCAAGACTTCTTGCGCCTGCGGCTCCTTGACCTTGACGACCAATTCGGCGGCCCCGAACACCTCCTCGGCACGTGCTGCGATGCTCGCGCCCGCAGCCTCGTACGATGCGTCGTCAAATCCGATCCCGGCCCCCGCGCCGGTTTCGATGACCACCTTGTGGCCGAGATGCATCAGCTCTCGCACGCTGCCGGGGATGAGGCCGACACGGTATTCGTGTGTCTTCACCTCCTTGGGAACGCCGATCAGCATGGGAACTCCCCGCTTGAAGCCTCGCTGAGACGCCGCGACGGCGCGGCAATGACTGGCGGTTTACTGTTTGTCCCGTCTGAAAATCGTCGCTCCCCACTCACAATCGGGCGGTCTCTTTCCAAGACAACCGCCGGAAGGGCCGGCCTGGCCGCCATTCTTTGACGCCCTTCGCAGAGAAGAGCTCTCCCTACGCTAGTGCTCCACCGGACAGAGCTTCCACACCACCTCATCGGCCAGCGGCAAGGAGGCCGTAAGGCCAGGCGATTCGATCCCGTACAAATTGACCAAGCCCGGGACATTATGCGCTTCGGGACCCTGGATCACGAAGTCTGCCGCTGCCTCGGCCGGTCCGCTGATCTTCGGCCGGATTCCTGCGTAACCCGGCTGTAATGAGCCATCCCGCAGGTCGGGCCAATAGGTGCGGACGGCGGCATAGAAGACCTCGCCGCGCCCCGGGTCGACCGAATAGTCGACGGAGGGAATCCACTCCACATCCGGCCCGAACCTTGCTTGCCCGGCCAAATCCAGTGTGATGTGCACGCCGAGTCCACCCGCAACCGGGACGGGGTAAATGAGCCGCCGAAACGGCGTCTGGCCGCTCAGCGTGAAATAAACGCCGCGGCAGAAATAGGCCGCCGGGACCGTCTCGGGCGGCACCCCCTTCAGCGCGTACGCCAGGGCCGGGGCATAGAGACCGGCGGCGTTGACCAGAAACCGGCAGTAGATGGAAGTCGGGTCATCGCCGCCGACGTCAAGTTCGAAGCCGTTATTTCGCACCGAGCCGGAGAGCACTGGGGTGCGGAGCACCACGGTCGCCCCCGCGGCCTCGGCTTCGCCCTGATAGGCGAGCATTAGCGCATGGCTGTCGATTATGCCGGTGGAGGGCGACAGCAACGCAGCAACGCAATGCAGCGCGGGTTCGATTTGCTGCGCCTGCGCTTGATCGAGCCATTCTAGGTCCTCGACACCGTTGCCGCGTGCGGTCGCGGCGATCCTTTCGAGACCTGCGATCTCGGCTTCTCTCGTCGCAACAATTAGCTTGCCGATCTGGGCATGCGGCACACCGTGCTCACGGCAGTAGGTGTAGAGGCGCTGGCGTCCGGCGACGCAGCTTCGGGCCTTCAAGCTGCCGATCGGGTAGTAGAGCCCACCATGGATGACTTCGCTGTTGCGCGAGGAGGTTTCGAACCCGATCGTGTAGGCGCGTTCGAGGACGAGCACGCCGCGGCCAGCCAGAGCGAGCGCCCGCGCCACCGCTAGTCCGATAACGCCGGCCCCGACTACGACACATTCAACTTCGTCCATCTGGTGGAATATAGCACCTCGTGACGCTCATTTCGCTGAGCGCTGCCCGAAAACCTTCACCCATTCGGGTTGTGACGCTTTGACCGATATTAACCATGTTGCAGATCGACAATATCTGGATATATTCCGTTACATATCGATACGAGGCACATTAGTGGGCCGGAGGGGCAAGGCGGTCGATGCCTCCCCAATGGCCGAGATAACGCGAGGGCGAACATGCACACAGCCGATTGTGAAGAGGCTATCGCTGATTTCATCCGCATTAAAGGAATTACGCGTTGCCCGACCGCGTGCGTCTCGCCAACCCAGGGGTCGGTTGGCGCTGCTGACCGCGTGGCCTTAGAAGAGCACGCGGTTGCGCGAGCCCGTCTGCAGCGGGCGAAGATCACCGCTCGCACGCGACAGTTCTTGCCGCTAGGGTTCGCGAACTAATCGCCCGGCCCTCTCAGGAGGGGAACCGGCAATCATCCCCGCGGTAACCCTGCCGCACCCCGGCAGTCGACGAGCGCCATCGAGAAATAGGGAGCGTCGTCTGGGTTTATGCAGGCTAACCGCGCGACCCGCTGGGTCGGCAGTGTGGCGCGCTCGACATAGATAGCGCTGTCGAGCAGGCCGATCCCATCTAACACCCGGAGTATCTTCTCGATGTGGCGGCCGAGCTTCACGATGACCGCGATGTCGGCTGCGGCGATCCGAGCGGCAATTTGATCTTTGTCGAGCGTCGCCGGGATTACCGACAGGGTTTCGTCACGCGTGACGAGCGGAAGACCTGCCGCAGCGGCGCAGGCGGTCAGAGATGAGACGCCGGCAACGATTTCGATCCGATATCGACCGGCCAGCCGGCCAAAAATATTGATGAAGCTGCCATAGAAGAAGGGATCGCCTTGGCAGAGTAACGCGACGTCTCGGCCGCGATCCAACTCGGCCGCAAGCGCGGCTGCGGCACCGTCGTAGATGGAGACTGGCGGCGGTCCTGGCCGCATCGGGAAACGGATGGCGATCTCTTGCTGATGCCCTTCGATCCACGAGGCAACGATCGCACGGGCGAAACTGTCGCCATGCTCCGGGGCCGGATAGGCAATCACCTGCACCTCCCGCAGCAGCCGAAGCGCTTTCAAGGTCAGCAGCTCCGGATCGCCCGGCCCGACGCCGAGCCCGTATAATCGGCCACGCCGCGCTGGCATTCAGTCCGACTCCAGACGATAGAGGGTCAATAGAAGTTTGCCGCCCCCCGACGAATAATCGAGCCCTTCGACGCGACCGAGCGCTCGGATCGCCAGATTATGGCTCGCCAGCGATTGCCGGAACTCGGCGTCGAAGCGCTCGTTGACGAGCGCCATGCCGGCGCCGGCCAGCTGATGGTCCGCGGGTGCCGCGGTCACCAGCCGGGTTGCCGTGCCCAGCAGAAAGACGAGGCTCGGCTCGCTGTAGCCGACCGACAGTACGACTTCGCCCGGACCGGGGGGGTAGCGGGCGAGCAGCGCTGCCGCCGATCGGCTCAGCCACAGCGAATTGACTTCGGGCGCGACCTCAATCGCGGCGGGCAATACGAAGGCGGCGGCGAGTGTCGCGAGTAGACCGGTGGCATATACCGGCCGCCAGTTAAACAGGAAAAACAACAGCGCCAAGCCAAGCATCACCAGTGTCGCTGCAATCGTTGCCGGCGAAACGGCGCCGCCGAATCGGCCCGGTAGCACGACCAGCGCGGCAACGAGGCCGATCGTGACCACGCCCCACAGGAGTTTGATCGCTGCGTCGAAGAAGCGCGCTCGGCCCGCCAGGCACTTCGTAAACCCATCCGCCAGCGCACCGCCGGCGAGCAGCGCCAGCGCCGGATAAAGGGGTAGGGCGTAATGCGGCAATTTGGTCGGCACGAGCTCGAAAAAAATCCAGGCCGGGCCGAGCCAAGCGAGCAGAAAGCGCTCGGCGGCAGCATGACGTTGCTGCCAGCCTCGCAGCAGCGCCGGGACGACGAAGAGCGATCCGGGCCAGAAACACACGATCGCCAGCACCGCGTAATAGCCTGGCGGCGCACCGTGCGATTCCTGGGCACCGACCAGCTTTGGCAAGAGGTCGTTAGAGACCGCATCGAAGATGAAACGGCCGCCCGTCGCGCTTTCGACCGCGACCAACCAGGGAGACACGATCAACGCGGTAATTGATATGCCGGCGAGCGGCTGCAGCCGACCGAGCCAGCGTATGTCGCGGTCGGCTATAGACAGAGAGGCCATCGTCAGCAATGCCAGCAAAGGCCCGGGCGGTCCCTTCAACAGCATCGCGACGCCTTCGGCCGACCAAAAGACGAACGGCAGGGAGCGGGGAACCCGACGCCCGCCGCGAGTTGCGGCATAGACCAGCCCGAGCGCCCCCTGCCCCGCGACGACGGTGGCAAGAAGGGCGGCATCGGTTTTGGCGAGATGTGCCTCGACCACAACGCCGAGCGCGCTTCCCATCAGGACGGCCGCGATAAAACCGGCCTGCGGCGATCCCAAAAGGCGCGTGCCGATCGCGAAGATCAGCAGCACCGCGGCAGTCGCTCCCAATATTGAAGGCAGACGGTAAGGCCAGATCGCGGTGCTCTCAGGCGAGCTGAAAACTGCTACGGCAGCCGCCTGCAGCCAGTAGATCCCCACCGGCTTTTTGTTCCGCGCTTCGTCCTGGAAGCGGATTCGGATGAAATCACCGCTGGCCAGCATTTGTCGTGTCGCCTGCGCGAAACGTGCCTCGTCGCGGTCGAGTGGCGGAATCGCGATAAGCCCCGGCGCATAGAGGGTGCTGCAGAGAAGGCACAGCAGCACGTAGCGGCGGATGCCCGTCCCTTTACGCACCCAGCCCTTTGGGCTGAGTCGCCCGCCTTCCATACGCCGGCAGCAAGTGCCGAGCGCAACAAGGCGGGCGAGGGCGTGCATTGCGACTCAGCCGAGCTTGATGGCGGCCAGTTGGGTCACCGATGCCAGCGGCCGCCACAGGTGGTTCGACTCGACCGGTTCGGCGCGGCTAACGGCGATCCGGGTCAGCGTTCCACCATGTCGGGCATGCCAATAGAGAAGCCGCGCCTCGCCCTCCGCGGTCACGACATTGGCGACGAGATGGCCGCCGGGCGGCAGGCTTTCCCATGCCTTTAGCAGCAAACCGCCCGCGCCGATCCCGCCGCCGATGAAGACCGCGTCCGGCCGGGGCAAGTCCTCCAGTGCTTGAGGCGCAGTACCCAGCACAATGCGCAACCCGGCGACCCCGAGCGAAGCGGCATTGCGTGCAATCATCGCAGCGCGTGCCGGGTGGCGCTCGATCGCGACTGCCGAACGGCCCTCGCCACCGCGCAGCCATTCGATCGCGATCGAGCCGCAGCCTGCTCCGACATCCCACAGGGTTTGTTCGGGCAATGGAGCGAGCGCCGCGAGCGTGGCCGCGCGGACCTCGCGCTTGGTCAGCTGGCCGTCATGCTCGTAGACGTCATCAGGAAGACCGGCAAGAAGCGGCAATGCCCGCGCATCAGGGCCAGCGCGGCAAGCGATCGCGATCGTGTTGAGCTCCGCAGCTCGGCGATCGCCCCAGCGCTGCGCCTCCTCCTCGATAACGGCTTCGCGGCTTCCGCCTAAATAGGCGAATACGCTCAACCGGCTCGGCCCCCAGCCCAGCCCGTTCAGCAACTCGGCGACTGCCCGCGGTGTGTCGCCGTCCTCCGACAGGATCAGGATCCGGCGCTGCGGCGCGAGATAAGACCGTAGAATATCCAATGGCCGCCCGTGCAGAGTGATCGTCGCGCAATCGGCGAGGGGCCAGCCGAGCCGAGCTGCCGCGAGGCTAAAGGCGCTCGGCTGTGGGATGATCGTCATTTCCTCGCGTGGAAAGCGGCGGGTCAGCGTGACGCCGATGCCGTACCACATCGGGTCGCCGCTCGCCAAAACGGTTACCCTCCGACCGCGGTGCGCTTCGATCGCGCCGAACGTCACGCGAAGTGGACGCTCCCAAACGATTCGTTCGGCTCTGCCCTGCGGCACCATTCCAAGATGGCGGGCGCCGCCAACCAGCACTTCCGCGGTTTCAATGAGCGTTCGCGCTGCCGGGTTGAGGCCGGCGGTCCCGTCCTCGCCGATGCCGACAACAGCCAACCAGCGTCTCACCCTATGCTCTCGAGTGCGTTGACTGCGGCCGCGGCAAGCGCACTACCGCCGCGGCGGCCGTGCAAGGTAATGAATTCGAGGTTGTGCCCGAATCCGGCAAGGGCAGCTTTGGCTTCGGCCGCGCCAACAAATCCGACAGGGAAACCGAGGACGAGGGCCGGCTTCGGGGCGCCGTTAGCGAGCATCTCGAGCAGCCGGAAAAGTGCAGTCGGCGCATTGCCGATCGCTACGACCGCCCCAGCCAGGTTCGGGCGCCACAGCTCGACCGCAGCGGCCGAGCGCGTCGTCCCCCGGGCGGCTGTCAGCGCCACTGTCTGGGGATCGCGCAAGGTGCAGATAATGGCGAGCTGCTGGCTGGTGATACCTGCTGCGACCATCATGGTGTCGACGAGGATCGGCGCACCCGCTGCGAGCGCCTTGCGCCCCGCTGGGAGCGCTCCCTTGGACCAAGCGAGATCCCTTAGGATAGTGCAGTCACCGGCGGCGTGGGCCAAGCGCAACGCGAGCGGCTGTAGCCGCCGCGGGAATCGCGTGAGATCCGCCTCCTCGCGGATCAGCGCAAGCGAGCGGCGCGAGATCACTGCCGGGTCGCGGAGGTAGGTGTAGAGCCGTGCACCGTTACCCTCACCCGCCTCGCTCCGCGCGGCATCCCCTCCAGCCCGGAGGGTTGGGTGGATGAGGGTAAAGGCGACAGTTGGCGTGGGGATCGAACGCTGCTTCGCCGCAGTCACGCCAAGGGTCCAAGCTTCCTCTGCTTCCACCCGATCGCGCTCCGCGCACGTCAGAGCAGGGTCGCCGGCGAACAGCGCCGCAAGCTCGCCGGCGCGATCCCGCTCGGCGAAAAACCGAGCAACTTCGCGAACCTGGGCCGCATCCTTCGGTTCGTCGGCGGCCGGCGATACGACCCACAGAGAGGGATAGACCTCGGCGATCACAGTCGACCCATCCTCGGGGCTTCGCAGGCCGGTTTCGAACGGCCAGATCCGTACGCGGTCGTCCCAGCGCGGATCGTCGCGCAAGGCGCGCACCACCGGGATCCCGGTCAGAGCCTGACCGCCGACCGAGCCGGCGCCCAACAGCTTCCAGCACGGCTGGGCGCTTGGAATATGCAGATCGACCAGCCGGCGCTCAGCCAGGCCGTTCTGCTCGTGCCCGCGGTGATGCTTGCTGCCGAGATGAGCTCGAACGGGCGCCGGCGGGCAGCCCCAGAAGGGAAACCGCCCGCCCGAGACCCGCTGGTTCAATACGTCTGCAACATCGAAGCGGTTATTGACGTTGCGCTCGTCGTCCTTAAGAAGGCTGGCGATTTCGTCCCAGAGAGCGCGCCAAGGCGGCCCTGATAAGCCGAGTCGGGCGGCAAAGCCGGTGGGATAACCAAACGGAAAATCGAAGCCGAGCAGAACCCGCTCCCCGCGCGACAGCGCCGTAGCCAGCCACTCGCCGAGTAGTGCCTTGGCGGCATAGCGAGTCGGCGGGTTCTCGAGCCTTTCGCCATCCGGGGCGCGCCAACAGATCCAGATGCTGTCGCGGCCGGTCCGTGGCACGGTTGCGGCGCTCCAATCGACCATTGCGAACGTGTCGAACATCATCGATGAGGATGGTGATGATCGCCGCTGCCGATGCCGCGGACATGATGGTGGTGACCGGCTTGCGGCGCACCGGCATCGTGTTCATAGCCGAGGATCTGCGTCCGGTATTTGCACAGCTGACAATTCATTGCCGGCTGCGCGCCACCGAGCTCGGCGACGCGGTCACAAAACGCGGCGAGCACTCCGTCGTGATCGCGTAAGTAGAGCGCCTTGACGAACTCGATCTCCGGGAACAGCGCAGCGACGGTATCGGTCTGGGCGTAAATGCGTTTGACCAAGACCCCCGTGAATAGGAAATAGGGAAACACGATAATGCGGCGGAAGCCGAGTCCCGCCGCTCGCGCAAGCGCGGCGTCGACCCGCGGGTGGGCGACGCCGCTGAAGGCGGCTTCGGCCCAGCCCAGGCCCATCCCTTCCCACAGCATGCGGGCGAGCTTTGAGATATTGGAGTTGGCGTCCGGATCGTTGGTGCCGCGACCGACGACGACAAGCAAGGTCTCTGGGCGGGGTATTCTCGTGTCGGCTGCTGCGGCGATGCGATCGGCAGCCGCGCGCAACAGCTTTGGATCGATCCCCAAATCACGCGCCAGGCGGACATCCACATTAGGGTGATCGGCGATGAAGCTGTTCATCTCCCAAGGCAGATCGTTTTTGACATGACTTGCCGCGAACAGCATTCCCGGGATTGCCAGTATCCGCCGCGCGCCGCGTGCCGCCAAAATGGCGAGCCCGTCGCGGATCGTCGGGCGGGCGAATTCGAGATACCCGGTCGCGAAATCGAGTTCCGGCAACCGCGGGCGCAAAGCCGCTGCAGCAAGCTCGAATTCTCTGATCGCCTCTGGATCGCGGCTGCCGTGCCCGCACAGCAGAACCGCAGTCTCCATCATTGGCCGATCCTCGCAGGACCGCGATGACAGCGGCAGGTGCCGACCCCTTGTTGCTGCTCGTCGCCGCGCTCGCGGTCGACGCGCTCTTTGGCGATATGCCGGCGAGCTTCCGCCAGATCCCGCATCCCGTCGTGCTCGCCGGGCGCGCGATTGCATTCTTCGACCGCAAACTCAACCGCGCGGTCCGCAGCGAAGGCTCGCGCCGCGAACGCGGCATCATCACGGTCATTGTGTTGGTCGGCAGTGCTGCGTTTCTCGGGCTGCTGGTCCAACGCGCCTGCCGCGGCAGCCTTCTCGGAGCCGCGGTCGAGATCATCATCATCGCCGTGCTGGTCGCGCAGCGCAGCCTGTTCGACCACGTCGCCGCGGTCGCCAAGGCGCTCGATAGGGGCGGACTGGCGGGCGGCCGCGAGGCGGTGCGGCACATCGTCGGGCGTGACCCGATGAGCCTCGATGTCCATGGCGTGGCGCGCGCCGCAATCGAGAGTCTGGCCGAAAATTTCAGCGATGGCGTAATCGCCCCGGTGTTCTGGTATCTGCTGCTCGGCCTGCCCGGGCTTTTCGCATACAAGATGGCCAACACGCTCGACAGCATGATCGGCCATCGTACCCCGCAATACCGCAGCTTCGGCTGGGCGGCAGCGCGGCTCGACGATGTCCTGAACGGTGTGCCGGCGCCGATCAGCGGGCTCCTGCTGATGACAGCCGCGGTGTTTACCCAGAGCGCTCGGCCGGGTCACGCGCTGACGATCATGCTGCGCGACGCGCGCAAGCATCACTCGCCCAATGCCGGGTGGCCGGAGAGTGCGATGGCAGGGGCGCTCGGTCTGGCGCTGGCAGGACCGCGCCGCTACCCTGAGGGTTTCGTTGCCGACCCGTGGCTCGGCGACGGCACCGCGAGAGCGGCGACGTCCGACATCGTGCGAGCGCTGCGGCTTTATCGACTCGCATGCCTGCTCGAAGGTGGCTTGCTGCTGGGTGCCTGGGTTGCGGCCCATCTCACGCTGCCCGCTTGAAGCGAGGCGGCCGAGCCGCGGCCAGGATTGCCCGGAGGTCGAGGCTGTGCTCGAGATGATCGGCCAGTGCATCCAATGTGCTCTCAATCTGATGTTCATAAGCGATTCCGCCCGCCTCTGCGCCTAGCGACGCCACAAAGGATTGACGGAATGCGTCGCCGGCAAAAAGCCCGTGCAGATAGCATCCCGCCACCCGTCCGTCCGCGCTGACGCACCCGTCCGGGCTGCCGGCTAGGCGCAGCATCGGCCGTTCGAGACCGGGCCCGGCTGTCTCCCCGAGATGCATTTCATATCCGGCGACCGGCATCCCGGTGGCAAG
>Ga0306922_10002229_pt1 | contig 17999 bp, 20 predicted proteins | sample sta12Cox44000082_FD_203758 | JGI IMG/M metagenome (GOLD analysis project Ga0306922, IMG submission 203758) | Lab enrichment of tropical soil microbial communities from Luquillo Experimental Forest, Puerto Rico - statoxic.12C.oxic.44.000.082 (v2)... | ecosystem: Environmental > Terrestrial >... | reverse complement strand
ACCTCTCGTGCCCGGGCTGCAGGTGCATCACAATGCGGTACTTCGCTCCGGCGCGGAGCTGTGAAACAACGACCGAAGAGTGTGGTGCGGGAAATCCGCACGCCACGTTCTGTGGGAACCGGAGGCGGGCGACCGCCTCCGGTGACCCGGAGGGTGGCCAGCAATGGCCATCCCTACCGCGATAGGGTGGCCAGACGGTGGAGCTGCGCGCCGGTGATGTCGTCGTCATTCCGGCAGGCGTCGCCCATAAGAACGAGGGAGCGAGCCCGGACCTCCTGGTCGTCGGCGCCTATCCGCGCGGGCAGAGCCCCGATATGCGCAGTCCTGGTGCCACGGATCACGCGCGCGCGTTGCCGCGGATCGCCGCGGTCCCGCTGCCCCTAGGCGACCCGGTCCATGGCAATTCGGGGCCGCTCATCGAGCGCTGGCGCGCCGCCGAACGCGGCTGACGGGCGGCCTCTCGCCGTCGCTTCCGGCGCGCTACAGGCAACGCCCTGAATAGACGATGTCGCCACCATTGCCGAACGGCCCCTCCCAGGACTGCTCGAAGCGGCGCGTCTCGACGACGTAGCCGGCTGCACACATCCCATGGGCGGTGAGCGCCTCGGCGAGCCAGTCGCGCCGGATCTGCTCGGCCGCGCCGTCGTCGTTTGCCGTCATCACCGTATTGGTCCACGCATCGTAAGTGAAGGTCGCGGGCGTGTCGGCGGTGAAATTCTCGACGCGAACCGGGTCGTTGTCGATAATGCAGCCGGCGAGCACGGTGAGGCAGGCGAGAAGGGGAACGCGCATCTGGTCGGACTTCCTGATCAGCTCCTTGCTCCTCATCCCTCTTTCTCTACCTTGAAGCAAGTACTCCGCAGCCTGATGTCAGTTTGCCGCGCGCTTGGCAGTTGCTCGCTGCTGGCAGCCGCGTCAGAAGACGCGCGCCTCCTTGCCGTCGGGGCGAACACTCGACCGAGATCGGAGAGAGCCCGCGGGCTCCATCTGCTCGCTGCGCGGTAGATATTCTTGCAGCGTCGTCCGCCGATGAGGCGGATCGGTGTCGATTTGCCGGCGCCGTTGCGTCCCAACACCGCAAGCTTTTTCGCCTCTCGCAGCGCTGAACCTACGCCGCTCCGAGCACGATGGACTTTTCCCTCACTTCGATAGTCCTTTGTGACGTCGACAGCACGGGATCACTCGATCATGATGTATTGGCGGGCATCGCGCATCAGCCATAACCCGAATAACGTCAAGATTGCGAGGGCGAAGGTCGTATATATTGGGTCACCATGGGTCGTAATGGTCGTGCCAAAGACCCCGGCGCGGATCATCTCGTATGCCTGCGTGTATGGCTGATAGAGAGCCACGTTGCGCAGGCCAGGGGGCAGCCAATCTGCGAGATAAAAGAACCCCGAGAACATCATGTATAGGTAAGAGTAAGGTAACCAAGCCTGTTGCACCCAGTCCGTGCGTTCACAAAGGGCGCCGATGATCAAGGCGACTGCAACTGCCCACCAGATCATGTAAAAATAGCCCAAGTAGAAGATCGGCAAATCGCGCGGCACGTCTACTGCTCCGATTGCGTAGAACACCGCGAAGGACACGATCAAGGCGGTGAGGTTCGAAAAGATCTCTAACGCTGCGCGCGCGAGAAAAATGTCGAAGATTTTAACCCGTTGATGATAGAGCAGCGGCACGTTCGCACGTACGAAGCCCAAGATACGGCCGCCGAGATGACGGAACAGCAATAGTGGAAGATAGCCGCTCCACAGAAATGGCATCAACGAAAGGCCGTGCTCGTTGGGGTCTCTGACAGCCCGCCATACAAAGAGGACCGGGATCGCAAACACCAGCGGTTCGGCCACGATCCAGGCAAAACCGAGGCTCTCGCGGCCGAAGCGCGAATAGATCTCGCGGATAAGCAGGGCGCCGACAACCCGCCATTGGATACGAAGCCCTCGCCAAAACGACGACATCAGCTCTGCTCGCCCCGGTGCGCCTGTTAGGCCGCCGCGTGTTCGGAGGCGCTGATGGTCAGCAGCCAGGCGATGCCGCTAGGCGAGCGGACAGCTCGCGAGAGCCATGACGAAGGAGAGTGCCCGAGAACAGCCCAGAACCAGACGTTCAGGGAACCGAACAGCTGCTGAATGTGTCCGCCGGCGCAGGGGCGGATCGCGAAATCTGCGGTGGCCGCGCGGCCGAGCGACAGGATGCGATCGAGCTGGGAGGTCCTTGCCATTTGGAGAACTCTTACGAACGAGGGACCAAACTGACCGACCGATTTTGTCCAAGCCGGGCGGGCCGACGGCCGGGAACTGCAGCCGCGCCATGGCAGTTTAACCCGCCGCGGGCGCAGATGGAACGGGCGAACGCGCGGCCGTCTATGCGACACGACGCCCTTGGGGCGACCCGTCAACGAAGTGAGGCGTAGAGCGCGTCGACTCGTTCACGATAACGCTCGATGGAAAACTTGGCGGATTGCCCGACCACGCCGCGAGAGCTCGGTGCGCAGATCGGCGTCTGGTCTCGGCTCTATAGCTGAAGGTCGCGGGCGGGTCTGCGGTGAAAACTCTCGACGCGAACCGGGTCGTTATCGATGATGCAGCCGGCGAGCACGACGAGAGAGGCGAGAACGAGCGCGGGCGCATCTTGTCGGATTCCCTGATACAGCTCTGTGCTTCTCTGCCCTCTTCCCTGCCCTGAAGCAAGCAGCGCGATCTGTTCTCATTCTGCTGCGCGCTCGGCGGTTGATCCCCGAGGGCAGCCGCGCTAGAAGACGGCCGTTAGTTGTACGCCGTTAACTATCGCAATGAATGACGACATGCTGAGCCCACAGTCGCTCTCCATCGAGCCGCCGCGCCGCGACCGGATCACGGCAATTTCGAGTGCGGTGCAACGCAGGCCGATCGTTCTCGTGCTGGGCATGCATCGCAGCGGCACCTCACTGTGCTCTCACCTCTTGAGCGCGCTGGGCGTCGACATGGCGGATACCATCCCGGGCCCGGGGGCCACCTCCCCGAGACTGGAAAATCCGCGCGGCCATTGGGAGCGCTGGGAGATCGTCGAGTTTCACGGTCGCATTCTCCGCCTCTTCAACCGTGACTATTTTGGGCGCTTTCACGATTTCGCCCTGCCAGTGGCGTGGTGGGCGGACCCGAGCGTCGTCCAGATAAGACGCGAGATCGTCGCTTTTCTCGAAAAGCGAATGGGCAACGGCTATTTCGGCTTTAAGGATCCGCGCACGGTGCGTCTGATGCCGGTCTGGCATCAGATCCTCAACGAGCTCAAACTGGTGCCGCGGGTCGTGCTGTGCTTGCGCAATCCCGCCCAGGTGGCGCGATCTCTGCACGCGCGTGACGGCCTCGATCCCGAGATCGGGGAATACCGATGGCTCGTTCACATGATCGATTTTTTTCGTTATACGAGCAACTTTGATTTCTGCACCGTCGAATACGAAGAGTGGTTCAACAATCCTTCGGCCAATATTGAGAAATTACAAAAATTTCTTGGTTTATCCTGGCAGCAGAGCGAAGCTGATCTCGCCCTGGTATTGTCGGGGATTATCGACCCGGCTGCGCGGCATGACGATTCCGATCATCGCGAAGCCGGCCAACCGCTGGTGCGCACGTTGTACAAGCTCGCCGGCCGTGCCGGTCAGGACGGGTCGGGTGATCAGATCGCCTACATCGTCTCGCAGTTTGTCAGCTTTCAGCAATTGCAAAGGCCATTTCTCCTGGCCTTCGAGGACGTCGCCAAAACTGCCGCCAAATATCCGGAGTTGGAGCAACAAGCGATAGCCTTGCGGGCGGCGGTCAGCGAACGCGATGCGGTCGTCGAGGCGGCGGACGGCAGAGCCGCCGCCGTCGAAGGGCGTCTGGCGGACGCTCTTGCCGAACTCGCGAAGGAACGCGACGAAGCAAGTAGCCTGAGGGCGACACTCGCTGAGCGCGGGGCAGCGCTAGCGGAAACTTCGCACCGCGCCGATGAATTCCTCTCCACGCTCCAAGTGGCCCAAGCGGAGCTTTCCAAGCGCGAGGCGGCGTTCGCAGAACTTTCGCACCAGGCCGACGAGCTCGGGGCAGCGCTCCAAGCGGCACAAGGAGAGGCGACGGCGCGCGAGTCGGCGTTGCGACGTGCCGAGCAAGATGTGAAAGAGCGAAGCGTCGCGGCGGCGGCGCTGCAGGGTGAGGTTGCGACACTGCGCGAGGCGCTGGCGCACGCGGAGCGTGCGGGACGACAGCGCGCCACGGAAGCGGAATCGATGCAGAGTGAGATTGCGGGGATGCGTGAGAGACCGGCCCGGGCCGAGCGCGAAGCGCAGCAGCGCAACGCCGCCGCGGCGGCGTTGCAGGCTGAAATTGTGGCCTTGCAAGGCACACTGACCGCAGCGCGGCAGGTCGGTAAGGCGGCAATCGCTGCGTTCCGTATGGTGGCGCCAACGGAACCCGACGGGCCGCGTGGGTGGCGGCAGGCCCTCGTGCGGTTGTTCGGCGCTCGGACGAGTTTCTGAATGGGATGAGTGGAGCGGAGCCGGTCCAACAATCTGATTGGAGTGAAATGGCATTGGACGGCGTTGTCGACCGGCCGCGCCGTTTGAGGCGCCGGAGGCCGGACTTTATCACTCTTGCCGATCGCGCCCGAGACGCGGGGCAGTGGGAGCTCGCGGCTGGGTTTTATCGCAAAGCTCTCGATCGATATCCCCGCAATTCAGGCATTTGGGTGCAGTACGGTCACGCATTGAAGGAGTCCGGCGAACTGCGCGACCCCGACAAGCTGGCGCAAGCAGAGCTCGCCTATCGAAGGGCGCTGTCGCTCGATCCGGGCGTAGCTGACTCACACCTGCACCTGGGCCACGTTCTGAAGCTCCAGGGCAAAACCAACGAGGCCAAAGCCTCCTACCTGCGCGCCTTCGCTCTGGATCCATCAATGCTTTATCCGCTGCGCGAATTGAGCGCGCTCGGCTGGTCGGAAGCTCACCTTTCCGAGCTGCAGGGCATGGTCGGCAGGGATATCGGCGATGCCGCGGCGCTCACCAGAGTCAACGGGACACCGGTCGAGGATTCCCTTATCCAGGCTGTGGAGGGACAACCCTTCGGACTAAGACAACACGATCTTCCATCTCACCGCTCATCCGAAAATGCCTCCAGCTTCATGGTGGAAAGCCCCGGCGAGGTTGGTAGCTCTTCAGTCGATTCCAGTGAGTGCGAGGACGCACAGCTAGTCGCGCAATCAGGGTTATTCGACCTAGCCTGGTACACCGAAAAGTACAAAGATGTAGTAAATGCCGCCCTCGACCCCGTCCTGCATTATCTGCGCTCCGGGGCGAAGGCAGGGTGTGACCCTCACCCGCTCTTCGATAGTGACTGGTACGTTGCGACCAATCCAGACGTGGCCGCACTTGGTATGAATCCACTTGTTCATTACATCCGCATTGGCGCCATGGAGGGACGTCCTCCGCATCCGCAATTCGATACGGCGTGGTACCTGGAGACCAACCCCGACGTGGCGAAAGAGGGGATCAATCCACTAGCCCATTATCTTTCATCGGGCTCGTTGGAGGGACGCGCTCCAAATGCGCTTCTGCACCACGTGTTTGCCCGCGCATCCGCGCGTCGTGCAACCTTGAGTACTCGTTCTCAGGTACACGTTCCGAACCTCTTCGAACTTCGCGGGCTTACGCCCCGCGGCCGCATTGCCGTTGTTCTCCACCTATACTACCCTGATCTTTGGGACGAAATACGACAAGCAATCGAGCATATATCACAACCATTCGACCTTTTCGTGAGCCTCGTAAAAGACAAGTCGGATTACATGAGAACCTCAATCACGCAGGCTTTTCCAAATGCGTACGTTTTCGATTTTGAGAATCGTGGCCGTGATATTGGACCGTTCCTCGTATTACTGCAATCAGGTGTCCTCTTTCAGTACGAGCTCGTGTGCAAGTTGCATACAAAGCGTAGCCCACACCGTCAGGATGGCGATCAGTGGCGCTGCGCGCTAATTGGTGGCGTGCTCGGCAGTTCATTTCAGATTGACCAAATCATATCGTGCTTTCGCTCGGATCCCGACGTCGGCATGGTCATTGCCGCCGGAAATATCTATCGGGGGCACGACCTCTGGGCTTCGAACGAGAAGCTGCTTGGCGAGCTGCTACCGCCAATCGGGATCTCGCCAGATGTTAAGGATCGAAGTTTTCCGGGGGGATCAATTTTCTGGATTAGACCTTTCTTACTACGTACGCTGTCTGGAATCCGGCTCAATATTAATGATTTTGAGCCCGAGCCCGTGGAGGCGGATGGTAGCTTGCCTCATGCAGTGGAGCGGATGTTTGGTCTGATTTGCGAGGACGCCGGAATGCGCGTCGTCGAGAGCAGCCGGCTCACAGAGACAACAAAGCTGCCCTCGGACAGTTTGTCCAGAGTGCACGTCATCGCTCTTTACCTCCCGCAATTCCATCCGATCCGAGAGAATGACAAATGGTGGGGCGCAGGTTTCACTGAATGGACGAATGTCACTCGGGCGAAGCCCCTGTTCAGGGGCCACCGGCAACCGAGGCTGCCATCGGATCTCGGCTTTTACGACTTGCGTTTACCGGAGGTGCGAGAAGCCCAGGCCCAACTCGCTCGCCGGTGTGGCTTGGCCGCGTTTTGCTATTACTATTATTGGTTCAATGGGCGGCGCGTTCTTGAACGGCCGCTGGATGAGGTGTTGGAGAGTGGCGAGCCTGACTTCCCATTCCTCATATGTTGGGCCAATGAGCCGTGGACCCGGAATTGGGACGGCCTCAACCGCGACATTCTTTTGCCGCAAACCTACGATCCGGGCTGGACGAGACGCTTTGCCCGCGACATTGCGCCGCTGCTTCGTGACCGGCGATATTTCCGGCTGGATGGCAAGCCGATGCTGCTGATCTATCGCATTGGGCACATCCCCGAGGCGAGTGCCGCCGTACGAGAGCTTCGTTTGGCGCTGTCGGAAGAAGGGATCTCAGAGGTCCACCTCTCAGCCGCCTGGATATGGTTCCCAGAAGAGGCTGATTTGCCCGCAGATCCCCGTCTTTTGGGCCTTGACGCGTATTTCGAAATCCCACCGCATCGGCTTCCCTCGCAGCCGCTTCAGCCATCGCCCCCCGGGCTCTCCGGGGAATTTGCCGGGCAACTGTACGACTACAATCGCACCGTGACGATAGCCCTGGACAGGCTGGATGAACCGATAGAGGGACGCCGCCATCGGGGCGTGACGGTCGCCTGGGACAGTACGGCGCGGAAGGGTCTACGCGCCGCTGTCCTCCACGGCGCGACGCCAGCGAATTTTCGCCGCTGGTTGCGCGGGACGGTGGCGCATGAGCGTCGGCAGGACGGTGAACGGGTCGTTTTCATCAACGCCTGGAATGAATGGGCGGAAGGGACCTATCTCGAGCCGGATGGGGACTTCGGTTGCGGTTGGCTGGAAGCGGTCGCCTCGGCAACTCAGGTTGAATGACGACGATTCAGGTGGCCGGCGTTCGATCGCACTGAGGCCGTGGGGTGGTCTGGGCAGAGAGAAACGATGCCCGATAACGAAAATACTTTTCACGGCTGGGCCCAAGCTCTTTCGGACGAAGAGTGGTGCGAGTTCCTGGCGGGCACACCGATGTTGGGGCGCGTCCCCCCACCGCTACCCCCAGAGGAATTCCAAAGGGCGTGGGTCGGTAACGCCGGAATCGAGACGTTCCGCGAGGCTATGGCGTTCTGTCGGTTGCTCAAGTCGACACTGGCAACCGCCAATCACACGATCGGCCCACATACTCGGCTGCTTGACGTCGGGGTCGGCTGGGGCCGGATTTACCGTGTTCTGCTTCGGGAGACGGCGCAGATTGTTGGAATTGACCCCGTCCCGCATTGCATAGAGCTTTGCCAATCGGCGTTGCCCGGTGGAGAATTCGAGATATCGCCGCGGGCACCGCCCTTTCGCTTCTCAGACGGCGAGTTTGATGTCGTCTACCTCTACTCGATATTCTCCCACCTGAACGAGGGACCGTTCCGAGCCTTGCTGCATGAGACCGCGCGACTGGTCCCCAAGGGCGGTTTTGTTGTGTTCACGACGCTCGGTCCATCGGACGACATCATGCGCCGCAATGGTTTTCCCGAGACGTGGCGAGCCGATGCCGAGGCTGGCCGCTTTCTTTACGTCCCTACGGGAGGTGGGCATGAGAGCATGCCGTCATCGGTATGGGGCTGGGCACTCGTCTCGGAGCCCTGTCTCCGGCGAATCATTTCGAATTTCCCGCTGAAACTGGTAGCCTATGAGCCCGACCGGCTCATCCAAGCATTCGTCGCGCTCGAGAAGCGGTAGCGCTTAGCTGCTTCCGCCGAGCGACTATCCTGTTTTGCGCAACAGCATGATGTCGAACGGCGTGCCCCCCAATTGTGCAGCCGTGCGCAATTCCAGCAAGGTTCCTCTTCGGGCGACTCCCTCCACCCAATTGCAGTCGTAATGCGTGAGCCCGATCGGAATCTGCACGTCCCGGGCCGGGTTGCAGTTATCTTGCGTGGTCCGCAGGCCTTGGACATCCAACAGCAGGGCCTGACCGGCACGGCGTAGCTGCCGCTGAAGCTCCACACATTGTTGTTAACGCAGGTGGTCACTCCCCCCTGATAGGTTGAGCTGGACCCCGAAAATGAGACAGTTGGCTAAGGTGGAGTCCTGCCCCTAGTAAGCGCGGATAGCGCGGGAGCAGGCCATGAAGCGGACACGGAAGAAGCACAACGCGGCGTTCAAGGCGAAGGTGGCGCTGGCGGCGGTCGAGGGGGACCGGACGATCGCCGAGCTAGCGAGTGAGTTCGGGGTCCATCCGAACCAGATCTACAACTGGAAGAAGCAGCTGCTGGACGGTGCAGCAAGCGTTTTCGAGGGCGGCGGTTCAGCGGTGGAGGGAACGGCCAGTGAGGCGCAGGTTGATCTTCTGTACCGGCAGATCGGCCAGCTGAAGGTCGAAAACGATTTTTTGGCACGAAAGCTCGGCAAATGAATCGAGCGAGACGTCGCGCGCTGGTCGAGCGCGAGAACGCAGCGCTGCCGGTATCGCAGCAGTGCCGGTTGCTGGCGGTGTCGCGCTCCTCGGTCTATCGCCAGCCGACCGAGGTCGGCGAGGTGGACCGCGCCATCATGGCACTGATCGACCGGCAGTATCTGGCCCGGCCCTATTACGGCTCGCGCCGGATGGCAGCGTGGCTAGCGACCCAAGGCCATGTGGTCAATCGCAAACGGGTCCGGCGCCTAATGCGGCTGATGGGGCTGGTGGCGATCTACCCGCGCCCGAACACGAGCAAGGCAGCCGCGGCGCACAAGGTCTACCCGTACCTCCTCGGCGGGATCGCGATCGAGCGGGTCAATCAGGTGTGGTGCTGGACGTCACCTACATCCCGATGGCCAAGGGGTTCCTCTACTTGGTGGTCATCATGGACTGGGTGAGCCGCGCGGTGCTGGCGTGGCGGCTGTCGAACACGCTCGGTGCTGACTTCTGTGTCGAGGCGCTCGAGGAAGCGCTCGTCCGCTACGGCCACCCCGAGATTTTCAATACCGACCAGGGTAGCCAGTTCACCAGCGACGACTTCACCGGCACCTTGAAGCGGCACGAGGTCACGATCAGCATGGACGGCAAGGGTCGCTGCATGGACAACATCTTCGTCGAGCGGCTGTGGCGCAGCCTCAAATACGAGGAAGTCTACCTCCACGCCTATGCGACGGTCGCCCAGGCCAAGACCGGCATCGGTGCCTGGCTTAGCTTTTACAATGAGGAGCGCCAGCACCAGAGCCTCGGCTATCGCACGCCGCGGCAAATTTACCAGGAAGGCCTATGGATATGTGGACGATCGGCTTTGCCGACCGGCTCCGCTTCCCCCGCTTCCCGAGCAAGCTCGACAAGCGGGGAAATGCTTGCCTTCGCCCACATACCCACAGGCACCGCAGCCAACAAAGGATTTGATATTGATGAAGTGAACAGTAGACTCCTCGAACCAGCCGTCGCGCTCACTGCGATCGGAGCCGATATCGAAACCGGTAGGGCTACACCTTAAGACACGGCTCCGGCTGTCGTACGTTCGGGGTCCACCTCAGGTCTTTATGACTATCGCCAGCTGGAATTGAACGGTTCCATCGCCGCCGAAGGAGAAGTTAGCAGAGTGGAACGTCCCGAGCGGCTCACCGGTCGCAAGATTGTAATCCCCATTGAACATCCAAGGGCAAGTGCTCGCGCCGTACAGGAGGTATGTGCCGCTGAAGTTCCAGACATTGTTGTCGTTGCAAGTAGTCATGAACGGTGCCATTGGGTGCGAAGGTGAAGCTCCCGGAGTAAACTGTTTCGAGTGGCTCACCGGTGACCGGATTGTAATCCCCGTTCGGCGAAGGAAAACGCCAGTCATATGGGCCGGGGAGGACGGTGCGGAATTATGCCGGTGTTGGGCGGCAGCCAACCGGCAGTGCCGCTCTTAAGCGGGAAACCCCCAGACGATTACCGATAGCGTCTCCCCTCTTTGTGACCTTGGATGAGGTAATGGTGTATAGGGTCCACTCCCGCGTCAGCTACGTCTTTATGGAGCTCCAAATATATGTTTGCCTCGAAATCAATCGGCAACTGGACTCTACGAAATATCGCCATAGACTGCCCAGGTGATGGTTCGGGCAGATCAAGCTCAAGCTCTAAATGTCGGGCCCACTCTATAAGCATTGGTCGCTCGATGAACATGTTCAAGTGAGGACTTTGGTTGGTGCCAACGAGCAATAGCATCGACTCGAACGTTTCCCAGTGATGGGATGTTTCTAGGAACGAGACAATGACGGTACCGCCCGGACGCAGCGCGCGCTTAGCATCCCGCAGATAGGTGTAACTTTCCTCATGAAGCAGGTGTGTGAAGACGCTGAAGAACGCGATAAAGTCAACGGAAGCATCATCTGCCGGAATACTCAGTTGCTGATGCAATAAGAACTGAAAATTTCCTGGAGCCTTTCCCGCGGCATACTCCAAGAGCCGAGGATCGATGTCGGTTCCGAGGTAACGCAGACCTGGGAACCGACGTCCTATTGCAGAAGACAATCGTCCACTCCCGCAGCCTATGTCGATGAGGAAGTGGTGTTCGAGCAAGCCGTACCGATTTAGCAGATCGGCCTCAGCCTCCCCTAAAGCGTCGTATGCGCCACCAACCGCGAGCGACATGGCTTCATCCAAGGGGTAGGTATCCAAAAGAGTTGTGATCAGCCGCTCGTAGCTTTCGACAAAATGTGGCCTAACCTCCATAGGCTCTCGCCTTTCCTGCATCCTGCCCATAATTCGTCTCGCTGAGATTTGCTGTCAAGCCGAAGCCGATTTACTCAAGGTCGGCCCATCCTGAGATTCGCCCCAGAAAATTGGCGCGGGGAGGGCAGGCATTCCAGCGGACATTCCCCGGATTCCCAGACTCGTGGGGCGATTTTGGCCTTCTTTGGGCGTCCATGGCAACGGAGTTCGTCCGCGACGGCTGCCCGGGGATCTCCCGGTCGAGGGAGAACCTACCGCTTCCGCAGGACAATTAGGTCTTGGCCCATCGGGCGAAAGCGCTCGATGTTCCCTTCCGGCGCGAATTTTTCCTCGCCCCAAAGATAGTTGGATGGGTTATCACCCCTGATGATCGCGGACACCTCGAGAAATTTTGACCACGTTCGGCGAATATAGTCGGACGTATGATAGGAATTTTCATAGCCTGGCGGGAACTCCAGTTCGGTATTTCCTCGTGCGTGGCCGTGACGGTAATAAAAGCCGGCCGCTTCGGCCTCCGCCCGTTCCGGGCCCAGTGTCGCCTTTATCCACCAGTCGCCATGGCAGCTGAACAGATACAAGCATTCGGGGGCACCGATGCGCTCAAGCTCCTGTAGCCAGCGCATTTCGACATCCTGCTGCAGGTGGGAGAACACCGAGAACGAGTACACGAGATCGAACAGGCCGTCTCTGAAGTCGAGCGGCGGGTCGAGATCGCTGTGGTAGACCGTGGCGTGTGGAAAATGGCTCTTTACAAACAAAACCAATGGCTTGGCGACGTCGCATCCGTAGAGTTTTAGCCCCTCCCGAACGTATTACATAATCCGACCTGCACCGCACCCGAAATCCAACGCGCGTTTGAACTCGCAAATTGGCTTTCCGCCGTAGCGACGCGCGGCGAGATCCAACATTGTGAAAACCTCCCGCCCACTGCGCTGGTACTCGTCGTAGTCCTGAGTTCCACAGGTGTATTGAAGAAACTCGACGGGTGGAGCATGCACCGAGGTGGCGAATGGCTTTACTTCAGGCATCGCAATTCCTTGTTTTCCTCCTCCACGGAGTGTCGCCGCGCTTCTCCTGGTTCTCTCGGAATACCGACCGGCAAACACATCCCCTAGCTGCGCAAAATGACACCGAGGCAGCTTCCAATCAAGCTCGCGCCCCACCCGGTTTCCGAATGCGACATCGACACGTTGACCACACTTCCGAAATGGGCTTGTTAAGTTCCTCTCGTGGTAGGTCATCCCGCGCTACGGCATCTGGCGATCGAGGCCGAGTGCAAGGAGGTGCATAATGCGGCTGGTGCAAGCGTTCGTACTGCTAATTCCCGCTCTAATTCCGCAGACATGGGCAGCAAGCTCGGTGGATCCGAATGCAGCGAGAGCCACCTTGCAATCTGCCCCGATCCGGGCGGATGTGGCTCGCGTCTCGAATGAGATCACTTACACCGGGAGCACCTTTGCCGGTTCGAGCCCGCCCGAGAATCCATATCGGTTTCAGTTTTGGGCCGATACTGCCGCCGAGCCTTATGCGATCAAATTTTGGGACGGCTCCGCTTGGGTAAGAACAGGATCTGTTGATCCGAATACGCATCTTTATACGATTCAGAGTTCCGGGGCCACCCATGCAGGTTTATCGTCGACAAACAAGTTTTGGTCGAATCAGGGCGGCATTCTTAATAGGCTCAACGATCGGCTATTTGTCGGTGGTAATACCAATGTCAATGACGGAAATGACAACGCCCACAACCTATCCAAGGATTGGTTAGAGCAACTCGTCCGCTACTCCACGTCCAACGCGCAGATTGCCGCGCTTTCGCAGATCGGCAGCATAGGGTTACTCGGCGCTTCCCGTATGTCGGACGGTGCCCCGAGTAATTTTGGGCTAGGAGTGGCGGGATTCTGCGTCAATGATCAGATTACTGCCCCGACCACCTTATTGACGACCTGCGCCGCCGGGTATTTTGAGGCGCGGCGCTCCATGGGCGCTTATTCGAGCAACATAATTACTGGCGTAGAGATTGATGCGATCGAGCTCAATGATGTATCGAACCCCGTCCGGCCTTATGGCGGTGTCGGCGTGCCTGGCATGTCAAATGCTTTATGGCTCGCGGCAGGCGGCTCGGTGGAAGGTGCCCGTCCGGCCAGCTTGGCTTTGGGCATCGTGCCAAACTCGCAGCCGTTTCTGAGCGGGATCATGTTTCACAAAGCGGCGCTTTCAGGAGATGACGGGACGACCGGTACTGCTGAAGCAATCGCCTTTGCGAAAGGCCACCAAATTAATTGGTACGAACCAAAAACAGGTACAGTCGCGGCCACGATACGTTCTGACGCGGCCGATGCCACAGGACCCGTTGGCATCGTCTTTGGTGCAAATTTGATGACGCTGAACGGGATCGTCGCAGCCCTCACAGCGCAGACCGCCCCTGAAACCCCGAAATCGGGAACGTTCTACCTCTACATGGACAAAGCGGACAACAAACTGAAAGCAAAGGGGCCGAGCGGCACGGTTACAGTCTTGGCGGAGCCCTGAACTGGCCTTCCCTCAAACACCTCCGCCGCGATCAGTCAAGACGAGGCCTGCTGCGATTAGAACCAGCCGGCCCTATTCTAACCGGTCACGACCGCTTGTTCATGCGACCATGGCGCCATTTGCTCTCGACATGCGGATTACCAATCATGCTCCGGCAGTCTTTCGAGATACCGCCCATATTCGCTCTTACCGAATTACCGCGCCAGCGTGAGAAGACGCTCGCGCTCGATATAGCCCATGTGATAGGCGACTTCTTCGACGCAGGCGATCTTAGGCCTTGGCGCATCTCGATCGTTCGGACGAACTCGGCGGCCTCGAGCAAGGATTCGTGGGTACCGGTATCGAACCAGGCGTAGCCGCGCCCCAATTTCTCGACCGTCAACAGCCCCCGCTTGAGATAGACATTGTTGAGGTCGGTGATTTCGAGTTCACCGCGCGCCGAGGGTTTGAGCGCGGAGGCGATCTCGACAACCGCGTTATCGTAAAAATAGAGCCCGATCACCGCCCATTGCGAGCGCGCCGCCGCGGCTTCTCCTCGATCGAGACCGCCTTGCCGTATGCGTCAAACTCGACCACGCCATAGGCTTCGGAGCTGCGGACCTGGTAGCCGAAGACAGTGACGCCAGGGCGCTGCTCCGCTCGCTGCAGGATCGCCGACAAGCCGTGGCCGTAAAAGATGTTGTCGCCGAGCACGAGAGCGACATTGTTCCTGCCGATGAAGTCCCGCCCGATCAGAAAGGTCTGCGCGAGCCTGTCGGGCCGCGGCTGCTCGGCATAGGTGATCGACAAGCCCCATTGGCTGCCGTTCTGGAGCAGCGCCTCGAACCAGGGGCGATCCGTTCGGCGTCGTGATGACCAGGATCTGGCGAATGCCGGCCAGCATCAAGGTCGTCAGCGGGTAGTAGATCATCGGCTTGTCGTAGACCGGCAGGAGCTGCTTGCTGACCGCCAAGGTGACCGGATAGAGCCGGGTACCTGAACCGCCAGCGAGAATAATTCCTCTCATCGCTGCTCCTGTCGCGATCGCGGTTACCCGCCAAGACCGACGGCACGCGCAACCGTCGGCCCATGCCGGAAGAATGGTGGCAGGCGAGACAGGACCGGGTGTTTGCGGTCTTTGTCGGATATCAGCGCGTCGTCGGCCGATACCGGCCAGGCGATGCCGAGCGCGGGATCGTTCCACAGCAGGCCGCGATCGTGCTCGGCCGAATAGTAGGCGCTCACCTTGTAAATGACCTCCGTATTCGGCTCGAGCGTGCAATAGCCGTGGGCAAATCCTTCGGGTATGAAGATCTGGTTCCAGTCGGAGCTGCTGATCACTGCCGCGACATGATGGCCGAAGCTCGGCGACCCCCAGCGTATGTCGACGGCGACATCGAAGATCGAGCCCGATGTCACGCGCAGGAGCTTGGCTTGGGCAAATGGTGGAATCTGGAAGTGTAGTCCGCGAACCACGCCATTGCTCGCCGACAAAGAGTGGTTGTCTTGTACGAAGTGAATGTCAATTCCGTGTTCCCGCAGCGCGTTTTCCTTAAAGACTTCAGAAAAAAACCCGCGGGAATCGACGTGACGGACAGGCTTGATGAGCTTGATATCGGCAATCTCAGTTTCGACAATCTGCATGGCAATTGTTCTCCCGCGCCCCGTACGATGTTGCGTTGGTTTACACCTGTCCCCAAGCTAGCTAAGTAAAGTTAGGGGGCGTAATACGCTACGAGTTCATCCCACGCCTGCACCTCGCTCCACCCCAATGTCTCCGCATCGACGAGGTCGGTGTTGATTCGCACCGGCGGCTCGGGGAATTCGGTCTGTGCACCGAGTTCGAGCCCGCAGGGTAGGTGCAGCTTGGCGGCAGCCTCGCGGCGTACGCGCTCGGCAAAGGCCCCTTGGCTCTCCGGATAGAGGCTCGGGTTGAGGCGGCGCACCGTGCCCGGCGCCGGGCTGGCGCCGACAAAAGCGGCATAGGCCTTGGCGAGCAGGCTCACATGGATATTGTCGCGAACATAGCGCGGTGTCTGCACGCGCGCGGTTTCCCCCGCGAGCCAGGTTTTCACCAGGTAGGCGGTGAAGCGCGGCTCCTCGTACGGGCCGAACGGGTTGGGGATCACAAACTTCTCGAACGTGAAACCCTCCCGGTCGGCATAGAACTGGGCCGCCGCTGCAGTCAGGGTCTTGGAGAGCCCATAAGGGCTGAAGGCGCGTAGCGGCGCCGAGCCCGCGCCCTCGTTCGCCTCGAAGAAGCTGCCGGTCAGCACCAAGCGCCCGCACCCTTTGTCCTTTAGCCCCTTTAGCACGTCGGCGAGGCGTTGCAGGTTGGCTGCTGCCGCCCGGTAGGGATCGGAATCGGGGCTCCGCTAGTCGCCGACTTGGGCGCCGTGGTGGCACAGCACATCGAAGGGGGTCTTCGTCAGCGCCAGGAAGTCGTCATTGCCAAAGGCGCACCCATATCGCACCTCGCACACCTCGCGCACCCTGTGCATGCGCTCGGCGCGCAGACCCTCGTACTGGTCGTCGCCGCGACAGGCGGCGACGACCTCGTGCCCGGCGGCGACCAGTTCGCGGACAAACCAATAGCCGGTGAACGAGCTGGCGCCGGTGAACAGGATGCGCATCGCCGCCGCTCACCTCTTTCGGACGCCGATGCCGGTGTCCCTTGCGGCAGTCGGATCAACACTTATATAGCGACTGTGTGTCATAATATCAATTATCAATCGACGATTTAATGAGAAAATCATACACCAAGCCCGCCTGCAGCGGAGCCGGAGCACGTCTGGAAGGAGTGCGCCGAATTCCCCTGCCGTCCCGCTGCCAAGTGCGCTTTTTGACGCGAAAATTCCGCTTCCGGCAGGCTCCGCCAAATCTTACGCAAGTTGCTGATAGACATCATCTTTCCGGCCCTGAGAGGGAGCTTTTTGGGCTTTGAATCGGGTTTTTCGCTGCCGTCAGGGGAATGAGATCAGCCACCGCTCCGGGCCGCTCAACCGTCGAGATGCCAGGCCGGGTCGAAATCGCGCTGCTGCGCATCCTTGTCCGAGATCACCCGCGGCTCGGCCGGCCAGCGTATCCTGAAGCGAGGGTCGTTCCAGCGCATACCGCGCTCGCGCTCCGGGGCGTAGAAAGCCGTGACAAGGTAGAACGCCTCGGTATCCTCTTCGAGCGTCAGGAAACCGTGGGCAAAGCCGCGCGGCACATACATCATGCGCCGGTTCTCGGCGCTGAGCTCGGCGCCAAAGCTCTGCCCGAAACTCGCCGACCCCGGCCGCAAATCGAGGATCGCATCCCACAGCGCGCCGCGCACGCAGCGCACCACCTTCACTTCCGCCGCGCAAGGTGCCCTTGTCCTTGCTCAACGAATTGTTGATCTGCACAAAGCGCGCATCGAGACTGGCCGCGGCGAACTCGCGTTCGCAAAATGCCCGGGCGAAGAAGCCGCGATCGTCCTCGCGCTTGTCGAGCTCGATGACAAAGGCGCCGTCGAGCGGGGTCGGCACAAAGCGCATCGGGGTCCCTCAGGCCGTCTGTCGCTGCGGCTCTGCGGTCACCCGGTCGAGGCGATAGCGCAGGGTGCGCAGGCGGACGAACCGGTCGCCGTCGAAATCGCCCGCCGAAAAGCCGTGTGCGCGATATCGCAACAAGAGCTCCTCCATGCCGGCGGCGAGTGTGTATTCGAGGCGGAAGTCGGGCAGAAGCTTTCCAAGCCTGGTGAAATCGACGCGGTAGTCGCGCGGGTCCTTGCCGACCTCGCCGGTGTAGACGATGCCGGTCCCCGGCACCAGACGCTGGACGATTGCGGCAATGTCGCGCACCCGATAATTCTCCGCGTCACCGCCGACGTTGACTCGTTGGTTGTGGATGGCGGCGCGCGGCGCCTCGAGAAAGGCGACGAAAGCCCGCGCGATGTCCTTGCAATGGATCAGCGGGCGCCATGGTGTCCCGTCGCTCATGATGCGGATATCGCCCTTGGCGACGGCGCAACCCAGCAGGTTGTTGACGACGAGGTCGATGCGCAGCATCGGCGAATGGCCATAGGCCGTCGCATTGCGCAGATAGGCCGGCGAGAAGTCGCGATCGGCCAGCGGGGCTATGCCCTTTTCGGCGGCGATCTTCGATTCGGCGTAGACCGAGACCGGGTTCAAGGCGTCCTCTTCGGCCAGCGGTCGGCCTTCCGCCTGGCCATAGATCGAGCAGCTCGACGAGAACAGAAAGCGTG
>Ga0306922_10002228_pt1 | contig 17999 bp, 20 predicted proteins | sample sta12Cox44000082_FD_203758 | JGI IMG/M metagenome (GOLD analysis project Ga0306922, IMG submission 203758) | Lab enrichment of tropical soil microbial communities from Luquillo Experimental Forest, Puerto Rico - statoxic.12C.oxic.44.000.082 (v2)... | ecosystem: Environmental > Terrestrial >... | reverse complement strand
TTTTGCTTGAAAGCAAACGCCAAGGCCAGTCTGGGCAGAACGTAAGTGTAGGCAGGTCGTGTCATCGGCCATTCGTCGACAGATAAACGTAAGCCCCCTGTTGGCTTGCCGTTCTCAGACGCGATCATGGGGCCGGGGCACAACATTGACCAGTCCAATGGGCTCCTCCGAAGTGCGTCGAGGTTGGTACGGTGTGCCTCGTAGACCTTCGGGACCCTCGGTAAGTCGACGGCCATGATGTGTGTGCCAGGCACGTTAAGAACCGCCGCGCCGCCAAATTGCCAGAGTCGACCGCCTTCGCCGAGACTTATGATTGTCGAATCGACCACCGTCTGTACAAGCTGAGTGAAGGTGGAACCCTCCGTCACAGTGCCGGCTGCATTGATAGCAACATCGTGTCCGACCATCACCCTAGCGATGTCTGTTGACTTGCTTATTTCACCAATAGATAAGTTCAAGTTTGGCGGAATGGGTCTGTCAACGAGACTTAGGAGTTTCGTCTCGTCTCGTACAAACGCGGTCACTTCGTGATCCCGCTGAAGCGCCAGCCTTAGAATCCGTCGGCCGCTATTGCCAGTTGCGCCAAGGAGAAAGATTTTCACAACCGCACCTCGAGTTTGACCACACAGGCGACGAGGTGCTCACGTTACATGGTAGCGCACCATGTCAGACTGAGGCGGCAGCCCGCTTCCGACAAGCAAGCCCCGGCGGCCTTATGGCCCGCCTTAATGTTTGACGTGCCTGTCTGGTGCCGAGCGGATCGTCGGCTACATGGACACAATCCACTTTGACGGGTTGTCGGCATCTCGGACAATTGAACCACATCCACGAATAAGTCGTTTCTCGTCAAGTTGACATGACGCGGACTTCACGAGAGCAATCTCCCAGCATGTCGTCCCTCGCCCCTTGAGGGTTACGAAGTGCGAATACAGGGTTGAAAATAGCGCCCAAGAAGCCAACTTGAGTTAACCGGGACTTGAACTCACACGCCTGACTGTCAGAACGCTTGCGAGCGCTTGGCAATCTCCGGTGTGTACAGGTCAGGGACAATATTGCTAAGCGGAACCTTCGACTGTGTGGCGAATGCGAGATAAGTCGATTTTCGCACCACCTTAGCTCCGGGCGGGATTTGCGACGGCAGCGGCGGCGAGCTTCTCAAAACGGCTAGCACTATGCTCCGCTGCCCGGTGGCGGCGCGACGCGCGGTCACGTCCCCACGTGAAAACAGGAGTTCGTTCGATTAGGAAGGGTCGCTTCACTAAACTGCAGGCTTCGAATACTAGCTCGAGGAGACGACCCTGGGGGGAGAGGCTCCTCATGTTGGTCGGGATGGCCCAAACAGAGCAATGGATGCATACGTACTCTATAATGACGCGGAGAATAAACCGAACAAAAGATGATCCAGAGTCCAGTCCAATAGCTGTGGGAGGCATCATGGACACGAAGCCATCTGAAGTTCTCTACTATCCCAACTTCAATCCAAACGACCTGGCGGGAATCAAACAGTCGTTACTCTTATACGACAGAGTGAACTTGATCGCTCCGGTGACTACACCCCTCATGGGCAGTGTTCTAGCTGATTCTCCCGGCGAAGAGCTGGCGGATGTCGACAAAAAAAGGAGCCCTCAATGAAAGTTGGTCGCTGCCGTCGGCGTACGAGGTGATACGGATGATCCCGGACGAAGAGATCGTCAAGGACCGGCGGGATGAATTTACAGCCGCTCTATTTGAAGACCTGGCCGATCGCGACGTACTGAACTGGGAGCACCAGTGGAAAGCAAAGTATGGGGGAAAAGAAGTAAGCTGGTTTGTTCTTCCGAGTTACTTTGGGGGCAATCCGCCGGTATTAGAACGCCCTGAATACCAGATTCAGTCGATTCGCCACGATCAATTTGGCGAGCTACTCCGAGTACCTTTCTTAGTCGGCATGTCGCTTGGCCTCAGTGAGGCTTTGTGGGCTGCTGTCGACAGGGGCTATACGTTATTCACAGATGATGATGCCTCGCAGCACTTTCTGATGCTGCGCCTGAAAAGGGGTTGGAAACGCTTAACGCGAGATCCGGAATTGCGAAGGACGTTCGAAATGGAACCAGAGTTCGACAAGAACGTCGCAGTTGCTTACTTGGGTGCCTGGGTTCTGCAATCCAAAGTTCCAGAAGCCATCAAAAAAGCCTCGAATCTGCCGATCCAGGAAATCCTCAATTTGCGCCAAGACCCAAAACAAGGACACGCCCTGGAGATCTTCAGACATGGGCTGGCGGATCTGGTCCAGTCTCAGAATCTTTGGGAGAAGCCGAAATTCGCAGACTTCGAGAATGAGGCCTACAAGATATACAGTCAGAAGATCCTACCGGCGTACGAAGAACTGCAAGGTAGGCGGGTGCATCTGAAAGACGTCTTCAACGCCGTTGATGTGAAGAACGCAGTTTCGGAAGGGATCAAGGCCATACCCGATTTATTTCTCGGAGCAGCTGTACCAACCGCAGCGGGAACGGGAGCTGCGCTCTTGGCTGGCCATGCTGTGGCGCCTGCAGCACTGCTTGCTCTAGGCTGTGGTTTAACGGCTCACTTCATTCAAAAATTGATGATTGAACTCAGTGGCCGCTTAAGCAAGCGTCGCAGCGCACAGTTCTTGGCTTATCCGTTTTATCTTGAGAAAGTACTTTCCAAGGTGGACATCACAAGTGTGTGATCATCCCCGCCGACGGTGGAATCTCGCTTGGTCGTATACTCGGCGTTCCGTCCTTGTACAACTGACTTGGCACAGTCGTTCAAGAGATGGAATGAGAAGGTCGATCCCTGATCACGGATGGCCTTAAGCTACCGGTGATCAACGCACTCAAAAGGTGCAATCACAAGGAATGAGGAGATCGACCCGTGAAGAAGCATAGCAACTCTGGAATGACAAGTGAACAGACCTCGAAGCAGACGAAGTCGCGTGGCCCGGCGCAGCGAGATACGAAGGAAGTGATGGCGGTGCTGGTGGGGAAATTGGCTGGGAAACTGGATGCGCAGGCGGTATCGGCGAGCGTGGTAGCGGAGCGTCGGCGAAATGTCGTCCCCGCCGTGGCCCTCCATGAACAGCGCCTGGAGCGGGTGCCGGAACTGGTAGCCGGCGATGCCGGCTTCTACTCCGCGCACGGAGAATCCCAAGCCCTGGCAATGGGGGTAAAGCGCATCTCCATTCCGAATCACTCCAGCAAGAGCCTCGCCCGCCGGCGCCATCAAAACAACGCTGGTTCCGTAAAGGGCAGAAATGGAGAACCGGTTCCGAAGGCAAGATCAGTGTGCTGAAGCGGCGGCACGGGTTAAATCGCTGTCGCTATAAAGGACCGGCGGGGATGAAACGCTGGGTCGGGCTCGCCGTGATCAGCGATAATCTCATCAATATCGGTCGTGCCCTGGCCGAGTAAGCCCTCCGACCATCCTTGCCAGTTCCACTGCCAACCTGCTCTCGTCACGCCTGCTCGACGCTTCTACCAAAATCGACTTTTGCGCCGGAAAGTAGCTAGGGCTGACGGAGTTTTCGTTAGGCACACGTTGCGTGAATATCGCTCCGGCGATCTACGGCTATGCTCATCTCTGAGCAGTGGCCGGGATGCTTATCTTGCTCTCAGGTACTCCGAGGGGGTGACAATGCGCGTTCCCTTGTACGCGCCAAGAATCAGCAAATCCTTGTCCCCTGCAACCAACAAATCCGCTTTCGCAAGGGCGGCGCACTCCAGAAACTTATCGTCGCCGGGATCGCGGCATTCCTTTATCGCGCCCCGAATCTTCACACGGATGCCACGCGCCAGAATCGCTTGCAGCGCCGATGTTGCCCGGTGCTGGTCCCAGGAAAACTTTTCCGTCAAGACGCGCACGATCTCCGCGTCAATCTCATCGCAGGTTGCAATCACGTCTTCGCTCATCGCTTTTTCGAGCGCCAGAGTCGGCGTGCCGCGACGTTTCGCAAACTGAAGCGCAGAAATCCAGACGTTTGTATCGATGACGACGATCACCCGTTAGACCGTACCCTGCGACGGCGCGGCTTCTCAGCACGCACCTCTTGAATGAGCCGGGGCACATCGGCCTCGGTGTAGCCCTTCGGGTTGCGGCCTGCCGCATATTCGCCTAACTCATCCAGTGTCCTCCGCGCCTGCTGTGCATAGTAAGTGCGAAAGGCTTCGCGGAATAGCTCGCTCATGGTGCGACTGTCTCGCCGGGCAAGGGCCTCGGCCCTCTGCGCCAGTTCGGGCGGCAGGCTGATCGTGTAGACCTTCGATTTCCTTGCAGTAGCCATACCAGAATATTACATTGTAATGGATTCCATTACAATGGATGGGGGCGCTGCCTCCTCACTTTTTCTCCAGCCGTCCTCCCCGAATCGCCGAGGATCATCAGAACGCCTCTGTATTCTTTGTGATATCGCCCGTAGACGGTCATCGTACGGTCCAATTCTCGAGGAGTCATTTTTTCGAGGATGTCTGCTGCCAGTCTTGGCACAGACTACCGGCAGTGTCCCTGCCGTGATTCTTACCGCCCTTTTGTTCGCACTTTTGCACCAGCCGGGCAACCTGGCGCATTGGGTATCACTTACCGGAACAGGTGTGGCCTATGGCGGGATCCGCGTCGCTTCGCGCTCCACAACCACTGCGGCTCTCATGCATGCCATATACAATCGTGCTCTTTTTGCTGGCGCTACGTTTTGATCTGCTGATTGCCCGTTGTTGCCGCAACCCGGGTCGAGTCAGTGCTGTCCCGTCGGGTCGCTCCGCACTACGGATTATGCTACGGTTTTGCTCCGGCTACCGGGAATTTCCGAGTACTTAGAGGTCGTCCGCCTTTTTTAAGTCCTGTAAAGTCATATATGGGCCGATCTTTCACGGAGGTAATACGGGTTTAGATCTCATCGGGGAGCAAACAAAATAAAGGACCTTCGCCGGTGTGATCGATGTTGCAGCTATTGGGTACGGCAGCTCGACAGACTGATACCAGTGATACCATTTTCGGAGAAATGTGAGCTAATAGGAGCAGCTGCAGACGCTCAGCAGCGTTTAGGATAAATCACATAACTTATTATGGGACAGGCGGTTCTGGGCGACCCACTGATTCAATGAGAGTTTAAGCAATTTCACCGTGTTCGAATCCCCCCCTCTCCGCCAGCAAGTCGTTATTATCAGAGAAATCGCTAGCAGCTGCGCGCTTTTGGCCTCTTTGGCGGCCTTTCCCGACAATTTTCCTTGCAGACTTGTACTAGAGAAACTCTCTTCCGGGTTACTAGAGGATAAATCCCTCGCATTTCTCTGAACGCCGAAACTCGAGTACCGGTCTGCGCACCGACCTGTACGGGAGAGTTCGCGATTCGACTCCCTGCTGGGGAACTAGTCAGCGAACCATCCACTTCCTGGCCTTTTCCAGCCAACTTCCTCCAACTCGGTTTCTGACCCACGTCCTAGTTGCTGAGTGCGAAGAACCCAACCAGCATCGCTAACTCTGGGTGTGAAACTGAGGACTCGGAGTATAATCGCGCGCAAAGATGCCACTTTCGGCGGGAACCCGGCTCGATTCATACGAGATCATCATGCCCCTGGGCGCGGGTGGCATGGGAGAGGTATACCGGGCTCGCGATTTCACACTGCGCCGCGATGTCGCCATCAAAGTCTTACCCGCTTATTGGTCGCGAGATCCCGATCGATTGCGGCGTTTCGACATAGAAGCGCAAGCCGCGGCGGCGCTCAACCACCCCAACATCGTTTCCATTTTTCACGTCGGACAGTGCGATGGCAGTCCTTATATCGTCACCGAACTGTTGCAGGGTGAAACTCTTCGCACCCGCCTTAACCGCGGATCAGTGCGAGTACGCGAAGTATTGGACTGGGGCAAAGACCTCGCCCGCGGCTTGGGCGCCGCGCACGATGCCGGAATCTTTCACCGCGACCTGAAGCCCGAGAACCTTTTCATTACCAAAGATGGCCGAATTAAGATTCTGGATTTCGGACTGGCGAAACTGGATCCCGCAAAAACTAGCTCAGGCAATGGATCCACCGTTACGTTGCAGCAGGTCACTAGCCCTGGGCATGTGCTGGGCACAGTCGGCTACATGTCTCCGGAGCAGGTGCGCGGGGAAGCAGCCGACGCCAGCAGTGACGTTTTCGCTTTCGGTGTGATTCTCTACGAGATGCTAGCGGGAAAGCGCCCCTTCCAGCGAGATACGTCAGCCGAGACGATGGCGGCGATTCTGAGAGAAGACCATCCCACATTGTCTGACTCCGGCGTTACAGTGCCTCCGGGATTGCAACGAATCGTGGACCGCTGCCTGGCAAAGGCTCCCGAGCAACGCTTTCACCACGCATCGGACTTAGGTTTCGCGCTCGAAGCGCTCTCTGACAGCAGCAGTGCCGCGACCCGAGTACCCACTGCTTCAGTCGTTCCGGCGCGTCCACGCGTCGCGCGCAAACTCCTCTTGGGAGCCGCCGCTCTCCTTCTTCTCGTAGGCGGAGCAGTAATGGCGCGATGGCTGGTAAACCACCGCCCCGATGTTCCACAGTGGATCGGCACTCAACTCGGCGGACCCGGTATCGCGATGCGGCCCACCGTCTCGCCCGATGGACAATTGCTCGCATTCTCGGCCATGATCGATGGCCAGACGCAATTAGCGGTAATGCAACCGGACTCCGGAAGCTGGACTGTGCTGACCCATGATCGCAATGCCGGCATGCAGGCGCAAATGAGTTGGGCTCCCGATGGGAGCCGCATCTACTTCGACCGAGTGTGGGGGCGACCGCGCGGCGTCTACTCGATTGCTCCGCTCGGCGGCGAGCCTCGGCTGCTGCTGGAAACTGCACAGTGCCCGCACGCGCTGCCGGACGGCAGTCTCATCGTGACCCAGATTGACGAATCAGCGCGTTATCGCCTGTACCGGTTTTGGCCTGATTCCGGCAAACTGCAGTCTCTCCCGGCTCTGGTGGGAGGCGGAGTCAGGCAGCTGGTCGATCCGCTCGTGGCGGTCTTTCCCGATGGCCGCGAGGTTGTTTACCTTGGAACTCCTGATTCCACGCCCGGGGGAGCGCCCCGCTATTACGTACTGAACCTGGAGTCGCTTCGCAGTCGTGCATTGAACACCCAGGTCGTGCCAAGTGTCTTCAGTGTAGGCGTGTCACCTGACAACCAATCGGCTCTGATCGTCAATGCAAGGGGCGACGAGTGGGAAATTGCGGCCGTACCGAGGTCAGGTGAGAGCCCACCTCGTGCGTTGATCTCGTTCCCAAAACCAAGCGCCGTCTGGGGAATCGATGCCGCGCGCGATGGTTCGGTGTACTTCGACTACATGATGCGGCCGAGGTCTGTGCTCGAGTTCGACACTGCAGCAAAGGCGGTTTCGGAGACGGTGGTATCCCTTGAAGGTTCGGCGCTTCTTCCGCTGGATACGGGTTCGTTTCTGATTGATCGCTTCGAGGGCGGGAAGACACACCTGAAGGTGTTTCGCGCAGGTGTCGGGGAGCGAAACCTCCTGGAGTCCTCGGAGGAGAGCTCCGCTCCCACGGCGAGAGTTGGTGCCGGTTCCGTCGCATTTTTGTTAGACCCGCAGACCGCGCCGCGAATCGCAATCGCAACACTGCGCGAGGGACGAATCATCAAGCGCTTCTCTTTCGACGCCTCATCAGTAGAGTCAATCGCGGCTACGCCGGACGGCGAAAAGCTCTATTACTGCGATCACGGACAGGTGTCGTGGATCGGTACGAAAGATGAAAACGCTAAGCCAGTTCCCGTAACGGAAGGAGACTCAATTGCGATAGACGGTGCCGGCAAGTATCTGTACGTGAAGCGAATGCAGAAAGCGCAGCGAGAATTAGTGCGCATGCCGCTCAACGGCGGCCAAGTGGAAACGCTCACAATACCGCCGGAATACACGATCTCCGATGATCAGCTGTCTCCGGCTGCAGCCGACGCCGCAGGGCGGATCGTATTTGAAGTGGATTCGGCCGACTCCTGGTACGAGCGGGTCGCCGTCATCGACACATCGCGGAAGAGCTTCGCTGTGATACCAACGAGATTTAACGGCGACGTCTGGATGCCCGGATGGGAGAGCGACGGACGGATTGCCGCTGTCGGCGCCCGCCTTGACTCTTCCCTATGGCGATACAAGCCGTCGCCCGCCGGCAGGAAGTAAGTTCCACGTGCGTCCTTTAGCCCGCCTAGCGGAGCGAAAACCTCGCCCGCAAATTCCGGCTTATAATGCTGCCTTGCACCATGTCCATTGCACCCGGAGAAAAACTCGGGCCTTACCAGATTAGGGAGGAAAAGCAATCGCGGAATGACCTTCTGGGCGAATTAACCAACTCCTCGATAACGTGGTTTACGCCGCACCCGGATATCTGCTTTTTGTCCGCGAGAACACATTAATGGCGCAGCCGTTTGACAGCAAACACCTGAGCCTAAGTGGGGACCCGGCGCCCATCGGCCAGGGCATCCTGGTGAACGCACCGTATGGCCGGGCGATCCTTTCGGTTTCCGACAATGGCGTTCTTGCCTACGGCGGTTCTCCCCGAGAGGCTGAGCCTTCCCAACTGCGCTGGCTGGACCGAACCGGCAAACAGCTCAGTACGGTTGGTGATCCCGGAACGTACGCCAATCCGCGACTGTCTCCAGAAGGCACGAAGCTGGCGGTGGTTATTGGGGATGCTTCGCGGGCGGCGGCTGACATTTGGATCTACGACCTGCGGAACGGAGGCAGGACTCGACTGACTTTTGATTCCTCGCTCAATTACTGCCCGGTTTGGTCGCCAGATGGCCGCCAGATTGTGTATTGGTCCACTCGCAAGAATGGATTCCCGCAGCTGTATCGTAAAGCCGCGAACGGCGAGGGCAGCGACGAGTTACTGCTGGCTTCAAACACCAACGACCATCCGGATGACTGGTCTCCGGACGGGCGATTCATTCTTTCTGAGCCGAATCCCAGGGTAGCCGAGCTTTGGCTGTTGCCTGTGTCCGGCGACCGCAAGCCTGCAGTTTTCCTCGGCGGGGAGGGCGGGACCTTACCGGGAGAGGGGACATTCTCTCGCGATGGAAAGTGGTTGGCCTTCACCGAATACTCGCGGGGCAAACGAGAGGTATACATCACCTCATTCCCCGCAAGACAGGAAAGTGGCAGGTTTCAGTGGGAGGCGGTCGTTCCCCACGGTGGCGGGGGGATGGCTGCGAGCTGTTTTTTCTCGGAAGTGACGGCACCACAATAATGGCGGCCGATTTGGATCTGAAGAATGCTGTCCCACGGATCGGGATACCTGAGGCACTATTTCCAGTGCACCTTATGCTCGCGTCCACCGCAAATCGATTGGGATCGGCATGGGATCCATTTGAGGTGTCTGCCGACGGAAAACGCTTTTTGGTTAACTCCGTGGACCACCCTCAGGCCGCCGAACCCATTAACGTGATCGTGAACTGGGACATCGAACTGCAAAAATGACACTGGCCACCGGCTTCCATCGGATTGATGCCTTCCTACTACGTAACCGACGAGAAAAGGAAGAACGTGGCAGCTTCGGAAACGTGTGCCACCTTATCGATCGCGCCCGTATGACTGGCAACTCTTCAACAACCAGGTTAGGTAAGGGTTGGCGACGACTCGCCGACTGGCCGGCCGATTCTGGGGATGTGAGTGCAATGGTGAAGATAACTGGCCCAAACTGCTTGTTCCTTAGTATTAAGCGAAGCCAATTCGAATCAAGCAGTTTGGCTAGTTATTTACCCCATAACTGGTCCAATCTGTGCACTCGCCTTTAATCTACTCACCCTGAATGAGTTATCTGCGCGAGGGCATCATGATTGGCCAGTTATGGTAATACAACAACAGTTGACAAACCCTCTTTTCGCCGCTGTCGGAAACTCACAAGCGCTGTTTACAGACTTTTAGATGGGTGGCGAGTGAGCTAAAGAATCTAAAGAACATCGACCACGATAAGCGTAATGTCATCCTGCTGGTTCACAGCAGCAGGTCGCCACCTCTGAAGTTCGGAGAGCACTGTACGCAACAGCTCGGAAGCGGGCTCAATCGATTATTGCGTACGACCCGTTCTAGTTGCAGGTTGTCCATCGAGCAGCGTCAAGTACTACTCCTCAGAATGGAATCACATTTGACGAGGGTGATTCCTCCCCTAGAATTTCGGCGTCGCCGCGCCTGTTATGAGGTCGCTACAAAAACGATCTTCCCAAGCAGGGTGATACTGTAGCCTAGTCGGTACAACCATGCATCCTTTTCGCGAACAGCGAGATCGGCATTGATCCCCGAGAAGATATTGTTGACTTGTAGATTTGTCAGGACATCCGTTCCACTTCCGAAATGATTTGGGCGCCAAATATCCACGGCAAATCCACAATTCATCGCTTGACTCTCATTGAACATGGCATTTGGCGTCACGAAAGGAACCCACTCTTCGACCGAGAATCTAATGAGATAGTCTCTCCCTGGAGAACCTGCCGGTTTGGGGATTGAGTACTGGTTGATGGCCCAATTTAACGGTCCCGAGGTCGAATCAGGATCATCTGGTCCTGCCATGTCCGGCATGAAAGACACGGTCTGGTGACCCCACTCGCCGTCCTCGCCTCTGAGGTCCGCGATTACCACTCCGGATAGAACGAGCAGCCATTTTTGATCATGAATACTCGAGGGGCGGGATTCTCCCGCGGCGAGCGGCGCCGGAGTGATGACCCAGTTCTGACCCGCGAAATCTCTGAGGTATTTGACACTGTTGCTGTTGAACTCCCGGTAGCGAAGTAACGCACCGTGATTGTCCTCGCGAAGGTCGGGCGTCGGCGTGCCGTTGTCATCGACGAGGCGATGAAACGTGGTGTCTCGACAACGCCGCCACACCCACTGATCGAATTGTGCCACTGGGTCGTGTGCTGATGTCGATGTGGGACTTTTTTGGCAGCCGCTTTACTGCGGCCAGCCGGTACAAGCGGAAATTCTGATACTGGAAGCTATCCCGCGCGCAGAGCGGGTTGGACACGACGTCGCGAAGCAGTTCGCACTTGTGGCCCGGGCGGGAGTATACATTGCCAGCGGGAGCCTGGAGAGCGCCGAGCGAGCAGCCAGAGAAGCGTTGGCGTTTGGGGAGTCCCGTCATCTTGTGGTCTACGTATAGAACAATGCCGCCGCTCAGGATCACGTCGAGGACGAAGCGCCATCGCTTTTCGCGCGGCCGCGTCACAGAGATCCCACTGAGCAGGGCAGCGGCTCACGAAGAGGCTCTCGACCACTTGGAATCTGCCGAAGTTCTCCGTCGGCGGCGGAGTTGACGCAGGTTGGCGCTATTGCTGTCGGCAACCCAAATGTTGACGTCTCCGCCTTTGAGAAGATCGAACACGACGTAACGTCCATCGCGCAAGATCGCGCCACTCTCCGTCAGCCCCGGCGGACTGGCGGAGCTCCATGACAACCTGCACATTTCGACTTGTAGATAGTTGCGCTATCTTTCGCCCAGGCCGTGCCTAACACTAAGAGTAGAAGACTAACGAGAGTCAGTCTGTGCATTTCGTCCTCCCTCGTTCGCAGATGATATCACCGGCAGAAACAGGATAAGACAATCCAATTCTCCAGAAGGTCAGTAACACGATCGCAAGGAAAAGACCAACCGCGGACGGAATTCGGGTGTATAGTTAGCCTCCTTAGCCCCTCAACGAGAGTCGGGTGCAAAGACTCGCCCTGATCAATATGGAGGCTCGCATGTTGAGTTCAACCGCAGAGCATAGTCGCCTCGAACAAGATCGACAGAAGCAAGCTCTTTGGAAGAAATGGGGACCTTATCTCAGCGAGCGGCAGTGGGGAACTGTCAGGGAGGACTGCAGCGTCAATGGTGACGCCTGGAATTACTTTACTCATGACCAGGCACGCTCGCGTGCCTACCGCTGGGGAGAAGACGGGCTCGGCGGCATCTGCGACGATGAGCAGGTTTTGTGCTTTGCTCTTGCATTGTGGAACGGGCGAGACCCAATCCTGAAAGAGCGATTGTTCGGCCTCACCAATTCCGAAGGCAACCACGGCGAGGACGTGAAAGAATATTACTTCTACCTGGATAGCACGCCTACGCACTCGTACATGAAGTATCTGTACAAGTACCCGCAGCGAGCTTTTCCCTACGACGACCTCATTGCCACCAACAAGAAGCGCACCCGAACTGATTTAGAGTACGAACTCATCGACACGGGCGTCTTCGATGACGATCGTTACTTCGACGTAGTACTCGAGTTTGCGAAGGCTTCCGCGGAAGACTTATTGATTCGGATTACAGTCCACAATCGCGGGCCGGAAGATGCCGCGCTGCGTCTGCTTCCCACATTGTGGTATCGCAACACATGGTCCTGGGTAGCTGGAGCAATTAAGCCAGGGATGGCCGTTTTGGGTGAGTCATCCTCTAAGGTTATTTATGCCTCGCATCCCAAGCTCGGTGATTACTATCTGGTTTGCGAAGGAGCCGACCAGCTCCTGTTCACGGAAAACGAAACGAACAATGAACGGATATTTGGGCTGCCAAACACATCGCCTTACGTGAAGGACGGCATTAACAATTACGTTGTGCACCAGCAGTTCCTTGCTGTGAACCCTGAACTGCGCGGGACCAAAGCGGCGGCAGACTATACACTCAATATCCCGGCTCAAAGCTCTGGCCTGGCTCGCTTGCGACTTTCGAACGAGAAGCCTTTGGTTTCCAAGGGCAACAGCTTTGACGCAAAGTCTTTTGACGATTTTGTCGAGCGGCGGAAGCAGGACGCTGACGCCTTCTATGCAACCGTAATCCCACCGAGGGTCAGTCCTGATGAAGCAAACGTAATGCGCCAGGCGCTTGGCGGCATGCTTTGGACGAAGCAGCACTACATTTACGACGTTTATGGGTGGAGTCACATTGCCGGCATCACGGCTGAGCGCCAGCGCAACAGTGCATGGCGCCATCTCTCCACTTCAGAGATCATCTCGATGCCGGACAAGTGGGAGTATCCGTGGTTCGCAGCATGGGACCTGGCTTTCCATACAATCGCGCTGCATGTGGTCGATCCGGACTTCGCGAAAAAACAGCTCGAGCTCATTCACAAGCCGTGGTTCATGCACCCGAATGGACAGATCCCGGCGTACGAGTGGAACTTCAGCGACGTGAATCCTCCGGTTCAAGGTCTAGCTGCCTGGCGGATCTACTGCAACGAAAAGGCCGCCACCGGTAAGGGGGATCGCCGGTTTTTGCAACGGATATTCCAAAAGCAGCTACTCAACTTTACCTGGTGGGTGAATCGCAAGGACGCCCTGGGAAACAATGTCTTCGAGGGAGGCTTCCTGGGTCTCGACAACATCGGAGTGTTTGATCGCAGCTCAGCCATTCCTGACGGCGGGATTCTCGAGCAGGCCGATGGCACGGCGTGGATGGCGCTCTACTGTCTGAGCATGCTGGAAATGGCACTGGAGCTCTCCAAGGAAGAGCCGGAGTTCGAAGAGATTGGCTACAAGTTCTACGAGCACTTTATTCAGATCGCCTCGGCCATGGATCGGATGGGCCTCAATAAAGATGAGCTTTACGATGAGGAAGACGGATTCTACTACGACGTTTTGCGCTTGCCTGACGGGAATGCCAGCCGCCTGAAGCTGCGGTCTTTGGTCGGACTTTTACCCCTCGCCGCTAGCCTAGTTGTCACCGACGCGGAGTACAATCGCCTTCCGCATTTTGGAGAGCGGTCGCAGTGGCTGACGAAGCGCTATCCCGAAGTGACTTGCAATCTCACCAATATCGACAGCGTGGGCTATCTCGGTAACCGAATGTTGTCCGCGATAACTCCGGAGAAACTGCGGCGAATCTTGTGCCGCATGCTCGATCCGAACGAGTTTCTTAGCGACTACGGAATCCGCTCGCTCTCGCGGTGCTATAAGGACAATCCTTACAAACTCGATCTTGGAAATCAGAGTTTTACCGTAACCTACGAGCCAGCAGAGTCCAGTACAGGAATGTTTGGAGGCAATTCCAACTGGCGTGGGCCAATCTGGTTTCCAGTGAATTTTGTTCTTATTTATGCGCTTTATCGCTGGTATAGCTATCTTGGACCCGACTTCAAGATCGAATGTCCTACCGGCTCGGGCAAACTTTTGAACTTGCAAGAGGTCAGCGGCGAACTCTCGCGCCGCTTAATCAGCATCTTCACTCGCCGGAATGGAAAGCGGCCCGTTTACGGGGGTAACGAGAAGTTTCAGAAAGATCCCAATTGGCGGAACCTGATTCTCTTCTATGAATACTTTCACGGCGACAATGGCGCCGGAATTGGCGCAAGCCATCAGACTGGCTGGACTGGCGTTATAGCACGCCTGATTCAAGTCACCGCGCATGGCATGTTCGAATTCCCTGACAAACCCGAGTTGACTGAGCCGTTGGCAGTTGGAGCGGAACCGGCACGGGTCTAAGATTCGTTTGAGCTATGTACTTTGCCTGGCGTATGCCGCGCAACGTTCCCCGCAAACATACGGGGTTGGTCGCGACCTGCTCCAAACCCGCATAAATACTGCATCGTGACACTCCGTGGCACTCTAGCTAAGTTGTTGATTCTTCGTTCGCCAAGTACTCATAATCCCTTGGTCGGGGGTTCAAAAAACAAAAAGGGTGGCCGCGCTGGCTTCGCTCCCCCACGGCTTAAGCCATCGGAAGCCACAAGTATGAAGGTATAAAGGCATTAACCGGAGCGGTGCGGCTTGCCTGCCTTGATCTACATAAGGCGGCCGCTGCTACCGTGGCAAGGGCCTAACCCCGGCTGGAACCGTCTAGTCGTCCGGGATCTCCACCTCGACTTCGACGTTTGGCGGTGAGGTCTCTATACGGGCTGCCGAACGAGTAGGAGCTGGAAGCGCGCAGGGCACGTCGGCGGCTGGCAGTGCAACCCGCTCGCCGGTATCGAGGTCTATCACATCGTCTGCCTCATGCTTCCTGCCGTCCCGAAACCTCAGTGACCGATAGATGAGCGGCACGTATGGCTGGGTTGGGGCATCCGCAGCGGACGCAGTATCTGTCTCATACGCACGCAGCAGAACAGTTCCAACATAGGCAACAGTATTTGCGACCTTCGGGTCCATTCTCCCAGCCTTCACCTCGGCCATTGTCTCGGCCAGCATTCGCCTCACCTCGGCAGCCGATTCAGGCGGGGTATGCGGCATCCGGCGATTTCGCGGAGCCCAGTCAGTTCTCAAATCTCCACAACATTGCTGACTATGTGATGCAGCCGCTTCAGCGTTGCCTCCGCCTGAGGCAACCTAAGTTGCGGCCTTCCGATACCAGGCGATCGCTTCTGTTGTGTTCTGTGGGAATCCGCCGATGCCCTTCTCATAGAGAAAACCGAAATTGTTCATCCCGGATCTATTTCCGGCCTCGGCGGCCTTGAGATACCAGTTCCCCGCTTGAACATCGTCGGTCCGGGCCATTGCCTTACCCGACTTATCAGCGTAAAGACGGCGACCGATGCAACGCCGACAAAAAACTCTTTAGCGTGCATCTTCATGGTCAATGCAGAACGGGGTCTGGGCTGATGAGATGCTGAGTGAAGCCAAGTTCCACAAGTCGGTGAAATGCCTGCTTCACATCGTCAGGGATTTGCTGCGGAGCCGAGAAACCCCGTGCGGCGTAGACCCAGATCCGCTGTAGATCGCCCATCATGATATTCGTGATCTTGGTAGGCGGCAACTGATCGTTGCAATAGTCGTCGAATGTGCCCGGCCAGGATGCAGTCGAGGCAGGTATCTCCGGCCAAACTACGGCATGGGTAGCCATCACCCGCCGTTGCATGAACGGCTTCACTGCGATAAGAATCCGCGGCGTCAGGCCGGCCGCTTCGACGACACGCCTAGAAAATGCCAGGTTCTCGGATGTGTTCAGGGCCTGCGTTTCGAGCATCATCTTGTCCCTTGGAACGCCTCGAAACACTAGGATGTCGGCGAACACTTCCGCCTCCGCCCGGCCCCAGTTCGTGGCGAGTAGGTCGTTTTGATGACCGAGGCCGCCCGTCACCACCACTTTCTGCGAGAGTCCTGCGTGATACAGCTCAGCGGCAAACTCAGCCACCCGTGTGTCGTTGGTGCCAAGCACTAACATGACATCGGCTGCTAATGGGCGGTGGTTCAGATGATGATAGTCGAAAATTCGGCGTGCAAGTTCGATAGCTTCGGGCGACATTGTTGCCATACTATCGTAGACGCTTCACAGCCATGCAATAGGTCCTCGGAAACCACAGACGAGGCCGATCAGGGTGTACCCCGGAGGCAGGTGGGTCCTTAATCTCGCGTTAGCGTCAGCCAATGCGTTCGATTGTGACTGTGATCTGAGTGTCCTGTTCCACCCTGTCAGTGAAGAGCTTCAGATGTTTGCCCAACAACTCTAGGGCGCCGAGTCTGTCCGCATTGCGAGCTTTAGGGTCGTCGGCGATGGCGCGGATTCGCTCCAGCACATAGGTAACGGTTACATCCGAAAGTTCCGCTTGTCGTAAGAGAGCGTTATCAATAGTGGAGGTACTCGGTATGTGAGGCGAGGGCGATCAGAGGTGTCCGATCCGAGGGTATAATGTTGCGCGCTGCGGGGCCAGAACAGATTTCACAATCGACTCGGATAGGAGGGTGCAATGGCAAAGGTCAAGTGGAGTGCATTTTTTTCTGAACTGCCACAACTGGTTCAATCAGCAGAAAAGATCTACGGTACGAGTAAGGGTAGTGGGCAGACAAAGAAGCAGAAGGTTCTAGCCATCGTGGACATTTCCGCGCAGGAAGCGGCGAAGGCTGTAACGCCTGTACTCGATCCCCACAACGCGACCATCGCTCAGGCCGCGAGCGCGGAAGTGGACAGCATTGTGGCGGGCTTTAACCAGAACGGATGGCCGGGAGCCACTGTGGCTGGAGTGGCGGGCGCGACTGCGGTTGCGGGTGCGGTGCAGGAAGCAGAGAAACCAGCGGCTGCCGGGCCGGCGTAAAACACGGCAAGGCACCTAGACGTCTAGGACGCAGCCAGTAGAGAATCGATCTTCGTCCCCATAATAAAGTCGTTCCGGTGAAGCCCTCGTATCGCGTGTGTCCAGAGAGTTACGGTCACCTGGCCCCATTCGGTCAGAATAGCGGGATGGTGGCCTTCCACTTCCGCGAGAGCACCAACGCGGTTGGTAAAGCTCAGGGCTTCTGCGAAATTTCTGAAACGAAAAACGCGCTCTAGTCGCAGAATGGACTCCCGCTCTACCAGTTTCCAGTCCGGAACTTGAAGCTGCAATTCCTCAATTTCCTCCGCAGTTACCCTGGGCGAATCTTGTCGGCATGCGGTACATCGCTCGTTCTTGAGTACACCCATGTTCTGTATCCCTTGTGAATGCTGATGATTATCTCGCGGATGCCGCTTGAGACGAAAACGACTTCGCGATGCGTCAGCCGCTGCTCCCTAAACTCTCTGGTATCGGTGTCAACGAATGCTATTTGCTGAAACTCGGGGTGGAAATCCACTCTTATAATGATCATTGTTCGGCTCCTTTCTCCCGAGTTAACATGGCCCGCGGCGGCCCACCCATAGCGATGAAAATCAGACTCAGTCGGTAGATGTACGATCCTTCCAGCGTGGGACGGCAAAGGTCGGCAAGGCTCTAGCCTGCATTATTCGTGAAGAGTGGAACAACGATGAAGTTTTGGTTGGAGCGTTACACGAGTGCGACGAGCAGTAGGATTTGCATTGATCGCATGACTGACTGCAAAGCAGTTAAGCCGATCGGAAGACGAATTTTGTCGCGCTGCGACACACCTTGCCCCAGAGTGCGACAAGCTTGTTCTGGGATGGAGAAAAGTGGGGGACTATCCGCTCTGAGCTCGGAAACTTATGGCGATGCGGGCGAAGCTGGGCTGAAACGGAAACGACGCCGGTAGGTGAACAAGAACACGTCGTACCGAAACCATCACTCGTGCTCCAAGCTTGAGCAACCGTTCGCGCAGCGTGCAGACTTGAGCTCGAGCACAAGCTGTCCCAGCAGCC
>Ga0306922_10002227_pt1 | contig 18000 bp, 20 predicted proteins | sample sta12Cox44000082_FD_203758 | JGI IMG/M metagenome (GOLD analysis project Ga0306922, IMG submission 203758) | Lab enrichment of tropical soil microbial communities from Luquillo Experimental Forest, Puerto Rico - statoxic.12C.oxic.44.000.082 (v2)... | ecosystem: Environmental > Terrestrial >... | reverse complement strand
ATCGGGCTGATGACAGCTTCGGTTGACTCCGCTTCGCCGGAGCCGCTCTCCGAGCAGTAGATGTGCGCTTCGTCTAGGATCACCATCGTTGGCCGCCAAAGGTCCCGTGGCAGGTGGATGAGCGAGTCGAGAAAGAGCTTTACGAAGCCGCGACGCTCAACGAGCTTCAGCTCGTAGAGATCGATCACCGCTGACACCTTGTATTCGAGCAACCAGCGCGCGAGCAGCGCGGCGTGGCGAGGGTTGGCCGGCAGCTCGCCGCTCGCGTCCACGAGAAGCACGTCCACGGCCTCGCGCAGGCTGGCGAACTCGCCCTCGTCGTCGAGCACGATGGTCTGGATGCCTGCGCGCTCGGCGATGAGCCGCAGCAGCCACGATTTACCGCCGCCTGAATTGGCCTGAATAAGAAGCTGGGTGTCGACCAGCGTGGGGAGATCGACAAGCGACTGATAATTTCGGCGGCGGAAAGAGTTTAGAGCTCATTCCCTGTCAAAACACGGAATTCATTCTTGGAGTGCCCGCCTGGCGAGCTGTGCGATGCGAGAGTGAACGCACTTAAATTCGTGCGGTGGCGCATGCGCTTGACAGCAACGTGCGTTATGGATCAGTTCCAGAGGGGTCTGTCGTTCCGATCGAGTACGTGACTGAAATTACCCCTATCACTTGGCTTCGATCTCGACGATAAAACCGTCGGGTAGTTCACGCTTGCCGCCGATAAAGTCCCCGGCGATGTCGCTCACCCAGAAATTATTCTCGACAAACTTGATGCCCGAGGGGTTAAGAAATCCGCTCGCCACCAGCTGCGGTTGCCCATCCGGCCCCACGCGATAGACTTTGCCATCCGCCGCCACTCGCTGCGTCATCGGTACTTCGATACCGCTTGGTCCGCCAAAAGTCGGACCTGCATCGGCGACGAATATCTGGCCCTCATAAGAGCCAAAGCCTTTCGGGGCAATGCCCAGACCCATCGGCGCATCCAGCCCCTTGGCGGCTGGCGGGTCGTCGATTTCCCCGTCTGGGGAGATGCGAAGGATCATCCCGCCGCCGATCTTCAAAGTGGAGACTGACAGACCGCCCCCTTTTTGGTTTGCCTGAGTTGTGACAAGCATTTGCTTTTCGTCTGTGCTGAAAGCGAGGCCGGCCGGTCCGCCATACTTGCCGACGTCAACAAAGGGCGAACAAGTTCCCGCGCCGTTCATCTGATAAACAACACCGTTGAGCAAAGTCGCAGCAAAAAAGCGCCCCCCGAAGGGGCTGTTCGGCGGCCCAAAGCGCGCATCCGCGCCCGCGCCGGCGATTCCATTGCCCAGTTCGCCGGCCTTCGGCAGGGCACAGATGAGCCTGGGTGCGTATTTCTTTGTTGGATCCAGCCGCTGGATCACATGATTCATGAAGATACCGTCGAACCCGGCCTTCGGCTGTGATAGTTCTACGAACTGCCCGGCCATGTTGCCAAATCCGGCTGGCGCGAATCCCCCTGCGATCAATGGCAAGCTGACGGTATATGGCACTATTACCGTTATCTTGCCCGTCGCGCTAACCGCGAGTAGTCGGCCGCTGGTCCCGTCTACTTCTCCGCCGTCATCGATTAGCCACACCGCACCATCACGTATGAATGGGAACAATGGGTCGTAAAGCTGGCCCGGCGGCACCCGTATTTTCGCCGTGAAGCGGGGCTCGGTTTTGATCGTGGGCGGTGCAAGCAGCCGCGCCACGACTCGTTGCGCTTCCGTCTCCGCGCGTGCTCGCAGGCCCAGCCCCGCCATGAGCGCGAGACAAAGAGCTACCCACGTTAGAACCTTCTGGTAGTTTGCTTTCATTTCTTTTCCTCTGGCTACGGCTACGCGATTACTCCTGACTACGATCATTCGCCGATTCTACTTCGCCGTAATGAAGAATGTCCCCTGAGACTTGACGAGTGTGCTGGGCGATTAGAAGGTCCGGTCTTATTGGAGCGCCATTCTTCACCTGACCTGCTAGATCGTAGCATCGCTGAACGGCCGCACTCGCCAAGAAGTGTCCTCCGGCTATTTCGGCCTTTCCAGCAGATCCTTCAACACCAACATGCCCCGCCGCGTTTCCAATCCCCGCAGATTGATCGGCATTTGATTGGAGTCGTTCACTAATTCTGCTATGCAACACTCCTGACCTTGCCCAAGAACGATTGGTACAAAAGAAACCACAACGTCATTGACAGCGTGCCGATCCCCACCGACAAAGGGTAGGCGACCGTTGGAGACGCCATCACGAACGGAAGAAGAGCCACGGCCAATGCCGGCGGCACGTGCAGGTCGAAGATACGCAACACCAACATGCCCCATGCCATGGCGCAGGCCGCTGCCGCCGGCTCTTGTCCTAATAATCTCCACGAGATCAGGCCTCCCGCCGCAGTCATGAAACAGGCGAGGGGCAACAAGAGCGGTCGTTTGGCCCACGGGCAGATTGCAGTATGACCGAACATTTCGAAGCCGATTACTACTAAAGGCGGGAAGAGAATGAATCGAAGTCCCGTCCACTGTACTGCTGAGAGCCCGATAACTACGAAGAGCATCAGGGCGACCAGCCAGTAGTAATCGGCTGGTACCGGTACCTGCTCGACCGCATCTTCCTCGATGTCTTCGGTTGTTCGTCCTGCCATCGGGAGCGGCACCGAGGTTAGTCTTTTCCATGATAGCGAAAGTGCCACCAGTAAAACCGTGCCGAGCAGAACGCTCGGCGGATACCACCAACTTTTCACTCCCAATACCAGCGGTAAGAGACCGGCCGAGATCGCAGGGGCGATCGGCGACCTGAGCGCAAGGATTACCGCGACCGCGCCTCCTACGGTAAGGAGCACAGACAGATATCCGTAAGGCAGCGCGCGGGTAAAGAAGATGCCAATCGCGCTGGTGATAACCGGCGTGATCACGAGCAGCACCGGCGCTTCAGCCCAGGTGCCGCGGGGCCGCGTAAAGACATCATGCGATAGCGCCGCGAGTTCCGGAAACAAGACGTAAAAGGCGCCGGTCGCGTACGCGATTTCGGCAATCACAGTGATGTAGACCAGTGCTATGAGCTCCGCGGCGAAGCGATGCCGGCGGTTCACTGTCGTCTCAGTTGTGTGCGCCGGTGCTGGGGCCGTGAGTTCGGAGGCGCTCGATGGTTTCATCGGGCGCGGTTACCCCTATCCGCGTTCCTTTCGACTAAGCGCTGCATCTGCGGCTCGAGCTCAACCCCGAGTCCATCGGCCAGGCGATCCATGAAATTGAAAGTGCAAGTAATGAGGGCGATATCGACCGCCTGCTCCTCGCTAAAACCGCGCACTTTGAGAGCGTCGAGGTCCTCGCGTTTGACCGATGACGGCTCGCGCGTGAGTTTGAGCGCGAAGTCGATCATAGCCTTATCGTCCGCGTCGAGGGGCGCATTGGCCGGATCCTTCTTCAGATGCTTGACGAGAGTGTGATCGCCGGTTTCGGTACGCAGTAACTCTGCGTGGGCGGAAGTTCAATAGTGACAACGGTTCAAGGCGGAGACCGCAGTGGCGATCATTTCCTCTCGGCGGCGGCCCAAGGTCGAAGCGCCGAAGGTGATAGCCATGTTGAGCCGCCACACACCCATCAGTGCTTCCGGTCGCAGCCCCATGCACTTCATGATGTTTGGGACTCGTCCGCCCGCAAGCGGGGTCTTTTTCAGCTCGGCATAGACATCAGCCAGTCTCCCGGTCGCCTCACTTTCATCAAACGTTCTTATCCATGCCATACCCATCTCCTTCATTGAAATCGCCGAAGAATTCGCAAAAATCCGCCGGGAGCAATGCGATTCGTGATGATTTCGGTGCTTTTCGGTCCGGCGTCGACGTGGCCGCGATGGCGCCTCTAGTTGCACAGTTTCCTAACATTAATCGGATGAGTGTGATGCGCGGAATCGCTGCCGCACTGGTGCGCATCCGTGCGGGCGAATCGAAGTTCGTCAGGGCCTCCCAAAACTGCTCGAAGGGGTAGCGGCAGCAGCCCTGGTCTGTAACCGAGCCGCTACAGTCTTCATCTGGATGCGTGGCTGCGGCCTCCTTTCATTACGCGAGTAGCTAATCCCAACGCCTTGGTGAATGGCTCCATCCCGCCTCTCTCCTACTCGATAGCAGAATCTTTACTGCGCTGCCGTGTCTCTTTATTGAGAGCGCGGGCGCGTTGCGCGATAGACCGCCCTAAACGAACTTACGGATTAGCGCCGCGTAGCGCTCCCAGCACCGGCCATTGCTTCTCCGGCCGGGCGACCGGCGCGATAAAACCCGGTTGAAGCCAAGCTTGAGCAATTCCTGAATTCGGGCTTCCATATTGCCGGAGCGGACCATCTCGTATGCGGTAAGTACAGTGAAGTCGAGCGTGTCAGCCGGTCTTCCGCGCCGCGCAGCTTCCGCCTTTACGGCCTCGACCCCGCTCGCGAGGTCGATGCCGAAATCGGCTGGAATCCAACCATCGCAGTACTCCGCCACACGCTTGGGAACGAATTTCGACCAGGCGCCGAGATACACAGGTGGTCCACCCGCCTTCACCGGCTTGGGCCAACACCAGATCGGATCGAATTTCACGAACTTGCCGTGATACTCGGCAACTTCCTTCGTCCAGATTTCCTTCATCGCAAGCACGCGCTCCCGCGTTACTTTCCACCGATCCTTGAACTCAACTCCATGATCAGCCATCTCTTCAGCATTCCATCCGGCACCTATACCGAAGAGAAATCGGCCGTTGGATACCTGATCAAGGCAGGCGATAGTCTTGGCCACGTTCATTGTGTTGTGTTCGGGCACCAAGCACACAGACGTGCCCACCTTGAGTTTTGTGGTAACCGCCGCCGCAGCGGTTAACCAGACGAACGGATCGAAGAATTCCTTATAATACTGGGGCAGATCGCCGCTCCAGAGCAGCCGATCGAGGAGCCATCCATATTGTGGAAGCGCGGCGAACTCCTGATGGCGTAGCGGAGTGGATTGGCAGACGTCGACAATCAGAAACTGCTGGAAATGGCGGAACAGGACTTCAATGACGCAATTGCGCGGGCGCGCGCAATTGGTGCGAAGCTTTTTGAGCTTCGTCCGGCTACGAATCTCGCGCGCATCATGAAGGAACGCGGTGAGACGGAAAAGGCGCGACATCTGCTACGCCCGATCTGCGATTCGTTCGCGGGCGTCGACGGTTCGAGTGACGTGAAGGACGCCGTTCGTTTGCTAGAGGAGCTAGCTGGTGGAGGGCGAAGGCCTAACTATGATTTAACCTCCCATTCTTAATCAGCATCTGCCCAGCACGTCCAACGCCGATTGAAGGCCAGAACAGGACACTTCCAATCAATCTCAGGCATACGAATCGTTTTTCCCGATTTCTCAGTTCGCTTTAAACCATTCTGGGATCGACGTCTCAATCACGGGTACCACATCACTTCTGATTGGGTAAAAGTGTCCAAAGTAAATCAACGATGCAAATATGCAATTCAGTCGCAGAGATACTCCTATTGGTCGTCAGAGTGTGTCGAGCTGTTCGGGCTTAGCCTCAGTGGATTCTGCAAATGAGACACGGCCGGCCCAGGGTGTTCTCGCCAAGCTTCGGCACACTGCAACGAGTCGGAGTTGCGCGAATCTTCTCGCGATGGTCCCAGGCCGGGCGCCCGGGTCGTTCGCGCCAAAGCGCGGGCCCAAAGGCGCAATTACACGTTCGTCGAAGACGAGTCGCCGAACGATCTAGAGTCGCTTTGAGCCTTGATAACTTTGCGTGAGACGGCCCCCAGATAGTTGTGGGTATGGCTAACAAGTAGCCACGGCTGAACTGGAGTGAACCCGAAAAATTGACACTTGACCCCCGCTGGATTGGGCCCGGCAACGGCACTTATCGGAGGATAGGCCTGTAGCGCGGCATCGAAATTTCGGTTCGGAGTTCAAAGCGCCAGATATCCCGCGAGTTCTTGGAAGGGCGGGCGGGCATGCATGAACTGGCGCGGCATTACAGCCTGTCGCGCAACCTGATTCGGCTCTGCGTCCGCAAGTACGAAGCCCGCGAGTTCACCGACGACTTGGCCGAGGCGGTATGGATCGCTGAGTATGAGCGCAAAATCGCACAACTGGAACGCAAGGTGGGCCAGCTCACCATGGAGGTCGACCTGCTCAAAAAAGGGTGTAAATATACTTAACAGACCAACCCCGATTTGGCATAGTCCTTCATCATGGGACTAGGGTGTACTCTCCGAGAAGCGGTTATTTACTTCGAGAACTACGAAAACTGTCACCAATTCATGGTCGAACTGCGCTGGCCAGATGGAGTAGTGCGTTGCCCGCGATGCACTTCCGATCATGTGACCTATCTGGGAAAGGCTCGCGTATGGAAGTGCTACGGCACGCATACAAGTCCAAAGTTCAGCCTTAAATCATGCATCCTCTCCTTTGAGTCCAGCCTCCACCAGAAACACCATGAAATCAATCGTGTGAGTTAGTATAGTGTCGGCTTGATGTTCGTCGTAATGCTCGCGCCCATGATCAACGTGATTGCGCCACGCGTCTTTGAAATAACGGAACTGCATTCCTATGTGCCCAACACGGTCAATCGTCGTTCTCTTTCGGCACTACGGTCTTGCTTACCCAACATCTGAAGTTCATTGCCGATCTTGTATTCAATCTCGACTATCACTTGGTTCCAGTTGGCCAATTCAATAGGGAATTTAAACGTTACCCCTAGATGATCCGCCAACGAGTAGAGTCCACGCTGCAATACATTCATACAGTGGAACACGCAGGCTGAATGCTGACCGATAGCAAAGCATCGTGAGGCGTTCCACATATCTAGCTGTCCGTCCGGGAACCGTTTCCAAGCAGCCTCAAACAGTTTGTCGGGCTCTATATAATAGTGGGTTTTGGACAGGGGAATATGCAGACTGCAATAGGTCTTCGGTGACTTCAAGTAGGACACGTATTTCTGTGCGGATATTACGACTGGGTTCTGGTAGGGAACTAAATGAAGCGTCGGCATCGAAAGCCACGTACCGATCTTCGATAGATTTTAAAGCAATCAGAGCGCTACAGAGATGACCGATAGGAGATGCCGCCATATCCCAGAGGCTTATCAGTCGCGCATTTGGTACGTCAAGTATATTTGTTCCCAAAAAAGGGGCGCAACTGGACGAGGAGACAACGACCCGAATTACTCGATCATGAGCGGACCTCGGGCTTTATCCATCGCGCAAGGATGCCGACTCATGAAGCTCGCACGGTCGACCTATTATTATCGCCCGTGCTGCGCGAGCAGGGCGAGAAACGCGGTGGAGAAAAGGATCGAGCTGCTGTGCGCGGAATTTCCGCGCTATGGCTACCGGCGCATCACCGCCCAGCTGCGGATCGAGGGCATGAACATAAATCACAAAGCGGTAGCTCGGGTCATGCGGGAACAAGCACTCCAAGTGCGGCCGCTCCGGACGCTTCGTACGCACCACCGACAGCTTACATGACAGCCCGATCTTCCCCAACCTCGCGCGCGGCTTCATTCCGATCGCTGCGGACCAGCTCTGGGTTGTCGGCATTACCTACATCGCCATCGCACGCGGCTTCGTCTACCTCGCAGTGATCCTCGACGCGTGGCCGCGGCGAGTGGTGGGATATGCGCTGGGTCGTCAGATCGATACGCGGCAAACGTTGGCAGCATTGCGCGCCGCAATCAACACACGCCATCTGCACCAGGTCTGATTCACCATTCCGATCGCGGCGCACCAGTAAGCGGCGCAACCCTATCGGAGCGAACTGGCAGCGCACGGGTTGGTGGGCTCGATGGGCCGACGCGGCAAACCCGTACGACAACGGCAAGGCGGAGAACTTCATGAAGACGCTCAAGTGTGCGAGGAGATCTACCTAAGCGACTATCAGAGCTTTGATGAGGTTGTCGCCCGCCTTCCTCGCTTCATTGACCAGGTATACAACCACCGCAGGTTGCACTCGGCGTTGGGTTATCTCGCTCCAGCAGAATTCGAGCAAAGATGGAGCGCGGCCGCCGTGTGCACCGCTAAGTTAGCACAAAAGCTGCTGGCCGGCGCGCTGCATTACGCGTAGTCGCGTATCCAGAGTCCCCCACGCTTTCTGCTCCGCCCTCCGCAGGGTGAAGGGCGAGGCGGAAAGCTATTTACCAGTCGGCGACACCAAAATAACTATGATGGAGATCGCGCTAAAACTGCCAGTTTTTTAGCGCGATCTCCAATGCGAACCGTATGCTGAACCTTTAGATGCAGACGGCAACTGAAATCGTTGTTTTGGCCCCGGCCGATGTCACCGGTCCAATCTAGCGGGAGTCAACTGTCCAATTTTGGGGGTTCATGTATGGACCCAGCCCCGCGCGCAAGGTGTCCGTCGGTCAGGCGATTCCGGTTGCGTTCATGTATCCGGCCTTTCGACAGAGCGACAATTGCTCCAGGCCATGATGGAAATCCGCGCGTTTTCTCCGTATCACTCCAGCGGCCTCTTGAGGCCTGAACCCCTTGCAGGTTTGGAAAACGCCGGTCCGACCGGTTCGCCATCATCGGACAACCTTCGCAACCTTAGGCAAGTTTTTCAGCGAGCCGCGCCAATTAGGCGGCGGCCGGCGCGCGGAATTCTTCATTCCGGCTTAGTAATGCCCACAGTACCCTTGCGTTCTTATTGGCCAGCGCCACTGCGGCGATGTTCGCTCCGCATCGCTCTCGGAGTCCAGTAAGCCAGACGCTGCGCCGATCATGCTTGCGCGCTGCATAGTACAAAGTGGAGCGCGCACCGTGGATCAGCAAGGTGCGCAAATACCGATCGCCGCACTTGCTGATGCCCAGCAGGATTTTGCGCTCGCCGCTCGAATGTTCGCGCGGCACAAGTCCGAGCCACGCACTTAACTGACGGCCGGACTTGAACTGCCGGGCATCTCCGACCGTGGCTAGCAGCGCAGTGGCGATTAACGGACCCACACCCGGCACTGCCATCAATCGCACGGTTCTAGCGTCCCATCGCGCAAAATGTAGGATCTGCTGGTCGTAATCCGCAAGTCGCTGTTCGAATGAGCGGAGCCGTTCGGTCGCTTCGACCAGGATGTGGCGCAGAATTGCGCTGACGCGATGGTCCTCTGCTCCAAGGAGGTCCGCAACAGCTCGCCGAAGGTTGGCGGCGCCCGGTGCGACCACAATGCCGCGTTCAGCCAGCAATCCACGTATCTGGTTCATCAGCGCAGTGCGCTCTCGGATGAGCAGAGCGCGCACCCGATGCAGCGCCAGCACGTCCTGCTGCGTCTGGCTCTTGACCGCGACGAAGCGCATCGACGGTCGCGCCACCGCCTCGCAAATGGCTTCGGCATCGCGAGCGTCGTTCTTGCTCGACTTCACATACGGACGCACGAAACGCGGGCTCATCAACTTGACTTGATGCCCCAACTTCGCGATCTCGCGCGCCCAATAGTGTGCCCCACCGCAGGCCTCCATGCCGACGAGACACGGCGGGAGTTGCGCCATAAACAGTAACAGCTGACGGCGCCTCAGCGCCCGTTGCAGTGTTGTCTTACCGAGCGCATCGACTCCATGAACTCGGAACACGTTCTTTGCCAAGTCGATGCCCAACGTCTTAATATTCATGATCGGACCCTCTCTCGCTTTTTCGTTGTGATGCTTGATTCAACCATCCTGGCCCACGCAGAGGCCGTTTTGAAAAAGTGAGGGCTGGGTCCATCCCATCACTCCAAAATTGATCATTTTTTGAGCGTTGCAACCACCGCTACGTCGACGTCGCCGGAAAGCCATGGCAGGAAGCCGTGCCGGCATACGTACGAAGGTGCTCTACAAGAACAACGACACGCAAGAAACTGCGACGTTGTTCGAAACTCAGCCAGGCACGCTGATACCCGTTCAATAGTGCCGAGCGCAAGCGCTGCTTTGATTTTCCCCGCGCCATCCAGGAGATCGCCGATAAATGCATCGGACTCGCCCGGGCGTAAGGGATGTCTGCGCCGCACTGAACTGTCACTACTTCGATTCAGCGACAGTTACGACCTCGAGCCGCGTAAATGGGGTGCACCTCGATGCAGATCCAAGACACTGCCTTAGGGTGTGCGTTGGTCGGAAAGGTAAAGTTGGCCGGTAACCGATCAGAGCTACGCGAAACGCCAGCAAACGCGGAAAACGCTGAAATCTAGCTAGGAGTTTTCGGTAACAGAATCGCCGGACTGATTGCCCAGTTCGGTCATTATGCAAAGCGCCGTTCCGCCGATCCTGATTACACAAGGATCATTCGCGCGTCTCGCACTAAGCGCCATTACTTGTTTTGGGCAAAGCGCGCGATGCTGCGCAGCTGCTCGGGTGACTATCTAAGCTGCGAACCGTCGTGCTTAGCTAGTGTCCTGAGTCAGAAATTCGTTTACAAAATCGGGCAACCGATTCGAGGATTTGGTCGGCGGTTTTGGTCCAGATGAACGGTTTCGGGTCTCGGTTGTGATAATCAAGGAAAACTCGAATCGCGTCTTGGAGTTCGCGAGTGCTGCGGTGAGTGCCCCGGCGCAATTGCCTTTCAGTAAGGAGCGCGAACCAGCGTTCGACCAGGTTAAGCCAAGAACCACCGGTCGGGGTGAAGTGCAGATGGAAGCGTGGGTGCCGCAGTAGCCAACGCTTGATGGCCGGCGTCTTGTGCGTTCCATAATTATCCAGAATCAGGTGCAGCTCCAATTTGCCGGGAGCGCTGGCGTCAATGGTTTCCAGGAAATTACGAAACTCGATTGCGCGGTGCCGTCGATGAAACTCGCCAATCACGGTGCCGGCCTTAGCATCGAGCGCAGCGAACAGGTTAATGGTGCCGTAACGCATGTAATCTGGTGTGCGGCGCTCGGCCTGGCCGGGGCGCATCGGCAACAGGGGTTGACTCCGATCGAGTGCCTGAATCTGCGCTTTCTCATCCACACACAACACCAGTGCCTTATCCGGTGGATTGAGATACAGGCCCACGATGTCGCGCACTTTGTCGATGAACAGCGGGTCCTTGGAGAGCTTGAACCCCTCGACGCGGTGAGGTTGCAGCCCAAAGGCTCGCCAGATGCGGCCGATCGTGCTTTGACTCAGTCCGTTGCGCTTGGCCATCGCGCGCGTGCTCCAGTGGGTCGCATCGGCAGGCGTGCTCTCCAAGGTGAGCCGCACCACGCGCTCAATCTGCGCATCACCCACCTGACGCGGCGCCCCAGGGCGCGGTTCATCGAGCAGACCATCCAGACGGCGGTCCAGAAAGCGTTGCCGCCATTTGCTAACGGTCTGTGGGGTGATCCTGAGTCTGCCCGCAACCACCAGGTTGGGGTTGCCAGCCGCGCACTCCAACACAATTCGCGCCCGCTGTGCCAGTGCTTGCGCACACTCGTGGGCCGTCGCGCCCAATTCTCCAGGGTCTCGCGCTCTTCAACCGCCAGACTCAAAGGTGTTATCGGTCTCCCGTCCGCATCCGCGTCCTTCCTCCATATGGCAGACGCGTGCGGACTGCAATATATTCAACGCATTAAAGACTCAGGGCACTAGTAACCCTTTGACTAAAAGGAAAGGAACTGGGAATTTCGAACAATGGCAAAATGTCGGAAAGTGTTACCTTCGGGTCAGTGCACCAAAAACGCAGTGCCCGGGCGCAACCTCTGCGCCATGCACGTGCGAGCTGTAGAGAAAGCGGCTTCCAAGCCGAAAAAGAGATAGGCGGTCCGAAGCGGCGGCTATATCAGTCACCCTGGCCGATCAGAATCCATATCTGATTCGCAGGCGCCCGGTTGGCCGGTGACGTAGTGACTGTCCGGCGCGACGGCATAGAAGATCACTTGGATCAAATAGCGTGGTGCGCCGGTCATTTCATGGTGAATGGCGGTAATGCTAACTGCGAACGATTTCCTTTTTTTGACCCATCGTCAGCCGTCCCGCAGCACCCTGCCCGCGGGCCTTTTTATCTCTCATAACCTTCTTCACGAGAGATGAAGAACGCCGGCCGTCGAAGATACTCTCGAACCTGCGGCAGACCCGTCGAGCGACGGGATTCAAACACATATTCGGTTAGTGACTGATCGGGCGCCGCTAGATGAACTGGAATCCTAGGATCCAGCGAGAGTAGGGGATACGCGCTGCACGTCTAGCCCAGATGGGAGGGAGTGGAAAGAAAATGTCGTCGATCACCGATATCACGAAAAGGTCCCGCAACATGGGGGCTCCATGAAACGCTTTATCTGTTTGCTGCTTGTGGCCACCTTGCTGTTGGTCGCCACCACGCCGTTCGACGAGCACGCCGCTTGATGCTCTTGCGGGGAACGTTGGGCAGCTCGTGCTGATAGACGAGGGTCGCACCCTTGGCGAGCCCGCCAGCCCGGCACTTCATCGAATTGTTTACCGCGACAATCCGCAACCGCATCGGGCGATTCACCATTTCGCGACGGCGCGGTGACCCTCCTGGGCCATCGTCCACGCGAGGTGTTTGCCGGCTTCGCCGCTTCCGAGAACCAGAATTTCGAATTCTCCGACGTTCGACTCGGCCGATCCGGAGGGAGCGCTTATGAGCGGCGCTCCATAGCCTTGACGGTCTCGTTTGTCGTCCACACCTCGTGCGCCAGAAACTCGAAGTTGATGAGCGCGGCGGTGTATCCGTACCCCCACTCGGGATGTCGAGGGGCCGCCGTCGCGTCCTTCGCAACCACGGTTTCAAACCCCTGTTCCAGCAGATCACGCAGGTGAGATTCAACGCACATGTTCGCCAGCATTCCACCGAGGATGACCTTGCTGATGCGGCGCTTGGGAGTTGCAGCACGAGGTCGTTCGTCTGCGGACCAAAGACCCTATGCGGACTCACAACGATGGTCTTGCCGTCCTCAATGTAGGGCTTGAAGCGCTCGAGCCAGTCGGCACCGGAGCGGGTGAACCCCTCGAGACTCAATCTTCCGCTTCGCCGGAACATCTTGTTTTCGGCCTCATCGGCCTCCAGTGGGCCATTGAACTTCCATCCGCTGTCCGTGGGAAAGAAATAGTGCGGTGAGATGAAGACCTCGAAGCCATTGGCCTTTGCCGCCTTGAAGATCCGCTCCATGTTCTCGACGGTGTTATTTTCCGTGACGCTGCCGCCGACCAAGCCCCACGCGAGGCCTTTCTCGCTGAGCACCTCATTTTGCGGATCGATGAAGACGATCGCAGTGTCATTCTTGCTTATGTCCATCGCGCTTCTCCTCACGACCTAAGTGCTCCATTGTCATACATCCGCTCGCGTATTCTGCAACGGCGTTCCTCTCCTAACCAAGGCGGGGAAAGGAATACGTAGGCATAAATCCGAAATGAGATACTAACTGAGCGTCCTTCGAAATCCCGCGATCAACAATCGCCAGTTCTTCTTCAAGACTCACTCCGGTACCGACAGGCCGGCTTAGCTTTTGCAGAAGGCAAGCAGGTCCTCGTTGATCTGATCTTTTAACGTCGAGCACATCCCGTGGGGCGCGCCTTTGTAGATCTTGAGCTGCGCATTCTTGACGAGCCTGGATGACAGCATTGCCGAGGCGCCGATAGGGACGATTTGATCATCGTCGCCGTGCAAGATCAGAGTCGGCACATCGATCTTCCTGAGATCCTCAGTAAGGTCCGTCTCCGAAAATGCCTTGATGCAAAAGTACGCGCCGGGAAAACCGCACATCATACCCAGAAGCCAAAAGGACTCGCACAAACCCTCAGAGATCTTCGCGCCGGGTCGGTTGAACCCGTAGAACGGCAGAGACAGATCCTTCCAGAACTGCGAGCGGTCCGTGAGCACCGCCCTCCGGATCTGATCGAAGGTTTCTATCGATAAACCGCCTGGATTAGCGGCGGTCTTCAACATCAATGGCGGCACGGCGCCGATCAACACCGCCTTAGCGACACGCTTGGTGCCGTGACGGCCGATATAGCGGGTGACTTCGCCGCCGCCGGTCGAGTGACCGACGTGGATCGCATCTTTCAGGTCTAGGGCTTCGACGAGTGCCGCAAGGTCGTCCGCGTACGTATCCATGTCGTTGCCGGTCCACGGCTGGTCCGAACGACCGTGGCCGCGGCGATCATGTGCGATACAACGATAACCGCGGGACGCTAGAAAGAACATCTGATCCTCGAACGCATCGCATGACAAAGGCCAGCCATGGCTGAAAACGATGGGCTGTCCATTGCCCCAGTCCTTGTAGTAGATCGTGGCGCCGTCCTTGACTGTAATCACACTCATCGCTGTACCCCTTCTTCCTATCTGTCGTTGCGTCCGCAACCGCCCTACCAATCGCGAACCGGATACGAGTCTGGGGTTCCCATACCTCTCGGATACTCGCGAATCTCGTTGCCAGACTACGTCAGAGGGCTTTTCCGCCAATTGGCCGCCAAAGAAAACCGGCAAACCGCGCCGGTCGTTGCGGCCTAGCACACCGTGCCGACATGGGTCCTCATACAACAAGACCATGGCGGCGCCAAGGCTTCTTCAGGCACATCGCACTCGCAGGTTCACACCTGATAGGCCGCGAATTCTGGCGGGCTAACTCGCCCTTGCCAGCACTGCCTCTATCAAATAGGAGGAACAAAATCAGCAGCCTCGAGTCTGCGGTGACGGTCGTGAACGACCGTCTCAGAATAATTGGAGAACGGAGCATGGGCACATGAGCAAAAAACCCAGTATCGCGGAATATCACGAACCGGCTGGCGGATGGGGCGCTGCCTTGGCGACCGGCGCCGCGCTGTGGGAACAGGGAGTATTGCTGAAGTCAGGGGTCGCGCTCTTTTTCATGAACAAGCCAGGTGGATTCAAGTGTCCATCCTGCGCATGGCCCGATCCGCCGCCGCATTCCGATTCTCTCGTTTTTTGTGAAAACGGCGCCAAGGCCCTAGCTTGGGAGTCCACAAAGAAACGAGCAACACCCGAACTTTTCTCACGATATTCTGTCACTGAACTCGCTCGTCAGTCTGATTATTGGCTCGAGCAACAAGGCCGTATCACCCATCCGATGATGTACGACCCCGTCTCTGATCACTATGTACCAGTCCAGTAGCCGGAAGCGTTTGAAGTAATCGCAAAGGAACTACGGGCTTTGTCCTATCCGAACGAAGCAGAGTTCTACACCTCGGGACGGTCAAGTAATGAAGCTGCTTTTCTCTATCAACTGTTCGCTCGGGAATTTGGAACGAACAACTTTCCAGACTGCTCCAACTTCTGCCATGAGCCAACGAGTCAAGGTCTTCCGGCCGCCATCGGTGTTGGCAAAGGAACCTGCCTGCTTGAGGATTTTAACCATGCGGATGCCATTTTCATTATCGGCCAGAACACCGGAACGAATAGCCCTCGGATGATGACCGAGCTTCGCAACGCGGCACGACGGGGTGCCCGTATCGTGGTCTTAAATCCGCTGCGAGAGCGAGCATTGGAGCGCTTTCAGGCGCCGCAGAATGTGATCGAAATGGCCACCATGACCTCCACTCCGATCGCGACCAATTACTATCAGGTCAAAGTGGGTGGAGACGTAGCGGCTATTAAGGGCCTCATGAAGGCGACTATTGAGGCAGACGATCGTGCGCTGGGCCAGGGCGAGCCGCGTATACTGGACATTGACTTCATCGAGGGCCACACGGCGGGACTCGAACCGGTTCGGAACGATTTGCGCGACACGCCGTGGCCCAAAATCGAGAGACAGTCCGGGCTTTCACGAAGCCAACTTGAAGAAGCTGCTCGTGTCTACTTCGAAGCCAATCGAGTGATGATCTGCTATGGGATGGGCATTACACAACACATCCGAGGAACCCAAAATGTTCAGCAACTCGTGAATCTACTTTTGCTACGCGGAAATATAGGCAGGGCTGGCGCCGGAATACTTCCAGTACGAGGCCATTCCAATGTCCAGGGCGATCGCACAGTAGGCATCACAGAGCGGCCTACCAGCGAATTTTTGGAGCAATTGCGGAGAGTCGTCGGGTTCAATCCACCTCGTGATCATGGACACGACGTCGTGCATGCGCTCGAAGCCATAGTAGAGGGACGGGTCAAGGCATTTATCGGTCTGGGAGGCAATTTCGTTGCCGCATCACCTGATACGACCGTGGTCGCGGATTCATTTCGGAAGCTTACCTTGACGGTGCACATCGCGACCAAGCTCAACAGGAGTCATTTGGTACACGGCCGCAATGCGCTTATTCTGCCATGTCTGGCACGTTCCGAGGTCGACCGCGCGCCCGACGGAACGCTACAGCAACTTACGATTGAGGATTCGATGTCCATAGTACAAGCCTCGCGCGGCATGCTGGTCCCGGCCAGTCCTCATCTTCGCTCGGAGCCTTGGATTGTTGCGCACATGGCTCGTGCCACCCTCGGAGACAAATCGGTAATCCAGTGGGAATCACTGGTGGAGGACTATTCCCGCATTCGAGACAAGATCGAAGCGGTCTTTCCGATTTTTCAGGGATACAACGCGCGCATCGCAGTACCCGGTGGATTTCATTTGACCAACAGCGCACGCGAGCGTATCTGGAAAACTCCAAACGGCAAAGCGAATTTCATTCTATTTCCCGGATTGGACGAAGACGAGCACGAGAACAATCCGGAGGCGCTTTGGTTGAGCACACTCCGCAGTCACGATCAGTACAACACTACTGTCTATACCAACAACGATCGTTATCGTGGCGTTTTCAATCAACGCGACGTGCTGTTTTTGAACAAAGTAGAAATGCAGAAACGTAACTTCGCTGAAGGTGATCGAGTGGACGTCCAGACTCTTTCCTCGGATGGAGTCAAGCGTATAGTGCGCGGCCTGACAATTGTACCTTACAACATACCGGACGGCTCGTGCGCCGCTTACTATCCGGAGACGAACCCGCTGATACCTTTGCACTCGTATGATCCTCAGTCCGGCACGCCCGCCGCAAAGGCCATTCCTGTCGTGTTGAAGAGATCCCTCGCAGCGAGTCCGCGCTCTGCTGGTGCACAACCATGACCCTCGACGCAATTACCCTGTCGCGGCTGCAATTCGCGTTTACAATCGCCTACCACATAATATGGCCTACGTATTCGATTGGGATTGCCTGGTTCATCACGTTGCTTAATGCACTGTGGCTGCTTACAGGAGCAGTAGCGTATCGGCAACTCATGCGATTCTGGATCCGCCTGTTTGCTCTTGGTTTCGTGATGGGAGTCGTCACCGGCGTGGTCCTATCCTATGAGATCGGAGCGAATTGGAGCGCCTTCTCACGCATAACCGGCAATGTGGTCGGTCCACTATTGATGTACGAGGCGCTGACCGCCTTTTTCCTCGAAGGCGGCTTCATCGGGATTTTGTTGTTTGGTGAGAAACGGGTCGGCCGCTGGATGCATATGTTTGCCGCTGTCATGGTAACACTCGGCACGATGCTCAGTGCCTTCTGGGTCCTGGCAGCGAACAGTTGGATGCAGACGCCGCAAGGCGCTGTCCTAGGTCATGATGGTATGTTCCACGTCACGAGATGGATGGCGGTCATTTTTAATCCTTCCTTTCCATATCGTTTCCTGCACATGGTCAACGCCTGTCTCGTGAGCGGGATATTCGTGGTTGCTGGAATCTCGGCAGTGTTTCTTCTTCGCCAGCGACATGACAACTTTGCGCGAGCCGGCTTGTCGCTCGCCATGTGGCTGGCATTGTTTTTCGTGCCACTTCAAATATTTCTCGGTGACCAGCATGGCCTCAATACTCGGCTCTATCAGCCGATGAAGATCGCGGCTATCGAAGCTCGCTGGCATACCGGACGAGGTGTACCTCTAACTTTATTTGCACTGCCGGATCAGAAGGCCGCAACGAATCTTTACGCAGTCGATGTTCCACGCCTGGGCAGCTTGATCCTGACTCACAGTTGGAATGGTGAAGTTAAGGGACTTGACGAGGTCTCTCCAAAGGACCGACCGTACGTGCCGATCGTATTCTTCGCTTTTCGGGCGATGGTAGGGATCGGCAGCCTGCTGCTGGTCTTTGCGCTGCTCGGTGCTTACTTGCGATGGCGACGCCATTTATTTACCACGAG